>Ga0209980_10001530_pt1 | contig 12674 bp, 9 predicted proteins | sample CR02metaG_FD_183611 | JGI IMG/M metagenome (GOLD analysis project Ga0209980, IMG submission 183611) | Deep subsurface microbial communities from Mariana Trench to uncover new lineages of life (NeLLi) - CR02 metaG (SPAdes) (version 2) | ecosystem: Environmental > Aquatic > Marine > Ocean trench >... | reverse complement strand
CATCGCCGGGCGAATCCTCGCAGATTCTAAGGATGTTGTCATAGACGTCCTGGGCCGACCCATAGTCGCCGTATTCAAGGTAGGTATCTCCCAGGCGATTCAGAAAATAAATATCGCCGCCACGCGCCTGCCGGTCGATGATCGAGTTGCCGCTGCCACTGATCGATGTCTCTCGGTAAAGCAGGCTCAAGTGCTTGATCGCCTCCGGGAAATTACCGTCATCGATCAGGGAATCGACCAATGCGGTCTGGTATTCGCGGTCTTGCGCCGGATCGGGTTCGGCGTCGATTCTTGCAATCAGCATTTCCTGGGCAACCTTGGAATCGCCGCTCAGGGTTAGCGCGTTGGCCATCAGGACGTAGCCTTGCCAGCGACTCGAGTCTATCCTGATCGCGTTCTCCGCCATGCGCATGGCTTTATCGTATTTCCAGGTTTTAAGATAAAAACCACCGAGCGCCAGGTAGGCCTGGGCACGATCCGGGATCAGCGATCTCTCCTTCTCAAAAGCGATATAGGCACGGTAATGATCCTTCAGCGCCAGGTACTGGTTGGCCAGGCTTTGCCAGGCGAGCGCCGAAACCGGGTATTTTTTTACCGCGGCAAGATGCGCATCCCTGGCCGCCGGAAACAGGCCACTCTGGTTGAGTGATCGTCCCAGGTACAACAGCACCTCGGCGTCGTCGGGATAAGTTGCCGCCAGTTTGAGCAGCAGGTCTGTTCGCAGGCGGTTTTTCAGAAGCAATTTGACGAACAGCCGCTCGTTTTTTGGCAACAGATAAAGATTCGCTCCGGCCCTGACCCGGTGCCAGTTTGCTTTCGGTAAATTCAGGAACCCGAGTTGCAAGTGAGCGCGGACAAATTCAGGATCCAGTTTCAGCGCTTTACGATAAAGACGAATGGCGCTGTCGATATCAAAATTCCACTGTTTGTGACGCGCGTTTCTGAAGTATTCCCGTGCTTTCGAACTGCTGGTCGTGATCGGCAGCGTTGCCGGCTGCTTTGCGGGAATTTCACCGATGTCGAAGGTCTGTTCCACGAGTCCACCGAGTTCCGGAATACCCGCCACCGCCCAGCCTCCGGCCAGGACCGGGAGCAGAACAAGGGTTGTCAGAATCCGATTCATTTCAAAACAAGTGCTTTTTAATCCACGAAATATACTCGGGAGTGACGCCGATGGCGTATTAATAACCGTTTGGACAGCCACGGAAAAGGGTGGTTGGTGGTCCTTGAGACCAGCGGTGGTCCTGGCGCGCTGAGGTGCAGGGCCCGGCGTTGCCAGAGTGTTCCGCTTTTCGGCTCAGGCGCTGTCAGCGACCTGAAAAGAAGTCGACATCTCTTTCTGCAGGGGTGCCGGCACTGGCTGATAATGACTGAAAGCCATCGTGAAGCTGCCGACGCCGCCGGTCAGGGAGCCGAGCCTGGTCTGGTAATTCTCCAGCTCGGCCAGCGGCACTTCGCCGTCTATACGGACCTGATTGCCGGTGAGAACCTCGTTGCCGTTGATGCGACCACGGCGCGAGGAGAGATCGCCGGCGATATCGCCCATGTGATCGCCCGGCACGGTGATTTCAACCTTGACGATGGGTTCGAGGATGATCGGCTTGGCCTGCTTGATGGCTTCGACGAAAGCCTTTTTCCCAGCCGCGACGAACGCAACTTCCTTGGAATCAACGGGATGGTGTTTGCCATCGTAAACGGTGACCCGAACATCTTGCATTGCGTATCCGGCGATCGCGCCGGATGTCAGTATCTGGCGCACTCCTTTTTCGACCGCCGGAATGAATTGGTATGGGATCGAACCACCAACGACCTTGTTGACGAATTCGAAACCCTGGTCCCTCGGCAGTGGCTCGATGCGTAGAAAAACTTCGCCAAACTGGCCGGCGCCGCCGGTTTGCTTCTTGTGGCGGTGGTGACCCTCGGCCTTGCGGGTGATGGTTTCACGATAAGGGATACTGGGCGGCCGAGTGTCGACCTCGACGTGAAAGCGCTCTTTCATGCGCTCCATTATCGCGCGCAGGTGAAGTTCTCCGCTGCCGCGCATGACAGTCTCGTTGGCGGACGCATGGTGCTCCACGACCAGGCTGGGGTCTTCCGCAGAAAGTTTTGCGAGCGCTTCGGATAATTTATGTTCGTCACCCCGTCGTTTTGGCGTGATGGCAACACCATGCATCGGCGGTGAACTCTTAACGGCCTCCAGGTGGAAGCGATCCTCGTCATGCGAATCATGCAGCACCGAATCGAATTCGATTTCATCCACTTTTGCTACCGCACAAATATCGCCGGGTATACCCCTGACCATTTCAACATGTTCTTTCCCCTGCAGTCGATACAGATGGGATACCTTGAACGGCTTGCGTGCATCGCCGATAAAAAGCTGGGTATTTGGCGAAATCGTGCCCTGGTGTATACGGAAAATTCCCATCCGCCCGATAAACGGGTCAACCATGACTTTGAACACATGGGCGATCACATGTTTATCCGCATCCGGCTCTACCTTTACGGCCTCGGCATTGTCTCCCTCGCCCTTGATGAACGGCGGCGGGTTACCCTCCATTGGATTCGGCATTAGCTGCGCAAATATATTGAGCAACTGGTTGATTCCCGACCCGGTTTCCGCCGATACGAAACAGATCGGGACTAGGTGGCCGCGGCGCATGGCTTTTTCGAAAACGTCATGTAGCTGCGACGGGTTCATGTCCTGTCCCTGTTCCAGGTATACCTCCATCAGTTCCTCATCGAGTTCAACAACCTGGTCGATAATTTCAGTGTGCGCCTCCTCTACAGATGAGAAATCGACGGATTCTTCGTTATCCGGCTTGAAATAACAGTCAACGACCTTTTTCGCGCCATCGGCCGGCAGGTTGATGGGCAGACATTCGTTGCCAAATGTCTCCCTGATGTCGTTCATCAATTGCCGCAGGTTTATGCCCGGCGCATCGATGTGGTTGATGATGATCATTCGGCACAGACCGTCTTTGGCTGCGGCTTCCATCATCCTCCGGGTCACGAGTTCGATGCCGTTTTCAGCATGGATAACCACGGCCGCTGTCTCGACGGCTGGCAAAATGGCGATACTGCGACCGGCAAAGTCCGGGTATCCGGGAGTGTCTATCAAGTTGATGTGGGTGCCTTCGTGCTCCAGCGAGCAAACGGCAGTTTCCAGGGAATGGCCCAGTTCTTTTTCGTGGGGATCGAAATCACAAACCGTGCTGCCTCGCTCTACGGTTCCCCGCGAGCGGATGCTCCCGGTTTTTTCCAGCAATGCTTCGGCCAATGTGGTTTTGCCGGTCGCGCTGTGGCCGACAAGGGCTATGTTGCGGATATCCGCAGATTGATAACTGCTCACGGCGTTTTTCCTTATCTTTGTTCTACAGCATTAACTTGACCCGTCGTCGGCGGAGACAAACGGATCGGGCAAACGCCTCTTTAGTCCCGGCCCGTTGGCGAAGCATCGTGCGCGCCGGCGGGCCGGACTGGAAACCGACTGATCAGCTCGTGCCGACCAGTATTCCAGTGCTAATTTGATTTAAGTACGGCGTATATGCGGTCTTTGTGCAGCAGACGTTTCTTCTTAACGTCTTCGCAATATTGATTATCGCGGGGCTCGACACCTTTTTCTATACGTATGACTTCACGATTCAAGCGGGTGTAATCATCGGCGAGGTGGGCAAAGTTCTCGTCCGTTTCCCAAAGTCTGTCTATCAATTCAGAAAACTCCGGGAATTCGTGTTGAAGATCGTGATTCTGGCCCATTATTGAGTCAATATTGATTAGATCTGCACTCATCGGCGTCTACCCCCTGTAGATAGGTCTGGAATGTGGATTGAGGTATTCGTTTGCTTCTCCTGGCGTGCCTGGCGCCGGTCGTCGGTCCAGCACCTTGTCGGGCTACGAGACCAATATAGCGCGCGCGGAGCAGACCTGCATTCTTGCAATGCAGCAATTGAAAAACACTTGTGATTACAATGAGTTGGATTTAGAGGGTTGCGCTTCGGGGAACAGGAGAGGTGCCGCGGGGAGGAAACGGCCCTATTCTTCGTTTTCGACTTCGCTGAGCGCCCGCATGATGCCGTCGAGACCGACTATCCTGTCTTTGTCTTTCTTCTTGCAACTGCGGAAGTATTTGCGAAAAGCCGCGACCTGGTCAGGCTCAGCCTGGCGCAGATAGCTCAGCACATCCGTATAGGTACGGTCTTCTGTATCCCCGATTGTCGGATTTTGCACTGCCATAATGGGCTCCCTACCCATTGCGATGCCTGTACCATAGCCCGTGGTCTGATTTGCCCACCGTGAACCAGTTCGCAGTTCGGGAAATTGCTGCAATAGCTTGAAAACAGGGGCTTTCAGGTAGCCGCCGGTGGTGTGGCGGTGCGTGGTTTGCGGACCTGGCGTAACAGTATCAGCAGGACTCCCAGCAGCGTGCAACTGCCACCGGCTATCATGCGCGGCGTCAACTGGTCACCCAACAATGTTACGCCGAAAATCACCGCAAAAACGGTGGCCAGCAAAAACGTCGGCATGACCAGCGACAGGTCATAGCGCTGGATCAGGTAATACATGCCGCTGTGGGCCAAAACGCTGGCCGCAAGCGCCGTATAAAGAACTGCTCCCCAGACCGACAGATCGGCCTGCAGCAACATCGCAAACTGCCCGGGCTCAAATGCCAGGGACATGCCGAGGAGTAGCGGCCAGCTGATCATCGCGATCCAGCTTTGCAGTTCAAAAACACCGACGCCGGTCAATTTCTTGGCGACCAGCAGCCCGCTGGCGCCGAAAAGTGAGCCGAGAACTACGAGGGCGAGGGCGTTTCGATAGGCGAAGACTTGCGGGTCGAAACTTATCAGCAGGATGCCGCCAAAAGCCATCGACAGGCCCAGCCAGCGCCAGAACCTGATTTTCTCGCCGAGAAACAGCATCGACAACACCGTCGCAAACGGAATGCCAAGCTGCATCGCGATGGCAACGCTCGATATATCTGCGGCCAGCGCGAGGCCGGTATAGATCAGCGCGAAATGAATGCCGCCGGTAGCGACCGCAACAAAAATGACGGCGCGCATCTGGCCTTTATGAATCTTGAGAACCGGCAGCAGCACTGCCGCGACGATGGCAAAGCGCAGGAAAGTAAACAGGATCGGTGGAATCTGCCCGACGCCATATTTGGCGACGACCACATTTAGGCCCCAGATCAGGTTGATCAGCAGCGTCAGGAGAAGGTCTTTAGCGGCCAAGGAATATCCTGGAAGCTTATGCGGAACGGGATAATATCCGTTATAGTCGCCTGCCTTTCCTGATTACCGCAAGGGAATTTCCATGCTAATGCGAATTAGTTTCGATCTCAGCGACAATGATTTGCGTCATTTTGACTTGATCATGAGGGAGGCTCGCAGTGCGGCGAAAAAATCGGCGCCTGAGCAAATCATATCGGCAACACGCGACCTGCTTGCCAAGTTGGAAAATACGAAAGTACCGGCCTTCGTTGAGCAGCGACTGGAGCTCTTGCAGATGATGGTGGCGATGGTCACCGACGATAAATTCAAACTGCCCGCACCCGAGGTCAAGCGGGCGCTGCACGGCCTCGCGTATTTTATCGAGCCGGACGACCTGATTCCCGACCACATTCCCGGCCTGGGGTTTCTGGATGACGCCATCATGATCGAACTGGTGGCTCGCGATCTGCAGCATGAGCTGGATGCTTACCGGGATTTTTGTCAGTTCCGCGAAACAAGGCGGGCCCTTGGCGAAAATGACGGGCGCGAAGGCTGGCTGGATTCCCGGCGACGACAGTTGCTCGAGCGCATGCGCCGGCGGCGCAAAAAGAAACAGCGAAGTTGACCGTACCGGGAGCAAGAGAACAAGAATTGCTGCTCGCTGCCGCGCGCATCGCGCGGGACCACTTTGGCATCGACGGCAGCGCCAGCCGCCTGCATGGCTGCGAAGGACATATTTTCCGTGTCGGCAACGAGGACGGCAGGCTATGGGTTTTGAAGCTTAGCCCGGATGGGTTGACCGACTCCATCGAGTTGCAGCGCAATGTATTGCGGTTCCTGTCATCGAGAAAACCGGGTGTTGCGATCCAGACATTCAGGCCCGCGCTGGGCGGGAATCTGCCACGAGTACAATTTGACGGCCGGCAATGGCTGGCATGGATGGTCAGTTTTCTGCCGGGGCCGGTACAGGCTTCGACTCCCCGGTCGCAGCGATCGCCGCGCGAGCTTGGATCGGTCATGGGTCGTCTGGACAAAATCCTTTCTGGTTTTGACGACGACAGTGTAAGACGCCATCTGCGCTGGGACCTCGCGCAGGGGAAGGATTTGCGGGCGGGTCGCAAAGCGATCAAGGATCCGGTACGCCGCGAACAGGCCGGCGGTATGCTCGAGCGCAGCCTGACGATTGTCGACCGTCTGCAAAAGGGTCTGAGAAAGTCGGTTATCCATGGCGATGCCAACGACTACAACCTGCTGACCAGCGGTGACGGCAAAAGCATCTCGGCGGTGATCGATTTTGGCGACCTCGTCGAGAGCTGGCGAGTCGCCGAGGCGGCTATCGCAGCCGCTTATGCTTTGCTCGATTCGGATGAGCCGGTTGCGCTGGCGGCCGAGGTGCTGGCCGGCTATCACTCCCAGTGGCCACTAAATGAAGCAGAGATTGAGGCTTTTCTGCCGTTGGTCGAGATTCGCCTTTGCATGACCGTCATTCATGCGGCGATGGCAGCGGATGATGGTGACGAGTATTCACAAATTCATGCCGAGGATGCTTGGTGTGCGTTGGCTGTGCTTGAGGACAGAAATCTTTGCCGCGGACATTACCAATGCCGTGCCGCCTGTGGTTTGGATTCAACGCCGCAAACCCGGCCCCTGACCCAGTGGCTGGCGAAGCGCTCCGCCGATTTCCGTCCGGTCATTGCGGAAAATTTGCTGTCCTCGGCGATCGTGCTGGATCTGTCGGTGGGCAGCGAAGAATTTGCTGTATCGAGCGATGACGTCGAGACTTTGACCGAAAAATTGTTCGCCCACATCGAGTCGGCCGGCGGCACGGCGGGCATCGGCCGCTACAGGGAAAACCGCAGCCTGTACCAAAGCGAGCTTTTTAGGTCCGCGAGCACGGAGGCGCGCAGCTTCCATTTGGGTCTGGACCTGTTCGCAGCGGCCGATACGCCGGTCATGGCGCCGCTGGATGGCCAGGTGCTAAGTGTCACCGACAACGCTCGCGATCTCGATTACGGGCCCACGGTTATTTTGCAGCACGATGCCGATGGCCAGGAGTTCTTTACCCTGTACGGCCACCTGAGCCCGGCCACGTTGGATCACCTGGAGCCGGGACAGGAGGTCGGCGCTGGGGAGACGATAGGGTGGATCGGCACCTACCCTAGCAACGGCAACTGGCCGCCGCACCTGCATTTCCAGGTCATGACCGACATGCTCGATTACCAGGGGGACTTCCCCGGCGTTGCGCGTCCATCCGAAGCCTGGTACTGGCGAGGGTTGTGCATAGACCCAAACCTGATGCTTGGCCTCGATCTGCCGGTCGATGCCGCCCAGGACGATCCGCGGCATTGAGGCCGTCGAGGACCTTGAGGATTTTCAGCCAGACCGGAAAACCGCCCACGAAAACGTTGACGCCATGTCTGGGTACGGTGTAATGGTCGGCGTTGATGGACCCGGGCACGACCCGATCAAAAACCCAGGAAGGGGAAAAATGGTGACTGATATTAAATGGTTGATGCTGGCTGCGTGTGCGCTGTTCGCCGCCTGCGAGCGGAGCACGGAGATCACGGTGAGCGGGGACGCGGCGAAACAGGTTCAACGGCCGCGTTTCGAGATTAGCGGCGACGAGGTCTTCGATGCCGGCAGTATCCCGGTCTACACGGGCGATCATGATGAAATCTATGCGGATATCGATCGCAACCTGGACCGACACCTGGCGAATCTGCAGCGCTGGGTCAGGCAGCCGTCGATCAGTGCACAAAATAAAGGTATCACCGAGATGGCGGGCATGCTGCGCGATGACCTGCGGGCCATTGGTTTTGCCGAGGCCGAGCTGGTGCCCACCGACGGGCACCCCGGCGTTTTCGCTCATTACGATGCGGGCGCGGAGAAAACCCTGGTCGTTTACATGATGTACGACGTGCAGCCGGTGAATCCGGAGGACTGGCTGGTGCCGCCGTTCGCCGGCGAACTCGTCGAACACGAGCTTGGCACCGTGCTGATGGCGCGCGGTGCGACCAATCAGAAAGGACCTCAGCGGGCGCTGTTGAATGCGCTGGAGTCGATCATCAGCGTGACCGGCAGCCTGCCGGTCAACCTGATCGTGCTGGCCGAAGGCGAGGAGGAACTGGGTTCGCCGCACTTTCCGCAGATTATCGAAAAATACAAGGATCGCCTGACGGCTGCCGATGGCGTGTTCTTCCCGATCAACTCGCAAAACCGCGCGGGCGATATGCGCATGATACTCGGCGTCAAGGGGATCATTTACATGGAGCTGGAAGCGCGCGGCGGCCCGCACGGCGGACCGGTCAACCATGAAGTGCACGGCTCGTTGAAGGCCAACATCGACTCGCCGGTCTGGCGGCTGGTGCAGGCGCTGGCAAGCATGACGACGCCCGATGGCAATACGATCCTGATCGATGGCTATTACGACAAGGTCCAGCCGCCGCCGGCGGAGGATATGCCGCTGATCAACGGCATGCTGGCATCCGCCGATGAGGAAAAGGCGATGCAGGCGCTGGGTATAGAACGCTGGATCGATGGCCAGACCATGCGGGAAGCGCAGATGGATTATCTGTATAACCCGACCCTGAACATCAACGGTATATGGGCCGGGTACACGGGGGAAGGGACCAAAACCATCTTGCCGCACATGGCGACCGCAAAAGTGGATTCGCGGCTGCCACCGGGTCTGGACCCGGATGAAATGATGGCCCTGATCCGCACCCACCTGGACAAGCACGGCTTCACCGATATCACGATCCACCCGATGAGTGGTTACCCGGCGTCGCAGACTTCTCTCGACTCGGAGCTGGTACAGGCGGTGATCAGCGTATTCAATAAATATGGTGCGCCGCCCAGCGTTGAGCCCAGACTCGGCGGCAGTGCACCTTTCTATGTGTTCACCGATATCTTGCGGCTGCCGATGGTGTTCACCGGTATCGGCCATGGCAACGGCGCGCACGGACCCAACGAGATCATGGTGATCTACCCGAAAGAAGGTTCGAAAATCGCTGGTCTTGCCAAAATGGAAAAAGGCTATGTCGATATCTTATACGCGCTGGCGGGGCGGTAACGGGTTCTTGCGCGCATCCGCGGATGGATAGAGTGAGCGGTGTCGTCAATTTACGGCGAGAAATTCATCGCAATCCGGATCGCTCGGGGCGCGAAACCGGCACGGCGGAGCGCCTGCTCCGGTTTTTCGAGCCGCTACGGCCCGATGAAGTAATCGAGGAACTGGGCGGTACCGGGATCGCGTTTGTTTTCTCGGCCACGCAAGCCGGCCCGACGATCCTGCTCAGGTCTGAACTCGACGCCCTGCCGATCCAGGAAGTGAATGAGTTCGAACATCGCTCGCTGCACGACGGCACCTCTCACAAATGCGGTCACGATGGCCACATGGCCATACTGGCCGCAGTCGGCGAAAAGCTGTCAAAGAAACGACCCGCCCGCGGAAGAGTCGTGCTGTTATACCAGCCCGCCGAGGAAACCGGCCAGGGGGCGGCGGCGGTTATTGCGGACGAAAAATTTGCGCCCATCAAACCGGATTTTTGCTTCGCATTGCACAACCTGCCCGGTTTTCCGCTCGGCGAAATCATCGTTCGCAACGGAACCTTCAGTTGTGCGTCGCGGGGCCTGGCGATCAGGCTCACCGGCAAGACGGCACATGCGGCCCAGCCGGAGACGGGCGTGAGCCCGGCGAAGGCGATGTGCCAGCTCATCGCCGAGCTGAGCGAGCTGCCGTCGGTCATGGATTTTAGCAACGAACTGGCATTCGCCACGGTAGTGGGCTCGCGTCTTGGCGAGCAGGCGTTCGGAACCGCGCCCGGCGAAGCCGAGATCTGGGTCACGTTGCGCAGCGAAACCGATGCGACCATGGCGCGTATGGTAAGCCATGCCGAGAGCCGGATCCGGCAACTGGCGGTTGAGCATGGCCTGGAATCTGCAATCGCATATCGGGATATTTTCGCAGCCACGGTAAATTCGGAGCGCGCCGTCGATGTGATTCGCCGGGCGGCCGACGATGGCCTGCTCAGGGTTGCCGAGCAGCCGTTTCGCTGGTCGGAGGACTTTGGCTGTTTCTCCTCGATTGCGCAGTGCGCGATGTTTGGTCTTGGCGCCGGTGAGGCCGTGGCCGATCTGCACAACCCGGATTATGATTTTCCCGACGCGTTGATTTCGCTTGGCGCGGACATTTTTCTTGGCATACTGGAACAGGCGGGGGAAATGCAGCGCCCGTGAGTCTCTTGCTATTGCCTCAGACAAGACAACAAACAGGAAAAAGACCAGTGAAAGACAAGCTAAGCATTGCGATACTCGGCGCCGGCAATATCGGCACGGCGATTGCCAACGGCCTGGCGAAGGCCGGGACCGTCAGTGCGGACCGGATCACATTGACCCGCCGCAAGACTCATTTTCTTGACGAGATGAAAGCGCAGGGCTTCGCCGTATGCGCCGACAACAAAGAGGCGATCGGCAATTCGAATGTCGTCATCGTCGCGGTCGAACCCCAGCAACTCGATGAGCTCATGTCAGAGATCGGCCCCGCATTGAAAGCCGGCCAACATATCCTGATCTCGGTCGTGTCGGGCGTCGATCTCGCGCAACTCCGGCAGAAGATCGACGCCAAGGTCGAATGCGTCCGGGCGATGCCCAATACCGCGACCGCGGTGCGCGAGTCGATGACCTGTCTTGCGTCCGACGAAAGTGCCGGCGAGGGGATTACGGCGGCCAAGGCGATTTTCAATAGCGTCGGCCAGACCCTGGTTATCGACGAGGAACTGATGGGTGCGGCCACGGCGCTGGGCGCCTGTGGCGTCGCGTTTTTCCTGCGCGCGATCCGGGCGGCCTCGCAAGGCGGCATCGAAATCGGTTTTCATGCCGAAGATGCGCTGGCGATTGCGGCGCAAACCGCGAAGGGGGCGGCGACCTTGTTGCTAGCCCACGAGAAACACCCCGAACGCGAAATCGACCGGGTCACGACGCCACGTGGCTGCACGATAGCGGGTCTCAACCAGATGGAGCACGAGGGTTTCAGCTCGGCGATGATCAAGGGGATCACGGTATCGGCCGAGAAAGCGAGCTGTTTGCTGGCCGTGGGAAAGGATGGTTGAGAAAGCTTCGGCCCTGCACTAATTTTTGTTCCAGACCTTATCTAGAAATATTGGCCAGCGCGGATCATCGTGCAGACCGGCGAGCAATGCATCGGTTTTGATCCAGACCAGACCCGGGTCTCTGACTTTCAGAGCGGTTTCCAGCCACTCGAACGCGGCCTCGAGATCGCCGGCATCGGCGTAGATTTCCGCGATCTGGTAGGCGTCTTTCTTGCCGTATTCGCGGATAAATTCATCGAGCGCTGCCGCCCATGCGTCCTGCTCGCCGGTTCGTCCGAGCACCAGTATCCTGCCGAAGTCACGAACCCAGTTCACCGGCTCTTTTTCATATTCAGCCATGGCATTGGCCAGGTTTCCCTGCAGCAGGTAGTTGTATGCGATGTTACCGTGAATTCGTGCGACACCCGGGTCGATATCGAGCGCATGGCGTTGCAACTCCATACTTTCATCGAATCTGCCGGCAATGGTCAGCGCGGATGCAAGGCCAGCGATAGAAAGTATGGATAATGGGTCCAGTTTGACCGCCTTCTCCAGGCATTCGAGCGCAAAATCTCTTTGACCATCCATCGCCATTTGCACACCGTACCAATTCAGGGCGTCGATGTTGTTGGGTTCCAGTTCAAGGGCGCGCAGAAATGTGGCGCCGGACGCTGCCAGGTCGAAGTCATATACCCACTGGCCCGCCCCCAATGCGATGTGCGCCTCGGCCAACTGATCGTCCAGTGCCAGTGCTCGCTCCGCATACCGGCGGGCGATGGCATATCCTTGTGCAAACTGCAGCGACTCGGTATAGGTCCCGGTCCAGCGCGCCTGACTTAATGAGAGTTGCGCCCACGCCGCGGCGTAGTTGGGATCGAGGGCCACCGCCTCGTGAAGAACCGCGATCGACTGTTGAATATTGTCGCTACTGATATGTTCGCGTAGATAGCGGCCGCGCAGATACAGGTCGTAGGCCTCGATTCTGTCTGTTCCCCGTGAGCCGACGACTTTTTCACCGGTATTACCAAAAAGCGTGACTTTCAGGGCCGCGGCAACCGAAGCCGATATCTCGTCCTGGATCGCGAATATGTCGTTCAGTTCGCGGTCGAAGGTCTCCGACCACAGGTGGAAACCGGTTGCGGTGTCGATTAACTGTGCGGTGATGCGAACCTTCACCCCCGATTGCCTGACGCTGCCCTCGAGCACATGGGCAACGCCAAGCTGCTCGCCGATCAGCCGCAGATCCTTGTTCTCACCCTTGAACTGGAATGACGAAGTGCGGCCGGTAACCTTGAGTCCCGGCATCCTGGCCAGCACGTTGAGCAGTTCCTCTGACAAGCCATCGGAGAAATACTCGTTCTCGATATTCCCGCTC
>Ga0209980_10001529_pt1 | contig 12674 bp, 9 predicted proteins | sample CR02metaG_FD_183611 | JGI IMG/M metagenome (GOLD analysis project Ga0209980, IMG submission 183611) | Deep subsurface microbial communities from Mariana Trench to uncover new lineages of life (NeLLi) - CR02 metaG (SPAdes) (version 2) | ecosystem: Environmental > Aquatic > Marine > Ocean trench >... | reverse complement strand
GGCGAACAAAACAAGTACAATATAGGGATATGATCTTAAACTTTCTGGTGCGTAGATTTACCGTCAATCAATCTATACTTGCAAACCGCCGCCATCGCGGCGCCGATAGATGCCGTCCCGCACCGGCCCGCCGGCGCCGGCGCGAAAGGCGGCCGGGAGCCTCAGAAATCGATGCACCGGCCCTTCTTTTCCCAGTCGCCGTAACGCGTCGGGTCCGGCCCCTTGCGGCCGCCGATCTCCTTGGGCCCGGCTTGGGCCGGCGCCGGCTTTGGCGCCTTGGCGGGCGGCACGGCGGCACGGCCTCGCCCCTTCCGGCGCCGGCCCTTCCCATCGGGCGCCTTGTTATCCTGGGCGTCTCTCTTGCTCTCGGCCACGGCGGGCTCCCACTCCTCTGCCCTCGGCTTGCCCCGTTCCCGGCCAGGCCCATCGAGCGGGCCACTTGCGGCGGGGCGTTCGCCAATTTAAGGTCGATCGGGCCCCAATGCACCAATTGATTCGTCGATCAGGCTCCTATCGCCTTCGACCCGGCGCCCACGGTCCGAGGGGCCCGCCCGGCCACTCGCCGTCAGGGGGAACATGAGCGACGCCCGCGAAATCGCACTCGACTGCCTGGCGGCGGTATTGCGCCGGCGCCGTCCTCTCGAGGAGGCGCTTGACGATCACCCGGGATATGGCCGCCTGGAAGCGCGCGACCGCGCCTTCGCCCGTCTCCTGGTGGCGAGTACCTTGCGCCGGCTGGGTCAGATCGATCGCCTGATCGGCCATTGCCTCGAGCGCCCGTTGCCGGCAAAGGCCAGGGGCGTCACCGATATCCTCCGCCTCGGCCTCGCCCAGCTTCTCTTCATCGGCACGCCGGCCCATGCCGCCGTCGATACCACCGTCACCCTTGCCGCCAGGCACGGCCCGGCCAACCTCAAACCACTGGTCAACGCCGTCATGCGGCGGATGACCCGCGAGGGCGCGGGCCTCGCCGCCGCCCAGGACGCGGCGCGGCTGAACACGCCGGACTGGCTGTGGCGGTCATGGTCCAAGGCTTACGGCGAGGACACCTGTCGCGCCATCGCCGAAGTTCACCTTTCGGAGCCGCCGCTCGACATCACGGTCAAGGACGACGCCGGGGACTGGGCCGCCAGGCTCGGCGCCAGGCGCCTTCCGACCTCGACGCTGCGGCGCGATCACGCCAGGCCGAGCGAGCTTCCAGGTTTCGCCGACGGCGCGTGGTGGGTGCAGGACGCGGCGGCGTCATTGCCGGCCCGGCTTCTCGGCGATGTCAGGGGAAAGACGGTGATCGAGCTGTGCGCCGCGCCGGGGGGCAAGACGGCGCAACTGGCGGCGCTCGGCGCCGACGTCATCGCGCTCGACCGCTCCGAAGTTCGTCTCGAACGCCTCGAAGGGAACCTCGCCCGCCTCGACCTCGAAGCGCGGCTGGTCGCCGCCGACGCCACCCGTTGGCGCCCGGATACGCCGGCGGCGGCGATACTGCTCGATGCGCCCTGCACCGGCACCGGGACGCTGCGCCGCCATCCCGATATCGCCCGCACCAAGTCGAGCGGCGATGTCGGACGCCTCGCCGCCCGGCAGGACGAATTGCTGAGCGCCGCCGTCGCCATGCTGGCGCCGGGGGGTGTGTTGGTCTACACCGTCTGTTCGCTCGAGCCCGAGGAAGCGGAGATGCGGGTGGCGGCGCTGCTTGGCGCCGGCGCGCCGCTGAGGCGAATCGCGGTGGAAAGTTCGGAGATCGGCGGCCTCCCCGAGGCGGTCACCGACGCCGGCGATCTCCGCACGCTGCCCTGCCATCTCGCCGATCTCGGCGGCATGGACGGCTTTTACGCGGTGCGCTTGCGGCGCTCTGGCTAAGCTGATAGTTAAGCCCGGTGCAGCAGCCGACCCGCATAGCCCCGTCCATCCTGTCCGCCGATTTCGCCAGATTGGGCGAGGAAGTGCGGGCGATCACCGAGGCCGGCGCCGATCTCATCCATGTCGATGTCATGGACGGCCACTTCGTTCCCAACCTCACCGTCGGGCCCGACGTGGTGAAGGCGTTGCGCCCGCTGAGCGCTCTGCCCTTCGACGTGCATCTGATGATTTCCCCGGCGGATCCTTACATCGCGCGGTTCGCCGACGCCGGCGCCGACATCATCACCGTCCATCCCGAGGCCGGTCCCCATCTCCATCGCACCCTGCGCCAGATCGCCTCGCTTGGTAAAAAGGCCGGCGTCGCGCTCAATCCCGCGACGCCGGTGGACGCCGTGGATTTCGTCATCAAAGATATCGACCTCATCCTGGTGATGAGCGTCGATCCCGGCTTCGGCAACCAGAGTTTCATCGACTCCCAGTACGACAAGATCCGGGCGCTGAGGTCGAAGATCGACACCAGCGGCCGGGACATCGACCTCGCGGTCGACGGCGGCATCAACGCCGAAACGGCCCCGAAGGCGGTCGGCGCCGGGGCCGACATACTGATCGCCGGCACCGCCACCTTCACCGGCGGCGCCGGCGCTTACGCCGACAATATCAATCGGCTGCGCGGCGGCGGGTGACCGCACCCGGCACCGCCCCGGGCCTAATAGAATCTGCAAGACCGTCGGATATGTCACCTTTCCATGACAATGGGCACTACGGTAAAGGCGACGGTTTGAGACGTTTCCTGGCCCTGGCGCAGCGGCCGGCGCGGCGGAACCTGGCGGCGCTTCGCCACCGCGTCCAGACGCTGATCTTCGCCATCCCCGCCTATTCCCTGACCCTCGTCGGCCTGACCCCGGCGCGGCTGCTGCTTTGCCCGGGAGATCCCTGGCCCGGCGACGCCGACAACGGACGCGCCATTCTCGAAGGCCACTTCTCCTTCGCCGGACGGACCATACGCACGCCGGTGTCCGATGGACCGCCGCCGAACAGCGCCGCACCCGACCCCTTCCACACATTGTGGTTGCCCTTGGGCATGGGGCCCCGATGGCGGGCGGAACTGCACGCCTTCGCCTGGCTCAGGGACCTGCGCGTCGCCAGTGGCGATAGCGTCCGGCACCGGGCGCGCGATCTGGTGGCAAGCTGGATCGCCCATCACCAGCGCTGGGACCGGCTGGCTTGGCGCGCCGACATCCTGGCGGCCCGTCTCTCCGCCTGGCTCAGCCAATATGAATTCCTCTCGGCAGGCGCCGACGCCGCCTTTAACAACCTGTTCTTCAAGAGCCTTTCCCGCCAGGCCCGCCACCTTGCCCGCATCGTCCCCGGCGTGATGGCCGATGGGCGCCTCATTGGCGCCGCCAAGGGACTGATCTATTGCGGCGTTTGCCTGCCGGGCGGCGGGCGGTACTTGAAGCGGGCGCTAAGGCTGCTGGAAAAGGAGCTGGTGCGCCAAGTGCTGGGCGACGGCGGACACTTCGAACGCAGCCCGTCCTTGCAACTCTCGATCCTGCGCGACCTCGTCGATATCCGCGCCACCCTGATCGCCGCCCACGGGGACGTTCCCGCGACCCTACAATCGGCGATCGACCGCATGGCGCCGATGGTGCGATTCTTCCGCCACGGCGACGGCACCGTCGCCCTGTTCGATGACAGCAACGAGGAACAGGCGTGGCTGATCGACATGGTCCTGACCCACGCCAACGCCACGGGCAAGCCCTTGGCCTCGGCGCCGCACTCGGGCTTCGAACGCCTGACCAACAACCGTACGCTCATCATCGCCGATGTCGGCGCGCCGCCGCCGCCCGGCGCCCAGAGCCATACCCACGCCGGAACGCTGAGCTTCGAGATGAGCCTGGACAAGGAGCGCCTGATCGGCAACTGCGGCGGCCCCGCCGGCCTGGACGGCTCGTGGCGCCAGAGCATGCGCACCACCGCCGCCCATTCGACGCTCAGCGTCGAGGACACCAACTCGACCGAAATCTTCGAGGACGGCGGTGACGGCGGCTTCCTCGGACGGCGCCCGAGGTCGCTGGTCTGCCGGCGCAAGGAGGAAGACGGCGCCATCTGGATCGATGCCAGCCACGACGGCTATCTCGGCCCGTTCGGCCTCATCCATCGGCGCCGGCTCTATCTTTCGGCCGACGGCGAGGATTTGCGCGGCGAGGACACATTGTCGGCGCCCAAGGAAGGAAGGGCGTTCAGGCGCAAATTCGTCGGCCGCAGGTTCGCCGTGCGCTTCCATCTTCATCCGCGGGTCCAGGCGTCCCTGGTCCAGGACGGCGCCGCCGCGCTTTTGCGCCTGCCAAGCGGCGCCGGCTGGCAGATGAAGGTTTCCGGCGGCGTGCTCGGCCTCGAGGAAAGCGTTTATCTCGGCGTCAAGGGAGAGATCAAGCGTGCCGAGCAGATCGTCATCCGCGGCAACGTCGCCAAAGAGGGCGCGGAGGTCAAATGGGCCTTGACCCGCGTCGCCGGCAAGTCGTGAGGCGAGCAGACCGCCGGGAGATCGTCGATTGGCCGTCGAACCCCTTCCGATCATCCCCGCCCAAGGCGCCAAGAGCGGCGGCGGGAACCGCGATGGCCGCCGCCGGCAACGCGGTTGAGTGAGCGATCATGTCCGCTTCGTGGCCGACCGCCTGGCTCCTGACCGTCGCCTGGTTCGCCGTCGCCTTCCTGGGCGCGCTTATCGGCACCGGGCTGGTGCTTCGCATCCTGCGCCGCCGGGCCATTCTCGATCATCCCAATGAACGCTCGAGCCACGCCGTTCCGACGCCGCGCGGCGGCGGCATCGCCCTCGTCTTCGTGCTCCTTCCCGCTTGGTCCGTGATCGCGCTGGGCGTTCCAGGACAGACATTCATCATCTGGCTGGTGCTTGGCGCCGCGCTCCTGCTCGCCGGCGTGTCCTGGGCCGACGATCTCGTCGGCATCTCCCGATCGATAAGGTTCGCCGCCCACATCGCCGCCGTTGCCCTGGTGTTGAGCGCGCTGCCGCGCGACGCCTTTTTCTTTCAAGGCGTGCTGCCTTTGGCGCTCGACCGCTTGGCGGCCGGCATCTTGTGGGTCTGGTTCATCAACCTGTTCAATTTCATGGACGGCATCGACGGCATCGCCGGCGCCGAGGCCGCCGCCGTCGGCTTCGGCCTGTTCCTGATCACCGCCGTCGCCGGTGGCGGCGGGGTGCCCATCCTGTTCGGCCTTACCCTCGCCGCCACGGCCCTTGGGTTCCTGTGGTGGAACTGGCATCCGGCGCAGGTTTTCCTCGGCGATGTCGGCAGCGTTCCGCTGGGCTATCTCTTGGGCTGGCTATTGCTCGAAGCGGCGCTCAAGGGCTTCTGGGCCCCCGCCCTGATCCTGCCGCTCTATTACCTGGCCGACGCCACCATCACCCTTTTGCGCCGGCTTGTTGCCGGCGAACGGATCTGGCAGGCCCACTCCCAGCACTTCTACCAAAGGGCGGTGCGACGCGGCCTGAGCCACGCCACCGTGGTGCGGATCATTCTTCTCGCCAACGGCGTCCTCATCGTCCTGGCGTTGCTGGCGGCGGGAGGCGCCGAGACGGCGGCGCTGCTTGGCGCCTTGGCGACCGTCGCGGCGTTGCTCACGGCGCTCGCCCGATGGCGAGGCGGCGGCGCGGGAGACGGTGCGCCGGGGGAGGGGAGCGACCGGTGACGCGGGTCCTGGTCACCGGCGCCAACGGCTTCATCGGCCAGGCGCTTTGCCGGGAGCTGAAATTGGCCGGCTTCGAGGTCACCGGCGCGGTGCGCGATAAGCCCGGGCGGGACCAGGCGCCGTTCGATACGGCCACGACCGGGGCGCTCGGCCCGGACACCGACTGGCATGAGGCGCTGACGGGCGCCGAGATCGTGGTCCATCTCGCCGGTCGCGCCCACGCCACCGACGAGACCGGCGCCGGCGCCCCGGCGCTCTATCGCCGCATCAACGTGGAGGGCACCAGACACCTTGCCGAGGCGGCGGGCAAAAGCGGCGCGCGCCGTTTCATCTTCCTAAGCTCGGTCAAGGTCCATGGCGAGGCGAGCGGCGCGAGCGCTTTCACCGAACGGGACTCGCCGGCGCCCGAAGACCCTTACGGCATCTCGAAATGGGAGGCGGAACAAGCACTCGCGCAGGCCACGGAGCGCTCCGATCTCGTCCCCGTCATCCTGCGCGCGCCGCTGGTCTACGGTCCCGGGGTGAAGGGCAACTTCGGGTCGCTGTTGCGGGTCTGCGACGGCCCTCTTCCCCTGCCCTTCGGCGCCGTTAGGAACCGCCGTTCCCTGATCTATCTCGCCAACCTTACCGCCGCGATCAGGGAATGCGTCACCAACACCAGGGCCGAGGGCAAGACCTTCGTGCTTCGCGACGGCGAGGACATCTCGACCCCGGAGCTGATCCGCCGCCTGCGCGCCGCCCTCGGCCGGCCGGCGAGGCTCGTCTCCCTGCCGCCATCCTCGCTTCGTCGCCTGGCCGGCATCATTGGACGCAAGGGAGCGGCGATGCGTCTCTTGGACTCCCTGGTCGTCGATGATGGCCTTATCCGCGCTTCGCTTGGTTGGTCTCCGCCGCTGACGCTGGACCAGGGGCTTCGGTTGACGGCGGAATGGTTCAGAGCCCAGAGGACCGGGCCCCGGGGCCCGGCTTAGCCCGGCGATGGATTGCGCGCCGGTGCTTTGTGGCCCAATATACCGGGCCCCTAACATCATGTGACGGGGCGCTAGAGCACTATCCGGGGCGGATGCAGGTCAACTTCAGAACACTTAACCGCGCCACGCTGATGTTCGCCCATGACACCGTCATGGCGGCGGTGTCCTTCGTCATATCGCTTTACCTTCGTCTCGGCCAGAACCCCCTCGACTATTCCCGCGATCTGGTGGTGACCGGCACGGCGATCTTCACCCTCGTCGCCGTTTGCGTTTTCTGGTCGATGCGGCTTTACCGCGGCATTTGGCGTTATGCCTCGATCGACGATCTTTTACAGATCATCAAGGCGGTGTCGCTGGCGATCCTCGTCTTCGTCTTGGCGCTGTTCTGGATCACCCGGCTCGAAGGCCTGCCGCGCTCGACGCTGGGCATCAACTGGTTCGTGCTCGTCGGCCTTCTTGCCGGGCCCAGGCTGGTTTACCGCATGCTGAAGGACCGTGGGTTGAGCGCCGTGTTCAACCGCGCCGATCCTTCGCGAATTCCGGTGCTGTTGGTCGGCGCCGGCGACGGGGCCGAGCTTTTCATCCGTGCCATGGAGACCAGCCCGGGCGCGAGTTACCGGGTGGTCGGGCTGGTGGACGACAAAGGCACCCGGGTCGGGCGCAAGATCCACGGCCTCGACGTCATGGGGGACCTTGCGGCGCTTAGCGGCGTGATCGCGCGGCTTACCCGGCAAGGATCCCGTCCGCAGCGGCTGATCGTCACCGAAAACACGCTTGACGGGGCACCCATGCGCGCGCTTCTCGAGGAGGCCGAAGGGCTCGGGCTGACGCTTGCGCGCCTGCCGAGGCTTACCGATTTCAGGAGCGACGTCACCGATCGCCTGGAGGTCAGGCCGGTGGCGCTCGAGGACCTCCTCGGCCGGTCCCAGACGGTGCTCGACCGCGACTCCATGAAGGCCCTGATCGCCGGCCGGCGGGTCATGATCACCGGCGCCGGCGGCACCATCGGGTCCGAACTCGCCTGTCAGATCGCCGATTTCGCGCCGGCCCATCTGACGTTGCTCGATCATTCCGAGTTCGCGCTCTACACCATCGATCTCGAAATTTCCGGGCGCCATCCCGGCCTCGGGCGCTCGGCCATTCTCGGCGACGTGAGAGAAAGAGACAAACTCAAATCCCTGTTCGCCGCCGAGAGACCGGACCTCGTGTTCCACGCGGCGGCGCTCAAACATGTGCCGCTGATCGAGTCCCACGCCGATGAAGCGGCGTCGATCAACGCCGTCGGCACGCGCAACGTCGCCGACGCCTGCCGGGCGGCGGGGATCATGGCGATGGTGCAGATTTCCACCGACAAGGCGGTCAACCCGGTCTCGGTCATGGGCGCGACCAAGCGCCTCGCCGAAAGCTATTGCCAGGCCCTCGATCTCGCCGGCGCCACGGAGGCCGAAGGCGGCGGCGAAGGGCGGCGGACCCGGTTCATCACCGTCCGCTTCGGCAACGTCCTCGGATCGACCGGTTCCGTCGTGCCGTTGTTCCAGAAGCAGCTCGAGGCGGGCGGGCCGATCACCGTCACCCACCCCGACGTCAAGCGCTTCTTCATGACCGTGCGCGAGGCGGTGGAACTGGTCCTCGAGGCGTCGGCGCTCGGCGTCGAGGAGGGAAGCGAAGACGGCAAGATCCTCGTCCTCGATATGGGCGAGCCCATCCCCATCGCCGGCCTCGCCAAGCAGATGATACGCCTCGCCGGCCTCAGGCCCGAGGTGGACATCGAGATCCGCTTCACCGGCTTGCGCCCCGGCGAGAAGCTGAACGAGGAGCTGTTCCATGCCGCCGAGATGCCCAAGCCCACCCGTTACCCCGGCGTCCTTCTCGCCTCGCCGCGCACGGCGGAGCTCGAAGGTTTGCGCGCCGGTCTCGACGAACTCGCCGCCGCCGCCGAAGCGGGCGACACCGCCAGAACGCTTTCCTTGATAGGCAAGCTGGTCCCCGAATATTGTCCCGCCGATGATGATGCAGCGAAAGAACCGAGAACCGCCGCCTCCACCTAGGGCACTATCCGGCCAGATGGCATCGTTTGACCGGGATGATTTTGCGCCGTGGTCGAGTCCTTACCTTGATAGGCGGGCGCGACAATGAACCGTTTGAGAGACCCGGAGTAAATCCATGGCCGACGCCGCCCTCATCCCGATCTCCCGCGCCCTCATTTCCGTCTCCGACAAAACCGGCGTCGAGGAACTGGGCAAGTTTCTCGGCGCGCGCGGCGTCGAGATCCTCTCCACCGGCGGCACCGCCAAGGCGCTTCGCGCCGCCGGCATCAAAGTCAAGGACGTCGCCGAGCACACCGGTTTTCCGGAGATGATGGACGGGCGGGTCAAGACCCTGCACCCCCATATCCACGGCGCCATCCTCGCCCGGCGCGACAACGCGGGAGACCGAGAGGCCATGGACGCCCTTGGCATCGGCGCCATCGACCTGGTGGCGGTCAACCTCTATCCGTTCGCGCAAACGGTGGCCAAGGGGGCCGATGGAAGGGAAGTGATCGAGAATATCGACATCGGCGGCCCCACCCTCATCCGCGCCGCCGCCAAGAACTTCGCCGCCGTCACCGTCATCACCGATCCCGCCGATTACGCCGCCGTCATCGCCGAGATGGAGGCCAATGACGGCGCGACGACGCTCGGGCTTCGCCACAGACTGGCCGCCGCCGCCTTCGCCCGCACCGCCACTTATGACACCGCCATCGACGGCTGGTTCGCCCGGCAATCGGACGCCGCCTTCCCCAACCGCATCGCGTTCGGCGGCGAATTGAAGGAGATCCTGCGCTACGGCGAGAACCCCCATCAGCAGGCGGCGCTCTATCTCGACCCGGCCGATCCGTCTCCCGGCCCGGCGAGGGCGGAGCAGTCGCAGGGCAAGGCGCTCAGCTTCAACAACCTCGCCGACGCCGACGCCGCCTTCGCATTGGTCACCGAGCTCGCCCGCCCGGCGATCGCCATCATCAAGCACGCCAACCCCTGCGGCGCGGCGCTCGGCGGCGATCTCCACGAGGCCTATGTCCGCGCCCTGGCGTCGGATCCCGAAAGCGCCTTCGGCGGCATCGTCGCCGCCAACCAGCCGATCGACGCCAAGACGGCGGAGGAGATCGCCAAGATCTTCGTCGAGGTGGTGATCGCCCCGGCGCTCGACGACGACGCGCGTCGGGTGTTGGCGGCGAAAAAGAACGTCCGGGTGCTGACGACGGGCGCCATCAATGATGCGGCGCAAGCGGGCATGACGGTCAGATCCGTCGCCGGCGGCTATCTCCTGCAATCACGGGATACGGGCGCAGTCCAGGCCGGCGACCTTAAGACCGTCACGCGGAAAAAACCGGGCGATGACGAGATGCGCGATCTTCTGTTCGCCTTCACCGTCGCCAAGTACGTCAAGTCCAACGCCATCGTCTTCGCCAAGGGCGGCGCCACCGTCGGCATCGGCGCCGGTCAGATGAGCCGCATCGATTCGACGCGCATGGCGGTGATCAAGGCGGCCACGGGCGAAGGGATGAGCCGCGCCAAGGGCGCGGTGGCGGCGTCCGACGCCTTCTACCCGTTCCCCGACGCCCTTCTCGCCGCCGCCGAAGCCGGCGTCAGCGCCGTGATCCAGCCCGGCGGCTCGATTCGCGATGACGAGGTGATCAAGGCCGCCGACGACGCCGGCATCGCCATGGTGTTCACCGGCATGCGCCATTTCCGGCATTGAGGGGCGGGCCTCGCCCACTCCCAAATCTAGCGCCCTTCCGGCTCCCTCGCCGGTTCCTTGAGCGGGATGAGCAACACGAAGCCGGTGATGAGGAAGATCAGCACCGTCGCCATGCCGGCGCGCTGGCTGTCGAACGCGGTGGTCGCCCAGGCCAGCAGCAGCGGGCCTAAGAACGCCGTCGCCTTGCCGGAAAGGGCGTAAAGCCCGAACATCTCGGCCTCCATGCCCCTCGGCGCCAGCCTCGCCATGAGCGAGCGCGAAGCCGCCTGGGCGGGCCCGAAGAAGACGCCGAGCATCACGCCCAGCGTCCAGAACAGCGCCTTGTCCTCGACCAGCACGATCGCGGCGCTGATCAAGGTGATGGCGCAAAGCGCGATCAGTATGGTGCGCTTGGCGCCGATCCAGTCGTCGATCCAGGCGAAAAGGGCGGCGCCCACGCCGGCCGAGGCGTTGAGCGCGATGCCGAAATAGATGACTTCGGTCATGTCCATGCCGTAGACCCCCGCCGCATAGATGCCGCCGAAGGCGAACAGCGTGTTCAGCCCGTCGATATAGATCATCCGGGCGACGAGGAAGCGGACGATCTCCTTGTGTCGGCGGACGTCGCGCAAGGTCGCGCCGAGGGTCTTCAACCCTGAGCGCACGGCCTCGGCCTTGCCGACGCCCGTCTTCGGCCGGTCGGGGGTGTACAGGAAAAGGGGCACGGCGAAGAGGACATACCAAAGCGCCGCCAGCGGCGCCGCGGCGCGGACATGTTCCGCCGTCGCCTTGTCGAGCCCGAACAGGGGCGTCTCGGTGTCGACGAAGCCGAACAGGGCGATCACCAGGCACACCAGCCCGCCGGCATAGCCAAGGCCCCAGCCCCAGCCCGAGAGCCGACCCAGACGCCGTTCCGCCACCAGGTCCGGCAGCATGGCGTTGTAGAATACGATCGAGAACTCGAAGGCGAGGTTGGCCAGCGCCAGGAAGACGAGCGCCCACAAGACATCCGCCGGCTCCGGCTTGGCGTACCACAGCATAGAGATGAAAAAGGCCGCCAGCACCGTGAAGAACAAAAGCCACGGCTTGCGCCGGCCGCCCTGGTCGGCGATGGCGCCAAGCACGGGGCTGATCAGCGCGATGGCGAAGGCGGAGAGGGTAAGCGAAAGGCCCCATTGGGCGGTGCCCTCGACCGGCGTGCGCGCCACGGCCTGGGTGAAATAGGCGGCGAAAACGAAGGTCAGGATGACCGCCGGGAAGGCCGAGTTCGCCCAGTCGTACAGGCACCAGGCGACCAGCGCCGAACGCCTGGGAGCCCGGCCGGGGCGTTGGCCTTCAACCGCTGCCGACATGATGTCTGTCCGCCGCCTCGTCCTTTTCAAGGGTGCCGCCCCGGGCGGGCGGCTAATGACCGCGCCCCGGGGCAGTGTAACCCGCGAAGCGGGAATTCCTAGCCGGATATCAGGGAGCGGAGCTGACGCGTCGCCACCGCCAGCATGGCGATGTCCGGGGCGCCGGCGGTCTTGAGATCGCCGAGCAGTTGTTCGGTGCGCTCGACCAGCCCGGTCCTCGTTCCGATCCAGGCGGCGATGGCCGTGTCCGCCTTCTCGCTGCCGCCCGTTTCGATGACCTTGCTGGCAAGCTCCGACTGCAGGGCGAAGAGATCGTCGACGATGGCGCCTATCGCGTCCTTCTGCCAGCGGGTCTCGGTGCTCACTTCTTCGGCCGCCGCGCGCAGCCAATCGAAGCCGAATCTCATTCCGAGATCGAAATAGATGCGCCCGACATCGCCGACCGTACCCTTGCGGGCCTCAGCGATGCGCACGATGTCGCAGGCCGAAACCAGGATATCGAGGCTTGCCACACGCCGGGCGAGATCCTCGGGAACCCCCTGTTTGATGTAACGTTTCGCGCCCCGCTTCAGGGCCGCGCGATCCTCCCGCGAAACCACCTCCGTCAGAATCTCCTCCAGCGTCCTGATGCCCGGCCGGAACTCGCCGATGATCTCGGCGACGTCGAGGGGATGACGGCCGTTTTGCAGGAACCACAGGGTGCACCGTTCAACCAGCCGGCCGGCCTCGAGCAGCATGGCGGTCTGTGCCTGGGCGCTCACCTTGTTGTCGAGCGCCTCGATCGCCGCCCATATCTCGCGCAGGCCGAACGCCCCCCGGGTGATGGTATAGGCGCGGGCGATCTCGCTTGCCGGCAGGCCGGTCCTTTCCTTCATCTCGTTGACGAAGGTGCCGCCGACCCTATTCACCATGCTGTTGGTCACATGGGTGGCGATGATCTCACGGCGCAGCCGGTGCCTGGCGATGGCATCGGCGTATTTTTCCCGCAACGGCTCGGGGAAATACCGCTTGAGGTCCTCGATCAACAGATCCTCGTCGGGAAGGTCCGATTCCAGCAGTTCGTGAT
>Ga0209980_10001528_pt1 | contig 12676 bp, 12 predicted proteins | sample CR02metaG_FD_183611 | JGI IMG/M metagenome (GOLD analysis project Ga0209980, IMG submission 183611) | Deep subsurface microbial communities from Mariana Trench to uncover new lineages of life (NeLLi) - CR02 metaG (SPAdes) (version 2) | ecosystem: Environmental > Aquatic > Marine > Ocean trench... | reverse complement strand
AGCCCGGATCGCCGCCGGTGACCAGCCACTGCCCTGCGCAATCCGCGCTTGATTCCGGCCTTGCCCTTGGCGGCGGGCCGACCCATGATGCCGTCAACCCGTCGCCCGCTTCGACCTCCCGGGCAACCCCCCGGGCGACTCCCGGCGACTTGACGCGCCCTGACGGCTCCGGAGACCTCCCTTGCGCCGACTGGACAGTTACATCTTCCGCCAGATCCTGGGGCCGTTCCTGTTCTTCGTGCTGGTCTTCACCGGGGTGATCTGGCTCGGCCAGTCGCTGCGGATCATCGACACGGTGGTGAACAACGGCCAGTCGGCCCTGGTGTTCCTGGAGTTCACCCTGCTCTTGTTGCCAACGGTGCTGTCGGTGGTGCTGCCGGTGGCGACGTTTGCCGCCACGCTCTACGCGATGAACCGGCTGTTCAGCGACAGCGAGATCGTGGTGATGTTCGCCAGCGGCCTCAGCAGCATCTCGCTGGTGCGCCCGGTGCTGATGTTCTCGAGCCTGGTGATGGCGGTGGTGTTCGCCCTGACGCTTTATGTCATGCCGACCGCCCAGCGCGAATTGAAAAGCCGGATCAGCGAGGTGAAGGGCGATGTCGCCGCGGCGTTCCTGCGCGAGGGCGCCTTCCTGTCGCCGGTGCGTGGGGTCACGGTCTATCTGCGCGGCATGGGGCGGCCGGGCGAGATGCTGGGCGTTTTCGTCCATGACGAGCGCGACGAGGACGAGATCACCACCTATACCGCCGAGCGCGCGGTGCTGTTGAGCGACGATGACGGCACCCGCCTGGTGATGTTCGACGGCGTCGCCCAGATCGCCAAGCGCCACGAGGCCGATTCGATCTCGATCCTGCGCTTCGAGCAACTCGCCTACGACCTGAACCAGTTCACCGCCGGTGACAGTAGCCGCCGTCGCAAGCCGAGTGAGCTGTACCTGCCGGAACTGCTGTCGATCGAGGCGGGGGAGACCCGTGGGCGGCCGCTCGGCGCCTTCCGGGCCGAGGCGCACGAGGCGCTCGGCGGGCCGCTCTACGTGCTGACCCTGCCGCTGATGGCGGTCGCCTTCGTGATCGGCACCGGGTTCCGGCGGCAGGGCTTCATCGGTCGCATCATCCTCGCCACCGGGGCCGCCGTGACGCTGCGGATCTTCGGCCTGGCGATGAAGGCCGCCGCCACCAGCCAGTTGGCGCTGTGGCCGGCGATGTATGCGCCGCCCATCCTCGGCATAGTGGCGGCGCTGTGGCTGCTGGCGGGCTGGCCGCTGCCGTGGCGGCGCCGCGGCAAAGGCACTGGAACCGGGGGCGGGGCGACGACATGAGCCTGACCCTCAGCCTCTACATCGCGCAGCGTTTTCTGGGCATCGCGGCCGGCGCCTTCGTGGCCGTCTTCCTGTTGGTGGTCACCGTCGATCTGGTCGAACTGATGCGCAGCAGCGGCAACAGCCAGGCCGGGTTCGCCGACCTGGTGGGGATGGCCCTGCTGCATGCACCGGCGATCACCATCACCGCGGCGCCGTTCACGGTGCTGCTGGCCTCGATGACCTGTTTCGCCATGCTGGCGCGCTCCAGCGAACTGGTCGTCACCCGCGCCGCCGGGGTCTCGGTCTGGCGGCTTCTGACCCCGGCCTTGCTCGCCGCCATCGGGCTGGGCATCTTCGTCGTCACCGTCTACAACCCGCTGGCCGCCGCCTTCGCCCGCAAGTTCGAGACCCTGGAGCAGCGGTATTTCGAGCGCAGTTCCAGCCGGTTTTCGGTCTCGGCCGACGGGCTGTGGCTGCGTCAGGGCGGCCCCGACGGGCAGACCGTGATCCGCGCCCAGGGCGCCAGCGGCACCGGCGGGCGGCTGTGGAAGGTGAACGTGTTCCAGTTCGATTCGAACGACCGGTTGTACCGCCGCATCGACGCCCGCTCCGCGCTGCTCGAGGACAAGGCGTGGCGGCTCACCGGGGTGCGGCGCTGGGATCTCCTGAGCCTCGAGATCGACAATGCGGGCAGTTCGGCCATCGCCACCCGGCCGGAGCTGGCCGACGAGATGCGCATCGCCACCGACCTGACCACCGAGAGCATTCTGGAAAGCTTCGCCCCGCCGGTGACAATCTCGTTCTGGAAACTGCCGAAATTCATTGCCCTTCTGGAAGCCTCCGGCTTCAGTTCCAGCCGGCACCGGCTGCACTGGCACCGGCTGCTGGCGATACCGGTGGTGTTCTTCGCCATGGTGTTGATCGGGGCCGCATTCTCGATGCGCCATGTCCGCTTTGGCGGGCTGGGCTACATGGCGCTGGGCTGCGTGCTGTCCGGGTTCGGATATTTCTTCCTGTCCGACATCGCCGCCGCGCTCGGCGCCTCGGGCGCGGTTCCGGTGCTGATTGCCGCCTGGGCGCCGCCGCTATCGGCGGTTCTGCTCGCTCTGGGCTTGCTGCTCCATCTCGAGGACGGATAAAAGGGGCGGCGGGCGCCCGTCCAGGGGCGCCGGGAACGGGGTTTTCACCGATGCGCCGAGGCCTGCGCGCCCTGATGATCGACCTGGTGGCCGGGGCCGCCCTGGCGCTGGCCGTCGGGATGCCGGCGCAGGCGCAACCGTCACCGGGAAATCTGGACCTGCCGGTGGCGCTGGTCGCCGACACGGTGCAATTCGACACCGCGACCGGCCGGGTGACCGCCAGCGGCAATGTCGAGATCTATTACGGCGAGCGCACCCTGACCGCGGACCGGATCGTCTACGACAGCGACACCGGGCGGATTACCGCCGAGGGCAGCATCGTGCTGCGCGACCCGTCGGGGGCGACCGTGTTCGCCGATTTCGCCGATCTGGACGCGGAGCTGCGCGACGGGCTGGTGCGCGGCGCGCGCTCGGTGATGGGCGAGAGCATCAAGCTCTCCGCCGCCGAAGCGCGCCGCGTCGGCGCCCGGTTCAATGCGCTTTCCAAGGCGGTCTACAGCCCGTGCAATGTCTGCTCCGACGATCCCACGCCGCTGTGGCGCATCCGGGCCCGGCGGGTGATCCACGACGAGGTCGAAAAGCGGATCCACTACGAGGACGCGACCCTCGATGTGTTCGGCGTGCCGGTTTTCTGGCTGCCCTATTTCAGCCACCCCGACCCGACAATCGACCGCGCCAGCGGGTTCCTGGTCCCGGAATTTCGGCATTCCTCGGTCTACGGCTACGGGGCCCAGGTGCCCTATTACTGGGTGATCGACGATTACTCCGACCTTACCTTCAGCCCGCTGTTGACCACCGGGGACGGGGTGGTCGGGGTCCTCCAATACCGCCGCGCCTTCGAGAGCGGGAGCTTCACCACCGCCGGCAGCCTGACCTACGACGATTACGAGGGCAGCAACGCGTTCCACGGCCATCTGGAAGCGCGCGGCGAGTTCGATCTGGTCAACGAGTTCAGGTGGGGCTTCGACGGGATCGCCGTCACCGACCGCGGCTATCTGCGCCGCTACGACTTCTCGGACGAGGACCGGCTGACCAGCGAGGTTTATGTCCGCCGCTACCGAAACAACGGCTTTTTCGACACCACGGCGGTTTATTTCCAGAGCCTGCGCGACGACGAGCCCTCTGGCAGTATCCCCGTTGTTCTGCCGGAGTTCGATGCCCGGCACGAAATGCCAGGGGCGTTGCTGGGCGGCGATCTGGGCATTTTCGCCTCCGGCTACCTGCTGCTGCGGGGCGAGGGTCTCGACACCAGCCGCATGTCGATCGGCGCCGACTGGGAGCGCCAGGTGATCCTGCCGGTGGGGCTGTCGCTGCGGGGCTTCGCCGAAGCCAGGGGCGACCTCTTCGTGGTCGACGATTTTGCCGGCATCGAGAGCGCCACCGAGTTCCGCTTCGCTCCTCTGGCCGGCGTCGAGGCCCGGTTCCCACTGATCTACGAATCGTCCAGCGGCGTGGTCCATGTGCTGGAACCGATCGCCCAGGCGATCGTCGCGCCCAATGGCGGCAACGGCTCCGATATTCCGAACGAGGACAGCCAGGTCACCGAGTTCGACGAGACCAACCTGTTCGACACCTCGCATTTCACCGGCCTCGACGCCTTCGAGGAGGGGCCGCGGCTCAATCTGGGCCTACGCTACGAGCGCATCTCGCCCGGCCGGCTGAACTTCGACGCCAGTGTCGGCCGGGTGCTGCGCTTGCGCGGCGCCGGCGAGTTCTCCAGCGGCTCGGGTCTGGCCGACGCCGCATCCGATTGGGTCGGCGCCTGGTCGGTCAGCTACGACCCCTATGTCACGGTGCGCCAGCGCCTGCGGATCAGCGACAACTTCGCGATCACCCGCAACGAGATCGGCGCCGAACTGACCTTCGGCCGCCTCGCGGTCTCGGCCAGTTACATATTCCTTGAAAGCGACCCCTCGATCGAGGCGCCGGAGGATCGCGAGGAGCTGAGCGGGCGCGCCCGCTTCCGGATCGACCGCAACTGGTCGATCTCGGGCAACGCGCGGCGCGACATCGAGCAGGGCGATTTCGTCGAGATCGGCGGCGGGCTGACCTTTGCCAACGAGTGCTGCCAGATCGATTTCTTCGTGAAACGCGATTTTCGCGAGTCGGACGACGCACCGGCATCGACTTCGTTCGCCGTGCAGGTAAAACTGTTCACCCTCGGCAACCGGGACAACACGACCCGGTAAAGCAATTTCGAGCCAAATCGGTTCATTTGGCGACTCGGGAATTGCGTGAAACAAAGGGCATTAGCGTCCGGCCTGATTCGATCAGGGCGGCAAATGCTCTAGGGCGGGTCATGGCGCCGCGCCCGGCGCGGCGCAAGACGGATCGGAGATATTTCATGCTGAAGACCATGCTTGGCGCGATTGGACTGGCGGCGGTGCTGTTGTCCGCGACGTCAGCCCCGGCGCAAACGATGTTTCGCCCGGTCGCCGTCGTCAACGACTCGGCGATCACCGGCTTCGACATAGCCCAGCGCGCCCAGATCCTGATCGCGCTCGGCTTCCCCACCGCCAGTCCGGACGCACTCCGCACCGAATCGCTCGAGCGCCTGATCGAGGACCGGCTGAAACTTCAGGAGGGCGCGCGGCTGGGCCTGAGCGCCCAGGCCGACAGTATCGACGACGGGATCGAGGAATTCGCCAAGCGCGCGGGTCTTTCGGCGGATGAGTTCCGCACCACGATGAGCACCCAGGGGATCACCGAGCTGGCGCTGAACGATTTGGTCTCGGCCGAGGTAGTCTGGCGCCAGGTGGTGCGCAGCCGATTCGCGCGCCGGGTCGAGCCGGGCGAAGCCGAGATCGACGCCGAGATCGCCCTCGTGCAGCAGCGCGCCGGCGTCTCCTACCGGATCGTCGAGATCGGCCTGCCGACGGGCGATGCGGGCCGCAGCGCGGCCGAGACCCGGGCGCTGGCCGAGAAGCTCTACGCCTCGCTGAGCCAGGGCGGCGATTTCGCCGCCGCCGTGCGCACCTATTCCCGTGCTCCCAGCGCGGCGAGCGGCGGCGATGTCGGCTGGGTCTCGACCGCGCAAATACCGCCGGACCTCGCCGAGACACTGAGCGAGCTGTCGCCCGGGCAGGTCGGCCGGCCGTTTCCGGTCGCCGGGGGGATTTCGATCCTGAAAGTGATCGAGAAGCGGATCGATGCCGCCGACGCGATCGACGCCAGCGATCCGGAACTGCGCGACCGGGTGCGCAACCGCCTGGCCAACCAGCGGACCACACGGCTGGCCGAGGGGCTGTTGCAGGAGTTGCGCCGCGACGCCTTGATCGAGCTGAGATGACCCACACTCCGGCCTTGGCCCTGCCCCTGGCGCTGACCATGGGCGACCCGGCCGGAATCGGCGCCGAGATCGCGCTGGCCGCCTGGGCCAGCGGCCGGGTGGCGCATCCGTTCTTCCTGATCGACGATCCGGCGCGGCTGGCCCCGCTGGCGGATCGCGCCGGTGTGCCGGTGGCCGAGATCGCCGGGCCGGAGGCGTCCGCGGCGGCCTTTGCGGATGCCCTGCCGGTGCTGCCGCTGGCGCTGCCGGCTCCAGCCGTGCCGGGACGGCCCGACCCGGCCAACGCCCCGGCGGTGGTGGCGGCGATCGACCGCGCCGTCGCCCTGGTGCAGGGGGGCGCGGCGGCGGCGGTGGTGACCAACCCGATCAACAAGAAGGCGCTGAAGGACGGCGCCGGCTTCGCCTTCCCCGGCCATACCGAATACCTGGCCCATCTCGCCGCCGCGCCGCGCCCGGTGATGATGCTGGTCTCGCGGGAGCTTCGGCCGGGGCTTCGGGTCGTGCCGGTCACCATCCACATCCCGCTGGCCGAGGTGCCCGGTGCGCTCACGGGCAGGCTGATCGAGGAGACCGCGCGGATCGCGGCCCAGGCCCTGACCCGCGACTTCGGCATTGCCCGGCCGCGCCTCGCGGTGGCCGGGCTCAACCCCCATGCGGGCGAGCAGGGGGGCATCGGGCGCGAGGAGATCGAGGTCATCGCCCCGGCGCTGGAGCGGCTGCGCGCGGAGGGGCTGGAGATCGCCGGGCCGCTGTCCGCCGACACCATGTTCCACGCCCCGGCCCGGGCCCGCTACGACGTGGCGCTGACCATGTATCACGACCAGGGGCTGATCCCGCTGAAGGCGCTGGATTTCGCCTGCGGGGTCAATGTCACCCTGGGCCTGCCGTTCATCCGCACCTCGCCGGACCACGGCACCGCCTACGACATCGCCGGCACCGGCCGGGCCGACCCCACCAGCCTGATCGAAGCGCTGAACCTGGCGGCGGAGATGGTGGCGCACCGGGCCGGGAAGCTGGCGTGAGCGGGCTCGCCGCCGACGGTTTGCCGCCGCTGCGCGAGGTGATCGCGCGCCACGGGCTCACGGCGCGCAAGGCGCTGGGGCAGAACTTCCTCCTGGACCTGAACCTGACCGCCCGAATCGCCCGGGTCGCCGGCCCGCTGGCCGGCGTGACCGTGGTCGAGGTCGGCCCGGGGCCCGGCGGCCTGACCCGGGCACTGCTGGCCGAGGGTGCCAAGCGGGTGATCGCCATCGAGCGCGACGCGCGCTGCCTGGCGGCGCTGGAGGAGATATCGGCCCATTACCCGGGCCGGCTGGAGGTGATCGCGGGCGACGCGCTGGAGGTCGATCCGGCGCCGTATCTGGACGGGCCGGCGCGGATCGTCGCCAACCTGCCCTACAATGTGGGGACCGAGCTGTTCGTGCGCTGGATGACGCCGGAGCGCTGGCCGCCCTGGTGGGACTCGCTGACATGCATGTTCCAGCGCGAGGTCGCCGAGCGGATTGTCGCCCGGCCCGGCCGTGATGCCTCTGGGGGAGCCTACGGCCGGTTGTCGGTGTTGGCGCAGTGGCGGGCGCGGGCGCGGATCGCCTTCGACGTCAACCCCGGCGCCTTCACGCCGCCGCCGAAGGTGACCTCGTCGGTGCTGCATGTGGTGCCCGCCGAGCCGATGGCGGATGTCGCGCCGGGCCTGCTGGAGCGCGTGGTCGCCGCCGCCTTCGCGCAGCGGCGCAAGATGCTGCGCCAGTCGCTGAAGACGCGCTTCGACGACCCGGTGGCGCTGCTGGAGGCGGCCGGGATCGACCCGACGCGGCGCGCCGAGACGCTGTCGATCGAGGAATTCCTGGCCTTGTGCCGCACCGTCGAGGCGAGGGGATAAGGCGCCGCGCCGACAGCGGCGCTTCGCGTCACCGACCCAGGGATTTCGGGCCCAGGGATTTTGTCAAAGAGTTATTCGGGTTGGGCGTCCGCGTCGACGGGGGCCGGCGCTTGCGGCTGGTCCCGATCGTGGCTGCGCCGGCGCCGGCGCGGCTGGCTGGCGCTCAACTCCTCGGCATCGACCAGCAGGCTCCCGGTGTCGGGCTGACCGGAATCGATGGTGGTCAGTCCGCTCACCTCCGGTGCGCGGGGCGCAGGTTCGGCGCCCCGGCCTGAGCCGTCACGCTGCCGGCCGTCCGTTCTTGCTGCCGCCGCGGCCTCACCATCGACCTCGGTCTCGAGGTCGCCGTGCCGGTCCTGGTCGGGCTGCTGACCGTCGCGCCGCTCCTGGCGCGCACCCATCGCCTCGACCAGAATGCGCTGATAATGCTCCGCGTGCTGGAAAAAGCTCTCGGCCGCGACCCGGTTGTCCTGGGTCTGGGCATCGCGCGCCAGGGAGAGGTATTTGTCCATGATCTGCTGCGGTGTGCCGCGCACCTTGCCGTCGGGCCCGGAGCTCTCGAAGACGCGATTGATGTTGCTAGAGTTGGGCCTGCGATTGCCGCGGCCGCGCGACCGATTGGGTTTTTGCGATGGTCTCATCTTATCCGATCTTGATCTATCTTTGCCGGGGCCACCGTGGGGCCGGTGCAGCGCCCTTGCCTGTCCGCTGACCATGACGCAGTTGCGTCACGTCGGCCTCATCTTCGTTCGCGATGATGCGGTGTCCCGGATATCCCCAACCAGGGGCCCGCGATCCAACGCGCGAGCCTACCGGGACAACCAAGCATATACCGCTATTTCCGCCCCGCTCAACCAGTAATCCCGTTCAAAGGTCAAATAACTCGTAAAATCGGGCGTTTTCTTTGGATTTCGGCCGAAACGACACGGTCGCGGCCGTCCAGATCGGGCAAAACGGCGGTCACCGCCATTCCTGCACCGGCCAGGATCCGCCCGACCGCCGCCGCCTGCCGCGGGCCGATCTCCATCAGGAGCCGCCCGCCGGGGGCGAGCAGAGCGCCAACCCCGGCGGCGATCCGGCGGTAGGCGTCGAGGCCGTCGCCGCCGGAACTCAGCGCCGCCAGCGGCTCGTGCAGGCGCACTTCCGGGGCCAGCCCGGCAATCTCGTCCGCGGCGATATAGGGCGGGTTCGAGACGATCAGGCCGAATTGCCCGTCCAATCCGGCGCACCAGTCGCCGGTGACCAGCCCGGCGCGGTTCGCCACGCCGAGGCTGCGGGCGTTCGAAGCCGCCACTTCCAGCGCGGCGGCGGAGATATCGACGCCGACGCCCCGGGCCTGCGGCCACTCCGCCAGCAGGGTCAGCAGAATGCAGCCCGAGCCGGTACCGAGGTCGAGCACCCGGCGCACCGGCGGCCCCTCCAGGGCATGGGCGACCAGGGTCTCGGTCTCGGGCCGGGGGTCGAGCACCGCCGGCGTGACCCGGAAGCGGCGGCCCCAGAATTCCCGCTCGCCGGTGATGTGCGAGACCGGGGCGCGGCCCTCGCGGGCCTCGACGGCGCGCTCGAAGCGGCCGATCTCGCGCGCTGTCGCCGGGTCGGCCAGCGCCGCCGACAGCCCGGCCCCGTCCATGTTGGCCGCCCAGCGGTAGAGCAGGCGGGCGTCGCGTTCCGGCTCCGGCACCCCGGCGCCGACCAGCCGGGCCACACCACGGGCGATCGCCTCGGCCCGGGTGGTGCCCCTCATGGCTCCATCTCCGCCAGCTTCGCGGCCTGGTCGGCGGCGACCAACGCGTCGACGATCTCGCCCAGATCGCCCGCCATCACCTGGTCGAGCCGGTAGAGCGTCAGCCCGATGCGGTGGTCGGTCACCCGCCCTTGCGGGAAGTTGTAGGTGCGGATCCGCTCCGACCGGTCGCCGGAGCCGACCTGGCCCTTGCGCTCGGCGGCGCGTTCCGCCTCCGCCTGCTGGCGCTCCATGTCGTAGAGCCGCGCCCGCAGCGCGATCATGCAGTTGGCGCGGTTCTGGTGTTGCGACTTCTCCGACGAAGTCACCGCGATGCCGGTCGGGATATGGGTGATCCGCACCGCCGAGTCGGTGGTGTTGACGTGCTGCCCACCAGCGCCCGACGAGCGGTAGGTGTCGATGCGGATGTCCGATGCCGGGATGTCGATGTCGATCTCCTCGGCCTCGGGCAGCACCGCGACGGTGGCCGCCGAGGTATGGATGCGCCCGCCCGCCTCGGTCACCGGCACCCGCTGCACCCGGTGGACGCCGCTCTCGAATTTCATCCTGGCGAAGACCCCCTTGCCGCGGATCGCCGCGACCACCTCCCGGTAGCCGCCGAGGTCGGCCGGGCTTTCGTCGAGAATATCGACCTTCCAGCCCTGCGACTCGGCGAAGCGCAGATACATCCGCAACAGGTCGCCGGCGAACAGCGCCGCCTCGTCGCCGCCGGTGCCGGGGCGGATCTCCAGGATCGCGGCGCGCTCATCGGCCGCGTCGCGGGGCAGCAGCGCCAGGCGCATCGCTTCCTCCAGCGCCGGCAGGCGGGCCTCGATCGCGGCGATCTCGTCCTCGGCCAGGCCGCGCAGGTCCCGGTCGTCCAGCATCTCGCGGGCGGCGGCCAGATCGGCTTGCGCCTGCTGCCAGTCGCGGATCGTCGCCACCACCGGCTGCAAACCCGAATGGTCGCGGCCGAGCTGGGCGATTTCGGCCGGATCGGTCACATCGATCATTTTCGCCTCGATGAAGGCAAAACGTTCGAGGATTTCCTGCAATCTCCGTTCCGGGATCATGGCCAAGGGGTCTGCCCCGGCGCGCGGCGCGCGTCAAGCGGGTGTTGAAACGGGGCCGTGAAACCGTGTATATTCGCGCCCATGCGCCAGACCCTTTTCATCGCCGGGCTCCTGTTGCTCGGACTCACCATCGGCGCCGGCCCTGCGGCCGCGCAGTCGATCCCGAACCCAAACTACTCCCCGCTGCCGCCGAAGGAAGGCTTCAGCTACCCGGATTGCTATTGCACCGACAGCCTGGGCCAGCGGGTCGAGCTGGGCCAGATGGCCTGTCTGATCATCGGCACGCGCCGGGTGCTGGCGCGCTGCGGCATGTCGGTGAACAATCCCACCTGGCGCGAGCAATCCGAGGGCTGCCCGGGGGTTTGAGGCAGGCCCCGCTCAAACGCGGCGCTCTAACCGCCCCGGTCCAGCGCTGCCAGCCACGCCTCCACCCGCGCCCGGTTGACGCCGAAATCGCTGCGGCCGTAGCGGGCCCGCGACCAGATGATCAGGCCCGCGCCGCCCTCCCCCGTGCTGCCTACAATGGCGACGGCCTTGACCGTGAGGTAATCGGGGAAGCCGAAGACGCGGCTGCGCTGCACATAGGTGATCATCAGACTGTCGGGATCACCCGCCACGACCTGGGTGCGCGGTTGCGCCCGGGCGATGGCATCGAAACGGGCCAGCAGGGCGCGGGGGCGCTCCGGGTAGAGCCGCGTCTCGGCATCGGCGGGGGCCGCCGTGGTGCCGGGTGGCGCAGTGATATATTGGTTCGGATTGCCGCCGGGCCGGGCCGTGGCCGGGTCGACATGCCAGCGTGCCGGATCGTGGCTGGAAGTGTTGATCACGACATACCCGGTTGCGGCGGCCAGCAAGACCGCCGCCGCCAGCCAGCGGCCCAAGCGGGGCCGCACGGATTACTCGGCGGCCTGAGGGGGAGCGGCGCGGCCGTCTTCCGATTCGGCGGCCTCCATTTTGGCGGCCTCCAGTTCGGCGGCCTCCAGTTCGGCGGCCTTCTCCTCGACCAGTTCGACGATATGGTCGATCATGCGATCGTTGCCCAGCTTGTGGTCCCGCTTGCCCGCCACATAGACCATGCCCGACCCGGCGCCGCCGCCGGTGAAGCCGACATCGGTCATCAGCGCCTCGCCCGGGCCGTTGACCACGCAGCCGATGATCGAGAGGCTGATCGGGGTGTGGATATGGGCCAGGCGTTGCTCGATAATTCCCACCGTCTCGATCACGTCGAAGCCCTGCCGGGCGCAGGAGGGGCACGCGATGATGGTGACGCCGCGGTGGCGCAGCCCGAGCGACTTCAGGATCTCGTAGCCGACCTTGACCTCCTCGACCGGATCGGCCGCGAGCGAGACCCGGATGGTGTCGCCGATGCCCATCCACAAAAGGTTGCCGAGCCCGATCGCCGACTTGATGGTGCCCGAGACCAGCCCGCCGGCCTCGGTGATACCGAGATGGATCGGCGCGTCGCAGGCATCGGCCAGTTGCTGGTAGGCGGCGGCGGCCAGGAACACGTCCGATGCCTTCACGCTGATCTTGAACTCGTGGAAGTCGTTGTCCTGGAGGAGCTTCATGTGGTCCAGCCCGGATTCGACCATCGCGTCCGGGCAGGGCTCGGCGTATTTCTCCAGCAGGTGCTTCTCCAGCGAGCCCGCGTTGACCCCGATCCGCATCGAGCAGCCGTGGTCGCGGGCCGCCTTGATGACCTCGCGCACCCGCTCGGCGCTGCCGATATTGCCCGGGTTGATGCGCAGACAGGCCGCCCCGGCCTCGGCCGCCTCGATGGCGCGCTTGTAGTGGAAATGGATGTCGGCGACGATCGGCACGTCGACGGCGCGGACGATCTCGCGCAGCGCCGCCGTCGAGTCCTTGTCCGGGCAGGAGATGCGGACGATATCGGCCCCGGCCTCGGCGCAGGCCTGGACCTGGGCGATGGTGGCCTCGGCGTCCGAGGTCAGGGTGTTGGTCATGGTCTGCACCGTGATCGGCGCGTCGCCGCCGATCTCGACCGGGCCGACCATGATCTTGCGGCTCTGGCGGCGGTAGATGTCGCGCCACGGGCGGATGGGGTTGATCGACATCGGGCTGACTCTCCTCGGAGATCGCTCTCGGCCCGAGAAATAAGCGCATCGCGGGCGGAAGTCGAGGGGTTGATGGTTGGGCGGGGAGGCGGGCGGGGGGCTGAGCCAATTCGCCTACTGGGGCAGAACCGCCTCGGCGCGCTGGAGGGTGTCGTCGCCCGGATCGACCCCGATCGCCTCGGCACTGGCCTGTGGGAC
>Ga0209980_10001527_pt1 | contig 12683 bp, 9 predicted proteins | sample CR02metaG_FD_183611 | JGI IMG/M metagenome (GOLD analysis project Ga0209980, IMG submission 183611) | Deep subsurface microbial communities from Mariana Trench to uncover new lineages of life (NeLLi) - CR02 metaG (SPAdes) (version 2) | ecosystem: Environmental > Aquatic > Marine > Ocean trench >... | reverse complement strand
TCGGCGCGCTCCGGGCATCGGAAATCTCTCTGGGGGCGAGGTCTGGCATTGCAACTCGTTAGTTTGTACGAAAGAGGAGAGTGCTGCGTCTAGCCGAACCTTGCGGTCAGGGTTCGGTCGAACAAACAATTATACTGGAGCCTCAAACCGGCTCGGTCATGTGGCTTCTCTATCAACTCCTGTACGCCTTGGCCGCTCTCGTCGCGGGTCCGTGGCTACTGTTGTGGCGCGGCCGTCACTACCTGACCAGCCTGCGTCCGAGACTGGGTGGCGTCCCCGTCGCGCCGCGACCGACCCTCTGGGTGCATGCCGTCTCTGTCGGCGAGGTCAACGTCGCTGCAAGCCTGACGTCTATCCTCCACGGCAAGCACCCTCTTGTCGTGACCACGGTGACTCCCAGCGGCCAGGAGCGCGCCCGCAGTCGATTCTCGAGCGACCTGGTCACCTATCTGCCGTTCGAATTCGGCTTCGCGGTCCGCAGATTCTTCAACCGTCTGAAACCGGCCGCTCTGATCCTCTGTGAAGGCGATCTTTGGCCGCTGGTGCTGCGCGAAGCGAAAAGACGGCGGATCCCGGCCGTGGTCGTCAACGCACGGATAAGCGATCAGAGCTTCCGGAGAATGCGCTTCTTCCATCGGATGCTGGCGCCGATCCTCGAGCCGATCACCGCCTTCGCGGTCCAGACCGATCTCGACGGCAGCAGACTGAAAGCACTCGGAGTCGATCCGAACAGGATCACGGTGACCGGCAATCTCAAGTTCGAAGTCGGGTTGCCGGCCGAGTTGCCCGAACTCGAACAAGCGATCATTGGGCTCGCGCAAGGTCGCCCCATTCTGGTGGCGGGTTCGACGATGCGCGGCGAAGAAGCGCAGGTGGTCGAGGCTTTCGAGCGCCTGGGCGGCGGCGATCGGGCCTTCCTCGTGCTGGCCCCTCGCCACCCCGAACGCTGGCCTCGGGTGGTCGCAAGGCTCGCCAAAACCGGTCTCGGCTTGCGTCTACGATCGGAAATCGACCTCGAGCATCTCGGCACCGCAAAACACCCGCCTTCAAGGATCGATGTTCTCGTGCTCGACAGCCTGGGCGAACTGGCCGCCGTCTACGGCATGGGCGTCGGGGCCTTCATCGGCGGCACTCTGGTTCCGACCGGAGGCCACAATCCCATCGAAGCCGCGTGCCACGGGGTGGCCCTCGCCGCCGGGCCGTCGATGCACAACTTCAAGGAGATCGAGGCGCGCTTCGACGACGACAACGCCTGGCAGCGGGTGCAGAACGCCGCCGATTTGGCCAGGGTCTGGGACCAGTGGCTTCGAGATCCGCAGGCTGCCGCAGCGCTCGGCCGGCGCTCCGCCCGGGTATTCGAAAGCAACAAGGGGGCTCTCGCCAAAACCAGAGCATTCCTCGAACACCATCTCGAAGAGGTATCGGCGGCTTGAACGACCCCGCACGGTTCCGCGCGCCGAGGCCGCCGCGTTCTCCCTGGCAATTGTTCTACAACGCAGTTCATCGAATGCGCCGACACTGGTATCGCCTCCACTCTTCGAAACTGCCACTCCCGGTCATCAGCGTCGGCAACCTGCATTGGGGCGGCACCGGTAAAACCCCCCTGGTCGCCGCCATAGCCCGACATCTCACCGCGACCGGCCGACGGGTCGCGGTGTTGTCCCGGGGCTACGGCAGACACGCAAAGGGCGTACACGTGGTGAGCACGGGAGGCGGTCCCTTGTTGGGTCCGCGGGTGGCCGGCGATGAGCCGGTCGCGCTGGCCGCCGAACTTCCGGGAGTGGCAATAGTCGTCGGCCGTGACCGCTACCTTGCGGGCCGGCACGCTATCGAACGGCTTCCCGAGCGACCGGACTGCTTCGTGCTCGACGACGGCTTCTCGCATGTCCGCCTGCAACGCGATCTCGACATCTTGATCTTCCCCGCGCGCGATCCCTTCGCAGGCGGCCGGCTGCCACCCTCCGGACGGCTACGGGAACCTCTGGCCTCGGCAAGACTGGCCTCCGCCGTCATTCTGTCCGGAGTCGAAGCGACGGAAGCGGGTCCCGATCCACCCGACTGTGGCAATCAACTGGCTCGGGCATTGGCTCCCTACGGCTACCATGGGCCCGGATTCACCAGCCGTACCCGCGAACTCGGCGCTGTTACAGAACGTCACCAGCCGCTGCCGGCCGACGCCTCGGTTTTCCTGGTAACCGGGATTGCGCATCCGATTCGCTTCGCAGAAAGCGTCGCGCGGCTTCCGAACGAAATCATGGGAACGCTCGAATTCGGCGATCATCACAGCTACGGCGACGCCGATCTGGCAAGGATCGAGAGCGCGGTAAGCGACGCCGGCGCCAACTGGATACTCACTACCACCAAGGATTACGTCAAGCTCCTCGGCCGCCTTGCAACGCCGCTCGCGCATTTGCCCATTCGAGCCGAGCCGGAAGGCGGTTTTTGGACTTGGCTCGATGGCGAGTTGGAGAAACTCTCGTGAGCCGTCAGGCGCCCCTGTCGCACCGCTTGATGGGCAGCATCGGCGAACTCGTGGGTTCGCTGTTCTTCGTTGGCGGCGCATCGAGACGGCGCATCACCCGCCGTAATCTGTCTCTGGCTTTCCCCGAGCGCACCGCCCACGCGCTCGAACCGATCGCTAGACGCTCTTTTCGTCACTTCGGCGCCGCGATCCTCGAGTCGTTTTCACTCGCCCGCCTGAGCGCCGAGACCATCTGCCGGCTGCTGAGCTTCGAGAACTGGCAACATTTCGCCGAGGCCGAATCCGAGAACCGGGGGGTAATTGTTCTGACCGCCCATCTCGGGATCCAGGAACTGATCGCCACCGTGGTCGCTCTCTACCGGGGCCCCATGCATTTTGTCGCTCGGCCGTTTTCGAACGCCGCCATCGACAGGAAAGTACGCGCCATGCGAGAACGCTTCGGCAACCACCTGCTGCCGAAACGTCACGCCGCGCGGGGTATGTTGAGGGCGCTGGATCAAGGCGGGCGGGTTGCGATCCTGATCGACCAACGCGTGCATCCGCTTCAGGGAGTTCAGGTGCCGTTCTTCGGGCGGCCGTCGTGGACCAGCCCTCTGCCGGCGCAGATTTCGCTGCGCAGCGGTGCCCCGGTCCTGCCGCTCTTTGCCTACCGACTGCCGGGCGGTCGCTATCGGATCGTCACCCATGCTCCGATCCACCCAACCCGCCCGACCGGATCGGGCCGTTCCAAACCGTCCGATTCGGAAGTCGCGGCGCTCACCGCGCGCTACACCGAGGTCACCGAACTGGCGATAAGGCGAGAGCTCGACCAGTGGCTCTGGATGCATGATCGCTGGAGACGTCATTGAAGCCGTCGCCGAGGCCGTCCTCGACGACTCTGGCCTCGACCCCTCTGCCCTCGAGGACTTTGCCCTTGAGCACTCTGATAGTCGCGCCCAATTGGGTCGGCGATACCATCATGGCAATTCCTGTGCTCGATGCCCTGGCTGCAACGGGCCGGTCGCTGACCGTGCTGGCGAGGCCGCATCTCGAGCCGTTGTTCCAAGCTGTCGCAGCGGTAGACCGAGTCCTAGTACGGGCTGAATCCGATCGGGAGACCATTCGCGGCGTCCGGAAAACCGGCTTCGAGGAGGCCGTGATTTTGCCGAATTCGTTTCGAAGCGCCTGGCTGCCCTTTCGCGCGGGTATTCCAGTGCGCTGGGGATATCGTGGAGGGTTTCGCGGCTTCTTGCTGGAGCCCTCTCTGAGACGCCCGGAGGGGCTTCGCCACCAGCTGACCGACTACGATTCGCTGCTGGAACGGGTCGGGGCGGCCATTCCCACCAAAAAGCCTCGGCTGAATCTGAGCCCAGAGCAACTCGACTTCGGCCATCGCGCTCTGCAAGAGACCGGCGTTCGATTCGATGGAACCTCAAAGGCCGTCGGGGTCTTCCCGGGTGCTGAATTCGGGCCCAGCAAGCGCTGGCCTTCCAACCACTTCGCCGAGCTTCTGCGCCAGCTCGACACCCACCAAGATCTGAAAACGGTTCTGATAGCTGGCCCTGGAGAAGAGGCTCTAGCGGCCGAGATCCAACACAACTCCGCCGTAGCGACGCCGATCATCGGCCCCCAACTGAACTTAGCCGAGCTGGCCGCGGTCCTCGCCCACCTTCAAGTACTGGTGACCAATGACTCCGGACCGATGCACATCGCGGCCGCCGTCGGCACCCCGTGCGTGGCGCTCTTCGGGCCCACCAACCCGACTCGAACCGCTCCCGCCGGCGAAGGTCATCACGTGCTCTATACCCACCGCTGGTGCTCTCCGTGCTTCAAGAAACACTGCCCGCTTCTTCACCAAAGATGCATGCGCGACCTCTCGGTCGCCCGTGTCATCGATGCCCTGATGGAAGCCCTCGGCCGAGCCTGACCCTCTCACCCGCTCGAGCCGGCCTATTCGATCTCGTAGAGCGGATCGCCACCCTCTACCGCGTCCCCCGCAGCGACAAACAGCTTGCGTAGGATGCCGGCTCGCTCGGCCTGGATCTCGTTTTCCATCTTCATCGCCTCGAGCACGAGAACACCCTCGCCGACCGCCACTCGATCTCCCACCCTCACAAGAACCTCGACCACGCGCCCGGGCATGTAGGCAGCGACGCGCTCCCTAGTGGAAGCCGCTTGCCCGTCATGCGAAGCGGCCGCGAGGTGCGTCAGGGCATCGAGAACCTCGACGATCTCGCTCCCGAAGTCACCCGAAACTTCGAAGCGATCGTCTCCGAGATGGCGCACCGTGACGTCGTGATGAGTGCCGTTGACAAGAATCGATCGCAGGTTCCCGCTCACCGAGCGCACATCCAGCTCAATCGAACGCTCCTCGAGATCTACTCGTACTCGCGAGCCTTCGCGCTCGATGCTCACGGCCCGGTCTCGGCCTCGATGTCGGACTACGAGATTCACGGCATTCTCCTGACCGCTTCCCGCCGCCCTGCTTCTCGCCATGAATGACGCCGGTCGTCCTGCATCGGACTGGCCGCTCGTCGTGACCGTCGCTCGGCGTACTCGATCGCCGCCGCCATGACCACGAGATCCGCGAGGGCGGCGGAGAACGACGGTGCCAGATCACCCGACGCGAGCTTGCGGTCCAACATCTCGATGTCGAGGTTGCCGGAGAGAAAGTCGGAGTCCTCGAGCAGAGCGGCAAACAGGGGCACGTTGGTCTTGACTCCTTCGATGCGCAACTCGGCCAGAGCGCGCCGGAGACGCCGGATCGCGGCCTGACGATCTGCGCCGAAGGCAATCAGCTTGCCGAGCATCGGATCGTAGTGAATCGTGACCTCGGAGCCCTCGCGGATGCCGCAGTCACTGCGAATTCCCGGGCCCTCCGGAAGTCGCAGGCGGGTGATCAGACCCGGCGACGGGATGAAGTTGTGAAACGGATCTTCGGCATACAAGCGCACTTCGATCGCGTGCCCTCGGCATTCGACGTTGTCGAATTCCGGGCCCAGCGCTTCGCCCTGCGCGACTTGGATCTGGGCAACCACCAGGTCGAGGCCGGTGACCATTTCGGTCACCGGATGCTCCACCTGCAGTCGGGTGTTCATTTCCAAGAAGTAGAAAGTCCCATCGCTCGACAGCAGGAACTCGACCGTACCGGCATTGGTGTAACCCACGGTTTCGGCGGCGGCCACCGCCGCCGCGCCCATGCGAGTTCGCAGATCCGAGGTCACGGCCGGCGACGGCGCTTCTTCCAGAACTTTTTGATGCCGGCGCTGCAGGGAACATTCCCGCTCTCCCAGGGAGACCACCTTGCCGTGTTGATCGGCCATAATCTGGATCTCGACGTGACGCGGCCGCTCGATGTACTTCTCGAGATAGACCGCGTCCTCTCCGAAACTGGCCAGCGCCTCGGACCGAGCTGCGCGGTAGGCGCTTTCGAGCTGGTCGGCGGTACGGACCAACCGCATACCCTTGCCGCCTCCGCCGGCAGACGCCTTGAGTATCACTGGATAGCCGATCTCGCCCGCGGTCGTTGCTGCCTCTTCCACCGTCTCGAGAGCGCTCTCACCCCCTGGAACGATCGGGACACCGGCTGCTCGCATCAGCCGCCGGCTTTCGAGCTTGGAGCCCATTCGCGCCATCGCCTCCGGCGGCGGACCGACAAACGCCACGTCGCGATCGGCGCACAAGCGCGCGAAGTCGGCATTCTCGGCCAGGAATCCGTACCCGGGGTGCACCGCATCGGCACCAATGTGCACCGCTAAATCGACAATTCTCTCCGCCTGGAGGTAACTCTCGGTAGACGGCGCAGGTCCGATTCCGTAGGCCTCGTCCGCCAGAAGCACCGGCAGCTCGTCACGGTCCGCCTCGGAGTAGATCACCGCGCTGGTGATTCCCAGATCTCGGGCCGCGCGGATCACCCGAACCGCAATCTCGCCGCGGTTCGCGATCAGAATCTTGGAAAAGCTTCGCGGCGTCATGACTGCGTCGTTCTACGCGGCCGAACGTAGAGGACAAGACCGACCGCCGTCAATAGAGCCGCCGCTACCGAAAGACGAAACGTCAGCCGCCTCGGCGACAGGCGCACCAAATGTTCACCGGCCCCGACGGGTACCGCGATGCGATGCATATTCGCCAGCCACGGTGTGACCTCCTCTCCATCGACCTCCACACGATAGATCGGCAGATACGTCCTTTGAATCAGGAGCGCACCGGAGCCCTCGGCCTTGACCCTCCAGGTTCGGGTCTCCGGCGTCTCAGCAGAGTTCGGCACGACTTCCTCGACCGTGCCCGCCATCCCCGAGCCGTCGGGCCCGGAACCCGCGATGACGACCTGCTCACGCGGCCGAAACCACGCCGAGGTCAGAGTCGCGAGCGCATCGTTTAGGTTCTCGGAGTAAACAAACTCACTGACAAACTGTGCGGGGGCCGCCGCTCCCGTGAGCCGATAGAGCAGCAGATCCGTACCGAGTGAGGAAAAACGCTCGACAAGCTCGACCCCTTCGGTGACCGCCAGTTCGCGTTTCATGTACAGCCACTCGACGCCCGACGCTTCGAGGAGCCGAATCCGCTGCTGGTCCGTGAGCATTGGAAAGGCCCGCGCGGTGACCCGAGTGAAAAAGGAATCGAGACCTTCCGGCGAGACCGCGAACTCGAAATTGCGCCGTTCCATCATGCCCACGTAGGGGTAGGACTCGTTAAAGACCTGTCGCTGCAGCCATCGAGGGTCCGGACTGGGATAGCGGCCTACCGGCATCGGCACGGTCCCAAACAGACCGCCGGCCGCGCCATGGGCGGCGATCGACTCCTGCGGAATCGCGAGACTGGCGCGCGGCGCCTCCCGGTAGACGTCAACCGACTCGGAGCGGTAGAGCGGCCGCAGCAGGACCAGTTGCACGGCCAGGTGGACCATCAGAAGCGCCGGCACCAGGGTTTTGAATACCCTCGGACGCACCAGAGTTGCGAGCGCGACGGCAACCGCCAGGCCGCATAACTGGAGGGACAAGCCGCCCCATCGCAGCCTTTCGGCCGCGGCCAGACCGGCGTCGGCGAACGCGCGCGGCATCCAGCTCGCAAACGCGCTTTCCACACTCGAACCGGCCTGCGTGAGAAACAGCCAGAGGGCCAGATACGCGGCCGCCAGACTCAAAGACACCCGACGCAGCCGGCCGGCACCTCCGTCCGTCAGGCACCGTTCGAAGCCGAAACCGGCCAGCAGCGCGGTCGGCACCGCGACCAGCGGCCAGAACTTGACCGGTAGCCGCAACACGTTGAGTCCGGGAAGGCTCAGCAGCCACGCCACCACCGGATTGTGCCCACCGAGAGCCAGGAAGAGACCCAGGGCCACCAGGGCGAGCGCCCACAGCACGAGCCGACGCCTGGCCAGAAAGCTCAGGAAGCAACACAGCGTGGCCAGAAGGCCTGGATAGAACGAGTAGAAGAGCGGTTGCGCGCCGGAGTAGAAACGATGTCCCCAGAACGCCAGATCGGGACGTCCGTAGGCAAATGGAATGAACCACTCGACGATCGCCGCCGGATGCCAGCTCGCCTCGGTCGCTCCAGCCGGCGAGTAGCCCCAGTGACCTCGAAAAGACAGGCCCACGATGCGCACGAATTCGATCCACAGCGGCGCGGCCATCAGGGTTCCGGCGGCGAGCGCGACGGCAACTCGAGCCAAGGCGCGCCGGTTCGGACCCGCGACCCAGAGCGCAGAGCCCCCGATCACGAGGCCGATAGCCGCAGTCATCGGGTCACCGGCCAGAATCAATAGGCACCACAAGCCCGCAACCGCCGCAAGCCGCCAGCTACGCCCGGAATTCGAAGACAAACTCAGGATCGAAGCGGCGAAGGCGGGAATCAAAGCGGCCCCGGCAATCAAGTTGTAGAGATTCAGATTGGACAGCAGGTAGCCGCTGGCGCCGTAGAACACGCCGGCGGCCCAGGCTCCGCCGCGGCCAAGCCCCAAACGCCTTGCGAGCCAGAAGGCTCCCAGCGGGGCCACCAGGAGGTGCATCCAGAAGTGAGCATTGAACGCCCAAAGAAAAGGCGTGAACAGATACAGCAAATTGCTCGGATAGAGCGCCACCGTGTTCGGGTTTCCGAGGTGAGGCTGGCCGCCGGAGCGATAGGGATCGATCAACGGCATGAAACCGTCCTTCATCGCCTCGCTCTGCCACCACTTCATCTCGAGATGAGTGTTGAAGACATCGCGAAAGAAGAGGGTCTCGAGCCCGGCCACCAACGGCCAGATGGCCAGCAGCAAGAGCACGAACGTCGGCAGCACGTAGAGGAGCGCGAACCTGCGTTTGCCGAGATCTTCGCAGTCCTGACGGCCCGCTGCTTCAACCATGGGGCCCCTCCCGCCGCTTCGCTCCACTAAGATGCGGGAAATGTTCGCCGCTCTGGTCAAGCTCTCGCGCCCGGCGCACTGGCCCAAGAACGTCTTCGTGCTCGCGCCGTTGGTCTTTGCTCAGCTTCTGCATGTGCCTTCCGCCGTGGCGCGCACACTGGTCGCCTTCGTGTGCTTTTGCGCCGCATCGAGCGTCGTTTACATCTTCAACGACTATCTCGACCGTGATCTCGACCGCAGGCATCCCGTCAAGAAGCTCCGACCGTTGGCGGCGGGGACGGTATCTCCGACAGCCGCCCTTGTCTTTGCCGCCGTTCTCGTCGTCGCCCTGGTCCTCGGCGCCTCGCGGCTCGGTAGCGGCTTCATGGCTGTCATCTTCAGTTACCTCGCGCTCAACGCACTCTACAGCCTGGGACTCAAGAGAGTCGTCATTCTAGACGTGATGATCGTCAGTTTGGGCTTCGTGCTCCGCGTACTCGGCGGCGGGGCCGCGATCTCCGTGGAAATCTCAGCCTGGCTCCTGTTGTGCACGATTTTCCTGGCACTGTTCCTGGCGTTCTCGAAGCGGCGGCATGAGCTCATGCTGCTCGCGGACGAGGCCAGCACGCAGCGCCTCGTACTGTCGCACTACAACGCCGATTTTCTCGACCAGATGATCAACGTGGTCACCGCGTCCACCGTGGTCTCCTATGCGCTCTACTCGGTGGCGCCGGAAACCGTGGCGCGATTCGAAACCGGTTTTCTGCTCTATACGATTCCGTTCGTCCTGTTCGGCATTTTTCGATACCTCTATCTGATCTATCAAGCACCCGAGCGGATCAATCCCACGGAAGCGGTGGTCCGGGACCTACCCTCGATTCTGAACATCGCGTTCTGGGGTTGCGCGGTCATCGGCATCATCTACTTCGCGTAGTCCGGGACCAACGGATGTGACGACAAGGACCTACGGGCGCAGCGGATAGCGCGTCCAGGGCGTGCTGTAGACCACGATTCGGTCTCCGCCCAGGGCGATGTTGTTCGGGATTTCGAGTTCGAACCGAGGCACGAAGCCGGGATTCAGCTGCTCGAGACCCGGATACCAACCCGGGAAGATCACCAGAAAATCGGGTTGGGTCTCCTCCAGGATGCGCAAGACTCCAGTCCTCCAATCGCGACCCGCGGCCTTGGCTTCTTCGATGTAGAGAGATGCTTGGGGGTGGATGATCCCGGCGAGATCGATCACCCGATTCGGCAGAAAGTACTTGAGCGCCCCGACGTCGTTGACCGCGAGAACGGCCCTCGAATCGACTCTCCGGCTGAGCCACTTCGCCATCTTGACGTCACCGTCTTCGATATTGGCGACCGCCTGGATGTATCGACCCGCCCCCAACGTGGCCGACGAGATCGTCGGCCAGATCATGAGCAGCATGGCGATCGCTCGCAGCGGCAGTCCCAACCGGCCGGCGATCACCTTGGAGCCCATCGCCCGGGCCGCACGAGCCAGAGCCAGCGTGCCGAGCACAATGAGGATCGGGAACAAGGGATAGAAGTAGCGTCCGAAGTTGCCCACCAGAAACTTGCCCGGGGGGCTGATCAGTGAGTAGGCAAGCGGTAGGCCCACAAGCCAGAGCCCCGGCAGTAGGCCACGGGACATCTTCGTTCCGAGTCGCTCGACCAGCACTAGAGCGCCGCCCAAACTCAAGAAGAGCATGTATGGCTGAGCTTGGAGGAAGACACTCATCACTTCGTACAGGTACCTAAGATCCGGCAACAAGCGGGTCAGACCGCCCGACTTGGCGCCGAAAGTGGTCGGAAGCACCGAGCCGCTGAAACTCCAGTTGAGAACAGCGATTGGTGTTATCAGGATCAAGCCGACCAACGCGCCCTTGACGACGGACGGCCAGTTTCCGAGACTTAGTCTCAACTCACCGCCTTCTGAGCGCTCCCAGTTCAGCAGGCGGTCCATGCCGGCCAGAACGACGAGCAAGAATCCCTCCGGCCGTGCCAGCGCCGACAGCGCCAGGACCGAAAAGGCCCACACGCCGCCCGAGCCCTGCCTTTGTTCGCGGAGATGCAGGATGATTCCCCAAAGCGACAACAGCACGAAAAGCGGTATCTCCATACCCGAAATGGCCGCCCACAGAATCCAACCCGTCAGCGCCGTCAGCGCCGTGGCGAAGGCCGCCAATCCGGGGCCGAGCCCGAGTTCGCGGCCCAACACGAAGACCGCGTGCATCGCGGCGGCCGTGATCGCTATCCCGGCCAACTTGACCCAAACGGTTACGGGCCCGGGCAGCAGAAACAGAATCGACAGCACCGCCGTCCACAAGGGAGCCGTTGATCCTGCCACGGGCTCCCCCGGGTTATAGGTCAGGCCGTCACCGAGGGACAGGTTGCGGGCAAACTGCAAGTGAATCCAGGAGTCATCCAGCGGAAACCCGAGCCCTCCATCGAGAAAAAAAAGTTCCACGCCCAGATAGCCCAAACAGGCCGTCAAACTCAGGATCAAAACCCCGGCTAGATAGGTGCGCTCGCGCAGTGTATGTGCCATACCGAAGGACGGAGACCTCTTCGAGGATTGTACCCCCCCCGTGCTGGATGCCCGAGAGTCGGGCCGTGTTCGAGTCGCGATACCGGTGGCCCGCGGCTGCTAGACTCGGTCGGCCCATGAGCGACCCCGCCAGCCGCACGCCGCTCTCGGACACCCAAAAGAGGCTGCTGCTCTACGGCCTGCCGTCTCTAGCCGTGGTTGTAGCGCTCCTCTTGATCTGGTGCTTCGAGCGTCCGTCGGATCTGGACAAGGATCAGGACTGGACCCAGATCGACTACGCGGCGATGCCCGAAGTCGATCTGCTGCGTCGCTACCTGCGAATCGACACCAGTCCCACTACTGGGAGCGAGCTGGCGGGCGCCGAATTCCTGGCCGCCGAGCTGAGCGCGCTCGGGCTCGAGCCCACCATCGAACGCCTCGGCGAAAACGGAGCCAACGTCTGGGCAATCCTCGAGGGAAAGAGCCGGGAGGCCTTGGTTCTGCACAGTCACATCGATGTTTTTCCGATCCGCGAGCCGGAACGCTGGAACTTCGATCCGTTCGCGGCACAGATCGACGCAGCCTGGCTCTATGGTCGTGGCGTTTTCGACATGAAGAGCGTAGCGATCGTTCAGCTCCTCGCCTTGAAGAGCCTGGTCGAAAGCCGTCATCGGCCGGAGAAGTCGGTGATCTTCCTGGCGACCGGGAGCGAAGAGGTCGGCAGCGAACTCGGCACGCGCTGGATCCTCGAGGAGCATCCGGAACTGGCGGAGAGATTCTGGACGGTGCTCACCGAGGGTGGGATCGTCGAACCCATCAGCCGGCGGGAAATCAAGTACTGGGGCATCGAGTTCGCTCAGAAGCGTTTCGCCGCCGGCTATTTCTGCTCGAGGTCGAAAGAGCAGCTGCTCGAACTCCGGACGGGGTTGATCGAGAACAACGAACACTCTCGAGCACCCATCATCACCCCCGAAACGCGACGTTTCTTTCAGGACTATGGCGAGTCGCGAGATCGCGATCTCTATCGCGACGCACTTCTCACACCCGAGAATCTGCTGGCGCGTCCCAACGACCTCTCGCAGCTACCTCCCTACCTGCGCGCCATGTTCCGCAACGAGATCGCCGCCTTCGAGCCGGAGCCGGATCCCGGCGGAGGCTTCCGACTGAAGGTCGTTGTTCATCTTCTTCCCGGTCAAAGCCTGGCCGACGCGCTCAAAACCTTGGTGCCCGAGTGGTTATCACACGGCATCCCATTTCAGATTGCCGAACCCCTGGGAGCCGATCACGGGAGCCCACCGGACCATCCCGTTCTGCAGGCCTTGGGGGAAGCCGTCCGAAGTGTTTACGCCGAAGCCCCTGTGGGGACCTAT
>Ga0209980_10001525_pt1 | contig 12687 bp, 11 predicted proteins | sample CR02metaG_FD_183611 | JGI IMG/M metagenome (GOLD analysis project Ga0209980, IMG submission 183611) | Deep subsurface microbial communities from Mariana Trench to uncover new lineages of life (NeLLi) - CR02 metaG (SPAdes) (version 2) | ecosystem: Environmental > Aquatic > Marine > Ocean trench... | reverse complement strand
TGCGGCACCAAGCGAAACTATAACGACTACGATGAAGGTCTATAGTCGGGCGTCGGTGGGTGCCGGTGCGTCGCCGCTCAAGCGGTAGGTCATTGCCATCAGCAGTACCGCGGGTGTGTAGACTCCGGGCAGGTCGAGCCACCAGTGGTCCGCCTCGACGAAGCCGCGCGCTGTATCGTAGATGTGCAGCAGCGCGTGAGCAACGAAGAAGACAGCGGAGATTGCCACCAGCGGAGCGCGCGTTGCGGGTCTGAAGGCGGCCCAAGCCAGTGCCAGCGCGAAGGTGAGGAAGGCACACCCGATGTCGCGCACGAAGTGCTCGTTGTAGTTTCCGAAGTCGGGAACGCCGGCCGGCAAGTCCGAGTACCAGTAAGCCGGATCGATCAGCATCCAAGCGGCGTTCCCCGCAGAAATCAGTGCGAGCGCCGAGAGCAGCAGGAACCAGCCGTCTACGCGTGAAGCCATGACCCCTCCTCCCCACACGCGTCTTGCGTGTTCCGGATAAGATTAACGCGATGAGAAGCATCGGGTCGAGCCAGGGCATGATGTTTGCGCAGCAGATCTAGCCGTCATAATCTGGCGGAGGCCTCTTCGCGCTGGACGAGCCAAAGAGTCAGCGGGATGCTAGGGGGTAGACGGCATGGGAAAGCTGGTATCGGCAGCGGGGATGAACGCGCTCGTGACGGGCGCCTCGAGTGGGATCGGAAGAGGGCTGGCCCTTCGCCTCGCCCACGAGGGGGCAAGAGTCGCACTCGTCGCTCGACGGGTGCCGGAGCTCGAGGCGGTGGCGGAGGAGATCGCCCGCGGGGGCGGTGAGGCGCGGGTCCTGCCGTGCGATGTGTCCGACCGGGCTCAGGCAACGGGCATCGCTGAGCAGGTGCTGAGAGAGTTCGGCGCGGTCGACATTCTGGTGAACAACGCGGGCTATGGACACCACCGCACTTTTCTCGAGTGGCCGCTCGAGGACATGGAGCGCATGATGCGGGTCAACTATTTCGGCGCGCTCTATCTCACGAAGGCGCTGCTTCCGCAGATGGTCGAAAGAGGCCGCGGATGGCTCGTATTTCTGGCGTCCGTGGCTGGCAAGCTGGCGGTTCCCGATGAGAGTGCCTACGTGGCCTCCAAGTTTGCGCTGGTCGGGCTCGGGGAGTCGCTTTCTTTCGAGCTGGAGGGAGCCGGGGTTCATGTGCTCAATGTGTGCCCCGGTACCATCCGTACCGACTTCTTCGATGCGGAAGCGCTGCGCCGGATGCCCGCCGTGGCGAGGCGAATGATGACCGACCCTGGGCCGCTGATCGATGCCATCATGAAGGCCCTGCGGCGCGGACAGCACGAGCTCGTGTTTCCTCGCTTCGTCGGCCTGGGCTCAGTGGTGCGTGCGATCGCGCCAGGATTCATGCGCTGGAGTGTCCGTCGCACGGTCCTGGCAGCCCATAGGTAAAGAAGGAGAACTCCCATGGCCGAGGATCGGCCCGCGCAAAAGAAGCAGGCGAAGATCGAGATGCAGATTGATGAAGACGTGGCGCAGGGTATGTACATCAATCTGGCGGTTGTCCACCACGATGAGATGAACTTCACGATCGACGTGATGTACATGGCGCCGCACCAGCGCCGGGCGAAAGTGCGGGCGCGGATCATCTCGGCCCCGAGGCACACCAAGCGGCTGCTAATCGCGCTGCAGGAGCAGATGCGCAATTACGAGGAGCGGTTTGGGACCATCGAGCTAAGCGGTCCGAATCCCGCAGACAAGCTGCTTCACTGAGAGCGCTGCGCGGGCGCGTCATCCGTCCGCTTGCGCGTGGAGGCCTTCGCGTACGGTCCGAGCTCCATCGCGCGGTAGATCGCGTTCTGAGCTGCGTTGCTCTGCTCTTTGAAGCCCACGGTCGGGTAGACGAAGGCGGCGCGCGCGTCCACCAACTGGATCCCGCTGCCCGCTTGCGGATCCTTGAACCAACCAGCGTAGAGGACCATCACCCGGACGCTGCGGTCCGCTCCCAGCTCTGCCAGAAACTCACCCGGGCTCTTGTCTTTAATGCCATGTCTGCGCATGGTTTCGAGTGCGGCTCTCAGCCAGCGCTCGCAGCGATCCGGCTGGCCTAGATCGGGGTTCGCGGCCTGTCGCAGCACGGCGTCCACGCGCTCACACGGGACGCGAGCGGCGGTTACCGTGACCCACTCGTTCTCCGTACCATCGATCAGGAAGCTCGCGTCAACCTTGTAGTCTCTCGACCACTGATCCGTATCGAGCTCGGGCCCGGGGTGGGCCATGAATTGCTCGAGCAGGTCCTTGGCCTGGGCCTCGACCCATTCGCGGTCGGGATCGGGCTCCGTCTCGCTCGGCGCTGCGGGCGCTTCCACCAGCGTCGTGAGGTGGGTCTCCTCGGACAGGGCGGCGATCTGGGCCGTCACCTCCTCGATCGGCACCCGCGGCGGTTGGGGTTCAACCCGGACCAGGTTCGCCAGCAGCCCACCCACAAGCAGGCCGAAGCTCAGGCAGCCCGCTGCCCACAAGCTCTGTTTCAGCACTTCGGTGCCTCCGCCCCTCCGCAGTGCTCATCTCTTCGGCGCGCACGGTCCGACGCTGAACGCTGCGAAGAGGTGCCGCCTTATTGCGTGTAACTTGCGTGTTGACGCCCGGCACTCCTCCATGAATTTCTGGGCGGAGAGGGTGCGAGCGCTGAAAAGACCCATGGCTTTCTCCTTGCGCTGTCGGGCGAGGGACGATCCAACCTGCTCATGTGGCGATACAAAGTCCTCCGTGCTTGCGACGACGAGCGTTGCTAAGATAGGGGCATGGACCTTAGCTATAGCCCCGCCGAAGAAGCATTTCGTCAGAAGATTCGGAAGTTCCTGGAAGAGAACGCTCCCAAGAAGGCGCTGGGCGAAATGGCGCTCGCTGAGAGCAAGGCCTGGCAGCGGAAGCTGCATGAGGCCGGCCTCCTCGGTGCGGCCTGGCCCAAGGAGCACGGGGGGGCGGGGCTCACCGACATGGAGCAGGCCATTCTGAGCGAGGAGCTCACCCGCGCCGCGGCGCCGCCGGTGCCTGGTCAGATGGGCATCTGGTGGGTGGGGCCGGCGATCCTCAAGTTCGGCACCGAGCAGCAGAAGAAGCGCTTCGTAGCGCACATCCTCTCCGGCGAAGATATCTGGGCCACGGGCTACTCGGAGCCCAATGCGGGCAGCGACATGTTCAACACGCAGACCCGTGCGGAGCCGCGTGACGGCCACTATGTGGTCAACGGGCAGAAGATCTGGACCACCCAGGCGCATCTGGCCAACTGGTTCTTTTGCCTGGTTCGTACCCCGGTTCCCGACGCCAAGACCAAGTATGATGGGCTGAGTGTTCTGCTGATGGACATGAGCGCGCCTGGCATCGAGGTGAAACCGATCCGCCAGATGACCGGGGGCTCGGAGTTCAATGAGGTCTTCATGACGAACGTCGAGGTCCCGATGGAGAATCGGCTCGGCGAAGAGGGTGAGGGCTGGAAGATCATTTCGCAGGCGCTGATCAATGAGCGCAGCGGTATCGCTTCGGGCATGCGCTTCGAGCAGTCACTGGGACACCTCGTCTCGCTAGCACGGAGGCGCGGGAAGACGGAAGACCCCGGCTGGCGCCAGCGCATCGCCGACCTGGCCATCTCTACGCAGATCACCAAGTACTCGGGCTTCCGCAGCACATCGGACGCGATCCAAGGTCGTCTGAACCCACACCTCTCTGCCGCGATGAAGCTATACGGGACCACCCTGTCGCAGCGCTTCGCGACCTCGATGTCGGAGCTGCTGGGTCCCTATGGGCAGCTCTACCAGCAGCACGACCAGGCCCCCGAGGCTCGGAAGGTGGGTCAGCGCCTCCTCTACGAGCGCTCGCTTACGATCGCGGGCGGCACGAGCGAGATTCAAAAGAACATCATCGCGGAACGAATTCTGGGCCTGCCCCGTCGGTGAGCACGACTAGCCTGGATTTCTCACCGGGTTGCGGTAGCGAGGACGCCGAGTGTGTGCCAGGTCGGGCACGGGCCGAGAATGCGAGCGAACTTCCGGAACAGGACGCTAGGGCAGGTTGCCAGCGCAGACCTGAGTGGAGCCCGGATCGAGCCCGCTGAGCTTGCGGTTCATGACGGCCCAGTCGTTCAGCTCGCAATCGGGCGTTACGCCGAAGGCATCCGGGGCACTCACATCGATGGGCCCTCTGGTATTGCATTTGTCGGGCGCACTGATCCCCGGGGATATACCGGCCAGCGCATCCCGCTGCCTGTCCAGATCCAGCTGGTTCACCCTCCCGTCATTGGTAACGTCTCCGCACTGACACAGGTTGCCGATCCCGTCGGGGAGGTTGCCCAGCGGATCCCCCGCAGAGGCCACGCCGCCGCTATCGATCTGGTTCGGATTGGGCCTGAGGCGGCAGTTGTCGCAGGCGTCGCCGACCTCGTCCCCGTCTGAATCGGTCTGGTTCCCCACAGCCGGTACTCCCGCCTCGTTCGGCCCATTGGGAATCGTAGGGCAGTTGTCGTCGGCGTTCGGCACGCCGTCAGCATCGAGGTCACAGTTCTGGACCGAAAGGTCTCCTCCAAAGAGGCGCTCGGTCGGACTGAAGGTAGCTCCCGTCGTAATTGGGGGTTTGGTCACGTCGCGGTAACGCAGGTCGATGTGGGTCAGCGTCCCGCCAGGCCCGGCCTGAAAATTGCCGGCCAAGGTCATCTGATCGCCGTCCTTCAGGGTGATCGTGCCGTCGTCCGCCAGCGCCGACAGCTGCGCGCCCGCGGAAACGTTCACCCCACACCCTTCCACGATGATGTTTCCTCCGCTGCCGCTGCTGGGTCCGTCTGCTGAAATGGTGGTCGTGGACCCGATGAGGATCGATCCCTCCGCGCTGATCTCCACGCGCCCGCCTCTGCCGCCGGTCGTGCCGCCGCCGTTGCCGTTGACATCGTCGAGGATCGTGATCGAGCCGTCCGAGAACAGATCGATCAGGGGGCCGCTGATGCTGCCGCTGTTGGCAGTGAGGGGCCCGTTCAGCGTGAGGGTTTTCGCAGCGAAGAGCTCGACGCCGCCCCCACAGCTTGCGGTTCCGAGGCCCCGCACGTCCATCGTCCCCTCCATGTTGATGGTCTTCCCGCTGACGATCAGGTCACCGGCGCAATCTTTACCGTTCAACAAGATGGACCCGGCCGAGGTCAGATGGACCGCGTCGCCCGCGCTGAGGATGATCTCGCCGCCGAAGCCCTCGGTGGAGGCCGAGGTGAACTTCAGCTGTCCCAGGATCTCGATGCTCCCTCCCGCATCCACGTCCAAGCAGCCGCCGTCGCCAAAGTTGCTCCCGTCGAAGAGCGCCTTTGTCAAAGTCACGTCCCCGAGGGCGTCGATGATCAACGCGCCACCTCCGAACTGTCCGCCGCTGTAGTCGAGATCGTCGAGTTTCACGAACCCGCCCGCGAGGAACTCTCCGAACGCGCCGCCGAGGCCCTGCGCACCGCCCTTGTCCTGGATCGGGCCCGTGAGGTCGATATTCTGGCCGGCGCTGAAGCAGAGATCCCCTCCGTCGCCCTCGCCCGCGGTGGCCGAGGCCCGGATCTTCCCCGGCCCCGTGATCGAGCCAGTCAACGACTCCAGCAGGAGCGATCCCCCGCTGAATCCCCTCAGGTCGATGGACCCCGCAAGCCCCGTGTTTTGCAGGACCACGTCTCCCACGATGAGGATGTCCAGCTCGCCACCGTCTTCGCCGAAGCCCCCCTTGGCATCGAATCGGCCGGTGTCCGTCACCGTCAGACGGCCAGCCGACATGCTGAATGAGCCCGCCCCGATTTCCAGTGTCGACTGGAGGATCACGTGGCGGTTTCCGAAGTCGATGTCCGAGAGGTCTGGAACCTGGATGTCCGCGCTGATGATGCAGGGATCGCCCGTGCAAAATACGTCCGGATCGGTGAGCGGGACGTTCGGATCAATGACCTGGGCTCGAGCCAGCTCCGCGCTTAGGGCCGCTGCCAGGAACATGAGCCACAGCTGCTGCTTTCGGAATATACTACGCATCCGCTTCGCGAGCCCCGGCGCCGACGTTTGGAAGGGCCGCGCAGGAGTGTGTGTGTTACCCCGCATCGTAACGCTACCTCAAGCGATGGCCACTTGGCAAGATTATGGTGGGATTTCGGCGCGCTCGGTGGCAGTATTCGCCCCGACATCCTCACTAAACGAGGGCACTGAGCTTGCGCTGATTTGCAGGGAGGTAGACGAAGGTGCTTTGCAGGCATGAGAACCGAAAGACCATGAGATACGCGCGCCTAGAAGGAGCGTATTCACTGCTTTTGCTGGCGTTTTTCTTCGGCGTTGCGTGTGGGCGCGGGGAGGCTCCGCCCGCCCCTCCGAGCACGGCGGTTGCGCCCGCGCCCCGAGCGGCCCAGCCGACCGCGGCTCAGCAGCGCTTGAGGGAGATCGCCGCGATTCCATCCCGGGCCAAGAATCCCGACGTGGCCCTGATGGAGCTGCAGCCCTGGCTGACCAATGAAGACCGCGACGCGCGCGAGGCGGCAATTCTCGCGCTCTGGGACATCGAGACGCTTGGCGCGAACCGAGCCCTCGCGAAAACGGCTCGCAACGACAAGGATCCCGAGATCAAGAGCTACGCGCTCGAGGAGCTGGTGGATCGGGAGGCTCCGGAGGCCTACGAGACCCTGACCGCGCTGCTGTCCGACCCCGATTCGGACCTGCGCGAGCAGGCGGCTGAGGGGCTGGAGACGCTCGATGAGGAGCGAGCCACCAAGCAGCTCTACGCCCAGCTCAAGACCGAGAGGGACGAGTGGGTGCGGGACGCGATTATATCGGCCCTGGAGAGCCTGGATCCAGACTTCGATGAGGACGAGTGGGAGCAGGACTAGGGTCCGATTCAGCTACGAGCCCGCGGTTTATTCCAGGTTGCTGAGGGCCTCGCGCGCAGCCCGCTGCACGCGGGAGCTCGGGTCGTTCTTGGCGGCCTCGGCCAGAGCGCTCTTCATCTCTATGTCCTCCAGCGGCTCGATCGCCGCCAGGCGTACGGCCTCGTTGTCGTCCTTGAGTGCTCGCATGAGCGCGCGCTGCAGGTCGCGATCTTCTTCATCGAATGCGGCGAGGTCGCCCAGAGCCTCCACCACCACGACGCGGTTGCCCGGGTCTTTGTCGCCCAGCGCCTGAATCAAGACCCGCCGAGCGGCCGGATCGTCCTCCGCCAGCTCGGCGAAGCCCTCCTCGATGGCCATGCGCCTCACCTCTGCGCTGGAATCGCGTAGAGCCGCCTTGATCAGGGGCTGACGGGGCGCCTCGTCGTCGTACCACAGCAGGTTTTCCAGCGCGGCCTGGCGGACCTTGGCGTTCCGGTCGTTCAGGAGAGCCTGCGTCAGCGCCGACTTGGCCTTATCGCTGTCTGCGGCGATCAGCCCCTCGATGGCGCGCTTGCGCCGGTCCGGATCTTTGTGCATGAGAGCCTGTCGCTTCAGCTGATCGAAGGCAGCGGACCCGCCGGAAGCTGCGCTCCGTGGTGTCCTGCGTGCCTTACGCCCGAACAGGGCCGGGCCATGCGCGCGAGCGATCCCCTTTAGGACCCAGGCCCTTGTCAGGCGCTCAGTACCCTCGGCATCGGATTCGTCGCTGGCGTAGAAGCTGATCGAGCTGCGCTCTCCGAGAATTTCTCGCAGTGCCTCATCCGCCGGCAGGTGATCGAACTGCACCGAGACGGTCTCGTCCGCCGAGCCGGAAACGACAATTTCGACGCCTGTCGCGTCCGAGAAGGCCTGCAGCACGTCCTGGAGCGCGGTCGCCTGGATATTGGCGGAGACCGAATCGTTGTCCTCGAGGATGACCAGGGGCCGCTCGCCCGCGCCCGGGCTTTGTGCGTGGGAAGGGTGCGGCGCTAACACGAGCAGCGCAAAGCCGAGCAGCGTGGCTCTGGGGGCTCTCTGGATCTGCATTCCGAATAGGGATTTAAACATATTTCGGTGGCAGAAGCCCAAAGAATGCGGGCTGCACACCGGTTGCGCCCCTCCTTCGCTTCTCCAGATAGAGGCGGTATGCTGCGGCCGCTTGGGCCCTGGCCGGGCGTCCGGGCCACTCACTCGCGGAGGTTCTGGTCGATGACGAACTCGTTGCGCAGAAGGGCGGGTCTGCGTTGCGCTGGCCTGGTGCTCGCGCTGGTCGCCTTGCTCCTATCCTGCCGCGAAGCGACGCCGCCCGCGGACCGCGGCCTGAAGCTCGTTGCAAGCACCCTCCCCGGCGGCGGGCATCCGTTCGCGATCGTGGCCGACGATTTCAACCGCGACGGAAAGACGGACCTTGCGGTCACGAATCCCAAGGTCTCGAAGGTCTCGATTTACCTCGGCCATGGGGACGGGACTTTCGAGAAGCCCGCGAACTTCGCGACGGGTAAGCAGCCGCGGGGCCTGGTGGCCGGGGACTTCAACGAAGATGGGTGGCTCGATCTCGCCGTCGCGAGCACCGGCCGGAACTCGGTATCGCTTCATCTCGGCCGGGGGGACGGGAGCTTTCGTGTGGCGGAGCTCTTCCGGGTGGGCTCGCGACCCTTCATGCTGCAGCCGGCGGATTTCAACCACGACGGCCACCTGGACCTGGTGGTGTCGAACGAGGGTGAGCGGGACAACCGGCGGGGACTCTCGGTGCTGCTGGGGAATGGAAGGGGAGGTTTCTCGGTTAGTTCGTACCCGACCGGGAGGTACGCTGCGGACGTCGCTCCGGCCGACTTCAACGGGGACGGCCAGATGGACGTGGCCGTGGCCACCTGGGGCACCAACGATGTGAACGTGCACTTCGGCCGAGGCGATGGTTCGTTCGTTGCGCGCAATAGCTTCACCTATGCTGGACACGGCATCTATCGCGTGCTCGCCGCCGATCTCAACCGCGATGGAAACTCCGACATGGTCTGGAGCGACCTACGCCGGGACGGTCTCTATCTGCTCTATGGGGACGGTGAGGGCGGTTTTCCGGTCACCCGCTTGCTGCCTGCGGGCCGGGGCGTGCGCCATGCGGTGGCGTTCGATCTGAACGGAGATGGCTGGTTGGATCTGATTGGCGTGAACACCGGCGCTGGCAATATCTCCGTCAATCTCTCTGATGGCAAGGGAGACTTCCTGCCGCCGCAAACGTACGCAAGTGGTGTCTTTCCCCGTACGGTGGCGGTGGCCGATCTCAATGGGGATGGGCGTCCCGACCTCGCCGTCGCGAACATGAGGTCAAACGACGTCCATGTTTTTCTCAACCAGGGTCCGGCTCCGCTGCAGGTCGTCGCCAGGCAGCGCGAGGCGGAGGAGCCGGCTCGGGAGCTCACCGCGCTGGAGCTTCCGACCTTCCGCTTTCCGAACGGGCTGGCCCTGGATCCCTCCGAGCAGAGCCTGCTGGTTGCGGACCAGCAGAATCACCGCATCGCTCGGGTCGAGATCGCCACGGGCGAGGTCACGACCCTGGCGGGGACAGGCAAGCCCGGCTCATCCGGAGATGGGGGTCCCGCCGTTGCCGCCCAGCTGCGGCTACCGTCCGGCGTCGTGATGGATGGTGAGGGGTACATCTACATTGCGGACTTCGGCAACAACCGGGTGCGCAGGATCGATCCCTCGGGCGCGATCTCCACCGTCGCCGGGACGGGCGAGAGCGGCTTCGGTGGCGACGGTAGGGCCGGAGTGAAAGCGCTGCTCAACCGCCCCTTCGCGCTGGCGCTCGACTCAGCAGGCGCGCTCTACATCTCGGATTTCGGCAACTCCCGGATCCGCAAGCTGGACCGGGCCGGAATCATCACCACGGTAGCGGGCAGCGACAAGGCCGCTCGCCCGACCTCTGGCGAGCCCCCGCTGCGGTCCGTGACGAGCCTCGCGTTCGATGAGAACGGCGACCTTCTACTTGCGGATCAGTTCAACTTCCGAGTCCGCAGGCTTGGGCAGGACGGGGTGCTTACGACGGTGGCGGGTTTGGGTGTGGGTGTGGGCCGTTCCGGGGGCGACGAAGGGGCCGCGACTGCCACCCCGCTCAGCTATCCGTCCGGCGTTGCAACCGACTCCGCTGGAAACATCTTCATCGCGGACCAAGATGGAAATCGGATTCACAAGGTTACTCGCGATGGTCGCATCTCCACCCTCGCAGGCAAAGATCTGATTGGCTACGACGGTGACGGTGGACCGGCCGAGGAAGCTCTCATTTGGTTCCCGTCCCATGTCGTGGCCGATACGAATGGGAATGTCTACTTCACCGACCGCTATAACCACTGTATCCGTAAGGTGGATGCGGCTGGGATCATCACCACGGTGGCGGGTAAGCCCGATGCGAAGGCGCTCCTGGAGCTGGACGACCGAGTCCAGATGGCGAAGGCGCGCCGGGCAAAGCTCCCAACCCCTCAGGATCCGATCCTGGATGCGAGACTCGAGCTCGCGTGGGAGTACACGTTCCGCAGCGGCTCCGATGCGAATGCGGCATATGGCGTGGTGGTCGACCCAGAGGGTGGGGTCTATGTCGTTGGAGATGTGGGTAGCGGGGCGGACTGGCGCCTCCTGCGCCTGACTCCCGAGGGGAAACGGGCCTGGACTTTCAAGTTCGATAGCGAGAACGTCGACATCCCGTTCGCGCTCACGCTCACCCCGGACGGCCAGATCGTCGCGGCTGGAACCGTCCTGGCTCGAGACCATACGTACGCGCTCGTCATCTCGCTCTCGCGCGAAGGCAAGGAGAACTGGCGCTACGAGGGCAGGGGTGAGGGGCGCCGCATGCTGTACGGGATCGCAGCCGACAAGGACAGCAACCTCTACGCCGTGGGGCAGGCGAATCGGAAATGGATGGTTCACAGCCTGAGCTCCAGTGGGCAGCTGCGCTGGACGTATGAGGGTCCGAACGGAGCGGCACGTGCTGTCGATGTAGACGACCGGGGCCACGTGGTTGTCGTGGGGGGCGAGGGACGTGCCTGGCGGTCGGTCCGGCTGGACTCCCGCGGGAAGCTGCTCGCGCCGGAGGGGGAAGCGGGGACGAGTCGCGTGCCCTCTGCGATGGCGTACGGAGTCCGGCTTCTCGCTGGTGGTGATACGCTCATCGTCGGAAATCAGAGATTGAAGCTCGGGCATGCGCGCGTGGAAAAGCGCGATGCCGCGGGTCGACCACTCTGGGAGTACCTGGGCCATGCCGACCCGAGCGCGATCAGCCGCGCGATTGACATGGATTCGCAAGGAAATGCCATCGTCGTGGGCGAGATCGCGAGCGACTGGCTCATGCTCGGCCTCGATCCCGGCGGCAAGCTTCTCTGGCGCTTCACACACGATGGGGGTGGAGGGACGGCGAACCCCGACCGTGCCCATGCGGTGGCGGTGCACCCCGCCGGAGGCTTCGTGGTGGTGGGGATCACTCACCCGGTTCCGCCGAAGCCTCCCTCGCTAGGCGCCGTGGAGTGGCGCATCGCCCGCTACCGCGTGGTCGAGAGGTCCGACGGTGGCTAGAGCAGCTTGAAGGACTCGAGGAACCGCGTGATCTCCTCCGCGGATGCGTCTTCCGGTGCGGCCTTGACACTCAGCTGGTACATCTCCTGGTCGATCAGGAAGATGCGATAGATCCCCAGCTTGCCGTCCGGGAGCTCGAGTGTGACCTGTTTGCCCGCGTAGTCATCAATGAAGACGTCTTCCTCATCGATCGTCTTGCCTTCGACCTCTCTCTCGAGCCGCTTGTGCCTCGCGAAGATAAGCGTCGAAGCGTCGCCGAGGAGGGCCAGCACCGAAAGTGGATAGTTGTCGTAGCGTATGCCGTAGGCGAGCTTCTCCCCCTCTGGCTCGAACTTGAACCAGGCCGTATCAATGACCCCGAACATACCGGTCTCGGTGGTGCTCTCCTCGGTCGGCGTTCCCGGCAGCAGGACGGAGAAACCCCTCCCTCCTGGCGCAAACTCCTGCCACTCAATAGCTGCCTGCGACTGTGTGTTCTGCTGGCAGCCTGCCAGAACGAGCAGCCCAGCTATGGCCGCGGCCCCGAAGGCCCTCATCCGAGCTCTCCTCTTCCAGTCTTCCGGGTTCGCGTCTGAGCCTAACATAAGCAGAGGACGCGAACGGACCGGCTTCAGGGTAGGGAGTCGCGCAGGTTCTCGGCGTCCCGCTGGATGAGCTCCAGCGGCGGGCCGGTGAGACTCAGCGTCTCGCGTGCGCAAGCCCTTGCGCGCTCAGAGCTGCGGTGGATCTGCGTATGGCTCTGCAGGCAAGCCTGTTCGAGCTCCGTGGAGCTCTGATCCAAGATGATTCTCGAGAAGTGAGCGGTCGCGGTGCAGTGGCGGCGCAGTCGCTCCATGGTTTCGGTGGAGGCAGCGGAGCGGAAGACACGGAGATGCATCGAGGCCTCTAGTACGAGGTCGCATAGCGTCTTCAGTCCCAGCCGCATGACGGCCTGATGGAGTGACTTGACCGCCGCTGCGTCAGCTCCTCTTTATCGAGCAAGACGTCGTCATCGAGTGCGAGGCTCACTTCTCCCCGGCCGTAGTTTGGGTGGGTCTCTTCAGCGCTGCTGCGCTCGTGTATGCCCCCGACCTCTCAGAAGCCAGCATGAGAGCGAATCGGAAGGACTCGGACCAACTTGAGGTCAGGCTGAATCCAGTGGGCAGTCGTTGTATGCTGAGGTGCTGGGCTCGCGGGGACTGCCTGCGCGGATGGCACGGAGGAGACTTTTGAAGATGGAAGCGTTCAAGGATCGGGTCGC
>Ga0209980_10001524_pt1 | contig 12688 bp, 12 predicted proteins | sample CR02metaG_FD_183611 | JGI IMG/M metagenome (GOLD analysis project Ga0209980, IMG submission 183611) | Deep subsurface microbial communities from Mariana Trench to uncover new lineages of life (NeLLi) - CR02 metaG (SPAdes) (version 2) | ecosystem: Environmental > Aquatic > Marine > Ocean trench... | reverse complement strand
CGGCGCTGCATACGGAGGACAGGGTAGATGTCGATTTCTCTTGGCCGCCGCAAACATGGAATTACTAGATGTCTTAGAGCCGGCCGAGCGAACCGATGCAGAGGGTGGTTCCTTAAACGGCAAATCGGAAAGAAGCTCCCGAATCGCCTATCTGCCTGTGATCTGCACTGCCATGCTTCCCGACATCTACAAGTGACGAGACCCGAGATGACCGTTGAGTATCTGAAGAAAGCTGCCAAGACCTCAACCGATGATGCCGGCGACGTGCGCGCGACCGTGCAGGCCATTCTCAGCGAGATCGAGGCGGGTGGCGACGAAGCGGCGCTGAAATACGCCGCCAAGTTTGATAACTACGAGGGCAACATCGTTCTGACGCCGGACGAGATCGCGGCGGCCGCGGCCGAGGTTCCCCAGAAACTCAAGGACGACATTTGCTTCGCCCATGACAACGTGCGCCGTTTCGCCAAGGCGCAGAAAGCGACCATCATCGACACCGAGATCGAGGTCGTGCCCGGCCTGGTCGCCGGACAGAAGTCGATCCCCTGTCAGGTGGCGGGCTGCTATGTGCCCGGCGGGCGGTACAGCCACGTCGCATCGGCGCTGATGACCGTGACGACGGCGAAGGTCGCGGGCTGCAGCCACATCGCCGCCTGCTCGCCGCCGCGGCCGGGTGTCGGGATCAACCCGGCGATCGTCTACACCGCCGATCTGTGCGGTGCCGACACGATCCTGGCGCTGGGCGGCGTACAGGGGATCGCGGCCATGGCCTTCGGTCTGTTTGGGTTGCCGAAGGCGGATATCCTGGTTGGTCCCGGCAATCAGTTCGTGGCCGAAGCCAAGCGCATCCTGTTCGGCCGCGTTGGCATCGACATGTTAGCCGGACCGACGGACAGCCTGATCCTCGCCGACGAGACCGCTGATCCGTTCATCGTTGCCTGGGATCTCGTCGGTCAGGCGGAGCACGGCTACAACTCGCCGGTCTGGCTCGCCACGACCCACCGCCCGCTGGCCGAGAAGGTGATGAAACTCGTGCCCAAGCTCATCGCCGAGCTGCCCGAAATGAACGCGCAGAACGCGACCGCCGCATGGCGCGACTATGCCGAAATCATCCTTTGCGCCACGCGCGACGAGGTCGCCGAGGTCGCCGACCGCATCGCGCCGGAACATCTGACCGTGCAGGCGGCGGATCTCGACTGGTGGCTCGGCCGGCTCAAATGCTACGGCTCACTCTTCCTCGGCGAGGAGACGACGGTGGCTTTCGGCGACAAGGCGTCGGGCCCCAACCACGTGCTGCCTACCAGCGGCGCCGCGCGTTACACCGGCGGGCTCTCGGTCCACAAATTTATGAAGCTCGTGACCTGGCAGCGCGCCACCCGCGAAGGCGCCAAGCCAATCGCCGAGGCGACCGCCAGAATCTCGCGCCTCGAAGGGATGGAGGCTCACGCGCGCACGGCGGACATCCGCCTCGCCAAGTATTTCCCGGACGAGACCTTCGATCTTCGGGGCGATCTTCGGGGCGATCTTCGGGCCGCCGAATGACCGCCGCCGGCCTCTTCTCGGTCACGGGTCGCATCGCCTTCGTCACCGGCGCGAGCTCCGGCCTGGGCCGCGCGCTGGCGACTGCACTGTCGGAGGCCGGGGCGCGGGTTGTCGGTGTTGCCAGGCGAGCGGAAGCGCTGGAGACGTGGCGGGCAGAGACCGATGGCGACACCGCTGCGCTGGTCGCCGATCTGTCCGATCCCTCGTCGATGGGAAAGGTCGCCACCCGCATAGCTGAGCCCTTCGGTGCCCCCGACATCCTGATCAACGCCGCCGGGATCAACACCCGCCAGAAGGCCGACGACGTCACCGCCGATGCTTGGAAGGCCGCTATCGACCTCAACCTCTCGACGCCGTTCTTCCTCGCCCAGATGCTGGTGCCGGCAATGCGCGCCAAGGGTTGGGGCCGGATTGTCAACATCGCGTCGCTGCAGACCGTGCGGGCGTTCCCCGGCGGCATCGCCTACGGCGCCTCGAAGGGCGGCATCGGCCAGCTGACTCGCGCCATGGCCGAGGCGTGGTCGCGCGATGGCATCACCGCCAACGCGCTGGCGCCCGGCTTCTTTCCCACCAATATGACGGGGCTGGTCTTCGGCGACCCGGAAATGGCGGCAAGAAACGCTGCGCAAACCTGCATCGGGCGCAACGGCGAATTGGCGGACCTGATCGGCCCCGCCCTGTTCCTGTGTTCGCCGGCCTCGGACTACATGACGGGCCAGATTCTGTATGTCGACGGAGGTTTCACCGCCAAATGAAGGCATTGGTCTATACCGGGCCGAAAGCGCTGGAACTGCGCGAGGTGGCCGAGCCGCTGGCCGGACCGGGCGACGCGCTGGTGCGGGTCGACGCGGTCGGCATTTGCGGCTCGGACATGCATGCCTTTCTTGGTCATGACGATCGTCGCCCGGCGCCGCTGATCCTGGGCCATGAAGCGGCGGGGGTTGCGCTGAGTGGGCGTCTGGAGGGGCGCCGGGTGACCGTGAATCCCCTGGCCACCTGCGGGGTGTGCGATTTCTGCGTCGAGGGGCGGGACAATCTCTGCCCGTCGCGCCAGATCATCTCGATGCCGCCGCGCGAGGGGGCCTTCGCCGAGCGGATTGCGATCCCTGAGCGCAATCTGGTCGAGGTGCCCGACGGCGTGGCCATCGAGCATGCAGCACTCGCCGAGCCGATCGCCTGCGGCTGGCATGCGGTGGGTCTGGCGGCGCGAGCGCTGGCGCGCCCCCTGGCGGCAGCCCGGATCGTGGTGATCGGCGGGGGCGCCATCGGCATCGGTGCGGCGCTGGTGGCGGTGGCGCAGGGCGCCCGCGACATCCACATTGCCGAGACCAACGCCGCGCGTCGTCCTACGCTGACGGCGGCGGGGCCGTTCCGGGTCTACGATCCACTTTCCGACGAACCGGAGCCGGGTTCGGCTGATCTGGTGATCGACGCCTATGGCGGCGACGCCTCGCGGGCGGCGGCCAGCCGTCTGGCGCGCGCCGGTGGCGTGATCGTACATATCGGGCTGGCGGGCGGCGATGGCGGACTCGATATGCGCCGGATCACCCTGCACGAGATCACGATGATCGGTACCTACACCTACTCGATGGCGGACTTCCGCGAGACCGCGCGGGCAATTTTCGCCGGCCGGTTGGGCGATTTCGGCTGGATCGAGGAGCGTGGCCTGGCCGCTGGCGCACGCGCCTTCGCCGATCTGCAGGATGGCCTGGTGGCGGCATCGAAGATCGTGCTTCGCCCTTAGAGCTTTATCGGTTTGCCGCGATTTCCGAGCCGCAAAGTGAACCCACTTTGCTTGAAATCGCTCTGATCACGGATCGGAGAAGAACAGCTCCTCCATGCGCGCGGCGCCTTCAAGAAGGGTTGCGACATGCTGGCGGCCGGCCTCGAAGCTGATCCGTTGCATCGGCGCATGGAAGGCGAGCGCGGCGACGAAGCGCCCGCCGGGGTCGCAGATCGGCACGGCGAAGGCGATCATCCCGGCCATGAATTCCTGATCGTCCCACGAATAGCCCGCCTTGCGCACCTGATCGAGCCGCTGGCGCAGCACCTTCGGCGTGGTGGCGCAATTCGGCCCCTCCGGCGTCAGGTCGAGGCTGGCGAGCACCGTTTCCAAGGCCCGATTGCCGTAGGTGGAAAGAAACAGCTTGCCGCTGGCGGTGCAGTGGAACGGCACCTCGGTGCCGATCGGAAGCTGGAACCGCAGCGGCCAGGGCGTATCGACCCGGTCGAGATAGACCATGCCCGAGGCGCCAGGCGCGACCAGGTTGCAGGTCTCGCCAATCTTCGCGGCGACCGATTTCAGCACCAGGCGGCGCGAGATGTCGATCCGCGAGGCAACCTGCAGCCCTGCCGCCAGCTCGCGGGCGCGGCGCGCCGGGCGTAAACGGCCGTCATGGGGCTCGCGGATCAGGAACCCCTCGCCCTCCAGCGTGGTGCAGAGCCGGTGGATCGTTGGCTTTGGCAGGCCGATTTCGGCGCCCAGCTCGGTCGGCGTCATGGCGCGCCCGGATTGCGCCAGCGTCTCCAGGATCAGAAGCGCGCGCAAATTGGTGGGTATTCGGTCGTTCTTTTCGATCATAGGTCGATTAGTATACCGCGCCCGGGCCGGAGGAAACAAATTGCTTTCCTTTTTTTGAGACCCATGGTCTTGTTTTTTGAACAAAATGATTCGCGCGGACCGTCCTTCAACCCGCGCTGGGGAGAACAGTTGCAGTTCGACTATGTTGTCATAGGCGCCGGCTCGGCCGGATGCGCCATCGCGGCGCGGCTGTCGGAAGACCCTGCGGTCACGGTCGCCCTGATCGAAGCCGGGGGGCGCGACTGGAATCTCTGGATCCACATCCCGGTCGGCTACTTCAAGACCATGCACAACCCGGCCATCGACTGGTGCTACCGCACCGCGCCCGACCCGGGGCTGAACGGGCGCCGCATCGAATGGCCGCGCGGCAAGGTGCTGGGCGGCTCCAGCGCGCTGAACGGGTTGCTCTACATTCGCGGCCAGGCCGAGGATTACGACCACTGGCGTCAGCTCGGCAATGCGGGCTGGGGATGGGCCGAGGTGCTGCCATTCTTCAAGCTGTCGGAGCGGCAGGAACGGGGTGCGGATGAGCTGCATGGTGGCGACGGGCCGCTGACGGTCTCGAACATGCGGGCGCACCGGGCGCTGTGCGACCAGTTCATCGAGGCTGCCGTCGCCGCCGGCATTCCGCGCAACGACGACTTCAACGGGCCAGAGCAGGAAGGCGTGGGCTATTTCCAGTTGACCATGCGCAGAGGGCTGCGCTGCTCGGCGGCCACGGCCTATCTCAAACCTGCGCGGCGACGGCCCAATCTGAAGATCGTGACCGGTGCGCTGACACACCGGGTACTGTTCGAGGGCAACCGGGCCACCAGCGTTGAGATCGAGCGCGCGGGCCTGCGCGAGACCGTGACCGCACGCCGCGAGATCGTGCTCTCGGCGGGCGCAATCGGTTCGCCGCAGATTCTCCAGCTCTCCGGCGTCGGACCGGGCGCGCTCTTGGCGGCAATGGGGATCGAACCGCTGCGCGATCTGCCCGGAGTGGGCGAGAACCTGCAGGACCACCTGCAGGCCCGCGCGGTCTACGAGGTGACCGAACCGACGCTCAACGACGAGGTCAACAGTTTTGTCGGACGGATGCGGATCGGCATGGAATTCGTCCTGCGCCGACGTGGTCCGATGACCATGGGCGCCAGCCAGGTCGGAGCCTTCGTGCGCACCCGGCTGGACTGCGCGACGCCCGACATCCAGTTCCACATTCAGCCGATGAGCTCTCAGAGCCCGGGCCACGGGCTCGACCCCTTCTCCGCCTTCACTGCCTCGGTCTGCCAGCTCCGGCCCGAGAGCCGGGGCCATGTGCGAATCACCGCGCCCGATCCGCGGGCGCATCCTGAGATCCTGGCCAATTACCTGGCCACCGAGACCGACCGGCGCACCATGGTCGCGGGCGTCCGCGTCGGGCGGCGGATCGCTGGGGCCGCACCACTGGCGCCAATCCTGAAGTGCGAGCGCGAGCCCGGACCGGAGGCCGTGAGCGACGACGAGATCCTCGACTGGATACGCAACCGTGCGACCACGATCTACCACCCGGTGGGCACCTGCAAGATGGGCCAGGACGCCATGGCCGTGGTCGATGAGAGGCTGCGGGTGCGCGGCCTCGACGGATTGCGCGTGGCCGATGCCTCGATCATGCCGACCATAACCTCGGGCAACACCAACGCCCCCGCCATCATGATCGGTGAGAAGGCGGCCCGGATGATCCTCGACGACGCGCGGGCGCGCCAGGCGGCATGATATGGATGGACAGCCAAATCCTGACCGATCTCGTTGCCATCGTCTGGCTGGACGTGGTGCTCTCGGGCGACAACGCGCTGGTGATCGGCATGGCCAGCTTCATGGGGATGGGATGACGGGCGGTTCGATTAGACATGGCGGCATCGTGCCGCCAGTGACAGAGTATGCAGGCAAGGGCGGGCGGAGATCCGCAAATTCCCACACCGCGCGGGCGGGCGGGATTTAAACACTGAAAATGGGAGGATGACGATGAAGATCTTCAAGACTTTGACCTTGGGCGCCGCAGCAGCGGCCCTGACGGCCAGCATGGCCTCCGCGGAGGTGAGGATCCGGGTGCAATCGGTGATCCCGTCCAAGGCCGACGAGGTCACCATGCTGAAAGAGTTCGCGGCCGATGTCGCGGCGCTGACCAACAACGAGGTGATCATCGAGGTCCTGCCTGCCGGCGCGGTCGTCGGTGTGCGCGAGACGCTCGACGCGGTCGACAAGGGCCTGATCGAGGGCGGATTCGCCTGGACCCATTACTGGTCCGGCAAACACCCGGCGGCGATGCTGTTCGGCTCGCCGGTGGCGGGCGCCGGTGTCGGCATCGACAACATCGCCTTTCTCTCGTGGTTCCTCTATGCCGGCGGCAAGGAGCTCTATGACGAGCTCTGGGTCGAGATGGGCGTCAATATTAAGGGCTTCATGCTGCAACCGGTCGGCCCCGAGGCGCTGGGCTGGTTCAAGGAGCCCATCAACTCGATGGACGACTTCCGCAAGCTGCGCTTCCGGGCGCCTCCGGGCATCCCCGGCCAAGTCTACAACGACATTGGCGTCGCCGCCGTGTCGATGGGCGGCGGCGACATCCTGCCGGCGCTGGAAAAGGGCGTGATCGACGCCGCCGAGTGGTGCTGCCCGAAGCCCGACAGCGTGTTCGGCTTCCAGAAGGTGCTGAAGCACTACTACCTGCAGGGCCTGCACCAGGTTGTGGTCAACGCCGACATCTACATCAACGGCGATGTCTACCGCAGCCTGACGCCGCTGCAGCAGAAGGCGATCGAGGTTGCCGCCAACGCCTCCCTGATCAAGTCGCTCAGCTACCGCATCTACGAGAACGGCAAGGCGCTGAAGAAGCTGGTCGAGGAGGACGGTGTGATCCTGCATGACACTCCGGCCGACTACTTCACGGAGTACATGGCCGCGGCCAAGGCGACGCTGGAGAAGAACGCCGCCGAGAACGCCTTCTTCGCCAAGGTCTGGCAAAGCCAGAAGGACTTCGCCGCCATCGCGGTGCCGTTCTGGGCCGGGGCGCAGACCTCGAATGCCAAGCTCGGCCAGGCTTTCGCCGCAACCCTGAAGTAACCGACATGGGGGCCGCCCGCGCCGGGCGGCCCCTGCATCGCGTTGTTGTGCCCAAAGGGGGAGAGGCATGACCGTTCCAGACAATCCGGAACTCGACATCTCGGACGAGCTTATCGCCGAGCGCCGCAGTGACTCTCACCAGTTGCCGCCAGACATGGAACCCTGGATGCGCGGGGCCATCACCGTGATCGACACTTTCAGCCTTTGGGTGGGGCGGTTGGTGTGCCTGCTGCTGATCCCGATGCTGGCCTCGATGGTCTACGAGATTATCGCGCGCAAATTCTTCGTCGCGCCGACGCTCTGGGCCTATGACATCAGCCGAATGACCATGGGCGCGATGTTCATGCTGGGAGCGGCCTACGCGCTGATGAAGGGCGTGCATATCCGCGCCGATTTCCTCTATCGCCTCATGTCGGAGCGCAATCAGGGCCGGGTGGACCTTGCGCTCTACCTGGTCTTCTACTTCCCCTCGCTGGGGCTGTTCTTCTGGGTCACCGGCGAGTATGCGCTGGACGCGGTCCGCACCGGCGAGACCTCGATGGACACCGCCTGGATGCCGATCCTCTGGCCCGCCCGGATGGCGATGCCGGTGGGCGCCGCGTTCCTGCTGATACAGGGGGTGTCAGAAATTCTGAAATGCGTCTACGCGATCCGGAAGGGGCGCTGGCCATGATCGGCACCCTGATCGATCTGGCGCCGGAATATATCGGCATGATCATGATCGCGGTGATGCTGTTCGCGATCTTTATCGGCTTTCCGATCTCGTTCACCCTGATCTTCCTCGGCGTCGCCTTCGGCTATTGGGGCTTCGGCCAGCTCGTCTTCTTCCTGATGACGTTGCAGTTCAACAACGTGATGCTGGAACAGACCCTGGCCGCGGTGCCTCTGTTCGTGTTCATGGGCATCATGATGGAGCAGGCCGGGCTGATGGAGCGGTTGTTCCGCTCCGTGCAGTTGATGCTGGCCACGACCAGGGGCTCGCTCTACATCGCGGTCCTGTTTGTCTCGACCATTTTCGCCGCCGCGACCGGCATCGTCGGCGCCTCGGTCACCATCCTGGGGATCATGGCCGCGAAGACAATGAACCGCGCGGGCTATGATGTGAGGCTGGCGGCGGGCACGATCACCGCCGGCGGCACGCTGGGGATCCTGATCCCGCCATCGATCATGCTGGTGGTGATGGGGCCGGTGCTGGAAGTGCCGGTGACCGACCTGTTCGCGGCCGCGATCGTGCCGGGGATCATGCTGGCCTTCATGTATACCGCCTATACCCTGCTGCGCTGCTGGCTCGACCCGACATTGGGCCCGGTACTGCCCGAGGAGGAGCGGGCCAACAACTGGCGTGTGGTGGCGCGCGAGTTCTTTTTCGGTCTGGTTCCCCCGGCAGCGCTGGTGGCCTTCGCACTGGGCTCGATTTTGCTCGGCTGGGCAACGCCGACCGAGGGCGCCGGGTTCGGCGCATTCGGCGCGCTGCTGCTGACACTGGCCTACCGCAAGATGACCGTGAAGCGTTTTAGCCAGGCGCTTATCAAGACGCTGGAGATCTCAGTCCTGATCCTATTCCTGGTGGCGGCATCGAACTTCTTCGGCGCCGTGTTCTCGCGGCTGGGCACACCGGGGATGCTGACCAACTACCTGCTCGTGCTGGACATGTCGCCGACCATGATCCTGGTGATTATCATGGCCTTCATCTTCCTGCTTGGCTGGCCGCTGGAATGGGTGCCGATCGTGCTGATTATCGTGCCGATCCTGATCCCGGTGCTGGACCAGCTCGGCATCAACCTGCTCTGGTTCGGCATCCTGGTCGCGGTGAACCTGCAAACCGCCTGGTTGTCGCCACCGGTGGCGCTCTCGGCCTATTTCCTGAAGGGTGTGGTGCCGGAATGGGACCTGAAGGATATCTATCTGGGCATGATGCAGTTCATGGTGATCCAGCTCATCGGCCTGGCGCTAATCTTCGCCTTCCCGCAGATCGCGCTGTGGCTGCCCACTTTGATCTATGGGGGGTGATGCGAGAGCAGTGATTTAGCCCGTCGGTCGCCATTGCTCGAACAGCGGCTTTACGCGCCGGGTGACTACGAAGCGACCCGTGCCGCCTTAATCGCCCGCCAGTCGATCGGCCGGATTGGCAAGGCCGAAGAGATCGCCGCGGTCGGCGTCTATACGATGCCTGCGTCTTCGCCCCGAGGCCACGCAGCTGCATGTCCTCGACCATCCGCCGGCGCAACGGGGTCATCTTTGCCTGGGTCATGGGAACCTCCTGTCCTGGATTGAGAAGACCCCCAAGCCTTGGGGCAGGCGGCACACCCATCAAACGCCGGTCAGATGGCCAGCGCGAAAGCTTCTCCACAAGCGGCTCAGCCGCCGCCCGATTTTTTGGGTTCGCGCGCCCGGAGTAGGAACTGCGCAACAATCAACAATGTCAGAGATACACCCAACACCATGGTTCCAATGGCGTTGACCTCGGGCGTGATGCCGCGCCGAATGGATGAAAACACATAGATCGGCAGTGTAGTGTTGGGTCCCGCAACAAAAAACGAAATGATGAAATCGTCAAAACTAAATGTGAAGCTCAGTAGAAAACCAGCGAGAATTGCCGGGAAAATCTGCGGCAGAGTAATCTGGCGGAACGTTCTCCATGGCGTTGCGTATAGATCTTCCGACGCCTCAATCAGGGTCCGATCCATGCCAGCGATCCTCGCCCGCACCAGAACGATCACCAGCGACATGGTAAACAGCGTATGAGCCGCTATGACGGATAGATACCCAAGGGAAAGCTTCGGTGGCTTGACGTCTTCGGGCCACATGGCGGCCAACATCGGGTTCAGAAAATTGAATACCGTTACCAACGCAATCAATGTGGCAATACCGATCACGATGCCCGGAATCATGATGGATATATAAATAAGTCCATCGAACAGGGCCCTCACGGGCCCCCGCATCCGGTGCAGGGCAAGTGCCGCCGTTGTTCCCATGACGCTCGAAAGAACGGCCGCCGACAGAGCAATAATCAGGCTGGTGGTCAGCGCGTCCACCACGAATGGATTGGATAGGGCCTTGCCGTACCATTTCACGGACAACCCTTGAAAATCGCTGGCGTGCCGTCCGGAATTGAAGCTGAACAGGACAATGATGCCGATCGGCACATAGAGGAAGAGATAGACTGCAATGGCATAGAAGCGCATGACCAACTCTGCCCTACATTATCGAAACGTCTCGTCCGGTCTTGCCGCCCATGGTGAAGCGCATGTACAGGCTGACCGTAACGAGCATGATAACGACAAGCGTGACCGCAACGGCCGATCCGAACGGCCAATTCCTGGATTGCAGGAACAAGTCAACCAACGCATTGCCGATAAAGAAAACCTTGCCGCCGCCAAGAAAAGCGGGAATCAGGAATTCACCCATCAACAGGATGAACACCAGCATGCACCCGGTCGCCACACCCGGCATGGAAAGCGGCAGGGTCACCTGCAGAAAGGTGCGGAACGGTGTGCTGCCCAGGTCATTCGATGCTTCCAGAAATTGCTTATCGAGTTTTTCCAGTGAAACAAAAATTGGGAAAACCATGAGCGGCAGGTAACCGTAGATGATGCCCACCACCACGGCGCCTGGGGTATTGATCAGGCGAACACCTTCAATGCCGATAAATTCCAGGAGTGCCGGAATTCCGCGCCCGCCCAGAATAAAAATCCAGGCATAGGTACGGATCAACAGACTGGTCCAGAACGGCACAATGACCAAAACCAGCAACAAGAGCTTCCACCGCGGGTCCACCTTGACGGCAAGATAATATGCCAGTGGATAGGCGATGAGCAGACACACAATTGTGCCGAGTGGAGCGTATGTCATCGTATTCTTGAAAGCGGTAAAGCGCGATGGCAGGTTGGCGTACTGCTCGAAGGTAAATCCCCCCCCATATCCCCCCAGCGGCGAGCGCTCCCCAAAACTGAAAATAACGACGACAATCAGAGGCATCACAAGCATAACCAGGAACCACACCGTGGTAGGCGTCAAAAGCGCTACCGTCAGCCAGCTCCCTCTGCTGCTTACACCTCTAACTGTCGCCGCCATTCTCTGTCGCCCTGTCCCGGAATCAAGCAGACTTGAAGCGGGCAAGCACTTCGGCCCGAATTGGATCGGTCAACGTCTGTGCGGCGCCGAATTCCAATCCGCTCATCAGCTCAGCCGCTGGGAACAGTATCGGATTGTTGGCCGTGTCGGCTGGCAGCATGGCCTCGACACGGGAATCGCCGGTCGCGTATCCATGCGAGGCGAACTCACGTACCTGGATGTAGGGGTCCAACATGAAGTTCACAAAGGCATACGCCGCCTCCAGGTGTGGAGCATCCTTTGTAATACAATAGAAGTCCGACCATATCTCACCACCGTCCGTGCCGATGACGTATTCCATCTCAGGAAAATCGGTGTTGAGTTGCAGGGCGTCGCCGTTCCAGCAGATCGACATCCACGCATCGCCGCTGCGCATACCCGGCTGATAATCCGACGTAATTGCGAACAAGTGCGGTTTGGACTCGATCAGCAGCTTCTCAGCCGCGGCCAGTTCGCCTGCGTCGATGGAATTGAACGAGTATCCCAGTGCAAGCAGCGCGGCGCCGATGGTGGTCAACTGATAGTCATGAACGATGGTATGGCCAGAGCCTTCGCCCATGGTGACCTCAAAGAAATCCTTCCAGGATTTCGGGCCGCTCTTGATATTGGTGGTATTGACAATGAAGCCGGTGGTGCCCCAGTTCTTCAGCACGGCGTAGACCTTGCCGTTGACCGTGGCGGGATCGGCGAAAAGGGGATTCTGGGCGCTGGGGTCGTGGTTGGGAAGACGGGTAAGATCCAGTTCCTGGATCAGATCGAGTGCCACATAGTTGGTAATGGTGTAGTTGGTGGGGACAAACACGTCCCAACCCGTAGCGCCGGCTTGTAGTTTCGCCAGCATTTCCTCGTTCGAACCAAAGGCATTGATCTGAACATTTACGCCGGTGTTCGCGGTGAACTCTTCGATGTTGACCGGGTTGTGGTAGTTCGGCCAAGTGGAGAAGATCAACTTGTCTCCTACCTCACCATAGGCATGGGCCTTGCGAGGCGCGAGCCCGGGGACGGCGGCGGCCATGACCGCCATGGCGGTGCCAAGGCCGGTGACGCCCAGAAAATGACGCCTTGAGACCGATCCTCGTTTGTAACGCCACAGTTCATTCATGAATTTCTCGGCGCTGATCGGCGCGTTATCATAGTGTTTCCTGGTCATTGTCTCAGTCTCCCTTGTTTGCGGTTCCGCCATCATCGTCCATGGAGGCCGCACCGACGGGTGAGCGGTCCCGATCAAACAATTCTTCGAATGCAAGCGCCGAGGTGTCATCCCAACCGACTCTGACGACATCGCCCGGAGAGAACCCGCCGGAAATGCTCTCGGCATGCTTTGAGGCGCGGATGAGGATATCGCCAAGATCATCGGTCTCGACCAGATACTCGGTC
>Ga0209980_10001523_pt1 | contig 12689 bp, 13 predicted proteins | sample CR02metaG_FD_183611 | JGI IMG/M metagenome (GOLD analysis project Ga0209980, IMG submission 183611) | Deep subsurface microbial communities from Mariana Trench to uncover new lineages of life (NeLLi) - CR02 metaG (SPAdes) (version 2) | ecosystem: Environmental > Aquatic > Marine > Ocean trench... | reverse complement strand
CCGAGCCGAGACGCCGGCAGCAGACGAAATCCGGCGATGGCGCGGCGGCGGACCGCAAAGCCGATGAGGCTCTTCCCACCGGCGATGGCGCCGATGCCGAACCGGCCGAGGCCGAGGACAAACCTGTCCGCCGGTCGAGACGGCGCCCGGCAGGGAAGCGCGCCTCCCGCGCCCAGCCGGCCTCCCCGCCGTCGCTGACGGGCGGCGTCCCGGCCCCCGGCGTTGCGGCCTTCACGGCGTCAGGCGCGAACGATGGCGGCGGCGATGGCGCCGGCAAGGATATTCCCGGCGGCGGCAAGGGCGCTCCCGGCGAGGCCGGAATCGGGAAACAGGACCAATCGAGGCGCAAGGGCTGGTGGCGACGCCTGCCGGACTAACGCGTCGGCGATCGAAGACCGGGGCTCAGTGCCGCCAGGCCCGTAGCCTTTCAGCCGCCTCTTCCATGTCACCGGTAGCGCCGGCGTAGGAGAAGCGGATAAATCGGCCTCCGCGTTCCTCGTCGAAATCGATTCCCGGTGTCGTCGCCACCCCGGTTTCGGTCAACATCCGCCGGCAGAAGTCTTCGCTATCATCGGTGAGCTCACCGACGTCGGCATAGATGTAAAAGGCGCCGTCGGCGGGGGCCAGGCGGTCGAAGCCGGCCTTGGGCAGTCGATCCAGCAGCAATTCGCGGTTATTCGCATAGCGGGCGACGTTGGCGTCCAGTTCGTCGCGGCAATCGAAGACGGCGATGGCGGCGTGCTGGGACAGTGTCGGCGGCGAAATGAACAGGTTCTGGGCCAGGCACTCGATGGCGCGGGCGAGGTCGGCCGGCACCACCATCCAGCCGAGCCGCCAACCCGTCATCGAAAAATACTTGGAAAAGCTGTTGACGACGACGGCGTCATCAGTGGTCGAAAGCGCCGTCGCCGTTTCCCGCCCATAGGTGATGCCGTGGTAGATCTCGTCGGAGATCAAGCGGATGCCCTTATCGGCGCAATAGCCGGAGAGCGCGCCAAGCTCCGAGGCGCCGAGCACGGTTCCCGCCGGGTTCGACGGGCTGGCGACGATCAGGCCGTCGAGCGGTCCGCCGGCGCGGCGCAGGAGCTCGACGCTCGGCTGGAAGCGGCTGTCGGGGCCGGCCGGCAGGGTCACCGGCGTCACCCCGAGGGCGAGCAGGATGTTGCGATAGCCGGGATAGCTCGGGTTGGCGAGGGCGACGCGGTCGCCGGGTTCGAAGGCGGCCAGGAAGCTCAACATGAACGCCGCCGATGAACCGGTGGTGACGACCACCCGCGAGGGGTCCACGTCGGCCCCGTATCGGTCCTTGTAGTGTTCGGCGATGCGCCGGCGCAGGGCGGGCAGGCCCAAGGCCTCGGTGTAGCCCAGCGTGTCCGATGAGAGGGCCACCTTTGCCGCGGCGATCACCGGGCCGGGCGCGCCGGTCTCGGGTTGGCCGACCTCGAGATGAAAAACGTCCTCGCCCTTGGCCTGGCGCTCGTTGGCGGCGCGCATCACCTCCATGACGATGAAAGGCGGGATCAAGCCCCGTTGGGCGACTTTCAACACCATCGCCCTAGTACGTACTTTCATAGGAGGGTGATACATATGATCGTCTTTTCGCGGCCTCCGGGGTGGAGGCGGCGCGCCGGCGACCCTGGCTCCGCCGGAGGCTTCGCCGAGGCGAGTGTCCGGACATCGTCAAGCGGCGCCGACGCCCTCCGGCGGCGGTGAAAAGCGACCCTCCGGGCGGCCTTGCGGGTTCTTCGGACGTCGTCGCGCGGACCTTGTGATGGACCGGCATCACGGCGGACCACGCTCCTGGCCGAAGAACCTGCAAGGCCGTCAAATGTGTCACCGTTCTATGAAAGTAAGTACTCGTCACTCCGAGGCGCCAAGCCCGTAACCGCGCGGGTCCGTCCTGACCTGGCACACGCTGTCGTCACCCACCAATCCCTTCGGACAGAAGAAGACGTTGACCAAGCCCAAGGTCGGCACCTCGACGACATCGTGTCCACGCCGCCTGAGCGAGGTCAGCATTTTCGTACCCTTGCCCGGCTCGATCAAGACCTGGTCCGGGGCGCCCCGGTGGAATACGCGCCTCGCTCCCATCGCCTCGTCGATCGGGTGTTTGCCGAGGAGGGCCAGGAGCGCCACCTGGGTCATCGCGCTCGGCGCGGCGCTGCCGGCGGCCGCGGCGACGAGGAACATTTCATAGACATTCTGGTTGATCACCATCATCGGGCCGACCGCCCACGGGCCCTGACCGAGCCGGTCGGGCGCCGCCGCCAGCATGATGCCGGTTCCCGGCGCGATCCGCCCGGTGCCGAACAGGTTGTTCATACTGAAGGCGCAGGCGACGGCCGAGCCCTTCCGGTCGGCGACGACGAAGCTGGTGGCGGCGCCCTGATCCCGGCGCCGCTGGGGGGGCGGCTTGAGGCTCGCGGCGGGCCTATGGCGGTCGCTCGAATAGCCCGACATCATGGCCTCCACGTGCGCGGTGGACACGAGGTCGTCGAGGGGGACCTCGATGTCAAGCCCGTCCGTGGACCAACGGCCGCGATCGGCGAAGGCGCGCATGGCGGTTTCGGCGAAAAGATGGGGCCGTTCTTCCATGTCGGCCGAGCGGTAACTCTCGACCTTGGTCAAGGCGGTCCATATCTGGGCCGCGGTCACGCCCCCCGGCGTCGGCGCGAAATGTGCCGTCAGCAGGCCGTAATTGACGGCGACCGTTGGCCTCCATCTCGGAATCGCGCCGCGCAGATCCTCGATGGTGAGCGATCCCCCCGCCTCTTTCACCGCCTTCACCAGCTTTCGGGCGAAGGGCCCGGAATAGAACGCGCCCGGCGCGCGGCGCACGAGGGAAAGCACCGCGGCAAGATCGAGCTGCTCGATAACATCCCCTTCACGGACGATCGATCCGTCCGGCCGGGTGAAGATGCGCCGGCTCTCCCGGTCGGCCAACAGCGGGCCTTCGGCGGCATAGAGATCGCGCGCCAACGCGCGCGAGAGGGGGTTGCCGAAACGGGCGAGGTTGGCCGCCGGCGACACCAGCTGTTCCCACCGCATCCGGCCATACTTCGCGTGCAGGGCAAACATGCCGCGGGGGTTCAATGGCACCGCGCTCGGGCGGTCCACCGAAGGGCCGATCCGCGCCGGCGCCCGGGCGAGGAAGTCGAGGGCCTCGATGGTTTGGGATTTTTTGTCGAAGACGACGCAGGCGCCGCCGCCGCCGAGACTGGCCGAGGACGGCAGCGTCACGGCAAGGGTGAAGTAGAGCGCCACCGCCGCATCCACCGCCCCGCCGCCGGCGGAAAGCACATCCCGCGCGATCAACGCGGCGCGGGGCTCATCCGCCGCGGCGCCGCCGAGAAATCCCTTGACATACCCGACCGTCCCGACCTCCGGTCCACGGGGCGAACAGGCAACCAGAACACTGGAGCATAAAAGCAGAACCACCCCTGATTGACGCCACCGGCGGGTGGCCTTACGCTTCGTCATCTCGACCGGGGAAGTGAACATGTTCAAACGCATAAAATCCTTGGCTGCTTGTTTGCCGCTGATCGTCATGTTGGCGGCTCCCCCCGCCGACGCCGAGGCGGCACGGTTCATCCGCGATGCCGAGATTGAAAATACCATCCGCGCTTACAGCGCGCCACTATTTGCCGCCGCCGGCCTCAATAGCAAGGACGTAAAGATCCTGATCGTCGATGACGACACGCTGAACGCCTTCGTCTTCGGCGGCATGAACCTGTTCATCCACACCGGTCTGTTGCTCAAGAGTGAACATGCCGGCCAGTTGATCGGCGTCATCGCCCATGAAACCGGCCACATCGCCGGCGGCCATCTGAGCCGCATGTCCAACCGCATGCGGAGCGCATCGACGGCCCAGATCATCGCCATGATCCTGGGCGCGGCGGCGGGCATCGCCACCGGCAGTGCGCAAGCGGGCAGCGCCATCGTGCTCGGCGGCGGAGAGCTGGCGCGCCAAAGCGTCTTTCGCTTCAGTCGCGCCCAGGAATCGGCGGCCGACCAGGCGGCGCTCAGATACCTCGAACGCACCGGCCAGTCGGCCCGCGGAATGGCCGAGTTTCTTGTCGTCATGGAGAAGCAGGAACTGCTGACCGTCGGACGCCAGCCGGTCTATCTGCGCACCCATCCGATCACCCGTGACCGCATCAAACATGTGATCAATACCATCGCCACCTCGCGCTTCTCCGACACTCCGGTGCGCCGCGAATTCGCCGAGATGCACCGGCGCATGACCGCCAAGCTCTGGGGCTTCCTCAGACCGCCGGCCAAGACGCTCAACCGCTACAAAGAAGGCGATGACAGCGTCGAGGCGCGTTACGCCCGGGCCATCGCCCATTATCGCGTTCCCGACCTCGCCAAGGCCCTTCCCCTGGTCGACGGGCTGATCGCCGAGAATCCAGAGGATCCGTACTTTCAAGAACTCAAGGGCCAGATTCTGTTCGAGAACGGCCGCGGCGCCGAGGCCATCGGCCCCTACGACAAGGCGGTCCGGCTGTTGCCCGATTCGGCCCTTCTGCGCATCGGGCTGGCGCGTGTACTGCTCGAGCAGGCCGACCCTTCCCTGACGACACGGGCGCTGGCCCATCTCAAGCAAGCGGTCCGCCTGGAGAATGAAAACCCGTTCGCCTGGTCTCAACTCGCCATCGCCTATGGCCGCGACCGGCAATTCGGCATGAGCGCCCTGGCGCTTGCCGAAGCGGCGCTGGCGCGCGGCAACAAGAAAGAAGCCCGCAATCAGGCCAAGCGGGCAGCGAAACGGCTCAAGCGGGGCCAGGCGGGACGGCTCCGGGCCGACGACATAGGACGGGCCGCCCGCAAGAAAAAGAATTAATCGGGCGCGTCGGGCTGGCGTTCGGGCCGGGCCGCGGCGAACGCGTCGAGCGTCATGCAGGCATCGAATACCCGCATCACCGTGGGGTAGGGTTCGAGATCGCAGTCATACCTTTTGGCGTTGAATATCTGGGGCACCAGGCAGATGTCGGCGAGCGTCGGCGCCTCGCCATGACAAAACGTCCCTGTCGCTTCATCCCCGTCGAGCAGCTCCTCGATGGCCGCAAGCCCCAGGGCGATCCAATGGCGGTACCAGCCGTCCCTCTCATCGTCGCCGATTTCCAGGTCCCTCTTGAGGTATCTCAGGACTCGAAGGTTGTTCAGCGGGTGGATATCGCAGGCGACGGCAAGCGCCAGGCCCCGGACCCGCGCGCGCGCCTCGGGCGCCGTCGGCAGCAGCGGGGGCTGGGGGTGGGTCTCGTCGAGATACTCGATGATCGCCAGGGACTGGGTCAGGGGCCGGCCGGCGTCGAGGAGCACCGGCACCAGGTTCTGCGGGTTGAGCGCGGCGAATTCGGGGACGAACTGCTCGCCGCCGCCGCGCAACAGGTGGACCGGGGCGTCCTCATGGGCGAGGCCCTTGAGGTTGAGCGCGATGCGGACACGAAAGGCGGCCGAGGAAAGGTAATATCCATAGAGCTTCATGGTTCTGCCCCCAAAGGTGCGGTCATCGCCCGAGCCGGCCGCGGGACGCGTCACGATCCAGGGCGGCACCCCGGGCGGGCGCCAATCGTTCCGTCCCTGGAGCGTCGGGCCCGAGCCGAACCGGCCGCCGTCGGCAACCGGCCGCCGTCAAATGTAATATTCCCTGGGCGGCGCGAAACCGTTGAACCCCACCGAGGCATAGGTGGCGGTGTAGGCCCCGGTGCTCAAAATCTCGATCCTGTCGCCGACCTCGAGAGCGAGCGGCAGCCGGTAATCGGCGCGCTCATAAAGGATGTCGACCTCATCGCAAGTCGGCCCCGCCAGGATCACCGGACCCTCCGGTCCGCCGTCCCTGGGTGTCCGAATGCGGTATTCGATGCATTCGTCCATCACCTCCGCCAAACCGCCGAACCTGCCGATATCGAGATACACCCAGCGCCGCTCGTCATCGTAGGACTTGCGCGAAATCAACACCACTTCGGCGCCAATCACGCCGGCGTCGCCGGCGATGCCGCGGCCGGGCTCGAGGATCATTTCCGGCAGGCTGTTGCCGAAATGACGGGTCATGGCCTTGGTGATGGCCTCGACCGAGGCCTCGAGGGAGGGCGCCTGCGGCCGGTAACGGGCCGGGAACCCGCCGCCGAGATTGACCGCGCCGAGCTCGATCCCGGCCTCGTTGAGCGCCGTGAACAACATCGCGGTCTTGCCGATGGCGACGTCCCACTGAGAGAGATCGCGCTGTTGGGAGCCGACGTGAAAGGACACGCCGTAAGGATCGAGACCCCGGTCCCGGGCGGATATGAGAAGATCTCGGGCCATGGCGACCTCGCAGCCGAACTTGCGCGATTGCGGCCAGTCGGCGCCGGTCGCGGCCATGATGATGCGGCAGAACACCGCCGCGCCCGGCGCCGCGGCGGCGAGCTTTTCGAGCTCGGCGGCGCTGTCGAAGGCGAACAGCCGGACACCCTGCTCATAAGCGGCGGCGATGTCGCTCTGCTTCTTGATCGTGTTGCCGAACGAAATCCGCGCCGGCGGCGCACCCGCCGCCAGACACTGGTCGATCTCCCGCGCCGAGGCGGCATCGAAGCTCGACTCCTCACGGTTCAGCAACGAAAGTATCTCGGCCGCCGGATTGGCCTTGACGGCGTAGAAAATCCGCGCATGGGGCAGCAGATCCCTGAGCCTGCGGTAATTGTCGGCGACGATGTCGAGATCGACCACGAGACAAGGTGTCGGCGGCCGGTGCTCGGCCAAAAAGCGGGTGATCTTATCGCTCATTCAAGGGCGCCCTCCGCGCCGCCCGCTAGCCCGGGCTTCTCACCATGGACAGGCGCGTCAGATCAACCCGGCAAGCGGCGAGGACGGGTCGGCATAACGTTTCTTCGCCATCCGTCCGGCAAGGTAGGCGAGACGGCCCGATTCGATGGCGAGCTTCATCGCCCGCGCCATGGCGATGGGATCCTTGGCCTCGGCGATGGCGGTGTTCATCAGCACGCCGTCACAGCCCAACTCCATGGCGACGGTCGCGTCCGAGGCGGTGCCGACGCCGGCATCGACCAGCACCGGCACCTTCGACTGTTCGACGATGAGGCGAATGTTGACCGGGTTCTGTATGCCGAGACCCGACCCGATGGGCGCCGCCAAGGGCATGATGGCGACGCAGCCGATATCCTCCAGCCGCTTGGCCTGGATCGGGTCGTCGGTGCAATAGACCATGACCTTGAAGCCGTCCGCGACCAGCGATTCGGCCGCCTCGAGGGTTCCGGGCATGTCGGGATAAAGGGTCTTCTCGTCACCCAGGACCTCGAGCTTGACGAGGTCCCACCCGCCGCCCTCGCGCGCCAGGCGAAGGGTGCGCACGGCGTCCGCCGCCGTGTAGCAGCCGGCGGTGTTGGGCAGGTAGGTGTACTTCTTGGGATCGACGTAATCGACCAGCATCGGCGAGGCCGGATCGGAGAGGTTGACGCGCCTCACGGCGACGGTGACGATCTCGGCGCCGGAAGCCTCGATCGCCCGGGCGGTTTCCTCGAAATCCTTGTATTTACCGGTCCCCACCACCAGCCGGGAGGCGTAGCGGACGCCGGCGACCTCGAGCGGATCGGGGTCGAGGCTGGCCATATCGTCGGCGCCGCCGCCGATGAAATGCACGATCTCCACTCGGTCCCCGTTCCCCAATTGAGTATCGCCGTAGGCCGAGCGCGGCACGATTTCGACATTGAGTTCGACGGCGACCTTGCGCCCGTCGATGCCAAGGGACTCGAGCAGGGTCTCGACCGTCTGAGGCGTCGGCACGGCGCGTCTCTCGCCATTGATCGTTATGTCCATAAAGAGCCTTCGTATCGAGGTAGTTCGACCCAAGTATGGAGCGCCGACGCCCTGGTTTCAACCTTCGAAACGGCAAGGCCGAGTAACGTTTTCGCCACCCCGCCGGCGGGCACGAAATGGCCACGGGGGGAGGCCAATCAGGCAACGCCGAACCTTGGCTTATAGGCCCTCGGGCCCCTGGGGCCGCGAGGGCTATATCCCGGTGACCGTAGTAAGGTGCGACAAGGTGCGCGTAACCGGGCGTCCCGACCCGCGCTTGATTTCAACGAGCTTGATCGAGAGGCAAAATTTGAGCGTTCGCATGTCCATGCGGCGGCTGACGCGGCTCACAAACGCTTTCAGCAAGAAGCTCGACAACCTGAAAGCTGCGGCGGCGCTGCATTTCGCCCATTACAATCTGTGCCGCATCCACGGTAGCCTGCGGATCACGCCCGCAATGGCCGCTGGCGTCACTGATCGCCTATGGGGGATCGACGATATTGTGTAAATGGTGGACGAGTGCGAAGCTTAGAACGAAGCTTAGAAGAAAGTGACCTGATCGAAGGCGTCATGAAACCGCAGAAATGGGACACTGGCCGACTTGTGATCTACGGCGTGTTCGGGGGCCTTGCTGTTGGCATCATCCAAGCTTGGCCTATTATGATTCAGGAAGGAATTACCGATTCGCTAGTCTACCTCGTTGGTAGCGCGCTTGGGGGTGCGGCGCTTGTGGGTTTGGTCTCTGGTATCCGCAATTTGTTCGTTCGGTGAAACTAGCCCACTATCCCCCCCCTTTTTGAACTCTTCTAAACTAGGACACTACCCGAGAGCCGGCCCCATTGCACCTCTCCGGCCCATGCTATAAACCAGTCAGACCGCCATCAGGGCACGCAGGTTTATAAATGACTTTCAGGGTTTTGGTCCTGAACGGCCCCAACTTGAACATGCTCGGCACGCGGGAGCCGGATCTTTATGGCCGCGAAACGCTGGCGGACATCGAGAAATCCTGCGCCGCCCGGGCCAAGGTATTGGCGCTGGAAGTCGAATTCAGACAGAGCAACGCCGAAGGGGAGATCGTGCAATGGATTCAGGGCGCGCGCGACTCCTTCGACGGCATTATCCTCAATGCCGGGGCCTACACCCACACCTCGATCGCCATCCTCGACGCGCTCAATCTCTCCGATGTGCCGGTGATCGAGGTCCATCTCTCCAACATCTTTCAGCGTGAGCCCTTCCGCCAGGAATCCTTCGTCTCGCGCGCCGCCGAGGGCGTGATCTGCGGTTTCGGCGGTCACGGCTATCAGCTGGCGCTCGAGGCCATGGCCCAACTGCTGAGCGCCGGGGAAACGGCGTAATGGCCAAGCGCAAGGTCGACGAGGACCTGATCCGCCGCTTGGCCTCGCTGCTCGACGAGATAGGACTTACGGAGATCGAATATTCCGAGCGCGGCTGGTCGGTCCGGGTCTCGAAGGCGGCCAAGGGCGCCATCGCCACGCCGGCGGGCGCCGCCGGGACCGAGCCCGGCGCCACGGCCGAGGCGGAGGGCGAAGACCAGGAAGACCAGGAGGCCGCGGCCAGCCATCCCGGCGCCGTCACTTCGCCGATGGTCGGCACCGTTTACGTCGCCCCGGAACCGGGAGAGGAGCCTTACGTCAAGATGGACGATATGGTGAGCGAGGGACAGACCCTGTTCTTGATCGAGGCGATGAAGACCATGAACCCGATCCGCGCCCCCCGTGCAGGCAAAGTGACCAGGATATTCGTCCAAAACGCCACGCCGGTCGAGTACGGCGAGGTCCTCCTGATCGTGGAATAACGCGCGTCCGGGAATGTTCGACAAGATCCTGATCGCCAATCGCGGCGAAATCGCGCTCCGGATCCACCGCGCCTGCCGGGAAATGGGCATCCAGACGGTGGCGGTCCACTCCACGGTGGACGCCGACGCCATGCATGTGCGCCTCGCCGACGAGAGTGTGTGCATCGGCCCGGCCCCGGTGCGCGAAAGTTATCTCAACATGCACGAGGTGCTGTCCGCCGCCATCATCACCAATGCCGAGGCCATCCATCCCGGATACGGGCTATTGGCCGAAAACGCCGAGTTCGCGGCCATGGTCGAGGAGCACGGCTTCACCTTCATCGGCCCCTCGGCCGACCATATCCGCATGATGGGCGACAAGATCGCCGCCAAGGGCACCTTCAGGGACCTGGGGATTCCCGTGGTGCCGGGCTCGGACGGTCCGGTAGAAGACGAAGGGGCGGCGCTCGCCACCGCCCGGGAGATGGGTTTCCCGGTGATGATCAAGGCCACCGCCGGGGGCGGCGGCAAGGGCATGAAGCGGGTCGATTCGGCGGAGCAGCTGGCGGAGGCGCTTTCGATCGCGCGTGGCGAAGCGATGGCCAGTTTCGGATCGGACGAGGTCTATGTCGAAAAGTTCCTCACCCATCCGAGGCACATCGAGGTACAGATTCTCGCCGACACCCACGGCGGCGTGATTCATCTCGGCGAGCGGGACTGTTCCCTGCAGCGGCGCCACCAGAAAATCCTCGAGGAAACCCCCTCGCCGGCGCTCAACCCGGAAGAGCGCGAACAAATCTGCCGGTTGGTCACCAGCGCCATCGCCCAACTCGGTTACCGCGGCGCCGGCACGATCGAGTTCCTCTACGAGGACGGCGCCTTCCACTTCATCGAGATGAACACCCGCCTGCAGGTCGAGCATCCGATCAGCGAAATGGTCAGTGGCGTCGATATCGTGCGCGAACAAATCCGCATCGCGGCGGGATTGGAGCTCGCCTACCGGCAGGAAGACATCACCCTTTCGGGCCACGCCATCGAGTGCCGGATCAACGCCGAACACCCCGAGACCTTCGCCGCGGCGCCGGGACGGGTCAGGGACTACCATCCGCCGGGCGGGCTGAGGGTCAGGGTCGATTCGGCGCTCTATGCCGGCTACCGGGTGCCGGCCCACTATGACAGCCTGATCTCCAAGCTGATCGTGCTTGGCGCCAACCGCAACGAATGCCTGATGCGCCTGCGCCGGGCACTCGAGGAATACGTCATCGAAGGGATCCAGACGACGATACCGCTTCACCGGCGGCTGATCGCCGAGCCCGATTTCGTCAACGGCGATTATGATATACATTGGCTGGAGAACTGGATCGAGGGGACGACATGAGACCCGGGATGTCGGAACTGACGCCGGATATATTGCTGAGGACCTACGCCGCCGGCATCTTCCCGATGGCGGAAAGCGCCGAGGACCCGACCCTTTTCTGGGTCGACCCGGAAACCCGCGGCATCCTGCCACTGGAGAAGTTTCGCGTTTCCCGAGGCGTGCAGCGCAAATTGCGCCGCCACGTGTTCGAGGTCCGCTGCGACACCGCCTTCGAGGAGGTGGTCCGGGCTTGCGCCGCCAAGACCTCCGAACGGCCTACCACCTGGATCAACGAGGAAATCATCCGTCTCTATCTGGGCCTCCACGCCATGGGACACGCCCATAGCGTCGAGTGCTGGCAGGGTGGGGAACTGGCCGGCGGGCTTTACGGGGTCTGCATCGGCGGCGCTTTTTTCGGCGAGAGCATGTTCAGCCGCGTCACCGACGCCAGCAAGATCGCCCTCGCCCATCTCGTGGCGCGGCTCAGGCGCGGCGGCTACAGGTTGCTCGACACCCAGTTCGTGACCAGCCATCTTGAGCAGTTCGGCGTCACCGAAGTCGGCCGCGGCGAGTATCAGGCGATCCTTTCATCGGCGCTTGCGGCCGACGCCAGCTTCTATCGCGGCCCGTTGGCTTCGGAAGAGCTGGAGTTCAGGCAGTCCTTGACCCAGATATCGTAAACCGGATGCTCCAAAGCCGACAGCGCCGGGCTTGACGCGAACATCCAGCCCCTGAACAGCAACACCCGGATTTCTCCAGGCTTGACATCGTGGATCTCGAGCAACGCCGCGCTCTCGGGGGTCTCCTCGGGCGGGCGCTTGGCGCATCTGTGGACGACGATCTCGAGGGTTCCGAAACGGACCGCCACGTTCAGGGGCGCCGTGATCGAGGATATCCGCGCCGTCACCTTGTCGAGGCCCTGCAGGAGGGCGGAATCGCCCTCGACCGCAAGGGCGGGCGGAGGATGGAGGAGGGCCAGGACCGCGACCAGGATCGCCCCTGCCACCGAGCCCGGGCGTAAGTGCGGGCACGGCCTGAAATTTCGTCGCCGGTGAAATGCCGAAGGACGGAAACGGCGCAAGCTCACGCTATTTGTTCTCGAAGGGCGTTTCGAGCGAGTCCAGAAGCTCCTGCAGGACCTGGCGCACCTGTGGTTCGTCACAGCCCATCAACACCGCATCCTCCAGCGCCTCCTGGCACAATTCCCGGATTTCGGTGAGGTTCTCGTTCAACACCTTGATTTTCTCGAGGCACGACAACGCCTTCCCCTCCGGGGTGAGCCAAGTCGGCAAATCAAGGTCTTGCTTGGTGGGTTTCACCTTTTGTCCTCAATCGGTGCGGGCCTCATGGGCGCGGGCCTCAACCGTCACCTCGCATCGACGCCAAGCAAGCCACGGCCCGGCGCCGTCCACGGGCCGGACCGGCCAAAATGCGCTTCGATTTCCCTTAACATCGTCCTTTTCGAATCCCCTGACAAGCCCGCCCCTCGCACAGCGTCAGCGATCAGGACGGCCGCCAGGGTTCGTAATCGCCGGTCGCCTTGGCGCGCTTGGCGCCGCGAAGCACCGAGCCCGGCGGGCGGTAGGCGTCGTCCGTCCCGGTCGGATTGGCGGCGTTCTCCTTCTGCCAGGGATATGACTCTTCCGGGCCGGTGGGCGCCTCGGCGACGGTGTGATGGAGCCAGGCGCTCCAGTCGGCCGGCACCTTCGAAGCCTCGTCCTCGCCGCGATAGATTACCCAGCGCCG
>Ga0209980_10001522_pt1 | contig 12693 bp, 7 predicted proteins | sample CR02metaG_FD_183611 | JGI IMG/M metagenome (GOLD analysis project Ga0209980, IMG submission 183611) | Deep subsurface microbial communities from Mariana Trench to uncover new lineages of life (NeLLi) - CR02 metaG (SPAdes) (version 2) | ecosystem: Environmental > Aquatic > Marine > Ocean trench >... | reverse complement strand
AGCCGTTTCTTTGTCTAAATGCTATGAATAGTCAGCCCATCAGGTCCGAAATCCGGCGAATCGACTGTCACGTCCACTACCTGCCTTCAGCCTTTGGCGATCAGCTGAGTAAACACCGCACAGGACGTGGCCCTGTACAAGATGTCATTGCCGCGCGACCCGCTTGGCGTGATTTGGCCGTTCATGCCCATCTGATGGAGCAGTCCAGTGTGGACATCGGTATTATCGTCGAGCCAGGTTCTTTGCTGGATGGGTTACGCGGTCTGGGCGGCTCGCTCAATGAGACCGTTGAGGCCTATAACCGCTCCATGTCGGAAGACCTCACCCCGACCAATGGAAAATTCCTTGCAGCGGCATCCGTGGACCCTTTTGGTGGTAGAGAAGCGATACGGCAGCTGGGTCGCTCCCTGTCCCTGCCGGCGATGGTGGCCATTGGCTTGATCACGAGCTACGGAGGCATCGCGTTAGACGATCCGGTTTTCGAGCCCATCTTCGATCTAGCTCAGGAACGGGATGTTCCGATCCTGGTCCATCCGAGCACGTTCCCCGACGCATGGACACAGGCGTTACGCCTCGACAACGTGTTCCTAAAGACTGGCTTCGGGTTTTTTATCGACGATGCGCTATGCATCCTCCGCATGGCGACCAACGGGACCTTTGATAAATATCCCAAGGTCCGATTTATGTTTTGCCAGCTCGGTGGCATGACGTCCATCTGCTGCGGGCGCTGGGAGTTCCACCGGCGCCAGGTGATCCGCGTCCAACAGGAGCGCGGCTTGCCATTACCGTCGTGGGCTAGAAAGAGTCTTGGGGAGTATCTTTCCCGCGTCTGGCTCGATACGCACACGCAGGACCGGCATGCTTTGTCCCTCGTCATGGCGGAAGCGGGTGATCACGTGATCGTGTTGGGTGGGGATCATCCCTACACGCTGCTCGAAGAGGGGATTCCTTACACCATGGCCGAGTTGGATGCCATCGCTGTGTCAGCAAAGATCAAACGGAAGATTGAATGCGAGAACGCCCTCAATCTCCTTGGTCCCTCAGCCGGTATTGCTTCCTGATCGAGAATCCCGTTAAGGTACGGCGTTTACTTAATGTAGCCGCGTTCGCGCCAGAAGTGCTCCGCCGCGGGATGCAATGGGACATCCATGGGTGTGTCGGGGCTGTCGACGCACATCCTCTCTATGGGTAAAGGGCCCTTACCTTGCCAGGGGACTTTGTCTTTGCGTGCCTCAATGCCGCGACAGAAGAAAGTAACGATCTCGTCCGACACGTCGGCACGGGTGTAGACGGCCCAACCGCTGAAATCGAGGCTCATAACATCTTTGGTGATCTTGGATGCCGCTGCCTTGGTGATGAGAGCGCGGCGGTAACCGAGGGCCTCAAGTTTTTTGAGGATTGGCTCTTCCAGAGGTAAAAAGCGCATGTTCAAGTCCAGTGCCATATTGCCCCATGCATTCACTGCCTCGTCAAAGATGGCATCGATCTCTCCACGCTCCACTGCATTGATCCGGTTAGGAGCGTACGGCAGGCCGGGATCGTAGCGCACCTCGCCTCCCCAGGAACGGATATCGTCCAATGAAAACCCATAGGCATCGAGCGTGTTTTCCACCATGGGCTGCACGGAGTGCATCCGTTGGCCGCGGAGGGATACTTTTAGAGGGAAGCGGCGCTCGCGGATATCGGCCAGGGAATTCAAGCCGGTTTTTTCGGTCACGGCAAAACCAAGCTGATCCGCTGATGGGATGGTCGTAATGACTCTCAGCGGCGAGGGGTTCTTATATGGGCCGGTTCCGCGGTAAGCGAGTGTCAGGGGCTCCACAGGGTTGATGATCCCCAGATCAGCGTCTCCACGGATGACCTCGTCGATGCCACTGGGGGCATCGCTAGCGAACAGGCAAAGGTTCCAGCGAGGGTCACCTTGTTCCCGAAAGTAAAGCTTGATCTGCTTGTCCTTCCATTCTTCGAGTCCGACCAGCTCAGAGGCCATTTCTAGGACTAAACGGGATCGAGTGGTAACGGGTCGGGCGTGGGCTCGTGGCGGTGCTTCCATAATTTTCGTTCCTTTCGAGTGAATATCTTGGCCCTAGCGATTGCGATAATGGTTCATCATGGGCTGGTACTCAGGTCCTCTAAGCCGGTGGGGCATACATGGGCCAGCGAGGGTCGTGGTCGCCGCGATTTATTATGTAATCCAGCGCCTCGTCGGCCGCTTCTAAGGGAAAGAAACGGCTGGTGATGGGTTGGGTATCAATCACTCCGTTGCGCGCCAGCTCGAGGAGTTCGGGCACGTCTGCGTAGTGACGCCCGGTGGTGCTGGTAAATTCAATGTTTCGGACCATGAGATAGCGGATGGGGATATGAAGCGGCTCTGGGTTAGCAGCAATCAGAGTCACCCGCCCGCCCGCTTCTAGGTTTTTCATGCACTCCATCATCGTCTCAGCCCCTGCAGGTGCGACATCAGCGAGGACGCTGGCCCCTTGTCCCCCAGTCAGTTCCTGAACCTTTTGAGTGATGGATTCCCCGCGACTCAGGGAGATTGTGGAGATGCGCCGGGGATCAATTTGCCGAACTTGCTCTAAGCGCACGGGATTCCGGGCCACCGCAATGATACGCGCAGCCCCCATGAGCATGGCGCTGATGATCGTGCCTATTCCCGTAATGCCGGAGGCTCCGTGAACGATCAGCGTCTCTCCGCTGTGAAAGCGGGCTCGCTTGAGGGCGCGGTACCCCACGGCTATCTGGGAGACCTTAGACATGACATCAAGATCGTCTTCCGGACGCAGCGGACAAAGGTTCGTAGCCGGCACGCGGCAATACTCCGCCCATAGCCCGTCTTTGTAGCGCAACAGTCGCTCGGGTAATTTCTTCGCGCCAAAATTTGCTACGAATCCCATGGTCTTGTGTGACGGACAGAGGTTCTGCCGGTCCGTGCGACAGTACTTGCAAAAACCGCACGTGATGGCACACATGACGACCGCGCGGTCACCAGGGCGTACGTTGGTAACCTCTGCACCCACCTCCACCACTTCGCCGAGGCCGTCATGGCCAATGGTCATGGGTAAATAGGGTATGACATCGATGTCAGGTGCATAATTGATGCCGTCTTCCCGCATGTGCAAGTCACCGTGGTTGAGTCCGGCCCGCAAGACACGGATGAGTACCTCGTTCTGGTCAATGTCAGGAATGGGTGTTTGTTCTACCCGGACCACTTCCTGTTTTCCTTGTGGGCCCCTGGCCCCGTAAAATCGTGCCGCTTTCATGGTACCTTGCATCACAGTTCTCCCATTCTCTTTCGGTGCCAAGAACTTCTGTGTTTAATTTTTAAGGTTAGCACCTGATGTGGATGACCATAGTAGACCAGCGTCCGGACTGTCAAGGGAGAGGAGCGGCTTCGCGCACGCATTGGTCGCTCTATCGGTGTGGCATAAGTTGACAGAAAATTTTAAAAATGATAGCAAATTGGCTACTTTATGGCATGAAGAATCTAAGCAGAATTGGAGCAGTAAATATGCTGAAACGATGGCTGTTATGGATGGTCCCGCTTCTGGTCCTTTTCGGTCCCTCCTTGGGCGAGGCTGCCTGGAAGGAAGAGTGGCAAAAGGTTTTGAAGGCGGCCAAGAAAGAGGGTGTGGTGGCCGTTTCGGGTCCAGCGGGTGTTCAGTCGCGTGACTCCCTGACAAAACCCTTCGAGGATAAATATGGTATTCGAGTCAATTTTTTTGGCGCATCCGGCCGGGAGCTATCACCGCGCATCATGGCCGAACGAAGGGCGGGTCATTATACGTGGGATGTGTACGTTCATGGGACCACCACTGGACTCACAGTCATGATCCCCGCAGGGGCGTTTAAGCCCTTGCAGCCGGCCTTGATCCTCCCCGAGGTAACGGGTGCGAAGAATTGGCGCGGCGGTGGTCTCGAACTCTTGGGGAAGGGCGGTCTGCTTGCAGTCATGACACCTTTTCAGCGTGGTACCATTTTCGTGAACACCAATCTCGTGGATCCTAAGGAGTTCAAGTCCTATAAAGATCTCTTGGCCCCCAAGTGGAAGGGGAAGATGGCCGTGGATGACCCTACGAAACCCGGCCCCGGTCAGGCCACTTTTACCTTTTTCTACCTGCACCCAGAGCTGGGCGCCGATTTTATCCGCGCCCTGGCCAAGCAGGATCTTATCATGCTCAGAGATTATACCACTCAAGCGGATGAGCTTGGCCATGGTCGCTATCCCGTGCTCATTGGCACCGCCGACTTCGTGGTGGAGCGTCGAATTAGACAGCAGGTACCCATCGCCGTAGTGAATCCAAGGCAACTCAAGGAAGGCTCGGATGTCAGCCCAGCAAACGGTGCTGCGGCTCTTTATCAGAACGCACCTCATCCCAACGCAGCCAAGGTCTATATAAATTGGCTCCTCTCTAAGGACGGGCAGAGCTATTTTGCCAAGAATATGGGCTACATCAGTGCCCGGCGAGATGTATCCACCGACCACACGTTCCCATGGCGGGTGCCGCAGCCGGGGGCAATCAAGACCTACGATGAGCACGCAATGATGATGAAAAAAAAGGTCAGGGTCTTGGTGCGTGAGGTCTTCCGCCGCTGACGGTCCCGTCTCAGGTCTTTGGCAAATTTAATTGAAAAAGGAACAGAGACTTCCTCTCTATGTCTCCGACCGATACTGTCCGAACCTCCCGGCCGCGTGGTTTTTTTCTATCCTTAGAACCAGCCACCCTCCTGATGGCTCTGTTGTTTGGTGTGGTGGCGCTTCTCGTTCTTACCCCGCTCTTTTTGATACTGCTCAATAGCTTTCAGCTGGGTCGCCCCGGGGAGCCGATCGTGTATGGTCTCGAAGGATGGCGGCAGGCCTTCCACGATCCTTCCATACTATCCGCGCTGTGGAACACGGTTTCTCTGGCCGTGACTCGCCAGGCCATCGCGCTGGTCATCGGAGTTATGCTGGCCTGGTTGATCGCCCGCACAGATCTACCCTGGAAGAACAGTTTGGAATTTGTGTTTTGGGTCTCCTTTTTTCTCCCCTCCTTGCCGGTGGCACTGGGTTGGATCCTTCTGCTCGATGACAAGTTTGGATTACTGAACCGTTGGCTCCAGGCCTTGCCCTTTATTAAGAACGCCGTCTTCAACGTCTACTCCTTCTGGGGAATCGTGTGGGTCCACATGACAACGACTTTGGGGGTCAAGGTGTTGCTGCTTGCCCCGGCATTCCGCAATCTGGATGCCACCCTCGAAGAATCGTCACGCAGCTGCGGGGCGAGTACCCTAGGAACTGTTTTTCGCGTGGTCATACCATTGATGATGCCTGCCATCCTGGTGTCAACCATTTTAGGGGTCATTCGCTCCATGGAGGCATTTGAAATCGAGCTCTTGCTTGGGGTTCCCATTGGGCTATTTGTCTACTCGACTAAAATTCGCGACATGGTGACGTACGAGCCGCCGGAATATGCACCAGCAACGGCACTGGGTACGATGTTTTTAGTTGTCCTGCTGGCCCTCGTCGCATTCCAGCGTTGGTACGTCGGGCGTAGGATGTTCCGCACGGTGACCGGCCGTGGTTTCAGCACTCGAGTCGTGGCGCTGGGTCGCTGGCGTTGGCCCGTCTTTTGGCTGGTGGCGCTGATTGCCTTTTCCGTTACCTTCACGCCAGTTATCATGCTGGGCATGGGGACGTTCATGCGCGCTTTTGGCTACTTTGATATTCCGAACCCCTGGACCCTTGAAAACTGGCAGCGAGTTCTTTCGGATCCATATCTAGTTCAATCAGCACGAAACACGATCGTGGTGGGACTCGGAACGGCGGGGGCCGGGGTCGTGTTTTACGGGCTGATCGCCTACGTTGTCGTGAAGACCCGTTTCGCCGGGCGTGCGATTCTTGATTTTCTCTCGTGGCTCCCCTGGGCCATCCCCGGTATCCTTATGGGGTTGGCCCTGCTCTGGACCGTTTTTCAAACCCGGGTTTTGCTGTTTCTCTATGGCAGCGTTTATCTCCTGATGCTGGCCCTGTTTATCAAGAGCATGCCCTTTGGTGTTCAGATCACGAAAAGTGTCCTGCTCCAGATCGCTCCGGAGCTGGAAGAGGCTGCTCGGATCAGCGGTGGATCGTGGATTCAGTGCTATCGCCGGATCCTATTGCCATTGCTCACACCCACCTTTATTGTCGTGGGATTGGTTTGCTTCATGTCAGCCGCACGTGACATCAGCACGGTGGTGCTCTTGGGCTCCGCCCAATCGCGGACAATGGCCCTGTTAGCGTTGGATTACGCCTTTGGCGGGCAGTTCGAGCGGGGCTCGGTGGTTGCCTTCATGACCTCCATTCTCGTAATCGTGATTGCAATGTTGGCTCGGATGATCGGTGGGAGAGTCGGTATCGGTGGCCATTGAGCCAGCGGCCATATGATCCACTGGTGGCCGAGGCAAACCCCGAACCACGGGCTTACGCACGTGACTTTGCCCCGTGGAGTATGATCCACGACTGAGAGGGATGGTCTCGACTGAGAGATTACTCCACAGGGTTGCAGGGGGGGAGTCGGTAACATTCACCCCGTGAAATAGCGGCTAGAGGAGTCCATAAAGTCTTGACAGAAACGATTATTTCACAGGGTGAATCCCCACGCTTACCCCGATCCGTAATTTTAAACGCCACGCATGGCTTCCATCTCGCAGACTGTGCATGCTAAAAATGGATAGTTTTCGTGGCGTTATGCCGACTGATTTTATTCGGATCGGGGCTTACGCATGGGGCGTTCTGTGGTACGGGGCAAACAGATATCTTATCCGCCTGCGCAGAAGACCACCGGCGTAAGCCCGTTGATGACTGCCATGGCGGACCCTCCGAAGCTCGAAGAGCGAAGGAGGGTGCTTCGGCGGATTCCGCCGAAGAAATGAAGGATACCACGGGTGTAAACCCGTGGAGGCTTCATTATTAAACGGACAGGGACTCATATATAATGACGAGTGATGAGGAGGCAACTGAATGGCGCGCCCTGTGGTGAATGACCTTCGCAGTTACTTAGAGGTCCTCGAACAAGAAGGGGAACTGGCGCGGATAAAAATGCCAGTGGATCTCAATCAGGAGATCGGCGCCATCTGTTACCGGAATTTGCACAAGAAAGGGCCGGGGCTGCTCTTCGAGCGGCCCGGCGGTTTCGATATACCGATGGCCGTGGATTTACTGGCTTCACGCCGCCGCTATGCTTTGGCCCTGGGCGTAGAGACCGACCAGCTTGCCGCAACGTGGAATCAACGTGCTGGAAATCCACTGCCGCCTGTCATCGTTAAAAAAGGTGCCTGCCAGGATCATGTTATGATGGGCGATGATGTGGACCTGACGAAATTTCCGGTCCCCATATGGAACGACCTCGACGGTGGCCCCTATCTGACCCTTTGCAGTCACCTGACCAAGGACCCTGTCACCGGAATTCGAAACGTCGGTCTTTACCGCAACCAAGTCCACGACCGCAATACCCTTGGTATCCTCTCGGGACCCTACACCCACCTGACCTTACAAAGGAGGAAAGTCCCGGACAAGCCGTTTCCTGTGGCGCTCATCCTAGGTGCTGACCCTACCGTCGTGATGACGGCTACATCCCCGTTGCCCTTCGGCACCGACGAACTCGCGGTGGCGGGCGCGCTGCGCGGGAGACCGTTGGAGTTGGTTCCCTGCCGGACGATTCCTCTGGAGGTCCCTGTCACTGCGCAGATAGTCATCGAAGGGGAGATCGATCCCGAACTTCAGCGTGATGAGGGACCCTTCGGAGAGTTTACCGGTTACTACGGCGGCCCAATGATGCGGCGCGATGTGATTCGAGTCAAAGCCATCACACACCAGAATGACCCCATCCTTCAATTGACCTATGAAGGTAAGCCCCCACACGAATCTTCCGTCCTCACAGGCGTGCCCCGGGACGCGGAGATCCTCCGGACCGTCACGCTCCCGGGCCTGAAGAGCGTTTATGTGACCGATGCCGGGGGAGGCGCCTTGCATGCCGTGGTCTCGGTGGAGAAGCCCTTTGAAGGCTTCGGCAAGTTTGTGGGCCTTGCCGTGCTGGGAACACAGGCAGGCCGGTACATCAAACAGGTGATTGTCGTGGACGATGATATCGATCCCTTCGACCCGGTGGCCGTAGAGTGGGCAATAGGGACCCGTGTCCAGGCCCATCGGGACGTAGAGATCCTGAAGGAGGTAACTGGAATCTTCCTCGACCCCTCCATGGATCATGACGAACAGAAGGGTCCGGCCCGCACCTCAAAATGGATTATTGATGCGACTCGCTACAACGCCAAGGACTATCCGCTGGTCTGCGAACCCGAGGTGGAGGTCATGGAAAAAGTAGCGCGGGAGTGGAATCGGTATGGCATTCCTAATGGTCGTTAGCCCAGAAACGAAGGCGTGAGCAACGAGTCAGGAAAAAATTCTAAAGGGTATCGTGATGCCAAATGATTGTTCGGTGAAAGACCTGCGCAGTTATCTAGAGGTCCTTGAAGAGGCGGGCGAACTGGCGCGTGTCAAGGTCCCCGTGGATCTGAATCAAGAGTTGGGAGCCATCAGCTATAGCAACATACATCACAATGGTCCGGCATTGCTCTTCGAGAAGCCGGGAGGTTCGGACATCCCCATTGCCGTAGGTCTTCTGGCTTCGCGCCGTCGTTACGCCCTGGCCATTGGCGTTGATCCGGACCAGGTCACGGAGGAGTGGAATCGCCGGGTTGCCAATCCCATACCGCCGGTCATCGTCGAGGGCGGACCCTGTCAGCAGCATGTTTTGGAAGGCGATGACGTTGACTTGAGGCGACTCCCGGTGCCCACATGGAATGCGAATGATGGGGGTGCCTTCTTAACTTTGTCCTGCCATGTGACCAAAGACCCTGTCACGGGTATGGGCAACGTCGGTATCTATCGTAACCAGATCCACGATCGCAACACCCTTGGCCTGCAGATACAACCCTACGGCCACCTCAAGCTGCAGATGCAAAAAAAACCTGACGAACCCTTTCCCGTAGCCATTGTTCTTGGGGCCGATCCCGTGGTTACCATGGCCGCTTGCGCGCCGTTACCCTTCGGAACGGATGAGCTTGCCGTGGCGGGAGCGTTACGGGGAAAACCGCTGGAGATGGTGCCGTGCCGGACGATCCCCTTGGAGGTCCCGGCCTCGGCACAGATTGTCATCGAGGGAGAGTTCCTCCCCGGCCTGGTGCATGACGAGGGACCCTTTGGAGAGTTCACCGGTTATTACAGCGAGTTCCGGAAGGCCCGTCCCGCCATTCGCGTGAAGGCCATCACCCATCAGGACCATCCCATTCTCGATACGACCTACGAAGGGCGCCAGCCCAGTGGCACCACCGTGATGATCGGCGTGCCTCGAGAGGCCGAACTCAGGCGCCAGATCTCTCTTCCAGGCATCAAAAAAATACACATGACACCAGCGACGGCTGGGGTCTTGCACGCCGTGGTCTCCGTGGACAAGCCATTCGAAGGATTCGGCAAATTCGTCGGGCTGGCCGTACTCGGTTGTATGGCGGGCCGTGCCGTCAAACAGGTTATCGTGGTGGACGACGATGTGGACCCGTTTGACCCCCTTGCGGTGGAATGGGCCGTGGCTACGCGGGTCCAACCGCACCGGGATGTGGACATGATCAAAGAGGTGCAGGGGGTGGTCCTGGATCCTTCCATGCCAAACACCAAGTCGGGGGAGCGTGGTGTGACCTCCTCCAAGATGATCATTGATGCAACACGGTACGATGCGAAGAACTACTCCGCGGTCTGTATCCCTTCGGCGAAGGCGTTAGAGAAAGTGGACCGGGATTGGGACCGATACGGGATCTCATCAGCCAAAGGCGGTGGAAAAGGCAACTCTTAGTTCCCAGGCAAAGATATTTGAAAATTTCGGTTGAATTTAGGATTACGAAATCGGGAACAAGATAACTCACCCTAAAACGCAAAACACTTAGAAATTAACCGCCGATTCACGCAGATTTACGCAGATAAGGATTCGGACATTGCACCGCAGAGACGCAGACCACGCAAAGGGAATGAAGACTACGGACTACTGACCACGGGACAACGGACCACGAAATTTAGAAAGACAGTAGGCAGTGAGCAGAAGGACGCTATGCGTAGATCGCTCATCCTCACTCGGTACTCAGCACTCGGAACTCAGTCCTGAGCGCGCTATGCGCTTAGCGATTTAGCCTCTGCGGTGATATTCTTAAAGGGATTTCTTTCTGTGTCCATCTGCGGTTACGTTATTTGAGACTGAATTGTCTGCGTTGATCTGCGGTTAAAAATCTTTGCGGGCTTGGCGCCTTGGCGCGATACGCATTGTTGAAGTCGTTCTGTTGAAGATTTGATAGGTAAGAATCTATCAGAACGAAGTCACACTCAGAAGCGAAGAAGTAGCTGAGAAGAAGAGGGAAGAAGTGTGAATGCTGACACATCGGACGTTGAGAGTCTCCTAGCGAAAATCGATCGGGAGGAATTGGTCTCACTGGCCGTGGAGATGGGCAACGTCTACTCGCCTACGGGCGAGGAGAAAGCGATCTCTGATTACGTCTACGACTGGCTGGAGAAAGAGGGTTTTCAGCCCAGGCGCCTAGCCTGTCTTCCCCATCGCCCCAACGTCATTGCCACGTTGCGTGGAAGTGGAGGTGGTTACAGCCTGATCTTTAACAGTCATATCGATACGGCCATTGCTAACGATGAGTCAGCCGGCTACCTAATGCCCATGCCGAAAGTGATCCACAGTGCATGGGTTCAAGATGGGCAGATTCACGGCCACGCCATTATTAACGACCGTGGGCCATTGGCGGCCTGGATGATGGCTGCAAAGGCCATCAAGGCAAGCGGGAGGCAGTTCAAGGGCGACCTCATTTTGGCGGGTGTCGTGGGTGAGACCACCATGGAGCCAGTGGATGAATTCCCGAGCCCCGAGTACCTGGGTAAAGAGGTCGGGACTCGGTACACCATCGTGAGAGGTGTGGTGGCTGATTTTGCTTTGGTCTGTGAGGCTACTGCCTTCAGTCCTGTTTGGGTGGAGGCAGGTGAGGTCTATTTTAAGGTTCGGATTCACACACCGGTAGAACCCTTGTACACTCCCTACGTTCCTCGGTTCACCGATGCAATTTCCCATCCCAATGCCATTGTTCGCGCCGCCCCTTTCATTGAAGCCCTGGCGAAATGGGCTAACCGTTATGAGGATGCCTACCGATATGAGTCCCCTGGCGGGACCATAGAGCCGAAAGTGAACATCGGTGCTATCCGGGGTGGTGTGCCATACCGTATTACCCGGACGGTGCAGTTCTGTGATCTCCACCTCGACGTCCGCATGCCACCGCGCGCTGATCCGCTGGCCATTCAGGGTGAGATTGAGCAGGTGCTTAGCCGCTGCGGTCTGGAGGGTTCAGTGGAGATGACCACCTATCGCCCAAGCTTCGAGGGAAAGGGGGTCGAGGCCCTGGTAGAGGCCAACACCCAAGCTCATCGCCGGGTCCTCGGTGCCGATCCCAAGCCTCCCGTGCCGTCCTTTTCCAGCATGTGGCGCGACATCAGTTGTTACAACGAAGTGGGGATACCTGCCATTACATATGGTCCAGCTTTAGGTGCCGGGGGAGGCAACGCCACCTTGGGGGTGGACGACTTGTTGAACGCCAGTCGCATTTACGCCTTGACCGCACTCAACCTCTGCAATCAGGAAAAACCTTCCGGCCTAAAGACTTAGATCGACACTTGGGCAAAGAAAAAGGGCTGCTCCCCCAATGGGGGAAAACAGCCCTTTGTTTTTTAGGAGTGTAAGATTGGAATTCTATGCGGCCTTGATTGGGTCGGTCCTGTAGGTTACCGGCGGCATCTTGTTGGGAACCCCATCCTTTTTTAATTCCGTCTCGAAGTCCTTTCGAATCTGTGGATCCTCGTCATCGTGTTCAATCAAGGTTCCCCCATCTCGAATGCTGGTAACGACTCCTTCCCGGCCGCTGGTGGCGTCATGGAGGAGTGTAGGGTTCTTGCGGCTCCCGAGGCGAAGGGCCACGTGCCGTGCAGGCTCGGCGCCGGTGTTGAGGTGCATGTGATACCAACTATCGGGGGGGCTGTATACGCTTCCGGGTTTCCAATGGAACTTTACGACCTTATCCTCTCGTCCTGCTTCATAGGGATGCATGCCGATATCCTTAGGCCACATCAGCACATAGCCCGAGGAACGCAGAACCAGCAAGATGGCCCCTGCCGCATGGTAATGGGCCTTGTGATAGATCCCTGCGGGCCAGTCGGAAATATGTCCGATGAGACAGTTATCAGACATCTCAAAGCAGGTGAGCCCTCCTTTTGCCTGCTTGTAGGGGGCATCCTCCAGAGCAGCACTTCTCGCGTCGGCGATGAAGTTGGTTTCCCATATTTGGGTTTTATGGGCCTTCCAATATTTTTCCTGGGACTTGAAGTAGTCTTCTTCTCCGTGATAGCGGGTTTTAAACTGAAAATCGTTGTTGAAGACGAACTCCTCTTCGGTCGGCCGGATGCGGATCTTGCAGTGACCGAACTGACCGCGGCCGCCGCTCTGCCGCACGAAACGGCCCTCAGCCTTGGCCTCCCGGGTGACCGCCTCTTTGTAGGCGACCTGCGGTCGCCCGATGTTGGCGCCGACCTTGAACTCGCGCAGCAGGCGATCGGTGATGATCTCGAGGTGCAGCTCGCCC
>Ga0209980_10001521_pt1 | contig 12701 bp, 12 predicted proteins | sample CR02metaG_FD_183611 | JGI IMG/M metagenome (GOLD analysis project Ga0209980, IMG submission 183611) | Deep subsurface microbial communities from Mariana Trench to uncover new lineages of life (NeLLi) - CR02 metaG (SPAdes) (version 2) | ecosystem: Environmental > Aquatic > Marine > Ocean trench... | reverse complement strand
TTATCAAGGTGATGGGATATCCCAAGCTGGCGGCCCGGGTACAGGAGTTGGGCTATTGCGGTTATTATTTCAGAGTATTGAAACAGGGATGGATTCAGGCGGGAATGCCGGTGGAACGGATCCATATCGACGAGGCCGGCATTGCGGTGGTGGATGCCCATCACCTCATGTACCGGGACAAAAATAATTTTGAGGCCATCGAGAAACTCCTGGAACATCCAGCGCTTTCGGAAAGCTGGAAAAAAACGCTGGGCAGGCGTTTGGCCCATCGTAAAACCTGACTTTAATGGCCTCGCTGGTGTATATCCGTCATGAATGATAAATTTCCACCGCGAACCCGGGCCTCCTGGGCGGCATGGCTGAAGGACAGTCTCCTCGCGGCGGAGGTGGATGAAGCTACCGCCGCGGCTTTATGCGGTCATCTGGCGGATTTGGGAGTGCTGAAAAGGGAAGGGGAGGATGATTGGCGGATCGCTTCGCCCTTCACCGAATCGGCGGTTTCCATCCAGGAGCAGATGGCGCAACGTTTGAACCATCTGTGTGCCACCGAGCAGGGTTTCGCTCTTCATTATTTTTTAAAGCATTCTCCGGTTCCCCAAAAAACCGGAGAGTCCGGGGAACCGGAATCTTCGAAGGCCGGCGGCCCGGCGGCCAGCAACGCCCGGCTTTCGGATCGACCTTCATCCAACCTCAGCAATCTTCAACTCGTCAAAAAGTACGGACGCCAGGTGCAGTCCTTCGTCGAGTTGGAAAAAAGTTTTACGGATAAACTGTCGGGCGAACACACGACCCTGAAGGAAGCCCGCAAGATGTTTAACTTTATATTGAGCCGAATGAAACAAAAAACCGAACCCCGTCCCTGGGAACAACTCAGCCGCCGGCGTCACAAATAACCGAACGGTGTCCTCCATCTCCCTCAACCAGGAACAGCACGTATGAGCGAACAGAACCTACTGATCATCGGCGGCGGGCCCGGCGGATACACCGCCGCTTTCATGGCGGCCGACCGTGGAATGCAGGTGACTCTCATCGATGCTGAAGACCAGTTGGGTGGCGTCTGCCTGTTGCGCGGGTGCATTCCTTCCAAAACCCTGCTCCACCTCGCCAAACTGATCTCCGAAGTCAAACACGCCGGAGAGTGGGGTCTCAATTTTGGAGAGCCGGATATTGATCCCAACCGCATCCGCGACTGGAAAAACAAAGTGACCGGCAACCTCACCGGAGGACTGGCCCAGCTCTGCAAACAGCGCGGAATTCAACGGATACAGGGGCGCGGCATATTCCGGGACTCTCGTTCCGTTTATGTGGAAGATCAGGGTTATTTTCCCTGCGACAAAGCCCTTATCGCCGTCGGGTCGCGGCCCATTATTCCCAAGGCCTGGGCCGGCCTGGGTTCCCGCGTGATGGATTCCACCGGCGCCCTGGAATTGGAGGACATTCCCGAACGTCTGCTGGTGATCGGCGGTGGATATATTGGCCTCGAAATGGGAACCGTGTATGCCGCTTTGGGGAGCCGGGTGACCGTGGTGGAAATGACCGACGGCCTGCTCACGGGAGTGGACCGCGACCTGGTCCGCATTTTACAGGCCCGGCTGAAAAAAACATTCGAGTCGATTCACCTGAACACGCGGGTCGGCGCCATTGAGGACACCGGAGCCGGCCTCAAGGCGATGCTCGAAGGAGCCGGTGAAACGCAATCGGCGGAGTTCGACCGCATTCTGGTTTCGGTGGGACGGCAACCGAATACCTCCGGCCTGGGCCTTGAAAACACGCAAGTGAAGTTGGATGACAGGGGTTTTGTCCAGGCCGATGACAACGGACAGACCGCGGATCCGGCCATTTTCGCCATCGGCGACGTGGTGGGCGGTGCCATGCTGGCCCACAAGGCTTCTCATGAGGCCAAAAGGACGATCGACCATTTAACCGGAAACGCCCACAACTCCGGTTCGCCGTTGATCCCCGCCGTGGTGTTCACCGATCCGGAAATCGCCTGGTGCGGATTGAGCGAAACCCAAGCCAAAGAACAGGGGATCGAAATCGCCATCGCGAAGTTTCCCTGGGGAGCCTCCGGCCGGGCCGGCACTCTGGGGAGAAACGACGGGGCGACCAAATTGATCATCGATCCCCAAACCGACCGCATTCTCGGGGCGGGTCTCGTCGGGACCGGGGTCGGGGACCTCATCTCAGAAGCCGCCTTAGCCATTCAACTGAAAGCCACTGCAAAAGACCTGGCGGAAACGGTGCACCCCCATCCCACGCTTTCGGAAACCCTCATGGAGGCGGCGGAGATGTACCTGGGCCGGTCCACCCATCAATATAAAAAGCCTCGCTGAGTCCGGCAGGGATTAAATGTCGATCACGTCATCATCGTCCGCTTTGCGGGGCGGACGGGATTGGGAAAATGGAGGTCGTGACGGAGGACGGGGAGGAAACGGGTAGTCCAGGGGACGCGAGCGGGGCCGGGGGGGGCGAAACAGGTTGACCACCAAAGTAATCAGCCCGCCGACCAGCGCGAATATCAGGAAGGTGATCCCGAACAGAAACAGCAGGGTGATCCCCAGAGTAATCGTCAGAAACAGGCCGATCTTGGTCCTCAGGGGCAGTTTCTTGATGTTATGGGTGGTGAAAACAAACATTTCGGATCGGGGTCTCCTTTGGTTTATAATACACTTTTCGGTTCCTTAAGGAAATGGAATGAACACAGATATTTTTATCATCGAATGTCCTGAATGCGGCGTTAAAAACCGGATCAAATCCTATTCGGCGGACCGCATTCCGGTATGTGCCAAGTGTCGGGCCCGGCTGGTGAACGAGGATGAAAACGACGCTCATGCCCGGTACTCCGAAAATCTCAAGAATTTTTACAATCTGCCCGATATAAATGGCCGGGGTCCCGAGTGATTCTCCCCGGTTGGCCAAGGATAGACAATACTTGAAACCCGAAATCTTATTTCAACGTTTAGGAAGTGATTATGGATGAAACGGTTCAAATGATCGATCAGACTTTAAAAGAGAAGCTGGATGCCACCCATGTGGATATTATTGACGAAAGTCACCTGCACCGGGGACACAAAGCCGCCGGGGGAGGCGGGCATTATGCCGTCACCGTTGTTTCCGCCAAATTTGAAAATACCAACCTGATCGATCAGAGGCGCTTGGTTTACAGCGCTTTAGACGATCAAATCAACGGCACACCCAAGATGATCCACGCCCTGCAGATCAAAACCCTGACGCCTGCCCAGTGGGCTGAACAGACCGGATCCGCCGCCTGAGGGGATCACTCCCGGTAGATTTCCAACTCTTCGCAGTTTTTGAGGTTGGCCGACTCCGTCAGCGCTTTGATGGCCGCCGGGGAAAACTGGTTTTTGTATAAATCCAGCTTGATGAATTTCTTGCTGTTCGGGGAGTCGGCAAACGCCCGCGCCCCTTCGTCGCCGATCATATTGCCGAATAAGGACAGTTGGGTGACCTTGGGCAGGTTGGGTGAGTTGGCCAGGGCCACCGCCCCTTCGTCGCCGATATCATTGTGATTCAGGTTGAGTTTCTCCACATTCGTCAAATACGGGCATTCCGCAATGGCTTCCGCCCCTTCATCGCTCGTCTGGTTTCCTGAATACGTCAGCAGTTTCACCTTTTGGAGGATTTCACCCTTGCTGAACACCTCCATGGTTCCCCGCAGTCCGATAAATTTATCGAGAAGATTCAGCACCGTACCATCTTCGCTCAGATTTTCCTTGATGAGATCATCAATATGGCTCATTCCACACTCCTTGCAGATAAATTCTGATTACTCGGTTTGGCTGGAAGGCCTATCATATCAATTTTCGGTCTCCCTGGAAAACAAAAAAACGGCACAGAAACCCCGTACCGGTTGGAATAGTTACGTTTAAGTAGAAACGCTATAAAAGCGGATCGAGGAACAGGCCATCCTTCTGCCACCGTTCGATTTCTTCCTTGGTGGGGACGGGCGGCACCGGTTTTTTCGCGGTCCGCTTGTCCAGGGGATCGTGGAAGGTGCGGGAGTAGGCTTCCGCTTTCCATAAGTAGAGATGCGGGAAAATCATGCCCCAGGGCGCCATCGCGGTTGCGTCGACCCCCCGGGTGACCCGGCGGTAATACAAATCGTCCGGCCAGTCCTTGAGTTTCAGGGGCCGGTGATCCGCCATCTTGGTGGTATCCATGGCGTCGGGATCGCGGAAATCGAAGGCCCCGGTCATCATCGGTGTGCCGTCGGTGCCATGGCAGACGGCGCAGTTGAGGCCCTCAGTGACCGGTTCCTTGCCTTCGAAAACTATCTTGCCCTCCGCCACGATTTGAGGATCGTCCCACCAGGTCCACTGATTGGGAAATTTTCCCTCCACCGGCATATGGGTCGGGTCGCGCAGGGTTTTTAAATAAGAAACCAGAACGCTCAATTCGTCTTCGCTCAGGTCTTCGCCGTAATAAGTCGGCATGGCCTTTTTGGATTTTTTATCTTCATATCCTTTAGACTGATTTTCGCGCGGGTTCAGAATCTGGTCCTTAATATATTCCTCCGAATACAATCCAATTTGCTTGGTTCCCAAGTTGGGTCCGCGGTCCGAGTTGCCTTCCCAGAACACCTTGTGGCAGTTGAAGCATTTGTTGGACTCAAACACATCCCGCCCGGCGGCGATGACTTCCGGCCCCGCCAGACCGCTCAAATCGACCGGCGGCCTGTTCAGCTTGGCCAATTCGATCTCCGGGCTGAATTGAGGGAGTTGCGCGGTGATGGTGATGTACAGGAGCGATCCCAAGGCATACGTTCCAATCAGCCGCCGGATCGAATGGCCTTCTCCCTTTTCCACCTTCATGGTCTTCAAGTCCAGGATGATAAAAAAGAACAGGCCCACGAGAGCGAAGGCTACGAACTCAACCTGCCACCAGAAGGGAAAACCGTAGTGACCGGCGGTGAACCAGATAATTACTCCCAAAACGAGGATGATGGGAATTTTGGTGCCGACATTACGGAAAAAACCTTTTTCCTTTGTGGGGCGGTGCTCTTTGTTCAGCAGAATGCCGTAGAGGAGGGTGAGGGAAGCCATCCCCCCCGCCATGACCAGTGGGGCCATATTGAAATAGATTCCGAATCCGTAACCAAAGATCCCGACAGCCACGGAAATCATCAATACTTTAGGCAGATTCTTCATAATCGATCCAGAAGCGGTTGCGAATACCTATTCGGCCATTTGAGGCGCCGCCACAGGGGCCTCTTGGGTCTCGGGCTTTTTGGTTTTGGGATACTTGAGGCCCAGCCAGATAATAGCGGTCATTATGATAAAAAATGTCCAAACAATACCGGTTACAAACAATCCCGATTCCGCCAGGGTCGGCGCGAACTTTTCGGGTGTCACGTCTTTATATACTTTATAGATGTGCCAGTTCATGCGGGACAACTCGCGGATGGTGCCCATCCAGCTCATCAGCCAGATATCGGTGAATCCCATGAAAATAAGGATGTACGGTCCCAGAGGATTGATTTTTCCCCAGGCGATTTTCCCCGTCCGGGTGGCGATCGTATAGAAAATATAGTTGATGAGCGTCACCGACACCAGGGCGAACGCGGCGGTGTTTTTGGAGATCATGAGCGCCAGAAACGCCAGGTTGTCCGGCAGGACCATGTCGGGGTTCATCCCCGGTTCCGGTAGCATGGTGGCGAAGAACCGGCGCGGCGTGAACCAGATGGTCGCCGCAATGATAATCAGGATAAAGCCCAGTTTCATCGCCGGGAAAAACCGGTGGGCGTTTTCGATGCGCTTCATGCTGACCCACATATAGATGTTGCTGGCGCTGAACATGATGCCGATCAACAGACCCTGGACCAGCATGAACATCGATACGCGGTCGGACATGATATACATGCCGATGGTGGCGTCATACTGGTAAATTTCGGCGACGAAGATGTAGCCCATGGCGGGCAGGGGGATCATGAACATCACGCCGATGAAGTTCCCCATATAGCCGACCCAGTCGTAGTATTCCTTCTCCTTGGTATCCTTGGACCACAGATACATATAGGCGGCGATGACCCCGACCATGAACCCGCCGAAGGTGCCGTTGCCCACCAGACGGTGGTAATTGAGCGGCATCCAGGTCATGGTGGCGATGCGGTCCCACTCCGTCATCGTCGTAAACAGTTCGGAATACGGTTTGGGCGGCGTCTGCATGAACGTCGCCGGTCCGTCCAGCGCGCACAACAGGGCCAGCCCCAGCACGTTCAGGATGACCCCCAGGACGATGTGCCTGCCCTTTTTGTTGGATTTGTTCAACGGTTCCCAGGAGTACACGTAAATGTACAGAACGATGGTTTCCAGAATAAACAGGGTGGGGTACCCGATCATGAACAGAACCGGAAAGGCCGTGACCAGATAAGAGATGAAATCCTTGTAGGCCACCATCATGATGAATAGGAACAGGCCACCGGTCAAGGCGGTGAAACTGTAGCAGAAGCCGATAACTTTGGTGATTTCATGCGCCAGGCGCTCGAACTTGTAGTCCGCCTCGGCGAACATGATGGCACTGGAGAGGAATCCCCCCACCGCGCCGTTCAAAAAAGCCAGGGCAATGGCGGGGCCGGTGGTGTGCTCAACATGCACCATGCTGTACGCGAAAAAGGCACCCACAATGCCGCCGACGACGGCCGCGGCCTTGGTGTTCATTAAACGGTGGAAATAATTAATAAAGCTGACCACCAGCGCCCCGAAGGAACAGGCCCACAGCCCGTACAGAACGCCATGGTGGATATCGACGATGATTTCCGCAATGATACCGAAGGTGACCCCGATCAACACGCCCATGAACACATTGGTGAGAATAATGGATTTCCGCACGCCCTGGGTTCGCCGCGCGCCCATCACCTCCATGATGACCACGAACATCGGGCAACCCAGAATAAAAGAAGCGAAAAGAATGTGCAGTTGGGCCGCGCCCCAGACGGCTTTGCGGTTGCCGAGACCGGGAAAAACAAAATCCGTATTTTTAACTTCCTTGGCCAGTCCTATGTCATACAGGTAAGCTTTGTCGTCTTCGGGGCTTTCTTCGCCCTCAGCACTTTCTTCCTCTTCCTCTTCCTCGTCTTCGTCATCTTCGTCATCTTCTTCATCCATCTCCCCTTCTTCCGCGAGAACGGTCTGAGGTCCAAGGCCGTTTAAAAACGACGCAGGTGAAACCCCGGGCAGAGCCGGGCTCAGGTGTACCAGACCGTAGATCAGAAGAAACAGCAGAATAAATCTGAAGGAGAGGGATTTTTTCTCTGAGACGGAGCTTTCGGGCATCGCAGAGTTCCTGGGGTTAAGGGTCAGCAAATAAATTAAATTGACAACTTGTCAATATTTGGGTGAAACAGGTAGTTCACGCTGCCGGGAGAAAAAACACAACATTTCTTTCAAAAAGGTTAGACAATTATCATAGGGGTTTTTTAAAGTCAAGAGAATTATAAATAGTGAAAAAACAGGAGCTAACGGCTTCTCAAAACTTTTCCCAAAGGCCCGTTTTCAAGCTCTGGAAAGGACCCCTTTTGGCCGAAAAAACCGATTCGAATATGCACCGAAAATAATCAGGGCATTGATCAGCAGGTCATCGCCTGGGCCGCCAGTTGACCGCAGGCGCCCAATATATCGGTCCCCCGGCTTTTGCGAATGAAGGCGGAATACTTTTTGGAGATCAAATGGTTTTGGAAGGATTTGACCCGCTCCTCCGAAGGGGCCTCATAGGACGAGCCTTCAAAACCGTTAAAGGGAATCAGGTTGATCTTGCACCGGAGGGTGCTCAACAGCTTGCCCAGCCGCACAGCATCCTCATCCGAGTCGTTGATGCCTTTTAGGAGGACATATTCAAAAGTGATGCGGCGGGTGGGTTTTAGAGGGTATTTCTTAAGGCAATCTATCAGAGTTTTAATGGGGTACCTTTTATTGATGGGCATGATTGCGTCGCGGGTGGAATCCTCAGTGGCGTTGAGGGAGATCGCCAGATTGATGTGGATGTCTTCCTGTGCAAATTGCCGGATACGGTCGACCAGGCCGGCGGTCGACAGGGTCACCTTGCGGTTGGAAATGCGCATCGCTTCCGGCGATACCATCAACCGTAACGCGTCGCACACCGCATCATAATTATCCAGAGGTTCGCCCATCCCCATCATCACCACATTGGTGGCGTGATCTGCCTCCGGCAAGTCCTCGTTGACCGCCAGGTACTGCCCGATAATTTCTCCGGCGGTCAGGTTGCTTTTCAGGCCCAAGGTTCCGGTGAGGCAAAAAGAACAGGCCAACCGGCACCCGACTTGGCTGGAGATGCAAAGGGTCTTGCGCGCACCGTCCGGCATCCAGACACTCTCCACCTGCGACCCGTTCTCCAGTTCGAACAGGTATTTGATGGAGCCGTCGCGGGATTGGGTTTTGTGGGCGATCCGGGGCAGGGCGATATAAAAATGGTCCGCCAACCGGGCCCGCAGATCCTTGGACAGGTTGGTCATGTCATTGAATTGCTTGGTCCCGCGGTGGTACACCCAACTGAACACCTGGTTTACCCGGTAAGACGGCACCCCCCAGTCGGCAAACAACTGTTTTAATTTTTGTTCTGAATATCCGATCAAATTTATCATTGGCCAGGGGCTCCTCGAGGGGGTTATTATCGGGTGATTCCCGTTATAAAACAAGTCCTGAATGGATTACCATTTCCCGGCGCTCGGCGGAATTTTCCTCCCACCGGCAGAATGGCTCGTGTCCCGAAACCAGGGAAGCCCCGGTTTTTAGAACCGGGTTGAATTGTTGGGGGTTATTGGAGACTGGGGTTCCATCAAAGGTGTCATGAATCATGAAAACCGGGATCAGTATGGATGGGTCCCTACATACATGGACGGTTTTGGGTTTCCTGTTTGCCAAAAAGTTGCTCTAACTGTAATAGAGTGGTGATGGCTTCAAATGAGGCGATTCGGGGGTTTTTATGGAAAAAATCAGGGGAACTCCCTGGGTGAAAGTGGAAATCGGGCTTTACGGGTCAAATTTGGTAGAAAATTAAAACTGGAATTTCATGGGTCGACGATCAGTAGCGATGCCGGTTTATTGGTTTGCCGCTTTTAAATTGCATCGCAGGTAGGGTGGAATCCGGGATAAATCCAAACAAAACAGCCGGTTTCAAAAACAACTTTTAACGGATAAGTTTAAATTTTTCAGTAACTTTTACCCCCCAATGAAAAATCATGATTGACTATATACAAATTTAATATTATAGTTGCGCCCCCTAATGAAAATCATGGATGGCCAGCAAATTCTCTTCCTTTGGCTTTGAATGGTTTTAGGCCGTTCTAAAGAACAATTTTTCTGTTCACAATATTAATTGAAAAATTTTTCAAGGTCTTCCTAAGCGAGATAATTGGGTTGTGATGGAGGGGGTTTTATAAAATATTTCTAAGTGAGGAAATCAGTCTATGGGAAAAATAAAAATTGCCTTAATTGGAGTCGGAAACTGCGCCAGCTCCCTGATTCAAGGAACTTACTATTACAGGGATAAAGACCCTAAAGACATAATCGGGCTGATGCATCATGAGATCGGGGAATATACGCCGGGGGACATCCAGGTCGTTGCGGCCTTCGATATCGACAAACGAAAGGTTGGAACCGATGTCCATCAAGCAATTTTTGCCAAACCGAATTGCACCACGGTTTTCTTTCCCGATGTTCCATCATCCGGAGTACTTGTGAGGATGGGTAAGATCCTGGACGGTTTTGCGGACCATATGAACGACTATGATGACGACAAGGCGTTTGTCCTGGCCGACAAATCCGAGCCCACTAAAGCAGAAGTCGTCCGGGTACTCAGGGAGTCGGGCGCGGAAATTCTCCTTAATTACCTTCCGGTGGGCTCCGAAGAAGCCACCCGGTTTTATGCGGATTGCGCGTTAGAAGCGAATGTTGCGTTCATCAACAACATACCGGTATTTATCGCCAGCGACCCCATATGGGCCAAGCGTTTTGAGGAAAAAAATATTCCCCTCATCGGCGATGACATCAAATCCCAAGTGGGGGCCACCATCACTCACCGCGTCCTGACCGACCTGTTCAATAAGCGTGGCGTCAAGCTGGAGCGCACCTACCAACTCAATACCGGCGGCAACACCGATTTCCTCAACATGCTCAACCGCCATCGCCTGGCCTCGAAGAAAAAATCCAAAACGGAAGCGGTTCAGTCCGTCACCGCCAAGCGTCTGGCCGCCGACAACATCCATATCGGTCCCAGTGATTATGTGCCTTGGCAAAAAGACAATAAAATCTGTTTCATCCGGATGGAAGGCAAGCTCTTCGGCGATGTGCCCATGAATATTGAGCTTCGGCTTTCCGTAGAGGATTCACCCAACTCCGCCGGAGTCGCCATCGATTCCATACGTTGCGCTAGACTGGCATTGGACCGTGGCGAGGGAGGAGTCCTTTTTGCCCCTTCCGCTTATTTCTGCAAGCATCCTCCCCATCAATTCACTGATGATGAAGCCTATCAAATGATTGAGAGGTTCCTCCAAGGGGCCCAGCTTGCTCAAGTCAAGGACGCTCTGCGTCTGAATAAGGAATTCCCCCGGGATGAGTCTCCCGAATTCGAACCGTTCTCGAATCCGAACTGAAACTGAAGGTGAAATGCAATGTCTGATTATTGCCGCCGGCAAGGGTCATCGCCTGCGGAGTAAGGGTGATAGCAAACCCATTATTCCAATTTTCGGTATTCCTTTAATCGAGCGGGTCATCCGCTGTGCCCAAGAAGGTGGAGTGGATGACTTTTTTGTGGTCACCGGTTACCAGGGGGAGCGCGTTCGCGTTTTTCTCCATCATTTAGCTGACCGTCTTGGAATTCGTATTACCCCCATCGTTAACGAGGATTGGGAAAAAGAAAACGGCCTTTCGGTACTCAAGGCACGGGACTGCCTGCGCGAACCCTTTTTGTTGCTGATGGCGGATCACCTCTTTGATCCGTCTATTGTTCGAAAGTTGATCGAGCTTCCATTAGCCGATGGAGAAATTGCCCTCGGCGTGGATGGCAACAGGAGCAACCCCCTGATCGACCTTGAGGATGTCACTCGCGTAAAGACCGAAGGGGGGAAGATCCGGGATATCGGCAAAAACCTGAAAGATTACAATGGATTTGATACGGGTTTGTTCGTATGCACTCCCGCCATTTTTGACGCCCTGGAGCGGTGTGAGAAAGAAACCGGCGATACTTCTTTGTCTGGAGCAGTGCGGGGGCTGGCCTCCAGCGGAAGGGCCAATGCGGTCGACATAAACGGTCATTTCTGGATCGATGTGGATGATCCTGAAGCTTTCCGGCGCGCGGAAAACGCCCTTTTGGATCACCTGCGGGGGAAGACCCACGATGGTCCGGTCGCCCGTTTTTTAAACCGGCCTTTGTCCATAAGAATTTCCCGCCAACTGGTCAATTACTCAATTACCCCGAATCAGATATCCCTGATTTCTTTTCTGTTTTCGATGCTGGCCGCCGGTCTGTTCTCCCTGGGCGGTTATCCGGCCCTTTTCTGGGGCGGCGTTCTCGCGCAATTCGCCTCGGTGATCGACGGTTGCGATGGCGAAGTGGCACGGCTCAAGTTCCAAACCAGTGACTACGGGAAATGGTTGGATGCCGTACTGGACCGCTATGCCGACGCATTCCTTCTTTTTGGCCTCACTTGGCACGCCTATGTGGATAGGACCGAAGGCCTTGTCCTGTTTGTCGGATTCCTGGCGATCATTGGGTCTTTTTTGTTGAGTTACACGGCGGACAAATACGACCATCTGATGGGCCGCCAGATTCGCCAAGGCATAGGACTCCGACTGGGCCGGGATATCCGTGTCTTCATCATATTTCTCGGCGCGGTGCTTCATCTACCTTTTTGGACGTTGTTGGTGATCGCCGTGACGATGAACCTTGAAACCATACGCCGAATGGTAATCTGCCGGGATCATGGATAGCATCGAATGCGCCAAACGGAAAATCAGGGAAGTCATCGCCGGCTCCAGGGTGCCGGAAGATCCTCGCCATGCTGATAACACGCTTGAATGGCTTCTTAAGTTCGCCCCCAAAACCGATCCGGCCATGCAAATTGCCGCACTCGCCCATGATATTGACAGGGCGGTAGAGGCGCGAAAGGTGCGTCGCTCCGATTTTGACGATTATGATGTCTTCAAAGCCGCGCATGCCAAAAACGGGGCGAAGATTCTGCGGGAAATTCTAGATGATTGCCAAGTACCCAAACCTATTGGCGATGAAGCTTGCCGTCTGGTAACGCTTCATGAAGTGGGCGGCGACCCTCATTCCGACCTGCTCAAGGATGCTGATAGTATTTCCTATTTTGATGTCAATATGCCTTTGTACTTCCAACGCGAAGGCTGGGATGAAACGAAACGCCGGTGCGTTTGGGGCTATCAGCGGCTTTCTTCACGAGGAAAAGAGATAGTCATAGGCATAACCTATGAAAACCAAACTCTGACGCGTTTATTAAATGAGGCCATTGGACGAACGGGCTGAAAAGAGGTTTTAGGATCTAAAAAACGGGCCTGGTAGTGGAGACCGTGATCTTACTATGTGTTACCTCTCGGTTAGCTTCTGCTGGAAAAATCAGCGTAGGATCGCCCACCCACGAACTGATGCGGCACCTGCTTTTAGTACTCCTGACAGCAAAATATTTTGAATTTGCCCCACCGCCTCAC
>Ga0209980_10001518_pt1 | contig 12704 bp, 9 predicted proteins | sample CR02metaG_FD_183611 | JGI IMG/M metagenome (GOLD analysis project Ga0209980, IMG submission 183611) | Deep subsurface microbial communities from Mariana Trench to uncover new lineages of life (NeLLi) - CR02 metaG (SPAdes) (version 2) | ecosystem: Environmental > Aquatic > Marine > Ocean trench >... | reverse complement strand
ATCTCCATCGACCCCCGGCACATACTGCGAGCGACCTCGCGCCGGGAAGTCTTGCAGATAGACGACGTATCCCATGTCGAGGAAGTTGTAGGCCCAGCCAGGACGACCATCGGGGGTCTGCAACCAATCCACGCCCGTTTGTCCCGCGCCGTGCAGGAACACGATCGGGTACGGATGACGAATCTCCTGAGGCACCATCACCTCGACGTACATGGCGCCGCCCATCGTCTCCCGGCCAGGCTCGCCGACATACTCACCGCCCGCATAGAAAAACCCCTGCCGGGCGACGTTACTGAGCGAGACCGTCGGTATGGAATCCGGTGGCGCCTGAGCGTAGACCCCGGCGCCCGCGGCCATAACGAGCGAAGCGAGTATGGTTTGATTAAATTTCAGATTCATCTTATTCACTCTCCATGCGTCGCACTTGCATGACTCAGTCCAATATGTAGTTCGTTAAACACCCGGCGGATTCAGGCTACTCCCAAGCCGAATAGACCGGTTTGCCCACCATGGTCTCGGGCCGCGCCCCAGCTCGTGGCGTGTACTTCTGCACACGGCCATTACCGACCTCGGCGACGTAGAAGTTACCTTCCTGGTCCACACTCAACCCATGCACACCCCACTGGGCACCAGGAAAATTACCGAACGTACCCCAGGAATAGAGGAAATTTCCGTCGAGGTCGTAGCCTAAGATCTTATTCGTGGCCCGGTCGGCGGCCCACAACACGTTATCAGCCCCGATATAGAACAAATGGATATCCGTCGGCTCCGGCCCGAAGCTCCACTCATCAAGGTACTCGCCGTCCTCGGTAAAGACCTGTACGCGATTGTTGGCGCGATCGTTGACGAAGACACGCCGTGTCTGCACGTCGACGGCGATACCGTGGACGTTATTCATATAGCCCGGACGGGTCTCGAGCTGCGGGTTGCCCCTTTGATAATTGCCTCTCTCACCCCAGGTCATCAGATAATTGCCGTCGTTATCAAATTTCACGACGCGCGTGTTCGCATACCCATCGGCAACGAACATCGCGTCCGGGAGAAACGCGATAAAGGTCGGCCGGAAGAAATGCGAATCATCGTTGCCAGACACGTTCGGCGTACCGATGGTCTGCACGAGCTCCGAGCCGTCGTTCGTGAACTTGAAGATCGCATGCCGATAATCATCAACGACCCAGACGTGCTTCTCCGGATCGTAGGGATTGATCGTCACGTAGTGCGGTCGACGGAATAACTCATCCCATTGCGTCCACTCTTCGATGATATTGCCGTCACCATCGACGACAACCAGGCAATGCTCCCACCGATGATCGACGCCATGCTCGCCACGGTCGGTGTCGTCTCCGTCCAGCGCCCCGGGCAAGCTGGCCCTGGGCCCAACCGACGCGTTTCGCCACGGCAACTGCGCAACCGGGAAGGATAATGCGGGCCCCGCATCGGGATAGACGACACCGCGGGGTGGTTCTATGTTCGGCAACTCACCACGATGCAGGATAAATATGCGGTCCGGGCTCTCAGCGAAAATACTTTGCCCGGCACCATAGGTCCACGCCTCGTGTCCGGGCAGGTCGGCCAGATCCTGCGGCCATCCTTCGACGACATCATACGGGCCGAAGAGGTCCTGACCACCCTTCTGGCCCGGGACCGCCGAGAAACCAAGCGCCTGCCCTTGGGCGAAGACCATCTGATTGCCCGCCGCGAGGACCATCGCCAGGCCCACGGCAGCCGAACTCAGCACTACAACTCGATTACGCATAATTCATTCCCCAATGGTGTTATTGAATATTCTCTTGAATCCCATCATGGATTAACGATCGGCCTACTCTTCATCTCCGGAGTCATAGTCGAGGACCTCTTCTTCGTATGCCGCGAATTCTACATTATCCATACACGCGAACTCTTCGATGTTCCAGTCGACCCTCCTGTAGCGTCGTTGTGCCGTCCAGGACTCGGTGAACGCGACCGGGTCTTCGATCGTGATGTCGATAAGCAGGTTGCCGTCTTCATCGCGCCGAATACGCTCCAGCACGCGTAACTGGTCACTATGCGGGACCCCTTCACGGTCAATCCATGTCTTGTCGTTAAAATTGACTGTCTCGACGACGAGCGTTTCGTCTTCCCAAACTCCGGTGGCATCGCCCATCCACGTCGGCGCCAGATCGGTCCGATGCTCACGCCCGTCCGTGTAGATCTGCCGGACCGTGTGATCGTATTCGAACAGCATCAGTACTCTACCGGGTGTTTGGATAATTTCCATCGGAAACGGATGCATGTATATCCGGGGAGTACCCGGACGAAAACAATCGTATACCGGATCGTTGGTCTCCCGAACCGGGACGCTTCTGGGACCGAAAGTCGGCTTCGCCTCGGCGAAACGCTCCTGCGCCCAGGGAGTCATCGGCGGAGGGTCAGCGCGGAGCGCCGAGTTCTGATACGACCGCGCACTCTCGAGCGCGAAGTTGGTCCAGACTCCCGATAGATCGTCGCCGTGCTCGCCCATCTGCGCAGACAGCGGCGAAGACATCAACAGTGGCGTCACCAACACGACGACCGAGATCAAGACGCGCTGTGACATGGTTTTAAATCCTCGCATAGCCGAGGTCTCGCTTTGGCCGCCTGAACTCCTCAACTAATTGCCCCCGCCGATGAGCGCGACGCCGTGCGAGTCGATCACTCTGCGCAGTCGCAGCGACGGTGCGCCGCTTCTCGCCGGGTTGCCTGACAGCGTGATCTCATCCCCCGGCTGCAGGAGATCCTTGCTCCACGTCACAGCGCCTGCTCGGTCAATGCGGGCCAGCCGAATCGGAGTGGTCAATTCACCGGACCACTCCACGGTGTCGCCATTCTCTTCGGTGACCGCGATATAGATGAGCACATGCGGATTGATGAACTGAAACTTCGTGACGGCCCCCGTCACCGTGATCGTCTCGGTCTCGTCGTAGGCTGCACCGCCATGATGCGCCCACGCGCCGCTGGCGAAGAACAGCAGACCGGTCATCGAGAGAGAAACCGAGACTATCTTCCTGATCATGCCTGCCTCCTGAGCCGCCCCGGCAGCAAACTACTGCCGGATCGCGCTACTCCAAGTTCCCCGATAGAACCAGTATCTCTGCGAGACGCCCGCGCCGTCAACGCTCGCGCACGCTTCTATCCCTGTTAGTCAAAGGTTAAATCTATTTAATCTATCCAAAAACCAGGAACTCTGGCGTCCGCGAACGGAAGAGGCCCCGGGAGCGGCCCGCAAGACTTACGGCGCTGCCTCCGAGCGGTCTCTCGTAGCGAACGCCTACCAGGCTGCGCGTACCGGCTGGCCGACCAGGAAATCCGGATTCGCGCCCGGTCTTGGTGTGTATTTTTGTACGCCCCCGTTATCCACTTCGGCGATGTAGAAATTTCCGTCCTGGTCCACGCTCATTCCGTGCACACCCCACATGCCGCCGGGGAAATCGCCCCAGGTACCCCAGGAATACAAGAACTGACCATCGAGATCGTATTTCAGGATCTTGTTCGTCCCCCGATCCGCGGCCCAGAGATAGCCGTCTGCCGTGATGATGAACAGATGAACATCGGAGGGATTGTCGCCGAACTTCCACTGATCGAGATACTCGCCATTCTCATCGAAAATTTGCACGCGATGATTGTAGCGGTCGTTGACGAAGACACGACTCGTCTCCGGATCCACCGCGATTCCGTGCACGTTGTGGAAGTAACCGGGCCTGGTGTCGTTGCGGGAGCCGTCCGCCTTCTCTCCCCACGACAGCAGGTAATTGCCGTCCCTGTCGAATTTCACGACGCGCGTCCCGTTGTAACCATCCGCTACGAAGAAGCTGCTGTCCGGCAGCCAGGCCAAAAATGACGGCCGGTTGAAGTGCGTCTCATCGTCGCCAAGCTCACCGTAGGTGCCGATCGTCTGTACCAGTTCGCTACCGTCATTCGTGAATTTATGAATGACGTGCTTGTGATCATCCACGACCCAGACATGCTTCTCAGGATCGTATGGATTGATCGCAACGAAATGCGGCCGTTGCAGCATCGAGTCCCATTGAGTCCAGGCCTCGATAATCTCGCCTTCGCCGTTCAGCACGAGGATGCAGTGTTCCCAGCGCGCGTCGATGCCCATACGGCCACCGTTCGCTTCCCAGGCAGAGATGCCCTCCTCCGCCAGGCTTCCCGCACCCCCGTTGCTCGGCAGGCTCGACGCGGTCGCGTCTCGCCAGGGCAAGCGCCCGATCGGGAAGTACACGCTCGGCCCGACATCGAAGAGCGGCTTCCGAACCGGTCGCTCGACATTCGGCAACTCACCCCGCTGCAGCACATAGATACGGTCAGGGCTCTCCGCGAAAATGCTCTGCCCGGCACCCCAGGTCCAGTCTGCGTGTCCGGGCAATGTCGAGATGTCTTTCGGCCAACCGGCCACGACGTCATAGGGCCCGGTGATATCCTGACCGCCACGCTCTCCTGGAACCGCGGCGAACCCGAAGCTTGCCTGATCCTGAGCGAATACGAACTGACCGCCAAGCAGGCCGGCCAGCAGAAGACCCCCTGCGAGTGCAGCAACCGTTACAAAACCTCTGTGCATGACGGCTTCTCCTTATTATTCTTTAGCTAGTCCGGCAGACCGGTGCCTTCGCGTGCCGATCCCGTCAACTCGAGTATGTGTAGCCCCGTGTTAGCACGATCCAACGCATAGATATAACCCCGCGGATCGTAGTTGACGTTATTCGTCTGAATGACCGTCTTACAGCGCCGTTCACCATCGACTTCTACGCAGCGCTCGTCCGTGTTCTCGGTGATCGCGGGGATGTAGTAGGCGATCTCCTTCGGGTTGAACGGATCGCGAATATCGACGGCGCGCACGCCGGCGTTGAAGTAAGACAGGAATAATGTGTTCTTATAGTAGACCGGCGCTAGAGAGTCGTTCGATGCGTGCGGTCCGAACCGCCCGCCGCGACTACAAAACCCCCCGCTAGCCTCCGGCACCTGGAACGAGGAGATGCCGAACGGCTTGTCCTCCTCGGTGATGTCCAGGAAAAAAACTGCGTGCCGCGCGTTCCCGCACTCATTGGCAGTGACCTCGGACACCACGACTAAAATGTCACGCACACCGCCGGTTTCATCATCGGCGTAGTCGGCTATCTCCATGCCGAGGATCGGATGCACGCTGTGACCACCCCAGTAACTAGGGAGATCGACTCGCGCGATCTCGGGGTAGAGAAGATTCTCCGGGGTCGGCTCGAACGGGTCATCCACGTTTGGGTCGCCGTTGACGAATTTATCGCGATCGAGGATCTGGATTACACCATCGCTGTCCATGCCATAGGCGAGATAAATACGGTTACCGAGTACCGTGGGTTGATGAATTCCGGAATAACCGCCGGGCGCCTCTACGGCCGGAATCGTGGCAGCCGGCTCAGTACCGACAAGGTTGAAATCCCGGATGTGGACGGGCTCTTCAGGGCGACTTAGATCGAACGCCTGGAGGTTACGCCATTTTCTCCAACCCGATATGCTGGAAGTCACATACGCCACGCCGGTCTCGCAATCCCACCAGTTCTTGTGCGTGCCCTTCGTGTCGTAGAAATCGGCGCCCGGCTCCATCGGCGGGGAGTCCCCGGTCCACACGACGGTGACCAAGAATTCCGGCGCGGCCGGATCGGTGACGTCATAAACTTCGTGACTGACATTGCCCAAAGACCGCAGCAGATAGACCTTGTCCGGATCTCCGTCCGGCAGATCCGCACCGTCACAGACCTGCACGTGCTGCGCGCCGGTACCCAGCGACATCGAGCCGTGTTCCGCCCAGGGCGGTGCGGCAATGTGGGCGAGATAAATGGGATTACGCGGGTCCGTCACATCGAGTACGGACGTACCGTTGCCTTCAAGCTGACCGTTTAACGAGTTCACGGCCTCACCGGCATGATGGCCGGCGAACAGAATCCAACGGTCACCGTATAGATGCGGCATGGGCTGGTAGGATGGCCGCCCATCCAATGGGTGGTGCGCCAACAAGGCCATGTTCTCGGCCTCTGCCGTCGTTTGGGACGCCGCCCAAGGCGCTGCCAGGAGAAGCGCAGAAACCAATATCCCGGCCTGCCGGAGCTTCTGGCGATCGACACAAGAACTGTACATCGAAAACCCCTACCGTCTTCGTACTCATTTTTGCCTCGTAGAGCGACGAGGCGATCAGTCGATTTAATTATTCTCAGTTATGCACGCGGTTCCGGTTGATTGTACCGCTCGCCGCCGCAACCTGATATGCCTGCACAAACGTTGTGGTACTTCTGGCTAGCCAGCCATCCGGATCTGGTTCCGGCCTTCACGCTTACAGACCATCAGCGCATCATCCACGCGCGCGACGATCTCTTCGATCGCGATATCGTAGTCCCGTCCCAGGGCCGTGTAGCCGATGCTGATACTGACCGGCAGATCCCCATCCTGAGTGCAGACGGGTGTATCGGCGATCGCCCGACGCGCCCGTTCGGCGACCATCGCCACCTGACTGTCATCTGCGCCCGGTAGAATGAGCAGGAATTCATCGCCGCCATAGCGACACACGACGTCATCAGGGCGCAGGCACTTGACGAGCGTCGCCGCAACATTCCTCAAGACATGATCACCCGTCTGATGTCCGTAGGAGTCGTTGATGAATTTAAAGTCGTCTAGATCGAGAAGACAGATCCCCACGTCTGTGTTCTGCTCTCTCCCTTTGATTAGTGTCGACTTGAGTAGCGCCGTCGCGCCCCGCCGGTTCCAGACCCGCGTCAGCGGATCGAACATCGCCTCCCGCCGAGCGGCGCCAAGCTTCGAAATAAGCTCTGACTGCGCATCGGTCAACAGATCCGCGATAAGCTCACGCTGCGCCATCTCCCCGAGATCATGTAACGACTCCATATCAGCACTCGAAAACTGCCTGGGCTTTCGATCGAAGACGCAGAACGTTCCGACGGCCAGGCCATTGGTGTCGTGCAACGGATAGCTGGCATAAAACCGGAACTTTGGCCGCTTCGTCACGAGCGGATGATCGGCAAACCGGGGGTCCGCTTCCGTATCGGAGACGACGCACACTTGATTCTCAGGCGCGACCACCGCGCAGAAGCTGTCCTCCAGCGGCAACTCCGAAACCGTCCAACCGGAGACCGATTTGAACCATTGTTTCTGATTGCTGAGCAGCGTCACGGCTGCGACCGGCACGTCCAACACACGTGTGGCCAGTCGCGTGATGCGTTCGAACCGTTCTTCTATAGGCGTATAGAAGATATCGATCGTGTGTATTGCGGCAAGCTTGAGCGTACCCGTACTCGCTATCGTACGACTCAGCCCTGTCGATTCCTCGTCTGAACCCACGGCTCCGCTCCCTGGCGACCACGGCATATCCCTACCCAGGCGCGGAGTGTACGCCGGCTCGACAAGAACTCATGTGATGGACTTCTCAGAGGAGCACGAGCCCGCAGATCGCATTATCAGAGCCGGTCGCCCGTGACAGCGAATTTCCGCACGACGGCGGCGGCGCCGACAAACAGCCTCAGTGGGAGCGGCGTTGTTTACCGTTTCTACCGGCCCACATGAACAAGCCGATAACGCTGAGCGCTATCAGGATGATGCCGACCGCATCCATCAGGATCGGGCCGACGCGAGTGAGAATCTTGCCGCTGTGCAGATCCAGTATCACCCGTTCCAGGCTGAGACCTCGTCCGCGATAGAGCCCTTGCAGAATCACGAGATCAGCTTGAGGTATGGCCGATGGCACCGGCCACTGAATATCGGCGACGTCGAATTCGACGCACGGGCTGAACGTCAGCAGATTTTCATCCGTCTCGTACAGGTAATCACCGCCGCGCAGGAAGAGAACGGCTCCTGCGATACCTATGGCAGTGACGTCACCGGGCAAATAGGCCTCGGTATCGACACGCTCCACCAACGTCCCGTCCGGTGTAACGAGAAGCACAGCGGTGGGCGTCGCAATTGCGATGAACGAAGGTGTCGAGACCGCACCCACCAGCGCCGGGATCCCGTCCGTCAACTCATTATTGTCATAGTAGAGCCGCTCTCCGATCAGGCTGACCCGATGAGAGGCCACAGTGAAGCTCGCCTGCGGCGGCGGCACTGCGATGCCGTACCACTCCAACAGCCAGGGCGATTGCAGATAGTGCCTGTCCAGATTCAGCTGACCGGCGTGGTTGAGGGCGATGCCGGTGACGCTCAGCAACAGGACGAACGCCACCGATCCGAGCCCTAGCCAACGATGTACACGAGACAAGCAGCGTTGCACGGGTGCCGGTCGGGATTGATTGTCAGCCATCGGCCTCGCCTGCATATCGGTATAAAAAGAGTGCTAAACGAACGACTCGGGTCACGGCATTGACCGACAGCGTCGCGCCTGTAATGCCGTCGATCCGCCGATCGATCTGATCCCGGGCATCGAGTCTCGCGTCGTTGTACTGGTCGGTGAAAAAGGGATAACGCACTTCCCAACCCCGTGACTCCCGGAACTCGAGTACCCGAACCATCGATGCCGCGTTGTCCTCAACGACGACGCCGACCGTAATCGGCTTCTCCTTACCGATCTCATCGAGGATCCAGGCGGTTCGCCGATCGCGATGCCAGTATCGAACCCGTAGCGAAGCGATGCCGTATCCGAGTGTGTCCTCGGCCGACTGGCGCAGTTCACTGGTCACCCAGAGCGTGCTCGGCATCGGTTCACCGTTCGGGAACGCTGCACGAAGATAATCCGCGGTCTCCAGATAGCGCCCTTGACTGCTAGCCAACGTCGTCAACCCGAGGCACCCGACAAGTAGACAGACGTATCTCACTGTTCGCATCCGTTACTGGTTCCTACTGAGCCGCTGCCATCAAAACTGGTAGCCGATACCTAGATCGAGCGCGCCGAAATCCCTGCCGGCCTCAGAAGCCAGTACGTGTTCTCGAGAGCGGTAGTCGACCTTCACCGTGACGTCCGGGACCGGCCGGTAATTGAAGCCCGCCTCCCATTGCGTGAACTCATCCTGATCTCGGGCGCCGTCGACCTTCTCATAGCGCGCATAGACGCCCCATTTCGGGCCGATTCTCAAGCTCGGCTCGACATACCAACCGGATTGCTCCTCGGCCGCGGCGGCTTCGACTGCCGCGCCGGCGAAGGACCACTCGCCGTACAGCGCCCGCACGGTGAAATTCTCCCGGCTGTAGATCGCATGGGTCGTCAACAGTCTGCCCGAGTCCAAGCCATCCCCCGACATCTGGCTTGGATCCCGTTGGTATTGGTAACTCGCCGACAACTCCAGGCCGGGCAGCCCGGTAAATTTTAATCGAGCCGTATAAGCCGGATCTCGGGCGCTGGCCAGGCCGCCCTTCTGGCGGCCGCTACGAACCCGGAACGCGTCATCACCGACCGTCGACATCGCGAGTCCCGAATGCAATGCGAAGGTCCAGCTCAGCCCACTGGCGAAGTGCCCGCTGAGGCCGGCTCCCGCTTCCCACCACGTCGACGGGATGATCACGGTCTCGACGCTATTGCGCTCGACGCCAAAAAATGTCGGTGGTTCGTGCGTTTCGTTGAGGATCCCAACCGGCAATAGAAACAGCCCGCCTTGTGCGGTGATGCTGTCGTTTAGCGCGAACTCGAGATACGCCTGCTCCAACTCGACCTCGCCGGGCAGGCCATCTCCGGACAGCGAATGTTCCAACTCGATCTCGGAGAAAAAGCGAACACGGTCGTCGAACTCGTGAGCAAACGAGAGCACGAAGCGATGAAAATCGACCTGATCCAGATCCCGGGCGGGGTCGTCTGCGGCTATCCGGTTATAGTGAAGCTCCCCGTACCCGCCGATCGACGTGTCCGAGGCTCTGCCCGCCGAGACCGCCAGTGCGTCGACGAAATCGGCCGTGGCGGCGACCCGGTCCTGGGTCGCTTCGATGGATGCCTCCGCCCCGGCAATCTGCCCCTGCGTGGTGCTGACCTGCCGCTGAAGCGCCTCTATCTCGAACTGCTGTTGTTGAATGATTTCCCATAAGCCCTCAAGCGTCGGCGCCTGCTGCGCGGTGGCGGGGAGCGGCACACCGAACAGGGATGCGAGGGTGATCCATGTCAGTCGTACGGGCACGAATTCCTCGTCCTTTGCCATCGAGTGAAGTCCAGAGGCGAGAAAATAGACCAGTCCTAACGCGAATGCAAATCGTTCTCATTCCGATTAAACTCGTGCGAGCGGCACGGGGCCGTTATTCAGCCCTTCCGAGTCGATGTTTAACGCCCGCGTCTGAGTGTGGCGAACGTCACAAATCAAGCTCAGCATGCGCTAGGCCGAAAGTCGTGTTGGGGTTGATGCCGGTCTGCGTCGGCGACGATGGCGGTGCTCAGATAGCGTCCCGCGTCTTGATTGCAGCCGCGTTCGAGGCACGCGTCTCGTTCTCCACGACGGCGATCGCCCGGAGTTCGGGAAATTTAACCACGGTACCAGGGCTGACGCGATCCAAGTCCAGGTCTGGATTGAATTGGCGCAAGAGCCATACCGGTACCTGGTACGTTCGTAGCGCGAGAAGATACAGTGATTCCCCCGTCTGCACGACGTGTTCTCGCGTGTCGGTAATCTGATAGGCAAGGAAGAATGCTTCCTGAGTCCGGCGTTGATACTCCATTCGGCGCTGCTCGAACGTGGCGCGATCCACCAGCGAGAAGTTCAGCTCGAGACGCTGCCCGATCACGACGGCCTTTCTGAACGGCATCCCGTTGATATCCCGCAACCGCTGAGTCCGGATCTCGAGCCAGTCCGCATAATGCCCGAGCGTCTCCAGCGCCTGGACTTCGATAGTGCCGTCCGTATCGACGAGATAATCACTGGGGTCGGCCGCCATCTCCGCCTGGACGCTCGCCAACACATTCACGTCGGGCGCGAATTCCGGTTCCGCTTCCAGCGAGTCGGCCACGAGGAGCGGCGCGGCCTCCTCGGCCGGCGTCTCCGCGGTCTCGCGAATAAAGACCGGCGGCTCCGGAACTCGCTCGGCCGGCCGGAAGTCCACCGGCCCGGGTACCAATGGCGTGGGCACGTCGGGCACCAACGCCACCGGCCCCGATGCCTGTTCAATCACCGCCACCGCAACCGAAACCGCTGACAGCATCGCGGCCGGGCTCAGCTCCGCTGGAGCCGGAGGCTCTACGCGGGCGAGCATCACCTCGACGACGGGCTCGGCCGACGGCTCGGTAGGACTGCCGAGGCGTAATTCCTGGCCGATGTAGATCAGATTCTTGTCGGCGATGCCGTTGTGCGCCAGCAATAGCTGTTCGGAGATGCCGAATCGACGCGAGATACGATCGATACTGTCACCGGCTCGCACGACATAGGTCTCGCCCGGTTCCTCACCATTGAATTGCGCCAGCGTCATGGGAAGGGTCCCTTCGCTGCCCGGCAGGCGCAGAACCTGGCCGGCGCGAATAAAGTTTCGACTCCGCAACCCATTGAGCTGGACGAGCGACGCGACGCTGACCCGGTACCGCGTAGCGATCTCCGACACCGTGTCGCCGCTGCGCACGCGGTGAATGATATCGGGCATCTGCGCCGTGTAACGCTGGGTCGCCGGGATCGCTGCCAGGTGGCCAACCACGTCCGGCATCATCGCTACCGGCAAGCGCAAGTCGAAGCCCCGCGGCACGAACTTGTCGCCGCTCCAAACGGCCTCCGTCAGCGCCGGATTCCAGCTCCGCAACACACCGCGATCCGTGTCGAGCGCGGACTGAAGCGTCGCCACTGTCAGGTAGTCGGGAATCTCCACGAGCTTCGTGTCGACGGCCAGTTTGATATCGAGCGGGCCGAAGTACTTGTCATACTTAGCATCCACCTGGACGGCGGCCAGAAATGCCGTGTAGAAATTTCGCGAGGCGAAGCCGAACGTGCGCCCCTCATACTCGCGCAGGATCGTCGCTATCGAGTCCGTGCCCAACTGCCGTATCGCCCGGCGCATCCCCGCTTGGCCATGGTTATAGGCTGTGATGGCCAAAGGCCAGGTGCCCAGGACGTCGTAGTTGTTTTCCAGGAGCCGGGTCGCGGCGACTGTCGAGATAAACGGATCACGCCGTTCATCGACGATATGATCGATACGCATGTAGCGCAATCCTGTCGAGCGCGTGAACTGCCACATGCCGGCGGCGCCGACTTTAGAGTACGCGGTCGGGTCGAAAGACGACTCCACGTGAGGCAGCGCGATGAGTTCCGGCGGCAGACCCCGCTCGGCGAGCACGCCTTCGATATAGGTTCTCCAGGTACCGGACCGTATCAAGCCTGCGCGAAACCGGTCGGATTGACCGAGCTGGAAGCGCAGGCGTCGGGATGAGGAGCGAAGATCAGCATTCGAGACATCTTCAGGCCACAGCGCCAGCACCCGTTGTTCCTCGGTCGAAAGGTCGGCGCGTTTGCCGTCGGCCAGGACGGCCAGGACGTCGCGCACCTCCTGATAGGCCTGGTTCAGCTGCCGGGTGCGAGCGCGGCGGCTGATGTCGTCAGGGAACCGAACGATGCGGTAGACGGCGCCCAGATGTTGGGAGTCATGAATAAAGCCGCTGCTTGTATCGATCTCGGTATAGACGCGCACCCAGAACTGGATATCCGGCTCCAGCTCCGCTGGGCGCGGCAGATCCGCCGTCTGCGCCCCGACGTTGCCGGCCACTCCGACGGCCACTGCGATCAGCCAAACCCACCTCATACTCGCTACGACCCCGG
>Ga0209980_10001517_pt1 | contig 12714 bp, 9 predicted proteins | sample CR02metaG_FD_183611 | JGI IMG/M metagenome (GOLD analysis project Ga0209980, IMG submission 183611) | Deep subsurface microbial communities from Mariana Trench to uncover new lineages of life (NeLLi) - CR02 metaG (SPAdes) (version 2) | ecosystem: Environmental > Aquatic > Marine > Ocean trench >... | reverse complement strand
ACCCGGGACCGCGCCAAGCCGGCGGTTCCCTTTGGCGGCCAATACCGGCTCATCGACTTCGCTCTTTCCAGTCTGGTCAACGGCGGCTACCGGCGGATACTCGTTCTCACCCAATACAAGAGTGACAGCCTCAATAGGCACATCTCGCTCACCTGGCGAATGTCCCCCCTGCTCGGCAATTACGTGACGTCGGTGCCCGCTCAGATGCGGGTGGGGGAGCGATGGTTCCTCGGCTCGGCCGATGCCGTGTTCCAGAATCTCAACATTCTCCGTGACGAGAGCCCCAAGCATGTGTTTGTCTTCGGTGCCGACCACATCTACCGGATGGATCCCAGCCAGATGCTGGAGCAGCACGTCGCAACCAATGCCGGAGTGACCGTCGCCGGCATCCGGATGCCCATCGAGGAGGCTTCGCAATTCGGCGTCATCGAGAGGGGCAAAACGACCCAGATCGAAGCGTTCCGGGAGAAGCCCGATGACCCCCGGCCGGTACCGGACGATCCGAGCGTCATCTTGGCCTCGATGGGCAACTACGTCTTCGACGCAGAGTTTCTGTACGACCTGTTGCACAACGACGCCGATGACGAGAGCTCGAGCCACGACATCGGCAGAGACCTGATTCCGAGGTCCGTGGACGCCGGTGTGGCCCACGTCTACGACTTCGCCGACAACGACGTGCCGGGATCGGTCGGAAGTGATCGGGGGTATTGGCGGGACGTGGGGACCATCGACGCCTACTACGACGCCAGCATGGATCTGGTACACCCCGAGCCGGTTTTCAACCTCTACAACGAGGAGTGGCCCATTTACACCGCAAGCGAGAACTCGCCGCCGGCCAAGGTGGTCTCCGAGCCCGGAGCGACCGGCATAGTGAAGGACTCGATCCTGAGCAACGGTGTGATCATCTCCGGATCGACCCTCGACAGTTCTATCTTGTCGAAACGGGTCCGCGTCGAAGGAGGTTCGACCATCGAGCGAAGCATCATGCTCGACGAAGTGCGTGTCGGAAAAGGGTCCGTGATCCGCAACACCATCATCGACAAGAACGTGGTCGTGCCACCGGGCTCGACAATCGGAGTCGACCCGGAACGTGACCGAGCCCGGTTCCAGGTCTCGGATGGTGGCGTGGTTGTGATCGGCAAAAAGGACGTGATCAGCGAACCGACATGATCTCGAGGTAGACCTGGTTGTAGAGATCGGCGGGGGCGTCCCACGACCAATCCCGACTCATCCCCCGCCGAATGATCTCGGTTCGCCGCGAGGGAGTTCGCCAGGCTGCAATGGCTCGTTCCAGTGCATCGCGGACCGCAGGGCCACTGACCTCGTCGGCCACGAAGCCATTGCCTTCGGTGGGAAACCGGTCGGCATCGGTAACCGTGTCATGGAGACCGCCGACGTCGGTCACCACGGGAATCGATCCATATCGCATGGCCTGCATCTGGGTGAGACCCGACGGTTCGAAGCGGCTGGGCATGAGGTACAGGTCGGAGCCTCCGAATATGCGATGGGCCAGGCCTTCGTCGTACCCATCTCTGAATGTGAACCGGTCCCCGACCTGATTGGCGACTAGACGGGCGGCGCTGGCGAGAGAGCGTTCCCCCGACCCGAGCAGCACCATCCGGGCGCCAACATCACCCAGAATGGAGGTTGCCTCGAGTGCAAGGTCGACACCCTTCTGGTCGGTGAGGCGGGTCACCATGCCGATCAATGGCTCCCCGCTCGGCTCCCACCCGAGCTCGGCGACGAGACTCCGGCACACCTCCCGCTTTCTGTCGAAGGACTCGATGTCGTAGTGCTGGTCGAGATGGGGATCGGTGGCCGGGTTCCAAAAGCCGGTGTCGATTCCGTTGAGGATGCCCGTAAAGGCCTCACCCCTGGCTTCGAGCAGCTCGCCTAGACCGAAACCTGTCTCTGGTTGCAGCGACTCGGCCGCAAACGTCGGGCTCACAGTGATCACTCGGTCGGCGAGAGTGATGGCCCCGGCAAGAGGATTGGCGTCACCTTCCCGGTCGTATGCGTCGCGGCGTCGGACGAACCACTCGAGCCATTCACCACTTGTGGTGCCCTGGTAAGCGAGGTTGTGAATAGTGAGCACCGAAGGCGGCGGATCGTCGAGAAAGCCCAGGGTCGCTCCGGTGTGCCAGTCGTTGAGATGAATGACGTCGGGTGAGGTGATCGTGACCCAGGCGGCGACCGCCATCGAAAACGCAAGGAATCTCTTATCGTTGTCCGGCCAGCCTTGCCCGTCGCCATCCAGGTAGGGGTGTGGGCGTGGCATCCCGGGCACGGCCACCAGCGACACCTCCACCCCGCCGAGCGTCCCCCGACGAACAGTCGCCGGGCTGGCCCACTCGGGAGTGCGGAGCTGCTGCCGGTCGTCAGCCGGCACAAAGGGAAGATCGCCGTAGTCCGGAAGCACGATGTCGACGTCGACCCCATTGCTCCGGAGGGCCCCAACCAAACCTGATGAGAAATCGGCCAGACCCCCGACTTTTACCAGAGGAGCCAGCTCGGCTGTGGCAAAAAGGACCCTCACCTACCCAGTTCTAGCAAGCGAGCCAACCCTGGCGGGGTTCAGTTTGTGCACCGGAGCGAATCCCCCGGTGCAGAGACGCCACTTCGAGCCTCGAGGCGCGGTGATCCCGATTTCGAGCTACCTCGTCCTGATCAGTACCAGTTGGTCGGCCGCCGATTCCGCACCCCAAATCTCGCCGGGGCGACCGAGGATCTGACGCACGTCGCCCGGGTCGTGTGGCAAGGGGTAAACGTCGAATTCCTCGGTGATCGGATCGAAGCGGAGCAGAGAGTTCGAACCAAAGTCACTGACCCAGACGATGTCGGATTCATCGACGTAGACTCCATACGCCGCCGGGTCATTCCCAGGTAGCAGCCAGCTCGACCATTCCCCGGTCTCGGGCAGATAGCGGCTGAGCTGGCCACTGTTCCACTCGCTCACCCAAATGGCGCCGGCCGAATCGGACCATACCCGACGGGCGCCCTGGCCAGGCGTTGGAGGTTCGATCACCGTCACCGAGCCGTCCTGGTCGACGGCTCCGATGTATGAGCCGGCCAGCGAAGCGTAGAAAACAGACCCTTTGGGCGTGGTGGTGATTCCGTAGGGGCCCCCGCCACCGGGAGCCTCGAAGATCCTCATCTCACCGGTGTCGACATCGAGTGAACCGTAGATACCGGCATTCCCGGTGAACCAGAGCGTTCCGTCGGCGTCGAAGGAGGCCGTGTTGAGGTTTGCCTCGGGTGTGTCGTCTGGCAGTGGGAAGATTGTCACGGCGTCGCTAGCCGGATCGACGCTGACGATCGCGTTGAGACCGCTGTCGGTGACCCATGGCGTGCCCTGCTCGTCGATGATCACGCCATGGGGCCGGGACCCGGCACCGAGCGCAATGTGTCGAGTTTCACCGGTGACCGGGTTGAGCCAGCCGAGCTCGCCCGAGCCTTGCGCTGTGTACCAAACCCCACCGTCCAATGCAGGAGCAACGTCGTGAGGTCGAGATCCGGCCGGAACCGGGAATGCCACCACCGTGAGCGACTCTGGCGCAATCAAGGCAGACATCGAAGTCGCCGACTCGTCCCCTGTGGTCGTCACGAGCGGGGCCACGCCAGTTCTGGAGGTGGTCGCCGATTCACCAGTTGACGTCGACGTTTCCTCGGCTTCCGTGACGGTCTGGGTGCAGGCAGTCAGGAAAACACATAGTGCCATTGTCGCGAGCCGCATATCCAGAAGGTAACGAGGGTCTGGGTCTATCGACCAGTTCGATGCGCCGACCCAAATGAGGCCTACCGGTGCTGATCCACGTCCTACACGTCCTGGTGCCTGGCAGGTCGTCAGGTCGGAGCAGACACCTTCCATCCGTACAGGCGTGCGGCATCCGTCATCGGTCCGTCGTATGTAATGACGCCACTGAGCGTGTCACCAAACAGGGCCGCCGTTGCCATGTGAATCGCATCCAGGGATCGGAGCGCTGCAGGTTGCAATATCCCCGCGTCGCTCAACACCCGGCTGTTGATCCGCACCAGCTCGATACGACTCAGAACGTCGTTTGCCCTGCGTAGAAAGGCGTCTCCGAGCGTGAGCACTGCCCTGCTCACCTCGGTGCGGACCAGCGCACTGGCGACCAACGGCCGACGGCGCTCCAGGAAGCGGCGCAGAGCAGCCGACTCAGGCTCTCTTGCGACCAGTTTGACGATCGCCGACGAATCGATGTACCAGACCTTCTCAGCGCTCATTCGCCCGCAACCGCTCCAGCACGGAGGAGGGCGTCTCCTGACCGACTCCCAGCTCCAGCGGGGGCGAGAGATCGTCCAAATCACCAACGCCTTCATAAATGTCGCCCGACGCCCGAAGTCGCTCGAGTGGCGGTGCGTCGGGGATCGGCGTCAACAGCGCGATCGGACGCCCGCGATCAGTAACCTCAATTGTCTCCCCGGCTTCCACGCGCCGAAGGTATTCACTGGCCTTCTGACGGAGTTCTCTGATTCCTACTCTGGTCATAGTGCTACATGTAGCACATTAGCAGAGCTTGATCAACACCTATCGACTGGCACGGCTGGCTGGTGGCAATCGGCGTCGCCCTCGGTGGGATTGGCCCCTCGTCAATCCCGGCACGTAGATCTCACGAAGTCATCCGGACACGGCGAGCAGCAGCCACTCTCCGGGTACTCCCTTGAGTTTGATCCGTTCCCGATCTTCGAATCGGACTCCAGACCCGGCGACGAGGTCGCGGACCGTGCTGGTAACCAACACTTCATTCGCACCGGCGAGGGCAGACACACGTGCTGCGATGTGGACCGCCATGCCTGCGATATCGTCCCCACGTCGTTCGGCTTCGCCGGTATGAAGACCGGCTCGCAACTCGAGACCGTGATCCCTCGCCCTCTCCAGAAGACTCATCGCGCACTGGATGGCGCGTCCGGGGCCATCGAACGTGGCGAGCATCCCGTCGCCGGTGCTTTTGACCCATTTCCCGCCAAAGAGGGCCAGTTGATCTTTGGAGAAGCCGTCATGGATGTCGAGCAGCTTCGTCCAAGCCCTGTCTCCGAGCTCGTCTGCCCTGACTGTGGAATCAACTATGTCGGTGAACAGCACCGTGGTCAGGAATCGATCGATCTGCGGCTCGGGACGGGAGCCGACCAGAAACTGTTGGATCTCGCCGAGCGCCGCATCACTGTCCCCGATCCAGGGCCAATGATCCCCTCCCGGTAGCTCAACCAGCCGTGCTCCCGGAATGTGCTCGGCCATGTATCGACTGGCACGAACATCCACCACTGTGTCGTCGGAACGGTGGAGAATCAGGGTGGGGACGCTGATTGTCGGTAAGACGCTGCGGACGTCGGTGGCCCCGTTGGTCTTTATCAAAGCGACGTACATGCCCGGGCTGGCACTCAACCGACTCGTCCGGTTCCACCACCGAACCATGTCGGGTTCGTCGGCAACTCCCGGAACGAAGAAGTCGAGTCCAAAATGCTCGTTGAACTGGCCGGACTCGACCGACTTCAACTGAGCTATTCCTTCGGATCTAGTCACACCCCACGGCCAATCGTCCGCCCACGAGATGCGGGGTGTGGCCCCCCAGAGAACCAACGACGAAATCCGGTCCGGGTAGGTAGCCCCGAACAACGCGCTCATGGCTCCGCCCTCCGAGAACCCGAACAACGCAGCACGATCGACGTTGGCGGCGTCCATCACGGCATTGACGTCGGCCATTCGATCCTCCAGAGTCGGTGGCCGATCAATCGGCACCGGATCAGACAATCCTGTTCCCCGCTTGTCGAAAAGGATCAGCCGGGCGAAGGAGGCCAGACCCCGCAGAAAGGATGCCTGACGAGGCTCTTCCCAGCCCAGCTCCACATTCGAGACCCAGCCAGGCACAAACACCAGATCGAGGGGACCGTCGCCAACAACCTGAAAGGCGATGTGGAGATCGCCGACCTTGGCGTACTGAGTGGTTGGAGGCTCGAACACGACACTTGCTCCCGTCCGACGCACCCTACCTCCGGACACCAGAGCGCTGACCGATCACATGCAGCGGCATATCACGCTTGGGGATGGTGGTTACCCGTACGACGGTTCAACAGCCGGTCGCGGTTGCCGAAACCGTTCGGATACCGGCGGCCTTCGAGGTAGGCATGTGAACACCGACATCGTTGCATCGACGAACTCAATAGGTGCCGAGCCCAGACCCCCTTTTCGCCTGCTACTACTGCCGACTGACTAAACCTGAGTGAGCTAGACTCATATTTGGAATACGGTGCGACAATAAGGTGTTACCGAGTGTTCCAGCCAACAAGCAAGGAAAATCAAGCAGATGCCTGAAACCGCCCAACTGACACTTCCCGTCCTCCCCCTCCACAACGGCGTGGTCTTCCCTCACATGGTGGTGACGATCCGAGTCGAAACCGACGAGGGCCTAACCGCATTCGCAGCAGCCGAAAAATCAGACGGCCGTCTCCTCCTCGTGCCTCGCGTCGAGGGCCGATACGCCACTGTCGGGACCATCGCCGACATCCAGCAGTCCGACGACGACGGCAACGTCGTCGTCTCCGGACTGGCCCGGGCACGGGTGGGGGCCGGATCGGTCGATGAGTCGGGGGCTCTCTGGGTGGAGGTCGAGGAGTACCCCGAGGTCGACATCATCGACGGCGAACTCGAAGAACTCGTAGTCGAGTACAAGGCCACCGTCAGGGAGGTCCTGGAGAGCAGAGGTCTGGGAGGCGTCGCCGAGCGTCTGCTCAACATGGACAACCCGTCTCGTCTTGCCGACCTCGCCGTCTACTCACCCGACCTCTCTCTGGAACAGAAAGTCGAGCTCCTCGAGGCCCTCGACATCCGACGTCGACTTGGCCTGCTCCTCGAATGGATGAGGGAGGTCCTCGCCGACCTCGAGCTTCGACGCAAGGTCCGTGAAGACGCGACCGAGCGGATCGAAAAGGGCCAAAAGGAGTACATCCTCCGCCAGCAACTCGATGCAATCAAAAAGGAGCTGGGCGAGGACGGCGACGCCACCTCCGAGTACCGGGCCAAGCTCGAAGAGCGGGAACTCCCCGACCACGTCAACGAGGCCATCGAGCGCGAGATCGACCGTCTCGAGCGGATGAGTGAGCAGTCGCCCGAGCACTCCTGGATCCGAACCTGGCTCGACACGATGTTCGACCTGCCCTGGGGAGAGAAGTCGGAGGATCGGCTCGACCTGGACGAGGCGTGGACGGTGCTCGATGCCGACCACACCGGTCTCCATGACGTCAAGGAGCGCATCGTGGAGCATCTGGCTGTCCGAAAGCTTCGCAGCGATCGCGGCCTCTACGAAGAGGGAGAGCGGCACTCCGGATCCATCCTCCTTCTGGTTGGCCCACCCGGAGTGGGCAAGACATCACTCGGCGAGTCCGTCGCCAGAGCACTTGGCCGCAAGTTCATTCGGGTTGCCCTCGGTGGCATTCGAGACGAAGCCGAAATTCGTGGTCACCGGCGCACCTATGTCGGGGCCCGTCCCGGTCGTATCGCTCGCGCTCTGACCGAGGCGGGAACCATGAACCCGGTGTTCCTTCTCGACGAGATGGACAAGGTGGGCGCCGACTGGCGTGGAGACCCCTCCTCCGCCCTGCTCGAGGTGCTCGACCCGGCACAGAATCACACCTTCCGGGACAATTATCTGGAGACGGATCTCGACTTATCCGATGTCTTGTTCATCGCTACCGCCAACGTCGTCGAGACGATTCCCGGGGCGCTTCTCGATCGGACAGAGGTGATCCGCATCGACGGATACACCGACGACGAGAAGGTCGAGATCGCCAGGGACCACCTTCTCCCACGTCAGCTTCGAGGAGCCGGCCTCGAGCCGGAGGAACTCGAGGTGACAGAGCCCGCATTGGCCGCAATCGTTGATCGATACACCCGGGAAGCCGGTGTGCGAAACCTCGAACGCGAACTGGGCAAGCTGGCTCGCAAGGTGGCGACCGGGGTGGCCAAGGGCGAGGAAACCGGCACGGTTGTGGTGGTTGACGAGTCGGACGTCCAGGAATACCTCGGCAAGCCCAAGGTCTGGAAAGACGAAGCCTCCGACCGCACCGACGTGCCCGGAGTGGCAACGGGGCTGGCTGTCACCGGATCCGGCGGCGATGTTCTGTTCATCGAAGCCACCGTCATGGACGGTGAACCCGGTCTGACCCTCACCGGTCAACTTGGTGATGTGATGAAAGAGTCGGCCCAGATCGCCCTTTCCTACGTCCGGGCCCACGCCTCAGATCTCGGTATCGACGCCGACCGTCTGAAGGGAAGATTCCATGTCCACGTACCCGCGGGGGCCATCCCCAAGGATGGGCCATCAGCAGGTGTCGCCATGCTCACCGCCCTTGTTTCTGTGCTTACCGAGCGGAAGGTCAAAGACACTGTTGCGATGACCGGAGAGATCACCCTCCAGGGCAAGGTGCTGCCCATCGGCGGGGTCAAACAGAAGGTTCTGGCCGCCCACAGGGCCGGATTGACCGAAGTGATCGTGCCACGAAGGAATGAGATCGACATCGACGATGTCCCCGAGAAGGTGCGCGAGGACATCATCTTCCACATTGCCGACACCGTCGACGACGTCCTGAAGACGGCTCTCAACTAGCTCGAAATGGGGACGATGAACTCGTCCCCGAAGAGCCCCACCGGGATGTGCAGGCCGGCCCTCCGATAGGTCTCACCTGGAATGCCTATGTCGGCGAGCCACAGATCTCCGACGGCCGCCACGTCAAGGCCGGTCTTGGGCAATGCCAGCGTCATCGTTTGCGATGCGATCACATGAGCGCCCGGTGCTCCGCCAGTCGTCGAATCGATTCCGGATGGGACGTCCAGAGACAAGACGGGTGCCCCCTCATTCAGCGCCCACTCGATCATGTGAAGAGCGGCTCCCCTTGGAGGTCCGGAGAGGCTGTATCCGATGACAGCATCGACGATCAACGAAGGATCGAGGTCGTCCAGTTGGCCCGGACCGAGAGCCCGACCGTTGGTTCCCCTATAAGTCGCCAACTGTTGGGCCGGCACTTCGCCCAGACGGGTCTCGTCGGAGACGACGACTATCACCTCTCCGTGACGATTGGCCAGATGTCGGGCGCCACAGATCCCCCCGCCGCCGTTTCCGCCCGTCCCGGCGAGCACCACGATCGTGTCATCCCTCCACTCAGGACCGAGAAGGCGAATCGTCGTTGCGGCAAGATTCCTCCCGGCGTTCTCCATCATCTGATAGAGATTTGGACCAGTTTCTTCGATCGCGATCCTGTCGACTTCCCGCATCTGGTCTGCAGTCACCGCCGGCACCTCGATGCCTGCGCTGGTGACAAAGGAGGACGAGGTCACGACGAGGATTCGTCCGATCCCAGCATCCCACCGAGTGCAGCGGCCCGACGCCGACCCAGATCGCTCAACGGAATCTCGGCGCGCCCTGTGTGTCGCCCTGATTGGCCCCACTCAGTTTGCCCGTGCGAACCAATGCGACGCCGGGTCGAGTCATCAAGAGTCCCCGTTTGTGATCCACTCCCACTCATCGCCGAGCAGCGAGTCGGCTTCGGGCGGTCCCCAGGTGCCCCTCGGGTAGCTGATGGCCTTGGGGTGATCGTCGAGTACCGGTTGGAGAACCCGCCACGACTCCATGACGCCGTCCTCTCTCGCGAACAGAGACGAGTCGCCTCCGAGGGCGTCCCCCAAGAGGCGGTAGTAAGGCCCTCTTCCCGGTTCGACGTCGTCTTCGTGTTCGAGGACGAAATCGACGGGCTCGCTCACCATCTCGGGCCCCGGGCGTTTCGCCTGCATCGACAGGATGACCCGGTCCTCGGGCTTGCTCCTGAATGCAATCCGGTTGGCCCCCGGAGCCGAATTGGCACCGGCAAACAACATTCGGGGTGGCCGGTTGAACTCGACGACGGCCTCGGTGACCGTTGATGCGAGCCCTTTACCCGCCCTGATCACCCAGGGCACTCCCGCCCATCGCCACGAGTCGATTTCGAATCTCGCCGCAAAAAACGTCTCGGTGTCCGACCCCGACTCCACCCCGGGTTCATCGTGATAGCCCGCATACTGGCCGCGGACGATGTCTTGGGGACTCAGCGTCTTTGTCGCCTTGAGAACCTTGACCCGCTCGTCACGCAGAGCGTCGGGCTCATCGGAGACTGGCGGTTCCATGGCGAGCAGGGAGATGAGTTGGATCAGATGGTTCTGGACCACATCGCGCAGTGCTCCGACCGAGTCATAGAAGGCTCCCCGACCCTCGACTCCGAAGTCCTCCGCCATCGTGATCTGGACGCCTCGGATGTAGTGGCGGTTCCAGACGGGCTCGAGGATCGTGTTGGAGAACCGGTACACCATCAGGTTCTGCACCGCATCCTTGCCGAGGAAGTGGTCGATGCGAAAGACGCGAGGTTCCGGGTAGTGACGGTGGATGATCTGGTTCAGCTCGGTCGCGCTTGCCGTGTCACGCCCGAATGGCTTCTCGACAACGAGACGCCCGTCACTTGCCAGCCCGGCGCCGGCCAGACCAACAACAACGTCATCGAAGAGGTCTGGCGGGATTGCGAGATAGGAGACGGTCATCGTTATGTCGCCCAGACGGTGTTTGATGGTGTCGTAGGTAGCCGGATCGCGATAGTCGCCTGACACGTAGCAGAGACCCGAGGCGAAACGCCGGAAAACGGACGGATCTACCTCGATGCCCACTTCGACCAGGGCCTCTTCTGCCCGGCGACGAAGGTCGGCGTCATCCCCTTCGGTTTTGCTCACCCCGATGACAGGCATGTTCAGGTCGCCCGACGAAGCCAGGGCGTAAAGGGCAGGGAAGAGACGGGTCCGGGCCAGGTTTCCGGTGATGCCGAACAAGATCAGGGCATCGGCGTGGCCTGTCGTCATCGGTCTATCACTCTCGTTGGAAACACATCAGAGTGGGGACACGGTACATCGGGGGATCAATCGTCTCAGATCGGCCTCTCCAAGTCAGCCCTCGCGGACCAGCGGGGCCACCTCGGTGCCCAACAACTCGATGCTTCGCAACACCTTCTCGTGAGGGAGCGTCCCGACACTGACGTGCAACTCGAACCGGTTGATACCGAGGACTTCCTTCCAGCGGACGATCTTGGCCGCCACCGTCTCCGGATCGCCCAGCACCAGCGAGCCGTCGGGCTGACGCATCATGTCGTATTGCTCCCGGGTCATCGGGCCCCATCCCCGCTCCCGACCGATGCGGGTCATCGCCGCTGCATAGGAGGGGTAGAACTCGTCGGCCGCCTGCTCGGTGCTGTCGGCGACAAACCCGTGCCCATGGACCGACAACGGCACCTCCTCGGGGTCGTAACCCGACTCGACGAGGGTCTTGCGGTGCAGGTCGGCCAGAGCCCTGAAACGATCCGGGCTCCCACCGATGATGGCCAAAGCCACCGAAAGACCACGTGTTGCCGCACGGACGATCGACTGTGGGGTGCCACCGACGGCGACCCTGATCGGCAATGGCCGCTCCGGTCTCGGATAGATTCCGGTGTCCTCGATCGGACTCCGGAACCGGCCGGACCAGCTCACTCTCTCGTTGTCCCTGATCTCGAGAAGCAGGTCGAGTTTCTCGGCGAAGATCTCGTTGTAGTCGTCGAGGGAGTATCCGAACAGCGGGAACGACTCGATGAACGATCCCCGGCCCACCAGCAGCTCGGCTCTTCCCGACGAAACCAGATCGAGTGTGGCGTACTCCTGGAATACCCGCACCGGGTCGTCGGTGCTCAGGATGGACACCGCAGGGAACAGTCGGATCTTCGAGGTGCGGCCCGCCGCCGCCGCCAGCGTCACGGCCGGCGCCGAGGAGGCGAAATCGGGCCGATGGTGCTCCCCGAGGCCATAGACATCCAGGCCAACCTTTTCGGCGAGTTCTATCTCCTCGAGCACCTGACGGAGACGTTCCCCATGGCTTACCACTTCACCGGAGACGTTGGGGATGGTCTCGGCGAAACTGGTGAGTCCTAATTCCATGTTGATCCCTACTCTCGGTGCCTACCCCGCCCACTCAGCCGGGTCGGTAGACACTAGAGCGGTGGGCGATCGACACCACCCTCAGTCAAGCCGAAGGATCCAGCCATAGGGCCAATCCCGACGCACCGGTCTGGTCGACCGCGTAGAGTGAATTATCTAGTCGAAAGGTGAGCAGATGAAGCGAATATTCACGGTAATCGCAGTAGTTGCGTCGCTGATCGGGGCAATGATGCCGACGGCGGGCGCCACCCCGCCCGACGAGGTGGTCTACCTATCGCTGGGTACCTCACTCGCAGCCGGATCAATGGCCGACCCGGCCGGGGATACCACATTCTCTTCCAGTCAGTCCTACACAGACCAGCTCTACCAGCGGGTAACGGGGCGAATCGGAATCGACCTGGCACACGTCAAACTCGGGTGTCCCGGCGAGTCCACAGACCAGTTCATGGGGGGACTCGACTCCTTTGGCCGGCCATCGGCTTGCGTGGGCCTATACGACACCGGCTCCCAGCAAGGAGACGCTCTGGCGACGATCGCCGGAGGAAACGTCGTGCTTGTCACCATCGACATCGGAGCCAATGACATCCTCAATGCTCAGATCCTGTGCCTCGGCGACCCCGGGTGCATTGTCCTAGCCGTGCCGGGCATCGCCGCCAAGGTGGCTCAGATCGTCGGGACGTTGCGAGAAGCGGGTTACGGCGGCCCGATCTTGGCGATGA
>Ga0209980_10001516_pt1 | contig 12726 bp, 10 predicted proteins | sample CR02metaG_FD_183611 | JGI IMG/M metagenome (GOLD analysis project Ga0209980, IMG submission 183611) | Deep subsurface microbial communities from Mariana Trench to uncover new lineages of life (NeLLi) - CR02 metaG (SPAdes) (version 2) | ecosystem: Environmental > Aquatic > Marine > Ocean trench... | reverse complement strand
AAGGTCGAGGGCTTGGTCGAGGTCGGCCTCTTCGAAGTGGACTATGTTCCGGGCATGGCAGTGGTCTTCTGGTAGGCGAGACAATGGCCGCTGAGCGAGCGGTCACGGTGGTCGTCCCGGCCTGGAACGCGAGTCGCTGGCTCCCTGGGTGCCTCGACGCCCTGCGGGCGCAGACCTACAAGGATTTTTCCGTAGTGGTTGTCGACAGCGGCTCGACGGATGGCAGCGGGGACGGCCTGGTCGATGAATGCCTCGATCTCGAGGTCGTCCGCCTACCCGAAAACCGGGGCTTTGCGGTGGCGGTCAACGCCGGTATCCGAGCGGCGCGGAGTCCCCATGTCGCCCTCCTCAACGTCGATACCCGGGCCAGGCCCCGGTGGCTCGAGGCGCTGGTCGGCTGTCTCGAGGAGCTCGGACCGGAGGTCGCCGGCGTGTCGTCCAAGATGCTCGACATGGAGCACCCTGGGATCATCGACGACGCCGGAAACAGTCTGAGCTGGTACGGCTCGGCGACCAAACAAGGCCACGGCGAGCCGGCGGAGACCCACACGGAGCGCTGCGAGGTTTTCTCCGTGAGCGGGGGCGCCGCCCTCTACCGGCGGAGTTTTCTTACCGAGGTCGGGTTTGACTCGCGGTACCACAGCTATTTCGAGGACCTCGATGTCGGCTTGAGGGGCCGGATTCGTGGCTACCGCTTCTTCTTCGAGCCGCGGGCCGAGGTTCTGCACCGGGGCGGCGGTGCCGGCCTGGGCCGCGGGCGCTATGTCACACTCGTGACCCGCAACCGTCTGATGACCTTCCTCAAGAGCATCCCGGGAAGGCTGTTGTTCAAGCACTGGCATCGGCTGGTGTGGGGTCAGCTGTATTTCTTCATCGCCTACAAGCGACCGCTCCACTCGCTGCTGGGCTACCTGAGCCTGGCGCGGAATCTGCCGCACATCCTCGAGGAGAGACGGCGGCTGAGTCGTGAGCGTGTCCTATCGGACGCTGCGCTCGATAGGTTGCTCGGGTGCGAACTGGGCGAGCCGCCCTTGCGCGAGCTGCTGCTGCGGCGTCTGCGTGGGCGTCACGGTGGAGCGGCGGGGCCGCCGTGACGACATGAAGGTTAATAAGCTATCTCCTGCCCAGACCGAAGCCCGCGCGGCCGGAGCAGCGTGTAGAACGGTGCGGTGGATGGAGGCGAGGAGCGTCGTCTCGGTTACCACACCAGGGGCACAGCAGCGAGTTGGCCGCGTAGACCCGGAGGATGGGTTTTGCCCAACTGAGGCAAGCTGCCCGCAGATCATCGCCTGCGCAACCGGGGTTCGAGTTGTCTTGTCGGCGAGGCCCCGGAAGCGTCTTGAATCAGGCGCGATTGACGACGATGATGTCTTGGTAGCTCGAGAAGTGTTCACGACCGCACCATTTGCCATAGCGGATCGGATCGCTGACCGCGAAGTCGCCGCGCTCGAAGAGCCCTCGGACCCAGGTCTCACGGTAGGCCACGGCAGCTTCGGGGCTCCGCTCGTCGAACAGCCGGTGAACTCCGAGGTCGTGAGGGAAGTCGATCGAGCTTCGACCCCCTCGGAGGAGCTGCTCCGACTCCGGGTTGAGGAGAAAGAAAGTCACCAGCAGCCGCCCACCGGGGCGGACCACCCGCCGCAGCTCTTCCGTGTAGCGCTCGATCTCCGGCGGCAGCATGTGGGTGAAGACCGAGGTCAGAAACGCGAAATCGAAGGCTTCGTCGGGGAAGGGAAAGCAGTAGGAGGCCGCCGCCTGGCCGCCCTTCCGGTTGTACCGCGAGTTGCACACGTCGGCAAGGTGGAAACGGAAGTGGGGGAATCTGGCGGTGATGTGGCGCCGGCACCAGCGGATGCTTGCGGGCACGATGTCGAACCCGTCGTAACCGCCTGCGGCCTCGAGGTAGCGGGTCAGCGGCACCGCCATCCGCCCGACGCCACAGCCCACGTCGAGAACTCGCTCCGTGGGACCCAGGTCACAGAGCGTTTGGAAGTGGCCGAGAAATTCTTCGCCGATCTCGGCGAAGTCCCCCGACCCCACGTCCCGAAGATGGCGCGGAGGCAGCAGGTCCTCCCGCCTTCCCAGGAGGTGGTCCGTGGCGTCCAGCGCCATCAGCAGCGCGCGGCGGATCATCAGCCTCCTGGAGTATTGTTCACCTCGTCAGTCTACTTGTACTTGTGCGGCACACCCGGTTCGACGCGGTGGAAGCCGAAACTGTGATCGTCGTTTCCGAGGGAACGGACAACCTGGGCCGGTGACTGTGCTATTTTGTCCGGGGGTGACCGATGGCTTGGCTCAATAACAACAACAGCGGAGTTCGTCGCTCGGGGGGCGTCCTTCGATCGGCGACGCTCGCCGTGTTGCTCTTGCTGTCGCTCGCGGCGGCGCGCTCGATCGCCGTCACTCCACCGGGTGTGGCCGAAGCCATTCGGGCTCAGCGCTCCCTGCTCGAGGCGGCGCCGCGAAGCATTACCCTGTTGAACGATCTGGCGAACCTCCTGGCTCTGGCGGGCCACGCCGAGGAGGCGGAGGAGGTCTACCGTCACGCTCTGGAGGTCGATCCGGAGAGCGTCGCGACGCATTACAACCTGGCGCTGTTTCACGAAGAGGCCGGTCGCCGCCGGCTCGCCCGGCGGGGCTTTCAGAAAGCGCTGAAGATCGCGCCGGACCACGCCTGGAGTCACTATCAGCTGGGCTACCTCGCCGCCGAGGGCGGCCACCGGAGCAAAGCGATCGACTACTACGTGAGGGCGTTTGCCCTGGAGCCGCGGCTCACGATGCCCGACTTCAATCCCCACATTCTCGCCAACGATCTGGCGACCCAGGCTCTCCTGATCGCCCACGCGACCGATTCCGCCGCCGCCCTGGCGCCCAGGATCTATCAGAATCCGGGGCGGGTGAGAGAGCTGCTATTCGCGCCGATGAAAGCTCCCGTCGACGTCTCTCCCGAGAGCCGGGGGGCCACGACCTCGGGCGGTAGCGGCGGGATCCGGTCCGGCGGGGGAGGCGTCGGAGGGGGAGGCCTGGAGCCGGGCGAACCCTCCGTGCCGATGGCTCCCAAAGGGGACCGAGCCGAGCCCGAGCCCGAAACCGCGGTCCCGCCCGCCACGGTCCGCTCTCGAGGGGCGGCCGGCGTCCGGCAGGTTCCAGGCGGCACGGTTCTCCGGCAGCGCGCGGTGCCGGATCCCGCGGAGACACCGGGAGCGGCCGGTGCGCCGACCCGTACCTCGGCGAGTGACCCGGAGCCCTCCGGCCAACCGACGCCGGCCCCGGACGTGGTTCCCTCCGAACCGGCTCAGCCGGAGCCGGCTCCGGCCGAGCCGGCCGACTCGAGCGAGCCCGAGTATGAGCCGGCCCCGGAAGAGCCTCCGGCCGAGCCAGGCGATCCGGACGAGTATGATCCGGACGAGTATGAGCCGGATGTGTTCAGCACCGGACGACTCGAGCTGCGGCTGGTTCCCAAGAGAGGGATTCAGGTCGCTTCCCTGCCGCGCAACCCCGCCGGTTGATCCCCGAGCGGACGCCGACGGGGGGAACCATGAAGGCCCTGCTGCCGGCCCTCTTTCTCGGCATTCTGACGTTCTGGAGCGGCACCTTCGCCGGCGGCGCGACGTTCTCCGGGGCGGTCTCGGCTCATGCCGTTATCCTGGCCTTCTGTCTTCTCGGGGCTGCCAGGTGGCGTGATCCTCTCGGGCTCGGCAGCTACGGGAAATGGCTGCTCCCGGCTCTGCTCGTGGCCCTGGGTGCCGGCTGGTGGTTGGGCCCAGTACCCAGAGCCGGAATCGTCGGGCTCGTGCTGCTTCCCGCGTTCCTTCTCATCCCCTCGGCCGTGGCCGCCTGCTGGCGGCGGCCGTCCGAGCGGCGGCTGGGTCTCGCAGCCCTCGGGCTCGTTTTGGGCCTCGTGGCGGCTCTGGCTCTGGTTCGTTGGCAGGTTCAGGGCTCGCCCCGCGCCGCGATGCCGCTCGGCCATCACAATCTCTTGGCCGTTTGGCTGGTGATCATTTGGCCGGTCGGCTTGGCGTCCCTCGCCGGGCGCGGTGCCGGGCGCCGCATCCTCGGGACGCTCGTGGGCGCCTCCGCGGTCGCGGCACTGGCCGTTACCGGCTCGTTTCTCGCCTCGTGTGCTCTTTTGGTGCAGAGTCTTCTTGCGGCGATCTGGTGGAAGCGGGCACGACCGTGGTTGGCGCTGGCTCTTGTCGTCGTCTGGATCGGTCCGGGGGCCGCTCGGAGGGGGATCGAGTGGTTGCAGAAAGGGCCGGTGGCTCTCGAGGGCGCCGCGGCCATCGACGGCATTCCGTGGAGCTTCGAGCGCGCCGCACGAGTGCTCTCCGGAAGCGACGGTTCCTCCCGAGTTCGGACCGGGTACGCGCGGGCCGGCTGGAGGGGCTCGAGCCGGCGCCCGTTCCTGGGCTGGGGACCGGGCTCGGTGCCCTGGACTCTCGGTCGGTTTCTCGAGCCGGTGGCGGGCTTGCATCCGGCGAGCGAAGTCGTGGGCGATCTTCACTCCTGGCCGCTGCAGCTGGGATACGAAACCGGAGCCGCCGGGCTGGCTCTGGTTGCGGCGATCGGGTGGCTGTTCGCGCGGCGGCGGCACGCGGAGCTCGCGACCACCCGCGAGACGGTTCTCCTGCAGGCGGCGCTGGTGGGACTCGGCGGCGGCGCGGTCATGCTGTTGGGCAATGCGCAGGTCACGGTGCTCGCTCTGCCGGCGGCAGTGGCGGTCGTCGCCGGGGCGGCGCTGGCGTGCAATCCGCGACCGTCCCGCGGTGCCGGCCGTTCCGCGGTCGGGCTCGGCTGTCTGTACCTTCTTCCGGCGGCTCTTGTCCTCCTGCCTCTCGAGCGGGCTCATTACTTCTACCAGCGGGCCGTCGCCGCCGAGACCCGATCCGCGGCACTCGCGCACGTTCGCAGGGCCTCCGAACTCGACCCCGCGTTCCCGCTCTACCGGGCGCGGGCGGCCTGGCTGGCGGCGGAGCTCGGAGGGCCCGACGCGGGCCTCGCCGAGGGGGCGCGTCGCGCCGCCGTCGAGGCCCAGCACCTGGCGCCGCTATGGCTTGCCGCCGGAGTTCTAGGGCTCGAGGCGGACCAACCTTGGGCCGAAGAGGCTCTGGAGCGCGCTCGGAGGCTCGATCCTCTTTCCCCCCTCCCCGCCTTTCATCTGCTGCGAGCCCGCCCGGCGAGTCACGACGCGGTCGAGTTGGGTGTCGAGGCCCTGGCCGGCGACCGCCGCCTTGGCGCCGCGGTGTTCTGGGAGGAACACCCGGAGCTGCGCGAAGCCGTGCTCGAGCGGCTCGGGCGAGAGGCGCCCGGAGCGGCCGCGATGCTGTCCGCTCGGACTGCCGGTCCGACAGTCCTCCTGGTGCAGAGCATGGACGTCCGGCCAGCCCTTTCGTTCTCGCTGTTCGCGTTTCGCAGGTCGCCGTGGCCTGCGGACTTTGCGCCGGTCGAGGTGCGTAGCGAACGCCTGTCCGCTTCTCCGGGCTCTTCCTCTTGACACGTTTCCGGGCCCGGCCTACAATTAGCACTCAGCCAGGCCGAGTGCTAGCAGTTCCGCGGCCTGCCTGACCGTCAAGTCATTCAAAAAGTGGGCTCTTAGCCCCATAACGACGAGGAGGAATTCTGAATGTCAGTGAAAATTCGCCCGTTGCATGACCGCGTTCTGGTCAAGCGACTCGAATCGGACGAAGAACAGGTGCGCGGCGGCATCATCATCCCCGACACCGCCAAGGAAAAACCCCAGGAGGCCGAGGTCGTGGCCGTTGGGCCCGGCAAGCTCACCGAGGAGGGCAAGCGCCAGCCGATGGACGTCAAGGCGGGCGACCGCATTCTGATCGGCAAGTACTCGGGGAGTGAGATCAAGATCGACGACGACGACTACGTGATCCTGCGCGAGGACGAGATCCTCGCGGTCGTCGGTTAAGCGCCCCACAGATTCAAACTGAAGATCCCAGGAGGATAGATACAGAAAATGGCAAAACAGATCACTTATTCCGAGGATGCGCGTCGCGCCATCCTCAGGGGCGTCAACAAGCTGTCCGACGCCGTCAGGGTGACGTTGGGTCCCAAGGGACGCAATGTCGTCATCGAAAAGAAGTTCGGCTCGCCGACGATCACCAAGGACGGTGTCACCGTCGCCAAGGAGATCGAGCTCAGCGATCCGGTCGAGAACATGGGTGCCCAGATGCTTCGCGAGGTCGCCTCGAAGACCTCCGATGTGGCGGGTGACGGCACCACCACGGCCACGGTTCTGGCCCAGGCGATTTTCCGCGAAGGCTCGAAGAACGTCACCGCCGGCGCCAATCCGATGGAGCTGAAGCGCGGTATCGATCTGGCGGTCGATGCGGCGGTCAAGGAGATCGACAAGATGTCGAAGCCGGTCACGGGCGCCGAAATAGCCAACGTCGGCACGATCTCAGCCAACAACGACTCCGAGATCGGCGAGATCATCGCCGAGGCGATGGAGCAGGTCGGCAAAGACGGTGTGATCACCGTTGAAGAGGCCCGCGGCATGGACACCACGCTCGAGGTCGTCGAGGGTATGCAGTTCGACCGTGGGTATCTTTCGCCCTACTTCGTGTCGGATCCCGAGCGGATGGAAACCGTTCTCGAGGACGCGAAAATCCTGCTGCACGAGAAGAAGATCAGCTCGATGAAAGATCTGCTGCCGATTCTCGAGCAGACGGCCAAGCAGAGCAAACCGCTTCTGATCATTGCCGAAGACATCGAGGGCGAGGCCCTGGCGACCTTGGTGGTCAACAAGCTGCGCGGCACCCTGAACGTTGCCGCGGTCAAGGCACCCGGTTTCGGCGACCGCAGGAAGGCCATGCTCGAGGATATCGCGATCCTTTCGGGTGGCCGGGTGATCACCGAGGATCTCGGCATCAAGCTCGAGAACGTTCAGTGGGACGACCTCGGTGACGCCAAGAAGGTGGTCATCACCAAGGACGAGACCACGCTGGTCACGGACTCCGATGACAAGAAACGTCGCGACGCTATCGGGGGCCGGGTCAAGCAGATCCGCAACCAGATCGAGGAGACGACGTCCGACTACGACAGCGAGAAGCTCCAGGAGCGTCTGGCCAAGCTCGTGGGCGGAGTCGCCGTGATCAAGGTCGGTGCCGCTACCGAGACCGAGATGAAGGAGAGGAAGGCTCGCGTCGAGGACGCGATGCACGCCACCAAGGCGGCCGTCGAAGAGGGCATCGTCCCCGGCGGCGGCATCGTCTTTCTGAGGGCTATCCCTGCTGTGGACGCCATCAAGGCCGACGGTGACATCCAGGTGGGCATCGATGTGGTGCGCCGGGCGCTCGAGGAGCCGACCCGTCAGATCGCCAACAACGCAGGCGAGGAAGGCTCGGTGGTGGTCAAGGAGCTCGATTCGAGCGAAGGTGCGACCGGCTTCAACGCCCAGACCGGCGAGTACGAGGACCTGGTCAAGGCCGGTGTTATCGATCCGGCGAAGGTGGCCAAGACCGCGCTGATCAACGCCGCTTCGATCGCGGGCCTGATGCTCACGACCGAGGCTCTGGTCTCCGAGATCAAGGAGAAGGATGACGGCGGCGACGGCGGCGGCATGGGCGGCGGCATGGGTGGGATGGGCGGCGGCGGCATGGGCGGGATGTACTAAATCCCACTCGAGGAAAGCACGCTTTCGAACGGCCCGGGGGCAACCCTGGGCCGTTTTTCTATGGCTTGTCCACTCCCATCGTCACCGCTCCTGGCGAGCTGCACGGATAGCCGCTCGCGCGGCGCGAACGGTAAAGGCTCACATTGAGCGCCCAGCAACTCGGCGCTGGAGAACTCGCTTTTCGAGCGCCCTAGAACAGGGTGTAGATAAACGGTGCCACGCCGCTGCCGCCGACGATCAGGAGCACCCCCACCAAGACCAGCACGACGAGGATGGGGAGCATCCACCACTTCTTGTTTTCCATCAGGAACTGGGCGAATTCTGAAAAGAAGCTCTGGCGCTTGCCTTTCGCTTCGCGTTCGAATTCGGATGAAGAGGGTGGGGTCATAGGCAGCTCCTTACCTCACGGATTCTAGCTCAGAACTGTTGGAAGTGGCGTTTGGCGCCGCGGCGAACCTTACGCTCGATCCAGTAGGTCGACGCCTCGCGGTCGAACCGCCGGTGCAGGGAATCGCGCCCAATCAGGCGGAACACCAGGGCGATGGGTGTGATCATGCCGTAGTAGACGAGCATCAGTGCCAGCGTTCCGACGACCATGCCGATCGGAAACGCCAGGACCGAGAGTGCGATGAACAGGGGCTTGATGGCTACTGGAAAGGCCAGTCCGAGGAGTCCGGTGATGGGTCCGCCGATCCAGAGTCCCTGTGACCATGGATTGGGCCCTGTCTTCCACCAGAGGAGTCCGCCGACGATTGCCGTCGCCACGATCAGGGCGATCGAGAACTGGCGCAGTTCTCTCTGGTTGGGGTTCAGATTGAGGTCAATCACTCGAGATCTCCGCTAGGACCAAGCTAGTCGAGGGCGAAACTTTCGAGGTACTTCTGCTGCTCCCGTTGGCTCAGAAGCTCCGGCTGCTCCTCTTTGAGAAGCAGAAAGTTCTCCAGCGCGAGGACATCCATGTTGGTCGCCAGAAAGCACCGGTAGGCGTCTTCAGGCGTACACACGATCGGCTCGCCGCGAATGTTGAAACTGGTGTTGATCGCCACCGGGCATCCGGTGAGCTCATAGAAGCGCTCCAGGATCGGCCGAAAGGGTCCGTCGCGTTCTGCGTCTACGGTCTGCACACGCGCCGAGTTGTCGACGTGGGTGATCGCCGGAACCGTCGAGCGGGCGACTTTGAGCTTGTCGAGGCCCTGAGCTCGGGCAGCCTCGGCGTCGAGTGGTGTTCGTTTATCTTCACGAACGTCCGCCACCAGCAGCATGTAGGGACTCTCCTGACCGGGTTCGAACTCGAAGTACTCATGGCTGTGTTCGGCCAATACGATCGGCGCGAAGGGGCGGAAGGACTCGCGGAACTTGATCTTGACGTTCATTGTGAGCTGCATCTCGCGGCTGCGGGCGTCGCCGATGATCGAACGGGCTCCGAGCGCTCGTGGACCGAATTCCATTCTTCCGGCAAACCAGCCCACAACTTTCTCGCTGGCCATGAGTTGGGCGGCCTCGTTGACGAGGTCGGCGTGGTCGTCGAACTCCCTGTAGACGGCGCCGACTTCGTCCAGGTGGCTGCGAATCTCTTCGGCCGAGAAGGACGGTCCGAGGAGGCTCGAGGACTGGCCGTCGGGGACACCCGGGCTCCTCGAGTTGTCCAGCAGCTGATGCCAGACGAAGAGCGCAGCACCCAGGGCGCCGCCGGCGTCACCCGCGGCCGGCTGGATCCAGAGGTTCTCGAAGGGGCCCTCCCGCAGCAGCTTGCCGTTGGCGACGCAGTTGAGGGCTACGCCTCCGGCCAGCACGAGATTCTTCTGCCCGGTTTGCCGGTGCACGTGGCGGGCCATGCGAAGGACGATGTCTTCGGTGACAACCTGTATCGAGGCGGCCAGATCCATCTCTCGCTGGGTCAGTTCGGCTTCGGCCTTCCTTGGCGGACCGCCGAAGAGCTTGTCGAACTTCTTCGAGGTCATGGTCAGGCCCTGGCAGTAGTTGAAGTACGACATGTCCATCCGGAACGAGCCGTCTTCCTTGAGGTCGATGAGGTGGTCCAGGATCACCTGGGTGTATCGGGGCTCGCCGTAGGGAGCCAGCCCCATGAGCTTGTACTCACCGCTATTGACCCGGAACCCGGTGTAGTAGGTAAACGCCGAGTAAAGCAGTCCCAGGGAGTGGGGGAAATGGAGCTCGTGGGTCAACTCGATTTCGTTGCCGCGGCCGCTGCCAAAGCTGGCCGTCGCCCATTCCCCGACGCCGTCCATGGTCAGGATGGCGGCCTCCTCGAAGGGCGAGGGGAAGAACGCGCTGGCGGCATGGGACTCATGGTGCTCGGTGAAGATGTAACGCCCGCGGAATTTCTTGCCGAGGCCCTTGTCCATTTGGCGCGGCAGCCAGAGCTTTTCCTTCAACCAGAGCGGCATCGCCTTGCGGAACGATCGAAATCCGATCGGCGCATAGGTGACGTAGGTTTCGAGCAGGCGCTCGAACTTGGTCAAGGGCTTGTCGTAGAAGGCGACATGGTCGAGTTCGGAGGCGTCGAGCCCGGCCTCGGCCAGGCAGTACTCGATCGCGTGCCGAGGGAAGCCGAAATCGTGCTTCTTGCGCGTGAACCGCTCCTCTTGGGCGGCGGCGACGATTTTGCCATCGACGACCAGAGCCGCCGCGCTGTCATGGTAGAAGGCCGAGATGCCGAGGATTGCCGTCATGTCGAGTCCAGGGGGTGAGCGGCTGGCCTCTGCTTTGCCGAGATCGGTTCGTGGACTTTTCTAAACCAGCCTGCCGTTCTCGAGAGACCCTCGGAAAGACTGAGCGGGGTTGGCAACTTCAGCTGCTTTCGGAGTTTTCTGCCGTCAACCGACGAGCGCAGTTGCTCGCCCGGCATGGCTGGTCCGTGATCGGGTTGACGATCGATTTGCGCGGCACGGCAGATCTCTCGATAGAGGTCTAGAACCGAGGTCTCTTGGCCGGTGCCGACGTTGAAGGTATTGAAACCGTTCAGATTCAGAACCGCGAGATTGGCCGCAACGACATCGGAGACATGAATGTAGTCGCGCGTCTGAGACCCATCGCCATTGATTCGGGGTGTCTCGTCTGCGATCAGCCTTTGGAGAAAGATGGCCACGACGCCGGCTTCTCCATGCGGGTTTTGCCGTTCTCCGTAGACGTTGGCATATCGTAGGCAGGTCGCGTCGAGTCCGTACTCTCGGTTGAAGTAGTAGAGGTAATGTTCACAAGCCAGCTTGGAGACACCGTAGGGCGAAAGCGGCCGGCAAGGATGATCCTCGGCGGCGGGGTGACTCTCCTGCTCTCCGTAGATGGCGCCGCCGGTCGAGGCGAAGACGAACGTCTCCACTCCGGCCGTCGAGGCGGCCTGTAGCAAGTTCAAGGTTCCCAGAATGTTGACGTCGGCGTCGAAGCTGGGCTCGCGAGTCGAGCGCCGGACGTCCATCTGAGCCGCATGGTGCAGAATGGCTTTCGGCTTCAGGGACTCGATCAGGCCAGCGGCTTCGGGCGACCGGATATCGAGCAACTCGAGCTCGATACCCGCTGACAGGTTCGCCCGAGATCCGGTCGAGAGATCATCCAGGGCCACGACCAGGTGTCCCTCAGCCAGCAGGGCGTCGCAGATGTGTGAGCCGATGAAACCGGCTCCACCGGTGACCAGGAAAACCGAGCGTTCGACCACTAATGCACGATCCCCGATTCGGCGTCGCGGGTCGACGATTCGGCCGACACGACGATCTGCAGCTGCGCCTCGGGCAGAAATTCCGCGAGGTAGCGGCGTACTGCGTCGGAGGAGCCCCGGGCGGCAAGCTCTCGCAGGGCGATAACGGCTTCCTTTACGCGATGGCTCGGATAGCCGGAAAGCTTGCCGACGAAGACCTTGGGATGAAGCGTGCGATCGGTTTCTTCGTTGTCCAGCTGAAGTTGCTCAGCGAGCTTTTCGCCCGGCCGGAGGCCGGTGAAGGCGATCTGAATGTCGTCATGCGGCTTGTAGCTCGACAGCGTGATCATGTCTCGGGCGAGGTCCAGAATGCGCACGGGATCGCCCATGTCCAGAATCAAGATCTCTCCACCACCACCGATCGCTCCCGCCTCCATGACCAACTGGGCGGCTTCCGAGGGCGTCATGAAATACCGGGTCGCTTCGGGATGGGTCACCGTGAGCGGCCCGCCTTTTTCGATCTGGTGCCTGAAGATGGGCACCACCGAGCCGGTCGAGCCCAGGACATTGCCGAATCGAACGGCCAGGAATCGGGTGTCTCTGAACTCCCGATCGAGGTCCTGGATCACCAGTTCTGCGACGCGCTTGGTAGCGCCCATGACGGAACTCGGCCGGACGGCCTTGTCGGTGGAGATCAGCACGAAGACCTCGCAGCCTGCGGCGCTGGCGACGCGGCCGAGCGTTTCGGTTGCCAGCACGTTGTTCTTGACCGCTTCGCAGGAGTTGGTCTCCATCATGGGCACGTGCTTGTGAGCCGCGGCGTGGAAGATCACTTGCGGCTTCGCGCGGTCGAGAACCACCCGCATCGAGGCGGCGTCGCCGACATCGGCGACATGGGCGCGGATGTCCAATGTCGGGTACAGCTCGCGCAGGTCTCGGTCGATCAAAAAGAGCAACGGCTCGGCGCGGTCGAGCAGAATGATTTGCAGGGGATTGAAACGAGCGACTTGCTTTGCGAGTTCGGCGCCGATCGAACCGCCGGCTCCGGTTACCAGGATGGAGCGGCCGGTCAGCAGTTCTCGAATCTTGTCTTCGTCCAGTTCCACCGGCTCACGGCCGAGCAGATCCTCGATCTCGACATCGCGGAACCTGCTGATCGCCACATTCTCGTTGAGGATCTCGTAGTAACCGGGAATGATCCGAACCCGGGTCCCGGCGCGGTCACACGTACTCACGATGCGCCGAATCGTCGAGGCCGGGGCGTCCGCCATGGTGATGATGACTTGATCGATCGAATACTCCGCAATCAGAGCGGCAACGTCTTTCGTGGTTCCGAGTACCGAGAGGCCGGCAATGACCGAACCCTGCTTTTCGACGGCATCGTCCACGAACCCGATGAACCGGTGCTTGGTATCGCCGCGGCCGTGCATCTCGCGTACGGCGAGCA
>Ga0209980_10001514_pt1 | contig 12736 bp, 13 predicted proteins | sample CR02metaG_FD_183611 | JGI IMG/M metagenome (GOLD analysis project Ga0209980, IMG submission 183611) | Deep subsurface microbial communities from Mariana Trench to uncover new lineages of life (NeLLi) - CR02 metaG (SPAdes) (version 2) | ecosystem: Environmental > Aquatic > Marine > Ocean trench... | reverse complement strand
TAACGCCTCGACATGAGCCAGGCGTTCCTCGGGACCGACCATGTCTGTGCCGGGACCTGGAAAACTTGGCTTGTCTTTATCGGGAAACCAGGCTCCGCCCATGCCGGCAGTCAGATTGATAATGACATCGGTATCGCTTCCGCGCACCAGCTCCACCACTTTTTGATACAGTTCGACGTCCCGGGCTCCCTTACCCGTTTTCGGATCTCGTACATGTATGTGGGCAACCGCCGCACCGGCTTTGGCAGCCGAAATCACGGCATCCGCGATCTGCGGTGGCGTCACTGGAAGATCCGGGTGCCTGTCCCACGAATCGCCCGCTCCGGTAACGGCACAGGTAATAATGACGTTCTTCTTCATTTACACACCCTCTGTCCCCGCCCTGCCAAATCGATTCTGACAAAATGCCATGGCAAGTAACATTAAAGACAATACATCAGCCATTATAAATTCCATAAGAGCGTTGACTGTAAAATTTTGGCTGCCCCCGAGCGAATTTTCGACAGCTTCGATTAGAACTTGCAATTGATTGACTTTTTCTAACAATAAGGGGATGCGCAAGCGTCTCCCGCCCCTGAACGCACTACGTACCTTTGAAGCCGCCGCCAAGCATTGCAGTTTCAAAGGAGCAGCTGATGAATTGTGTGTGTCCCACTCTGCCGTGAGCCACCAGATCAAGAAGCTGGAGCAGTATCTGGGAGTTGAATTATTTGTGCGTGTAGCCAGGGGTGTGGAGCTGTCCAGGGCCGGCCGGGACTATTACCCGACGATTCGTGCAGCCTTCGACCGCATCTCAGACGGAACTGAACTGATTCTTTCACTCAAGGCGCCGGGGATTGTAACGGTGCAAGTCTATTCCACCTTCGCCATTCGCTGGCTGATACCCCGCATGCCCGAGTTTCAGGCACGCTTTCCAAAAGTCATGGTGCGCCTGCATACCTCCCAGTCAGATGTGAATTTCGAGCACGAGGATGTTGACCTTTGTGTCATGATCGGGGCCCCATCGCACACTGATTTACATTATGACTACTTGTTCTCCAGCCGGATTTTCCCGATCTGCAGCCCAGCCTTGCTCAACGGCGGCATCAGACTCGAACAGCCACAAGATCTTGCCCAACACACCATCATCCAGGTTTACCCGTCAGAGCAGGATTGGTGGGTTTGGCTGGAAGAAAACCACGTACACGATGTGAATCCGAACTCGGGTTTGCAGTTTGACAGTTATGACCTGGCATGGAACACAGCCACCCAGGGCCTGGGCGTCGCGCTTGGCATGGAGCCTTTTGTGAACCGTGATCTCGAATCGGGCATGCTGGTTGAGCCGTTTTCGGGGCAGCGGGTATTTGCCCACGGCGACTGGTACCTGGCCTGCCTCAGCGAAAAAGCTGATCGCGAGGAAATCAGCACCTTTCGGGACTGGTTGCTGCAAGAAGTACACCAAGACAAAGCCATGTCGCAATCCAGACAGGCGCCGGACGTCGAAATTAAGGAGTAAAATTTTCGTTCGAGTTGATCGCCTTACTGGACGATTAGCGCGTTATCCAGCATCAGTTCAGCGCCGTTCATGAAGCGCGATTCATCACTGGCCAGGTAAAGCACCAGGTTCGCCACGTCCTCAGGCCGCCCGATACCAACGGGATCACCGGGATCTTTCTTGTCCGGATCCGGTGGTTCCATGCCGAGTTCGGCGCGTGCACTGTGCACCATGGGCGTGTCGATTGACCCTGGATGGATTGAATTGCAACGGATGTTGTAGCCGTTCATCTGGCAATGAACGGCAATCGACTTGGTCATGCTGCGCACGGCGCCCTTGGCCGCGCTGTAGGCGAAAAACACCGGGTAGCCGAGATGCGAAGCCACCGATGACATGTTGATGATCGATCCACCCCCTCGAAGTTTCATCGCCCCAATGGCGGCCCGGCAACCCAGGAAGACGCCTTCGCTCATGACTGCGTTGGCCAGGCGGAACTGTTCCAATGTAGTGGTTTCGGGCGTTGCGATGAACGCGATGCCCGCGTTGTTGACCAGCACATCCAATCCGCCGAATTCATCCACCACAGCTGCCATTATTTCCTCCCAGTGGCCTTCATCTGACACATCGTGGTGAAAGAAGCGGGTCTCCTGACCGGTGGATTCGCTGATTTGCGCAGCCAACTCCCGACCTTCGTCATTGATGTCGGTGAGAATGACCGTGGCGCCTTCTTCGGCCAGGAGCCATGCATCGGCTTTACCCAGGCCGGAGGCCGCTCCCGTGATTAAAACTATTTTTCCTGACATGCGTGGCATCGGTTTGCTCCGTATTGATTTCTGGCCCGCATATTACATGAAGGCGGACCAGTAAATTTTAAATTCAATTGTATTCAGAAACTTATTGGTAATAGGACTCCAAAACAAAAAGTACACAAGTCCTATTCGGGTTCAGAGCGCATCTGGCTTTGCATCTTGAACGATCCCCTTTGAGCCATAGCTAAAGTTATGACTCTGCAGGCGATCGTCCAACCTGCTTTGCCAGCTACACTCTGAATCCCGAATCCTTCATGCAATATGCGGGCCAGCCCGCACCTCACTGCATCTCAATATCGTTTTGTCGGATCAGGCAGACTGCTGTGAAGCTTCCAGCGTTTGGTCTCCTTGTTATAGCGCCACTCCTGTTCATCGATAATGGTTCGTTCGACGGCCTGGTTCTTGTTGAACATCCTGATTTCGACCGTTTGCCGGGCGGTCATGCCTTCATCGAAAATGCCGGTGGAACGCACGGTATAGGAAGTTACCCTGAATAATCTCAGGCGGTCCAATTCCAGGCGGGTGATGGGGTGCTCTTTAAGATATTCCGCGGAAATAAAATTAGCCGCTGCGTCCCACTGGCTCCAGCGGACTATGGTTTCATACTGTTTGAAAGCCTCGCTGCGGTTCTTGTCAACTTGGTTGGTACTGCATGCAGCCAGAGCGATTACCGCCAGAGACAGCAGAATTGCCGTGCGTGCGATCAACTTCTGTGTGTGCTTCATGGTTCTTTCCTCTTCCTCAGGTAAAGTTAGTCCAGGCAATGGCTCCCCACGTCGTAGCAATCAGGAACAGGCATAACATGACTGCCGCGGATGAACTGTCCTTGGCGCGGCCCGACATCTCGTTGTGTTCACGGCCGATTCGGTCCACCGTGGCTTCAACGGCGCTGTTGAGCAGTTCCACGATCAACAGCAGAAATAGCGGTGCGATCAACGCAAGCCACTGTGTTGCCGACTCTGCTACGAAAAATGACAAGGCAGACAGGATCAGGCACAGCAGCACATCCAGACGAAAGGCGGTCTCATGTTGCCAGCAAGCCTTAATGCCTCTGATCGAATGGCCTGTCGCTTCAATCAGGCGTGAAAGCCCCGTTTCGCCCCGTTTCTTCACTCTTGGTCCTGCGTCTCGTACAGCCCATCAAAAAGCACGTCTTTCATTTCGATACCTCGTTTCAGTTGGCAGATCGAAGAACATGGGTCACAGTGCCAATCATGCTAACATTCGCCGCTTCTAATTTGCGCACATTATGGATGGCACTTACAGAATGCGAAACCCACTTCGTCACAGCAGCCAGGCATTTCACTTGCCGGATTTTCCAGCCATCAGGCCGGAGCACGTCGTACCGGCGATTGATGAGCTGCTTATCAGCTACCGAAACGGGGTGGAGAAATGGTTGGAATCGCGAAGCCGGCCGGACTGGGCCATGGTGGAGGCCGAGCTTGATTGGGCGGACGGGCTGGACCGCGCCTGGTCTCCGGTATCACACCTGAACTCCGTGGCGGATACCGGAGCATTACGCAAGGCATACAACGAAGGCCTGGAGCGCCTGACGGAGCATGAAAACTGGCGGCAGCAACACCAGGGCATTTTCCTTGCATACCAGGAGTTGCGTCAATCGCCGCAATTTGAGGAGCTTTCACCGGTACAGCAACGCATCATTGAACTGGAACTTCGTGACTTTTTTCTCGCGGGTATCGCGCTACCGGACGAGGACCAGGCAGTCTATCGTGAGCTCGTCCTGCGCATGAGTAAGCTGGGTTCCCGGTTTGGCGAAAACCTGCAGGACGCTACCCGTGCATGGGCGAAGGAATTCCAGAATACCCGCCAACTGAAGGGTTTGCCCGAGGCGGAGTTGAACCTGTTGGCAGGACTGGCCCACTCGCGTGGCAAGGAGGGCTGGTTGGTCGATCTGAGCCATCCATCGTTCAACGCGGTAATGACCTACGCCCAAGAGCGGGGTTTGAGGAAAGAGGTCTATACGGCCTACGTAACCCGGGCCTCGGACCAGGGGCCGACGGCCGGTCAGTGGGACAATTCTCCCCTGATCGACGAACTGCTCGCGCTGCGGCATCAACTGGCCCGTCTGCTGGGATTCAAAAATTACGTTGAGTTCTCGCTGTCCCGGCGCATGGCGGACACACCCGAAACGGTTTTGTGTTTCCTGCAAGGACTGGCGGTCAAGGCCCTGCCTGCGGCGAGGAAACAATACGCTGAACTGGAATCCTTCGCCCAAAAACAGGGGGCGCAACGCCCACTCAAGGCATGGGACATCGCATACTGGTCCGAGCGTTTCCGGCAGGTGGAATTAAACCTGTCAGACGAAGCGCTGAAGCCATTTTTTCCAATGGAGCGCATGCTCGACGCTCTTTTCCATACCGCTGGCCAGCTGTTCGACATTATGATGGTGCCTGATCACTCGATTGCCACCTGGCACCAAGACGTCAGGTTCTTCTGGTTGCAGGACGACAGCGGGTGCCGGTTCGCCGGCCTGTTCATGGATCTGTTTACACGCAACGACAAGCGGGGCGGCGCATGGATGGATGTATGCCTGTCGCGCCGGCAAACGAAGGAAGCTACCCAACTGCCGATGGCCTACCTGACCTGCAACTTTGCTCCGCCGGTGGGTGAGCAGCCATGCTTGATGACTCACGATGACGTGCAGACGCTGTTTCATGAGTTTGGACATTGCCTGCACCACCTGCTGACGGAGATCGAATGGCCCCAGGTGAATGGCATCAATAATGTCGAGTGGGACGCGATTGAACTTCCCAGCCAGTTGTTTGAAAACTGGTGCTGGGAGGATGAAATCCTGTCAAAATTCGCACGGCATTACAAAACGGGGCTGCAGATGCCACAGGACCTGAAAAAGCGCCTGCTGCGCTCCCGCCACTTCCACAAAGCCCTGTTCCTGGTCCGCCAACTGGAGTACGCCCTGTGTGACCTGCATCTGCACCTGGACTACGATCCTGAAAATCCCCGGGCCCCGCTGGATGTACTGAACCAGGCTCGGGAACAAGTGGCGGTGATTCCGGTCCCCGACTGGAACCGATTTTTGAACGGGTTCAGCCATATCTTCGGCGGCGGCTATGCAGCCGGCTACTACAGTTACCTTTGGGCCGAGCAATTGGCTGCCGATGCCTGGGACTGCTTCCGCCATGAAGGGGTATTCAAAGCTGAAACCGGTAAAGCCCTGCGCGATGAAATCCTGGCGGTGGGCGCTTCCCGGCCGGCCATGGAGTCTTTTATTGCCTTTCGCGGACGTCCCCCGGAGCCCGGGCCGCTATTGGAGAGCTACGGCTTATAGGACTATTATGTTTAAAATCGCTTCATGGAACGTCAATTCGCTGAATGTACGTTTGCCGCATGTGCTTGCATGGATGGATGTGGCGCAGCCGGATGTGCTGGCATTGCAGGAAACCAAGCTGACAGACGACCGGTTTCCGGTACAGGAATTGGTGGATGAGGGTTACCACAGCGTATTTTCCGGGCAGAAGACTTATAACGGAGTGGCGATTCTCAGCCGCGAGCAAGCACTGAACCCGGTCACCGATATTCCGGGCCTGGATGATCCGCAGCGGCGCATCCTGGCGGCAACGGTCGGTGACGTCCGTATTATCAATCTTTACGTGGTCAATGGCAGCGAAGTCGGCTCGGAAAAATTCGAGTACAAGCTGCTTTGGCTGGACCGGGTCACGGCCTGGCTGGCGACAGAGATCGAAGAATTCGAAAACGTGATCGTATTGGGCGATTTCAATATCGTACCCGATGACCGTGATGTGCATGATCCCGAAGGCTGGCGTGAAAAAATCCTCTGCAGCACGCCCGAACGCGAAGCCCTGGGTAAAATACTGGATCTTGGATTCCAGGATAGTTTCCGCCTGTTCGAGCAGCAGGAGCGTACCTGGAGTTGGTGGGATTACCGCATGAATGCCTTCCGCCGCAAGATGGGCCTGCGCATCGACTTGATACTGGCCTCAAAAGCCATGGCCCAACGCTGTATTGCAAGCTACGTGGACATCGAGCCACGACGGCAGGATCGTCCCTCAGACCATGCCCCGGTAATTGCTGAATTTGACTAGATTCAATCAGTAAGTCGGTACCGTGGAATCGATTTCCAGTGACCAGGCATTAATGCCGCCGGCAACATTGCTGATTTTCGTGAAGCCTTTTTTACGGAAGTATTCTGCGGCGCCCTGGCTGGCGTTGCCGTGATGACATAGAAATGCGATTTCACTGACCTTCGGCATCTGCTCCAATTGTTCCATCACTTCCTTGGTGAGTACTTTCGCGCCATCTATGAAGGCCTGTTCCCGTTCGTCATCACCGCGGATGTCGACCAGCGTAGTAGTCCCTGCTGCCAGTTTTTCGGCCAGTTCCTGCACCGTCATCTGTTTGACCGGTGGCGGCGCCTGGGGCAGATCGACGGCCAGGCCATCACCCTGGATCGATGAAACCCAGTCGATAACTGCTCCGCGGGCACGCTGGGCGGTGGCGAGATCCATCAGGATACGAATTCCGTTTGATTCAGTAGTGATCTCATTGCCCTCGGCAGGAGCCAGGTTGAACTGGGAGTTCCAGTTGGCATCCACCTGGAAATGCAGTGCGAACCCCTCGTGACCCTGCATGGATTCCTTTATCTGGGCGGCTGCTTTGCTAGTTACGGTGATTTCAGGCGGCGTCCGGTCCGGGGCCTCCAAGTTCAGGCATGCGTGAAGCTCACCACTGTTGAGCATGTTGAGTACGATATCGCAGCCGCCGACCAGCTCGCCGTTGATATAAAGCTGAGGGATGGTGGGCCAGTTTCCGTATTCCTTGATGCCGTCCCGTATTGCAGGGTCTTCGAGCACATTGACCGAGGCGTAGTCTGGCAGCAAGCTGTCCAGCGCTGCGATGGTCTTGGCTGAGAAACCACACTGTGGCTGCTGCGGTGTGCCCTTCATGAACAGGACGACCTTGTTGCCGTGCACGTAGTTGTCAATCTTGTTTTTGACTGATTCACTCAAACTCATAATGAAATCCGTTCACACAGGGATATTGGTGCAATATGCGGGTTAAAGAAGTATATCTCAAGAATCATATCAACCGTAGTCGATGCTGATCTCGGTTCCGGCAGGAATGAGGGTTAGGGCGTGGCAGTCAAGCCCATCCATTTCGGCGGTAATGCCGCTACTGTAGTTCCCTGCTGAATAGGGAGAAGCGCGAGCCGCCTTTGCCACCGCTTCCAGTCCCTCCGCCTCTTCTGCGACGGCGGCGCATGCGTGCGTGTAGCTGCATGCGGCGTTCTTCCAACCAGTCTGAACGTTCAAGTTTCATGGCGTCTTCCCCTATGCGGCTTGATTCTGCCGCGCGGAATACGCAGAAATCGCGGTATGCCTGATGTTCGTGTTGCAGTTCGACGATGACCATCTCTATCATGATGGCATCGTCGAGGAAACCCAAACCCGGAATATCGTCCGGGATCAGGTCTTGGGGTTCCGAGAAATAAGCCAGTGCCTGCAGAACGCGCTGACGATCTTCAGCTTCAAGACCCCAGCCTTTGTCTACGACCATACCGATCATGGCTTCCAGGCGGTTCATTCGTTCGAGAATGAAGTCAGAGGAGGGCGAGTGCAACACCTGGAAAAGCAGCTTCCGGGCATTGTCGATGATGGTCGCCTCATCGAGGCCGGATGTTTTTTCACGGGCGGAGATCATTACCTGCCGAAAATAATCAAGATCGTAATCGCTCAGTTCGAATGTAATTTGCATGGGCATGGTTGATTCTTCTATTGATCGTCGTCAATCTCGCGGAAAGGGTCGTCTTGCCGGATCCTGCTGGACTGAATTGTCGCTGAACGGAATTGCCCTGGCTTTCCGGGTACGGGATAGAGGTGGCCCTTGTGTTTGAATTGCAGGAACCCGTCTTCTTCGGTACGCACCCTGCCTTCCAGACGGAAGGGCAGGTTCGGAACCTCAAAGTTCGTCAAAGAGACCAGCAAATCCTGCACAAATGCATCGGGGAAGTGCTCGACCTCGATGACTTCGATGCTGTTGGCGCCGATCGTGAGCTTGAAGTCCTCGTTGTAACGCGTCAGTTCCGCTGCTTCAACCCGGACCGTGATCTCGATGCGGTCAATGTTCATCTCTTCCCCGTTCGGGTTGCTGATATTGAAATCCACCGAGAGATGGTCATCGAGCAAGGACAACTTCGAGATGCTGATAAAAGGCGGCCTCCCATGGATGATGTTCGAGCCACAAGCAGTGCAGGCCAGGATGCTGAGAAGCAACAACATGGAGGATCTGTTCCTTACGATATTTTTCATTAGTCTTTCCTTCTTTACTCTTTCCATAGGTGACACCATACATGATGAGCAGTGTTTTTCGCCCCTGGATCATTGATTTGACTGTCGAGGGGTTCCAATACCCTGCATTGTTCCATGACCTGGGGGCAGCGTGTATGAAACACGCAGCCTGCCGGCGGAGTCAAGGCCGACGGTGGCTCGCCTTGCAGCACGACCGGATTGGCGTGCGCCGGGTCGGGTACCGGCACGGCCTCGAGCAGTGCGCGGGTATAGGGATGCGCAGCCTGGCGAAACAGCCTGTGGGCCGGTGCGATTTCGATCATTTTTCCGAGGTACATGACGCCCACCCTGTCTGCCAGTTGCTGGATAACAGCCAGGTCGTGCGCAATGAACAGGAATGCGATGCCCAGTTTTTGCCGCAAGTCCAGGATCAATTCGATAATCCGCGCCTGGACGGATACATCCAGGGAAGAGACGGCTTCGTCGGCAATGATCAGCTCCGGTTCTGGCAGCAGCGCCCTTGCCAATGCCACGCGCTGTCTCTGCCCGCTGGACAATTCATGCGGAAAACGCTGCAGTACATCCGGTTCCAGCCCCACCGTTTCCAGCGCCCTGCAGGCCCGGGCATGACGCCTTCCAGCGACATCGATCCGGAAGTGGTCCAGCGGCTCAATCAGGGTTTGCGCGATACTCCGGCGCGGACTGAGCGAGGCCAGGGGATCCTGAAATACAAGCTGGATGTTCCTGCGTGTTTTTTGCAGGCTGGCCTGTTTCATGTGGGCCAGATTTTCACCGTGAAACAGTACTTCACCTGCACAGGGTTGGACCAGTTGCATGATGGAGTGGGCGAGGCTGGTCTTGCCGGAACCGGATTCGCCCACCAGGCCGAAAATGCTGCCGGCGTGGATGTCGAAGCTGACACCATTGACCGCAGTCAGCAAGCCCCCCCTTCCGCCCTTGACCCGGTATTTGACCACCAGGTCGCGAACGCTGAGTAATGGAGGATTAGCGTGCATGGGAGGGGGACGATAATGGGTGGTGGCAGGCATGCCGGTGGATACTCTTTTGCCCATCCACGGCCTGCATCCGGGGTGTCAGGGTCCGGCATTGCGAGTCAGCCCTGGGGCAACGATCTGCGAAGTGGCAGCCATCGGGGAGCGCGGCTGGGTGGGGCACCAAGCCGGGGATTGCCTGAACCCTTTGCACCTGGGCACTGCTGATCCGTGGTACGGCTGCCAGCAAACCCGCCGTATAAGGATGTGTCGGTGCCGTGAACAGGGCCTCGACCGGGGCTTCCTCCACGATTCTGCCGCAATACATAATAAGCGCCCGGTCGCATGCCTGTGCGACCACGCCGAGATCGTGGGTAATCAGCAAAATAGCAGTACCGAAGCTTTGCCCAAGTTCACTGAGCTGCTCCAGCACCTGGGCCTGGGTGGTCACGTCCAGGGCCGTGGTCGGTTCATCGGCGATCAATACCCTGGGCCGGCAGGCCATCGCCATCGCAATCATGACGCGCTGCCTCATACCCCCGGAAAGCTGGTGCGGATAGCTCTGCATGATCCGGTGGGCATCTGCCATGCCGACGCGCTCCAGCATTTCGACAGATGAGCGCCGCGCTTGATGTCTGTTTTCTCCGCGGTGCCGGCGGATTACCGTGGACAACTGGCTGCCGATGGAAAACACCGGGTCGAGTGCGGTCAGAGGCTCCTGGAAAATCATCGAAATCTCGCTGCCCCTGACGCGGCGCAAGCTGGCCTCGTCCAGTTGAACGAGATTTTTGTCACCGAGCATGATTTGGTCTGCTGTAACGATTCCTGCCGGTGAGGGAACCAGTCCCATCAGGGCCGCAGCCGTGATTGACTTGCCGCAGCCGGACTCGCCAACCAGGCCCAGGACTTCACCATCGCGCAGTGAAAAACTGAGCCTGTCCACTACACGGGCCAGCCCAAGGCCTGTCTGCACCGAGACACTAAGATTCCTGACGGACAGAACGGTACGGCTCACAAAGAGGCCTGCCTGGGGTCGAAAGCATCCTGCAGGGCATCAGCAAGCAGGTTGAAACCGAGCAGCAGCATGAACAGCATGAGTGATGCGGCAAGGAAGTTGTTGAAATGTCCGGCCAGTACTTCCTGGGTGCTTTCCGCCAACATCAGTCCCCAGCTGACACTGTCCTGTACGCCCAGGCCCAGGAAACTCAGTATGACCTCGGTTTTGATGGCTGCGACAAAAGAAATGGTGGCCTGCACCAACAAGATGTGCAGCGTATTGGGCAATACGTGGCGCAACAGGATCAAGGGGGTGGGCAGACCGATGGCGCGGGCTGACAACACGAATTCACGGGACTTGATACGCATCGCCTCAGCCCGGATCAGGCGCCCGGTGGTGGTCCAAAATGTCGCGACCATGGCGATATGCATGGCCCAGGGCCAGCCCTGAAGGGCGTAGGCAACCGCGGCAACAAACAGATAGAAAGGGATGGAGTCCAGCACGCCCATAAACCACAGGATGCCTCCGTCCACCCAGGTTCGCCCAGGTTGGCCATTGTACCAGCCGGCCAGCGCCCCCAGCAGCGCCCCCAGCAGTGTGGACAGAAGGGAAACGACCAGCCCGATTTCGAAGGCGGTGCGCAAGCTGAAAACCGCCCGCTGGAATATATCCTGCCCCAGCAGGTTGGTTCCCAGCCAGTGATTCACGCTCACAGGTTCCCAGCGGCCGCCTCCAGCTACCGACCAGCCCTGTCCCAGCCAGCCGAAAACAACAGCCAGGGTAAGCAAAAGAAATATCGCGACGATGGCCAGGCCGAGCAGAAAGGCTTTGTCCTGTTGTAGTTTGTACCAGGTGCGGCCACGTGCCGGGCTGGGTTCGAAGGCATGGTTGGGGAATGCTCTCGACAGGGTCAATGTCCGTGGCGTTTTCATCAGGCAATCCTCGGGTCGACCAGCCGATAAATAAAGTCAGCCATAATCTGGATCAGCACAAACATCACGGCTGTCAATCCAACCACGGCCTTCAATATGGGCTGGTCGCCGCTGGTGATCGCGTCAAAGCTTACTTTGCCGATGCCGGGAATTCCAAAGTAGGTTTCGATCAGCAGGCTTCCTGAGACGACGACCAGCGGTATCGAGAACATGATCCTCGTGCTGACCGCTACCAGGCTGTTTTTCAACACGTGCCGACCCATAAGCGTAGCGGGTGAAGCGCCGAATGCGCGCGCGGTACGTATGTGCTCCCTGGATGACTCCTCGACGAATACAGCCCGGTAGAAGCGGGTGTTGTAGCCCAGCGTCACCATGATCAGCGACAGGGTCGGCACCGTAACGTAGGTCAGGTAGGATGACAGGTTGTCTACCCGCCAGCCGCGCACCGGGAAAAGGTTAAACCCATAGGGCGTGCTCAGCAGTACCTGCAGGGCGATGATTATGATCAGGAAACTGATACTCATACCAGTCACCGACAGTCCGGTGATCAGGCGATCGATCCATGTACCCCTGCGAAATGCAGCGACCAGCCCCAGCACGATGCCCAGCAGGTTGCCGATAATGAATCCCGGCAGCATCAGCGCCAGTGATATGGGAAGAGTGCGCTTGAGGATGCTGCTGACCTGTTCGCCGGATGAGTTCGATGCGCCCAGGTCAAGCGTGAACAGTTCAACCAGGTAGTCCAGATAACGCCGGGTAAAAGGCTGGTCATAACCCAGCTGATGGCGGACTTCTGCGATTTGACTGGCGGTGGCGTGTTTACCGATCAGCGTGTAAGTCTGGTCTGGTCCGAACCAGACCATCAGCAGGAAACTGATGAAGGTAACCCCCAGGATCAACGCCAGACCGTGAATGATTTTGCGCAGTATGAACCGCACTATCGTCTTGCCTTGTTCTTGGTTTTGATTTCGCCTGGACCGGCGAAGCGGAAAAAATGGCCTCCCAGGAACGAGCGATCCGGCAGCATGGCAAGATCCCGGTTCCAAAGCAGGATCAATTTGCGCGAGATGCCGCTGATGGTCACGCAGTCTTCAATCACAATGCGGTTCATTTTGCGGTACATCGTGGTACGGATCTTTGATGCCTGCATGGTGGAACTGGCCTGGTACAGGCGGTTGAATTCCTCATTGTTGTAATTGGCGGAATTGGACCCGGGTGATGCGTTCGGACCATAAAATAACTGGATGG
>Ga0209980_10001512_pt1 | contig 12756 bp, 9 predicted proteins | sample CR02metaG_FD_183611 | JGI IMG/M metagenome (GOLD analysis project Ga0209980, IMG submission 183611) | Deep subsurface microbial communities from Mariana Trench to uncover new lineages of life (NeLLi) - CR02 metaG (SPAdes) (version 2) | ecosystem: Environmental > Aquatic > Marine > Ocean trench >... | reverse complement strand
AGTAACTACGTTAGCTACAACAACTTAGCTCGGTGGCACAGTAACTGCTTAATATTTACACGAGAGCCCAGCGGGATCTCGGAGTCATCTTTCCGTCTTTCCGCCTTTCCGTCTTTCCGCCCTAGGGGATCGCGATGAAAAAAGCTGTGTATCTCATCGGTGCCATCATGCTTGGAGCGACCGGGTGCAGCGACTCGACGGCCCCCGCCCCCATTGATCGTCCGGAGAACCTGTGGTATCAACTCGAGCCGAGTGGTGATCCGTTGCGGCCCCAGGGCGTGATTCTCAGATGGGATCCCGTCGCCGACGCGAGGCTCGAGGTGTACAACGTGTACGGGCGCCTGGAAGGCTCCAACCAGTTCGACCTCCGCGGATCCACCACGTCCCCGAGCTTCCACGACGACGGCGAGCCCGATCTGGAGTACCTGGTCTCCGCAGTGAACGAGGACGGTGAGGAAAGCGCGTTCAGTGATGCCGTGCTGATAGACGAGCGGTTGCGTCTCGAGGCGCCTGAATCTATCGGGAGCGTGAGTCTCGACGGCGCGATCCTCGTCACGTGGGCCGACAACGCCTTCCTCAACGAGCCCGACGGTTTCAACAATTACCGCGTCTACAGTACGTCCTACGATCTGGACATACCGGAGTGCGGTGAGGTCTGGACCCTGGAGGGGACTACAGTGGCCCCGGAGTTTATCGCCTCGGCCCTCCCCAACGGAGTGCCGCTGTGCTTCGTCGTGTCGGCCGAGAGCGTGGAAGGATGGGAGAGCCTTTGGTCCGACAACATTCCCGATACACCCCGGCCCGACGCTAGAAACGTTCTCATGACCCCGCTACAGGTGGATCCTCTCTTCAGCGGCTTTCGCTTCTTCCAGGACCTCAACACGGACGGTTTCGTTGACGACAACGAGCTGGGACTCGTCAGAGGGGACCGGACCGATAACGACTTCCGGATTTCGCTCGTAGCTTCGACGGTCTTCATCGAACCCGTGCGGACCGGAGCGGGCGTCGCCCTATACAGCACCGATCCCATCGACGATCTGACATCCATCGATGTCGCGCCGGTGAGCGGCTATTCCACCGTTCCCATCTCGGCGGAGCCGGGGTTCGGATATGTCTTCGAGATGGACGGTGGAGATGGGTTCCTGCGGTTCGGCGCCCTGCGGGTGACGCATGTAGGACAGCAGTTCATCATCTTCGATTGGTCCTACCAAACCGATCCGGGTAATCCCGAGCTGTCGGTACGGGGCGGATTGCCCACCGCCGATGGGAAGGGACTGGTGGTGAAAGGGCACAGGTAGGGAGAGGGGAACAAGCTTGAATATTGAATATTCAATATTGAAAATTGAACGGGGTGGGGTGGCGGGGTGGCCCTCTCCCCTCTCCCCTCTCCCCTTATATTCCCCTGCCATGCCAACCCCAATCATCCTCGACGGAAACTCCCTCACCATAGAGGACGTCGTCGCTGTGGCACGGCAGTTCACTCCAGTCTCCATCTCTCGGGAGGCATTGGGCCGGCTGGCGGAGTCGCGCAAAGTGGTGGAGGCGGCGGCGGCTTCCGATGAGCCTGTCTACGGAATCAATACCGGATTCGGCAAGCTCTCCTCGGTGAAGATCGATCCCGACCGGCTACGGGTCCTCCAGCGCAATCTTATCCTGAGTCACGCGTCGGGCATGGGCGATCCGCTTCCGCCAGACGTGGTTCGAGCCTTGATGCTTCTGCGCGCCAATGGTCTGGTGATGGCCACCAGTGGCGTGAGGCCGCTGCTGTCCGAGCGCCTCGTGGCCATGCTCAACAACGGGATTCACCCGGTCGTTCCCGAGCAGGGAAGCGTGGGCGCGAGTGGAGATCTGGCGCCCCTAGCACATGTGGCATTAGCGCTCATGGGAGAAGGGGAGGTCTCCCCACTCCCCACTCCCCACTCCCCACTCCCTGGGGGGAGTCGGGAGTCGGGAGTGGGGAGTGGGCGACTCCCCGCCGCCGAGGCGTTGGCCGAGGCCGGCATCGAGCCCGTTGTCTACGAGGCCAAGGAGGGCCTCTCTCTCATCAACGGCACTCAGGCGCAGACGGCTTGCTTGAGCTTGTTGATCTACGATGTGAGACGTCTGTGGCGCACCACACACGGCGCAGCGGCCATGACACTGGAGGCCCTCAAGGGGACTCCCGACGCGTTCGACGCCCGACTCCATGACGCGCGTCCCCACAGCGGACAGTTGGAATCGGCGTCACTGATGCGCGACTTGCTGGCCGGCAGCGAGATTCGTGAATCGCATCGCGACAACGACCCCAGAGTCCAAGACGCCTACAGCGTTCGGTGTGTACCGCAGGTCATGGGGGCTGTGAAGGACACCATCGACTACGCGGCCAGAGTCGCCGAGGTGGAACTCAACGCGGCCACCGATAATCCGCTCGTGTTCGACGGCGACATCGTGTCAGGCGGGAACTTCCACGGGCAACCTGTTGCGATGGCCCTCGATTACCTGACCGTGGCGCTGACGTGTTTGGCGGGCATGGCGGAACGGCGAATCGAGCGGCTGGTGAATCCGGATCTTTCCGATGGTCTGCCGGCTTTTCTCGCACCGAATCCGGGACTCGAATCCGGATTCATGATGGTGCAGATCGCGGCGGCCGCGTTGGTAGGAGAGTGCCGCACATTGAGCGTGCCGGCCTGCATTCAGTCGGTTCCGACGGACGCCAACCAAGAGGATATTGTCCCGATGAGCATGGCGGCTGCGTTCAAGGCCCGCCGCGTATGTGACAACGCGAGGCGCGTCATCGCGTGTGAACTGCTGTGTGCGGCTCAGGGCTTGGAGTATCACCGTCCGTTGCGCTCGGCGGCGGCGGTAGAGAAGCTACTCACAAGGGTTCGAGAAAAGGTCGAGCCGCTGACCGCGGACAGACCGCTGACGGCCGACATCGAGTGGCTCACGACATTGGTGAAGGAGCAAGCTCTCATATGACTGCAAGCGCCACGAGCCGGGTGGTGCGCGCGCCCCGCGGTAGCGAGATCTCTTGTCGCGGCTGGATCCAAGAAGCGGCCCTGCGCATGCTGATGAACAATCTCGATCCGGAGGTTGCGGAGCGACCGGACGACTTGGTCGTGTACGGCGGGACCGGCCGGGCAGCGCGAAGCTGGGAGGCGTTCGATGCCATCGTTGCGTCACTCCGCTCGCTGGGCAACGACGAGACCTTGCTCGTGCAGTCCGGCAAACCGGTTGGTGTCTTCAAGACTCACGAAGATGCACCGCGCGTGCTGATTGCGAACGCCAATCTCGTCGGCCGTTGGGCCAATTGGGAGAATTTCCGGAAGTTGGAGGCCCAGGGCCTCATCATGTACGGCCAGATGACTGCAGGAAGTTGGATCTACATTGGCGCACAGGGAATACTCCAGGGCACGTACGAAACATTCGGCGCGGTTGCCCGGACCCACTTCGGCGGTGATTTGAGCGGGCGTATAGTGCTCACGGGAGGACTGGGTGGGATGGGGGGAGCCCAGCCGCTGGCGGCCACCATGAACGGTGCTGCGTGTCTGGTGGTGGAGGTGGACGCCGCGCGAATCCAACGCCGCTTGGAAACGCGCTACGTCGATGTCATGACAACGTCGCTGGACGACGCGTGGTCGCGCCTCCTGACGGCCAGGGAAAAGGGAGAAGCGATCTCGGTAGGGTTGGTGGGCAACTGCGCCGAAGTGCTTCCGGAAATCGTGCGCCGTGGCTGGCAGCCGGACGTGGTCACCGATCAGACATCCGCCCACGACCCCCTCGACGGGTATATCCCGGTGGGACTAACGCTGGAGCAGGCGGCGGAGCTGCGTGCCTCCGATCCGAACGACTACTTGCGGCGATCGCGTGAATCCATCGTCACGCACGTGCGGGCCATGCTCGCGCTGCAGCGTGCCGGTTCTACCGTCTTCGATTACGGCAACAACATTCGCACCGAAGCTCACGACCAGGGCCTGCAGGACGCGTTCGACATTCCCGGGTTCGTGCCCGAGTACGTCCGCCAGCTGTTTTGCCAGGGGCGTGGGCCGTTCCGCTGGGTCGCCCTCTCCGGCGAGCCGTCGGACATCTATCGGACGGACGAGTTGGTCTTGGAGTTATTCCCCGACAACGAACATCTGGTTCGTTGGATTCGCCTGGCGGGTGACAGAGTGGCGTTTCAGGGACTGCCTGCGCGCATATGTTGGCTGGGGCAGGGTGAGCGGGCCCGCTTTGGATTGGCGCTCAACGACCTCGTTGCCAAAGGGGAGGTCCAGGCCCCCATCGTCATCGGTCGCGATCATCTCGACACTGGCTCGGTAGCTTCACCGTTTCGTGAAACAGAGGGAATGCGTGATGGGTCCGACGCCATTGCAGATTGGCCTATCCTCAACGCACTGTTGAACACGGCATCGGGGGCATCCTGGGTGTCGTTCCATCATGGGGGCGGGGTGGGGATGGGCAACGCGCTGCACGCCGGACAGGTCATTGTGGCCGACGGTACGGAGGCCGCCGCCGTCCGGTTGCAACGCGTACTCACCAACGATCCCGGGATTGGCGTCGTGCGGCACGCAGACGCCGGCTACGAGGAGGCAATCGCTACGGCCAGGGAACACGATCTCGAGATACCGATGCGGGATTCGGACGGTTGAGCAGGATACTCATCGGTGCGTCTCAGGTTGTTACATGTCGCGGGCCGGCTCGGGCGCGGCACGGCAAGGAGATGGCCGACCTCGACGTCATAGATAACGGTGCGGTGGTGATCGGCGACGACGGCAGCGTTCTCGATGTAGGTACCGACAACGAAATGCGCGGCGCGTTTCCCGAGGCGGAGGTCGAAGAGGTTGAGGGTGTGTTGTTCCCGGGATTCGTGGACTGCCATACGCACGCCGTCTTTGGCGCACCGCGGGTGGAAGACCAGGAGCGTCGCGCTCGTGGTGTCGGGTACAAGGAGATCGCAGCCGCCGGCGGCGGCATCTTGTCGTCGGTGCGAGACGTGCGGGGGCGGTCGCCGGAAGCACTGGAGACGCTCACCCGGGTGCGACTCCACCGGTTGCTGGCGGCTGGCACCACTACCGTCGAAGTAAAATCCGGATACGGTCTCTCGCTCGACGCCGAGATCAAGCAGTTAGAGGTGATCCGTGCGCTCCAGGGGAGTCGCCCCCATCTCGTTGCGACCTTCCTCGGCGCTCACGAGGTGCCGGAGGAGCACCGCCACGATCGGGACGGTTACGTGGAACTCGTCGTGCGAGAGATGCTGCCCGCCGTTGAACGCCTGGGATTGGCGCGTTTCTGCGACGTGTTTTGTGAGCCGGGAGTGTTTACGCCCCGCCAGTCGCGTACGGTGCTCGCGGCTGCACTGCGGCATGGTCTCCGTCCCAAAGTGCATGCCGACGAGCTCGACGGCTCTGGTGGCGCCGAGCTTGCAGTTGAGCTGGGTGCCATAACCGCCGATCATTTGGCGGCCATCTCGCCGGCAGGCATTCTGGCTTTGGGAAAGGCGACGGAAACCCTTGCCGTGTTGTTGCCTGGGACCATGATGTTCCTGGGCCGTGCCGGCCGGGCACCGGCCAGGCAACTGATAGACGCAGGGGCCGCCGTGGCGTTGGCCACCGACTTCAATCCCGGCAGCTCTCCCGGCATGAGCCTTCCCTTGATGTCGATGATGGGGGTGTCGCAGCTCGGCTTGCTACCGGCGGAGGCGATCACGGCGATCACGGTGAACGCCGCAGCGGCTGTCGGCGAGGCGACACGCCGCGGGCAGCTCGCCAGGGGGTTCGCTGCCGATATCGCGCTGGTATCTATCGCCGATTGGCGTGAGCTTCCCTACTGGTACGGGGTGAATCTAGTCACGGCGGTATGGGTCTGTGGGGCGTCTTGTCACCCCAGTCTAAATCCTCTAGATTCACCGTCTTAGGCCATTTCGTCTTCCCACAAATTAGTTGAGGTAGGTCCCCTGGCACTGAACGTCGACAGGCTCAAGGACAAGGCTCGCAAGCTCGAGTTGAAGGATCAGCCCGCGAAAGCCATCGATGTCTATCTCAAGATCATCGAGGGGCTCGAGGGCACGCCCGACATGGACCACGAGCTTGCCGTATACAACAAAGTCGGCGACCTGTATCTCAAGATCAATCAAGTGAATGCCGCGGTGGAGATGTACGAGCGCGCGGCGCACAGGTACGTGGATTCGGGGCTTCCCAACAACGCCATCGCTCTCTGCAACAAGATCCTGCGAAACGCGCCGGGACGCACACCCACGTATCTCATGTTGGGAGAACTCATGTTGCTGCGTGGGTTCGGCGCCGAGGCAAGACAACACTTCATCGAGTATGCCCAGCGGATGTCGCAATCGGGCAAGGTGGTCGAGGCGTTCAAGGCGCTCAAGAAGTTCGCCGATGCTTCTCATGCCAACACAGAGGTCCGCGGCATGCTGACGGAGCAACTCGAAACCGCAATCAAGGAAGATCCGGAAAACGCCGGCCTGGCAAAGTTGTATGAGGAGTTCACGGGACGCGCGTCGACGGCGGTTGTCGCGGAGGTGCAAGAGCCCGACGCCAGTTCCTCTCTGATATTCATCGATTTGAACGCTGCCCCCGTGACTGACACGGACGACACTGGCGACACTGGCGAGTCGGCGGTGGAGACCGAACGGTTGGAGATCGAGGCCACGGCAATGGCAGACGAGGAGGTGGCTGCCGAGAGTGGCGTAGGCGATGAGGTGGAGGTCTTGGGCGTCGCGGAGTTGGAGATCGAAAAAGACGAAGCGCCCGACATCACGCCGCTCGCTGCTGGAGACCTGAGTGAAGGCATTGCCGAGATCGATCCCGACGAGGTGCTGGTGATCGAGACCATAGGGTCTGACGATGTCGAGTCACTGGTGCACGACGGGCCGCCTGCTACGACGGAAGAAGACGTTGTGTTCGTAACCAACGACCCGGGTGTCGCGGCAGACGAACCATCGTCCGTGACAGACGAACCATCATCGGTGGCATCTGACGGACTCTCTGAATTTGACGTTCCCGACTTGGACCTTGGGGGATTTGGCGAGCCGGGTGAAGCGCCGGCCGAAACGGGTGCGGCAGAGGGGAAGAATAATCTCGACAAGTATCTACGGGGCACGGGCGGGTACGTCTTGGATAGCCCCACCCGCGCCGAGGATCAAGCCATAGAGAAGCTCGACGCGTTTCCCGAAGCGGAGCTGACTGACGTCCCGGAACTGCCGGGGGCGCCCGAGAGAACCGTCGAATTTCTCGAGGCTCTTGTCGCCCAGAGTCCCGACGACGGTGCGGTGAGACGGGAGTGGGCGGAGATGTTGCTCGAGAAGGGGGAGCGGGATCGGGGACTCGATGAGCTGGATACGGCGCTCCAGGCCTTTGAGAACGACGAGGACTGGCCCAGCGCCATAAGCGTAGCCAACGAGATTCTGCTTCTCGAGCCCAACAGCGTCCCGCATCTCCAGAAGTGCGTCGAGTTCGCCTACCGGTCCGGCGACCAATCCGCGCTGGTTCCGGCCTACATCAATCTGGCCAACGGTCTCTTCCGGTCGGGGGCGATGGAGGAATCCTGGACGGTGTACGAGCGCGTTCTGGAACTCGACCCCGAAAATGCAGAGGCCAAGGAGGGGATTGCCACCGTCGAGCCATTTCTACCCGCCCCACCTGCCTCTGCGGACCCGGTCCAGGAACCCACGGCCCCATCTGTTCCGGCAGAGACCCCTGTTCCCAGGAAGATCCGAGGCTCCGGTTTCGTGGATTTGGGAGAACTGATACTTGGCGACAGAGAAGAGAAGTCTGCCAGGATGATCGGCAAGGAAGAGCGGTTGGGCGACGAGCAGCGCGACTTCCAAGTGATGTTGAGCCAGTTCAAGAAGGGTATCGAGGAGAATATCGACGAGGCGGATGGGGAGGCGCACTACGATCTCGGTGTGGCGTTCAAAGAGATGGGCCTCTTGGAGGAGGCCATCGGGGAATTTCAGAAGGCACTCCGGAGCGACGATACCCGGCTGCAGGCCGCAGAGGCTCTCGGACTGTGTTTCTACGAGAGGGGGCAGCTTCAGGTCGCGGCTACTGTCATGCGGCGGGCGGTGGACACAGATCCCGCCGGTGACGATGTGAAGATAGGGTTGCTGTATTGGCTGGGCCGGTGTGACGAAGAGCAGTCGAAGAGAGCGGGAGCGCTGGCGTATTACGAGCGAGTGTTCGCCTTGGATATCAAGTTTCAAGACGTGGGCGAGCGGGTAACCGCACTGTCGAAGGCACAGGGTTGAGCGTGCCGTCGGAACTCGCCTCTGTCGACATGGCGACAATCCAGGAGCCGGTCCGGGACGAGCTGGACCAGGTTCTGGAAGAACTCCGACGCATCATCGTCGCCGATTTCCCACTGATCACCGAGGTCAACGAGCACTTGCTCCGAATGAAAGGCAAGATGCTTCGGCCTACCCTGTTGTTGCTGTCGGCGCAGACGTCGGGGGAGGTGCGTCGCGAAGACGTGACGTTAGCGGCGGTCGTCGAACTCATTCACCTGGCCACTCTTGTTCATGATGACTCGGTTGATCACTCGGTGCTTCGCCGGGGGCAGCCCACGGTCAACGCCATGTTCAGTCACCAAGTGGCGGTGATCATGGGAGATTATCTGTACTCCCGCGCCATGATCGAATTGGTCGAGTTGGGCGACCGCGTTCCGTTGCGGGTGATGAGTCGTGTGACCAACGAAATGACGGTTGGCGAGATGCGAGAACTTCAGGCGCACGATACGCTGGACTTTTCGGAAGAGGACTACGAGGCGCTGATACAGCACAAGACCGCGTCGTTGATGTCCGGTGCGTGCGAAATCGGTGCGCGACGAGCTGTTCCTGAAGTCCGTGAGCGGCTGCGCCTATTCGGCGAACTGCTGGGACGCGCGTTTCAGATCACGGACGACGTTCTCGACTATACCGAAACGGAGAGTGTTACCGGCAAACCGAGCGGTCTGGATCTCCGCGAACACAAGATCACCTTGCCGCTGATCGCCGCCCGCCCGCGCATGTCGCGCAGCGAATTGGCGCTCGTCCTCCGCCTCATGAGCGACCCGGAGCCGCCTGACGATCTCGTGTCGGAAGTCATTAACATCGTGTGCCAGGTTGGCGGCGTGGACGTTGCCCGGGAGCGGGCCCAGCAGCTCGCGTTGCTCGCCGAGAGCGAGTTGGAAGGTGTTCCCGAGAGCTTGGCGCGTGAAGCACTGCGTGGCGGGCTCGCCCACGCTATAGACCGGCGGAGTTGACGCATGTCGATCGGACCTCGTCGCCCAGCTTTTTACGTCACGGTCCTCGGGATCGGATTCGTCCTTGGCGGGTTCCTTTCGGCGCTAATGGACCGGTTTCTTCCCCAGGGACCGGCCAAGGAGTTCTTCACCTGGACCGTGAGTCCCTCTATAGGCCCGTTTCATGTTAACTTATTGGTGGTGAACATGACCCTGGGGCCTATCGGCATCCAGGTGTCGCTGCTTGCCCTGGTGGGCGTGGTATTGGCCTACTTGGTAGCACGGTCGCTTTTCTAGGGGGCGAAGATGCCATTCAACGTTGGTCCATGGGAGTTGCTACTCATTCTCCTCGGCTTGCTGCTCGTCTTTGGCGCCAAGAGGCTGCCGGAGATGGGTGCGGCAATGGGGAAAGGTATTCGGGAGTTCAAGAAGAACATCTCGGAAATGAAAGCCGAACTGGATCGTCCCGCTGACAGCGACACGCCGCAGCGGCAAATCGATCAGCCGGTGAGCAGTTCCTCCGGAGATCCGAAGAAGCTGAGCGAGTAAGGTGGTCCTACCGCCCGTCAAAACCCCAGCGGATTGAACCGTCCGCTCGCGTTCGCCTGGACTTCTCTCTGGGCCCGCTCCAGTTCCCGCCGGCGGTCTATCACATCGGCACCGCTACGCAGCGACAACATGAAACGCCGCCATCTATCCTGTCGGGCGTTTTGTAGCACCTGAAATCGCAGAATCTGCGTTTCCGACGCAAATGTGGTGCTGTCGGCAAGGTGTTTGGCGATGGGCTCCACGAAGTAGATGCCGTCTCCTGCCTCGACCGGGGCGCTCGCCTGGCCCACCCCCAGCCCAAAGCTCGTTCCCACAACCTCAGGAAGGAACGCCACGCGCGGATCGGGGCTCACCCGGCTCATCGGACCCAGCGTCGTAAAGTTCAAGAGATGCTCCAGCGCCACTTCTGCCAGGGCCTGCCCGGCCCGTAGCTTGGTTGCTATCTCCGTAGCGAGCGCTCGTGCCCTCTCCCACTTCACAGCAGAGAGAGCCGCCCGCCTGACTTCCTGCTCGACCTCCTCGAACGGCGGCGTGCCTTCCGGGCGGACGCTGTCCAGGCGAAATAAGTAGAACGCCGACGGGGTCTCGATTACCTGCGAAATCTCGCCGGGAATCGCCTCGAACGCCCAGAGTGCCGCGTCCGGAACCGGTTGCAGGTCGATGAACATCCTACCGCCTTCGAACACTGTAGGAGCCGTCAGTACGGTCCTGCCCAACAAGTCCGCAACGTGGTCCAGCGCAGCCGGGTCGGCCTGTTCCGCGGCATACATGTCCATCGTGTCGGCGCGGCTATCCACCTGGTCGAGATGGTCGCCGGCCAACTCGATGGCAATCAATATGTGACTCGCGTGAATGCTGTCCGCCGTCACCCGCTCCGGTCTTATGATGTGGTAACCGAACGGTGTCTGTACGGGTTCGGAGACCTCACCGCTGGGAAGAGCGAGTACCGCCTCCTCGAATTCCACAATGAAACGTCCCCGCGGAACGACTCCCAAATCGCCTCCGTTGATCCGGCTGGTCGAGTCGGCCGACTCACGCTCGGCAACGTCGGCAAAATCGGTGCCGTCGAGAATCTCCTCTCTCAGTTGCTGCGCCCGGGCCAGCGCGGCTGTGGTGTCGGCACTATTGGTCATGCGCGATGTCGTCATGTAGCTCGTGTACGCCGCTGCTGGCCGCTGGAACTCGTCGGGATGCTCGCGAAAATGGGCGCGCACGTCATCGTCGGTGAGCGTAATCTCGGAATCGGCCAACAGTGCCTGGGGAACCAACTCCAACAACCGTATCGTGACTGAGTCGTGCTCGTCCTGATACATCTGCCACAACTTCGCATCGGTCACGTAAACGTCCGTGATCAACTGCTCGCGCAGCTTGGTGCGGGGAATCTCATCCCTATACCGAGCTTCTAGGGCGAACATGAACGATGGATCGACGTTCGAGGCGAGGAAGCGGCGGTACTTGTCGAGATCGAACACTCCGTCGGTCTGGAAGTCCGGCGCCTGTATTATTTCCGGCGGAGGAGAGAACCGTGCCGCGGCAATGATCTCGTCGTCTGATACGCGAATGCCCCGCCGGTTGTATTCCTGTTGCAGGAGGACCTGCTGGACGAGTTCCTCGAACACGGCGTCCTCGAAAGCCCGTTGTTCTTCGAGAGTGTAACCGTAACCACCGCCCTCGAATCGCCGCCGTTCCTGGGCGGCACGCAACGCGTTGTAGTAGGTCTGGAGGTCGATCTTCGTACCGTTGACCCGGGCAGCCGCATCGCCTATCGACGCCCCTCCTTGACCGGTGACGTCCATTCCCACATCGAAAACCATCCAACCGACGAAGGCCAGCGCCACCAAGAGCATGATCCATTTTGCGTTCGCGCGCATCGACCGCATTACCATTTACCGCACCTCAAAGTCTTGGTTTGAGAGGGCCTAAGTCTAAGCGTGACAACATGAAAACTCAACCCAGCCGGTTGACAGCGATCCCCGCTGCTGGGTAAGTTGGGACTCTCCTACGCCACTCCTAAGGACGCCGCTCCCCGATGGCATATCAGAGCGAACTCGCGAAGCTCAAGCGACGCTACGAAGAAAAACCCACTCAGTGGTTTGCGGCGCTGGCCGAGGAGCATCGGCGCGCTGGCGATGTAGAAGTCGCCATCCAGATGGTACGCAAGGGATTGGAGAATCGTTCCAATTATGTGAGCGGTCACATCGTACTCGCCCGGTGCCTGCTGGATCGGGCCGAAGACGCGGAAGCGCAGCAGGAATTGGAGCGCGTCCTCGAACTGGACGGCGAGAACGTGATCGCCCTGAAAGTCCTCAGCGAGATCACCGAGCGACTCGGAGACCCAATCGGCGCCCGAAGGTGGGTGGACCGGCTCCTCGAAGTCGATCCCATGAACGAGGAAGCCCAGCTGAGGATAAGTCGGCTTGGCGACCTGGCCGCCGCGACCTCCGAGCCCTCGTCTGGGGTGGACGTGGCGGAACCGGAGGCGGCGGAAGAGGAATCTCCCCCCTCAGCGGAGGAGCCCGAGGCTCCGGAGGCGGCGGAAGAGGAATCTCCCCCCTCGCCAGCGGAACCGGAGGCGTCCCAGGCGGCACCTGAAGCCCCACCGCCGGAACCTGAGTCCCCCGAGGCAGCGGAAGCGGAAGAGGCATCTCCTCCCTCTCCCCCCCTCCCTCCTCCCTCGCCGGCGGAGCCGGCAGAGCCGGCGATAACCGGGGCCGACGTCGAGCACGACGCACCGCTGGAATTGAGTCTTGAGGCGGGAGAAGGCCCTCCACCGGAAGACCTCATAGGGGTACAGGTCGAGCGTCCCGAACCCATCGAGTTGGTCGGTGGGCCCGGCATGGCGGTAGGTCAGGACCAGGTGGGAGAGCTGGTCGGGCATGCCGAAGAGGAGGCGGGTGAGCCAGCCGTGTCCCCCGAAGAGGTGGTGGCTCCGTCAGTGGAGGAGCCGGAGCCCGTAGTGACCCAGACTATGGCGGAGGTTTACGTAAAGCAGGG
>Ga0209980_10001509_pt1 | contig 12774 bp, 12 predicted proteins | sample CR02metaG_FD_183611 | JGI IMG/M metagenome (GOLD analysis project Ga0209980, IMG submission 183611) | Deep subsurface microbial communities from Mariana Trench to uncover new lineages of life (NeLLi) - CR02 metaG (SPAdes) (version 2) | ecosystem: Environmental > Aquatic > Marine > Ocean trench... | reverse complement strand
GCGCCACGCCGGATAGCCAATACCAATGGCCCACAATATTACCGGGCCCCGGCCGGGCGCCCCCACGTTCCCGCCCCCCGGGTAGTGGGTCAGTTTGAAATTCTGTTGAAACAACACCCGATATTATTCCAGACTACGCCCCATGTAGTTCGGCAAGAGATACAGGATTCAAGCCCAGCCATCTCATCGCTTCAATGACATCTTTGAAGACCATGACATCTTCCGAGTCAGGATCAGCATATGCGCTATACATCCGGCCTATCCCATACAAGTCGTCGCGTGGAGCTAGAATAGCGGTACGCGTAATCTCAGATCTGCCCTTATAGAAGCGCCTTACAAGCGCGCTAACATTTTTCATAGCGCTCCCAGCGATTTTTAATTCCTTTATTTCTTGGAAGTCCGCTAGCTCATTGAAGCCATGCCGGAACTCAGAGCCCTCCAGTATTGAGTAATATACCTTAGTAAACTCATCGTTGGTCACAACCCCTACATATCGGGTCACAAGCAACTTAAGATCGGCGTGGATCGTATAGCTGATTGGCATTGCTATTGATCCTTAGGGCTGAACTAGCGTCACACCCGAGAGAAACCGGTAAATGCTACCTGACTGATTTATCGGGAGTCAAACTGATGCACTACCCGGCGGGCGCTTGGCTTGCGGGGTCCCAGGCGCGATGCTAATTTCGCGCCGCCTTGCGGGTAAACCCACGCGCTCACCTGGCGGCGTATCTCCAATCGAAGAGGCCCTTCCTCATGGCGGTCGACAGAGCCACCGTGGCGCAGATCGCGAAGTTGGCGCGAATCCGCGTGCCGGAACGGGACCTGGACGCGCTCGCCGGCGAGCTCAGCAACATCCTGAGTTGGATCGAACAGCTCTCGGAGCTGGACACCGAGGGGGTCGCGCCGATGACCAGCGTGGTTGCCGTGGAACTTCCCCGGCGCGCGGATGCGGTCACCGACGGCGGCTACCCGGACAAGGTGATCGAGAACGCGCCCGAAAGTGCGCACGCCTTCTTCGCCGTGCCCAAGGTGATCGAGTGATGGCCCCAGTGGCGTCGGGACTTACCGACCTCACCATTGCCGAGGCGCGCGATGCGCTGGCCAAAGGCACCCTCAGCGCGCGCGAGCTGACCGAGGCGCAGATCGCCGCGGTCGAGGCGGCGCGCCCGCTCAACGCCTTCATCACCGAGACGGCGGAGCAGGCGCTCGAAATGGCCGAGGCCTCGGATGCGCGCCGGCGCGCCGGCGCGGCGGGGGCGCTCGAGGGCATCCCGCTCGCGATCAAGGACCTGTTCTGCACCGAGGGGGTGCCGACCACCGCGGGGTCGCACATCCTCGACGGCTTCAAGCCGCCCTACGAGTCCACCGTCACCGCGAAGCTGTGGGCGCAGGGCGCGGTCATGCTGGGCAAGACCAACCTGGACGAGTTCGCCATGGGCTCGTCCAACATGACCAGCTACTACGGTCCGGTCGAGAGTCCCTGGCGGCGCCCCGGCGACGACCGGCCGCTGGTCCCCGGCGGCTCCTCCGGCGGCTCGGCGGCAGCGGTGGCGGCGCGCGCGGCCTTGGGCGCGATCGGCACCGACACCGGCGGCTCGATCCGCCAGCCGGCCGCGTTCTGCGGCATCGTCGGGATGAAGCCCACTTACGGCCGCTGCTCGCGCTGGGGCGTGGTCGCCTTCGCCTCCTCGCTCGACCAGCCCGGGCCGCTCACGCGCTCGGTGCGCGACGCCGCGATCATGCTCGGCGCCATGGCCGGGCACGACCCCAAGGATTCGACCAGCGTGGATACCCCGGTGCCCGACTACGAGGCGGCACTGAGCGGCGATGTGCGCGGCCTGAAGATCGGCATTCCCAAGGAGTACCGCCTGGACGGCACGCCGCCCGAGATCGAGGCGCTGTGGCGGCAGGGCATCGACTGGCTCAGGCACGCGGGCGCGGAGATCCGCGACATCAGCCTGCCGCACTCATCTTACGCGCTGCCGACCTATTACATCATCGCGCCCGCCGAGGCCTCCTCCAACCTGGCGCGCTACGACGGCGTGCGCTATGGCCTGCGGGTGCCCGGCGCGGACCTGACCGAGATGTACGAAAACACCCGCGGCGAGGGCTTCGGCGCCGAGGTCAAGCGGCGCGTGCTGATCGGCACCTACGTGCTCTCGGCCGGCTACTACGACGCCTACTACAACAAGGCGCGCCAGGTGCGCAGCCTGATCCTGCGCGACTTCACCGACGCCTTCGGGGAGGTCGACGCGATCCTGACCCCGACCGCGCCCTCGGAGGCCTTCGCCGCGGGCGAGAAGATGGACGACCCCATCGCCATGTACCTGAACGACGTGTTCACCGTGCCGGCCAGCCTGGCCGGGCTGCCGGGCATCTCGGTGCCGGCGGGCTTGAGCGCGAACGGGCTGCCGCTCGGGCTGCACCTGATCGGCCGCGCCTTCGACGAGGCGACCGTGCTCAAAGTCGCCGGGGTGCTGGAACAAGCCGCCGGCTTCGATGCGAAGCCGCAATTCGTCGCGGGTGGGAGGTAGCCGGCCATGGCGGACACGAACCGCGGCCTCGTCCAAGGCAAGACCGGCCCGTGGGAGATGGTCATCGGGCTCGAGGTGCATGCCCAGGTGATCAGCGAATCCAAGCTGTTCTCCGGCGCCGCCACCGGCTTCGGCGCCGCGCCCAACAGCCAGGTGTCGCTGGTCGATGCCGCCATGCCGGGCATGCTGCCGGTGCTCAACGGCCACAGTGTCGCGCAGGCGGTCAAGACCGGGCTGGCCCTGAACGCCGAGATCAACCTGACCTCGGTGTTCGAGCGCAAGAACTACTTCTATCCCGACCTGCCCCAGGGCTATCAGATCTCCCAATACCTGCAGCCGATCGTCGGCGAGGGCACGATCGAGCTCGACCTGCCCGACGGCTCGACCAAGGAGGTCGGCATCGAGCGCCTGCACATGGAGCAGGACGCGGGCAAGAGTTTGCACGACCAGCACCCGACCATGACCTACATCGACCTCAACCGTTCGGGCGTGACCCTGATGGAGATCGTCTCCAAGCCGGACATGGGCTCGGCCGAGGAGGCGGCCGCCTACATCGCCAAGCTGCGCTCGATCCTGCGCTACCTGGGCACCTGCGACGGCAACATGGAGGAGGGTTCGCTGCGCTGCGACGTCAACCTCTCGATGCGCCGCCCGGGCGCGGCGCTGGGCACCCGCACCGAGACCAAGAACGTCAACTCGATCCGCTTCGTCAAGCTGGCCATCGAGTACGAGGCCAAGCGCCAGGTCCAGGTGCTGGAGGACGGCGGCAGGGTCGTCCAGGAGACCCGCCTGTTCGACGCCGACAGGGGCGTGACGCGGCCCATGCGCTCCAAGGAGGAGGCCCACGACTACCGCTACTTCCCCGACCCGGACCTGCTGCCGCTGGTGCTCGATCCCGATTGGGTCGAGGAAATCCGCAAGGAGCTGCCGGAGCTGCCGGACGCCAGGAAGGCGCGCTTCGTGGACGACTTCGGCCTCTCGCCCTACGACGCCGGCGTGCTGGTCGCCGAGCGCGAAACCGCGGACTTCTACGAGACCGTGGTGACCAGCGAATCCGGCAAGCGCGATCCCAAGCTGGCCGCCAACTGGCTGACCGGCGAATTCTTCGGCGCGCTGAATCGTTCGGGGATTGCGCTGGCCGAGGCCCCGGTCGACGCCAAGAAGCTTGGCGGGCTGATCGATCTGATCGCCGATGGGACCATCTCCGGCCGGATCGCCAAGGAGGTCTTCGACACCATGTGGGAGAGCGGCAAGCCGGCCGCCGCCATCGTCGCGGACCAGGGCCTCAAGCAGATCTCGGACACCGGTGCCATCGAGGCCATCGTCGCGCAGGTGATCGCCGCGAGCCCCAAGCAGGTCGAACAGTTCAAGGCCGGCAACGAGAACATCCTGGGCTGGTTCGTCGGCCAGGTCATGAAGGCCAGCCAGGGCCAGGCCAACCCGGGTTTGGTCAACCGAGTGCTGCGCGCCAAGTTGTCCTGAATCGTGGCCCGGCGGGGACGGTTCCGCGCTGTTTCCGCCCCAGTTCGGTCCCATTTCGGCCGCATTGGCCAGCCATACTGCATTCGTTGGAGGGCGCGGGCGGGGGTGCCATGGCGCGGACATTGCGCATCTTGAAATGGTTCGTGAGGCGGGACTGGCGCGGCCTGCTGGGCCGGGCCTTGCGGCTCGCCTGGATCGCTGTCTGGGTCGTGGGGCGGTGGTTGTTGATTGCGGCCCGGGGCCTGTTCCGTTGCGCGCTGGCGCTGGCCGATTGGGCCCTGCGCCGGCCGCGCCTGGCGCTCGGCGCCGGCTCGGCGTTGGTCCTCACCTTGGGCGCGCTCGCGGTCCTGTGGCCGGGCCCGGTGCCGCGCATCGATCTGAGCCAGAGCCTCGACTGCCTGGCGCTGAATATCTACCACGAGGCGCGCGGCGAGCCGCTCGACGGCCGAGTCGCAGTCGCCCAGGTGGTCATGAACCGGGTCGGCGATCCCGAATTCCCGGGCCAGGTCTGCGAGGTGGTGCGCCAGGGGGGCGAACGGTTCCGGGACCGCTGCCAGTTCTCCTGGTGGTGCGACGGCCGCGGCGACCGGCCCGACGACCTGGCCGCCTGGACCGGCAGCAAGGACCTGGCGCGGCGGATTCTGGCCGGATCGGTGGACGATCCGACCGGCGGGGCGCTGTGGTATCACGCGGACCATGTCTCCCCGAACTGGGACATGGATATCGTCCGCCAAGCCAAGATCGGCCGCCACGTCTTTTATCGCCGTAAATAGCCGCGGATCGCGACAGTTTCCGGCGGCCACCGGCCCTATCCCACGAGAACCCTAGGTGGCAAGCCGAAGATTATGGTGAAAATATTTTAAGCATACTTCTTTTGTTCAAATAATTAATAATATATGTGACAGTAATGTCTCAGATAGATCGACCTGAATTATAAAATTCCTTAACGGATCGCCCTTACAATATCATTCAAGCGTTGTGCGTTTTGCGCTTGCGGGTCGCGGAAATGGTCGCGACGACCGGGCGTCGCACGCGCGCGCCCTGTGCCGGTCAACGAGTGTGTGCAACGAATGACAAATCACTTGCTTCACATCAGCCGGGATCGTGAATTCGCCGGAGGCCATGCCGGCGGTCGGGTACCGGCTGCCGAACGGCTGCGATTCCGCCGGGACGGAGCTCGAGAATAATGGACGCGCGGGAGCAACACTCGGAGCCCCGGCGGTTCGAACGGACCACGGTCTTGTGGTCCGGGGAGCTGGTCTATCGGGAGCAGATCGTCGCCTGCGTCATCGTGAACATCTCGGCGGGCGGCGCCATGGTGCGCGCCGAGGACCCGGCGTTTTTCATGACCTCGGTGGTGCTTCGCAATTCGCGCATCGGCGAACTGGCCGCCGAAGTCCTGTGGCGGCAGGACGGTGAATTGGGCCTGAGGTTCGCCGACGATCCGGAGACGATCGCCGAGATCATTGGCCGGGCTCTGAAATAGGGGCCGTGAATGACGCCCGCCCATTCCATGGCAGCCACCCGTCGTCGTGCCCGGCCGGCTCGGGCCCGGCCGGCCTGGAACGGAGGCCTCGGTGCCTAAAGCACTCGCCAAAGCCCTCGAGGTGGTGAGCGCGCCAAGCGCCGGTATTCCGCTCGACATCATAACCCCGCTCCAGGACAAGCGCGTCTCCGGGCGCCTGAAAATCATCGTCGAGGGCATGCCCCTGGGCGGCACTCTGAGCGCGGGCACGAACAACTGGGACAATACCTGGTCGCTCACCGTCGACGAGCTGAACGAGCTGTATTTCTTTCCAGCCGAGAACGATGATCGGGACCACACGCTGTCGATCCGAGTCCTGCGTTTCGATTCGGACGGCTACGACGTCGCCACCACGGCGGCGATGATCGAGGTGCTGGTCGAGCAGTCGGCCCGGTGCGCAGACGGTGGCGGCATGAAAGGCGTCGGCCTGGCCGAGGCCGAGGAGATCTGGCGGGCCGAGCATGAGCAGGCGATGGCGCAGGCGCGCGCCACCTGGGAGGCCGAAGAGGCCGCGCGCTTGGCGGCGGCGAACCGGGCCTGGGAACAGAAAGCCACGGACCGCCTGGCAGCGGCGCAAACCGCCTGGGAACGGGACACCGAGGATCGCCTGGCGGAGACCGCGGACGCGCGGACGAACGAGGAACGGGACAACGCCGCGCTCGAGTTGACGGCGGCCAAGGCGAGTTGGGCTGCGGAGGCCGAAGACCGCCTGGCAGCGGCGAAACAGGCCTGGGAACGGAAATCCGCGGACCGCCTGGCAGCGGCGCAAACCGCCTGGGAACGGGACACCGAGGATCGCCTGGCGGAGACCGCGGACGCGCGGGCGAACCAGGAACGGGACAACGCCGCGCTCGAGTTGACGGCGGCCAAGGCGAGTTGGGCTGCGGAGGCCGAAGAACGCCTGGATGCGGCCAAGGCGGCCTGGCAGGCGGATGAGCGGCAGAGCCACGCGCAGGCCAAGGCCGACTGGCGCGTTGAGGAAGACACCCGCCTGGTCCAGTCCAAGGAAGCCTGGATGGCGGCGAGCGAGGAACGCCTTCAGGCGATCAAGGCGAATTGGCGGGCGGAAGAAGAGCAGCGCCACGCGGTCGCTGGGTCGACGTGGAAGCTCGAGGAGGAGCAACGACTCACGACCCTTCGGGCGACCTGGGACTCGGAGGAGAGGCAGCGCCTGATCGAGGCCCAGAAGGCTTGGCGGGCGGCGCAGGAGCACAGCCGCGCCGCGGACCGGAAGGCCTCGGCCGCCGAGGAGATGAATCGCTTGGCCGAAGCGGAGGCGGCTTGGAAGGCGACCGAGGAGAAACGCCTCGCCGCCGCCGCCAAGATGTGGCGGAGCGAAGAGGCGCAGCGCCTGGCCAAAGCCCAGGAGGTTTGGGCCGCCGAAGAACAAACGCGCCTCACCAAGGCGGAAGCGGCCTGGAAGAAGGCCGAGGCAAAGCGCCTCGGCACGAACGACGAGTCGCAGGCCGGGGAGCCACCGCGCCTCGCCGAGGCCAAGGCGGCATGGGAGGCCGAGACCGCCGAGCGCTTGGCCGCGGCCGAAGCGGCCTGGAAAAGGAACGAGGAGGCGCGCTTCGCCGCGGCCCGGAAGACCTGGGCCGAGGAAGCCAAAAAACTGGCCGGCGGCGCCTCCGAGGCCGGGCTCGAAGCACAACTGGCGACGGCCCAGGCGGCCTGGGCGGCGGAAGAGCAATCCCATCTTGCCGAGGCCCGGAAGGCCTGGGAAACGGAGGCCAAGCAGCGTCAGCTGAAGGACCGCGAAACCTGGCGGGTCGAGATGGAGAACCACCTGGCCGAGGCGAAAGGCACTTGGGAAGCGGAGTCCAGGCGCAGCCTGGTCGAGGCCTTGGCCAAGCGCGAGGGCCAGGAGCAGGAACGCCTGGCGGCCGCCCAGGCCCTGTGGAAGGCCGAGGAGGAACAGCGCCAGATCACCGCCAAGGCGACCTGGAAGGCCGAGGAGGAACAGCGCCAGATCACCGCCAAGGCGACCTGGAAGGCCGAGGAAGAGCAGCGCTTCGCTGGCGCCAAGACCGAATGGCAGGGCGCGGAAGAGCAACGCCTGGCGGCCGCGAAATCGAGTTGGCAGGACGACGTGGACACACACCAGGCCACCATCCAGGCGGGTTGGCAGGGCGAGGCGGAAAACCGTCTGGCAGCGGTACGGGCGAGCTGGGAATCGGAACAGCAGCAGAAGTTGCTGAGCGTCCAGGCGGCTTGGCGCGCCGAGGAGCAGGAGCGCATGGCCGCGGCCCAGGACAACTGGCACGCCGAGCTCCAGGGACAGCTCGAGGCGGCCAAGCGCAAATGGGAATCGGAGATCGAGGGTCGTTTGGCGCGCGCCCGGGCCGAGCCGGGCGAGGCCGGAGCCGACCGCCATGCGTCCTCGTACGACGTCGCTTCCAGGGGCGCGTTCGGGCGGGAGGGGGACTCGCAAGCGCCGGACGCCGAGGCCGTCGCGCGCGCCGCCATCGAAGAGGTCAAGCGCGAGGCGGAGGAGGCGAAGCGTTCGCTCGAGGAACGGCGTCATCAGGCCAAGCTGGAGAGCCGGCGCGTCACCGACAAGCGCCACCGCAAGACCACGCTCGGCATGAAGAAGAAGGCGGCCAACTATCAGACCAAGCGCGCGCCGACGAAGCTGATCCTTGCGCTCGCCGCGGTGGTCATGCTCGGTGTCGCGGCCTTCATCGGCACCCAGGATCTGACGCAGCTGGAGCAGGCGGCCACCGGGTTGGGCTCGCTGGTCCCGAAATAATCCCCGCACTCGGCGCAAGGTCGATTTTTCACGCCCGCCGGCCTTCTTTCTCTTGCATAGCCGCGCGCGGCCCAGTTAGGTTGCGCCGATGAAGAAAGCACCAATATTTTACAATTGTCAGAAATGTCCCGCCTACTGTTGCTCCTATCCTAGAATCATCGTCAGCGAGGCCGATATCACCCGCCTCGCCAAGCACCATGGGATCGGCATCGAAAAGGCGCGGAAGAAATACACCAAGCCCGGCCACGAGGAGGGCGAGCGGGTGCTCCGCCACAAGGGCGACGAGCACTTCGGTACGGTGTGCCGCTTCCTGAACCGCAAGACCCGTGCTTGCACGATTTACGAGGCCCGGCCCGCGGTCTGCCGCGAGTTTCCCGGCGCCGGCCGCTGCGGCTACTACGATTTCTTGTGCTTCGAGCGCAACGCCCAGGAAGACGAAGACTTCATCTCCACCACCTGGAATACGTGAGCGCGAATTCGCCGGATTGGCCCGGCGGGGACGGGATCACACTGCCGGCGCGGCGACCAGATGGCCGCGTTTGGCGTAGAGCGTGCAGCCCTTCTTGCCCTTGCCGCCGAGCGACCATTCGGCGCCGTCGGGCAGGCGCAGCCAAGTGCCGGCCCCGTGATCGCCGTCATCGCTGACCAGGACGCCGTCGAGCACGAAGATCTCGGCACCGCCGGGACAGGCCTGATGGGACAGCCGGGCGCCGCCGGAGACGTGCAGCAGATCCATGGTCTCCGGATGGCGCAGGTTGCGATAGAGCGGCAGCACGTCGATGCCCGGCACCGGCCCCGGAGTCCACGTGGCGGTCGTGGTTTCGATCACGACGTGCTCGCGCCGCTCGCCGCCGTACTGGCGCAGTTTGACGAAGATCGTACAGCCCCTGCGCGAGAACGGGGCGTGGCAGAAGCCGGGCGGATTGAGCAGGTAGGTCCCGGCCGGATAGTCGCCGTGCTCGTCCGAGAAGATGCCCTTCAGCACCAGAATCTCCTCGCCCTCGGGATGATCGTGCACGGGAAAGCTGGCCTTGGCGTCGTAGCGCACGACCGAGGTGACCCGGCTGCTCTCGCCGCCTACTAGGTCGAGGCGCTTGCGCCACACCGTCGGACTCGGGCTGGGCTGCCACGTCATGGCGTGGGTATCCAGCACCGCCCTTTTGGTGAGGTCCGCGTTGAGTGACTCCGTCATCGCATCATGGTTTTCGAAGCTGTGGACCGCATCCATACTAGATATCTCGGCGCGTCCTTGTCACCGCTCAATTGCAAGGGGACCCAATCGGAGCGATTGGGTTTTTGTTCTGTCAATGAGATGAAAAGTCGGTCAGGGTCGGCGCCGCGACGAGCCTTCCATTTGGGTGACCTGGCTGATATCGCGAAATACCGTCAAGACCGTACGGCCTTCTTCACTCGGCAGGCGGGTCGAGGCACAGTGGACCGGGAAGCTGCGGCCGTCGAGGCCGATGAAGACCTGCTCCATTTGGGGTTGTTCCCGGCCCCGGTCTAGGGTTTTCTTGAGGCGCAGCTTGGTAACCTTGTGGAAATCCGGATCGATAAGGTCGAACAGGTTCCGTCCGACCAGGGTCTCGGATTCGCGAGCGCCCAGGAACCGCACGGCGGCGGGGTTGGCGAACACGATCCTGTCCTGGACGTGGATCAAAATTCCGTCGGGGGAAAGGTCCACCAGCCGCCGGTAGCGCTCTTCGCTGCGGCGCAAGGCCCGCTCGGCTTCGAATTGATCGGTGATGTCGGTGCCCGTGCCACGGTAACCCAGGAAGGTTCCAGAGGAATCGAACCGCGGCGTGCCGCTCAGAGAAAAATAGACCGGCGTTCCGTCGGACCGCATCTGGACCAGACGGAAATCGCGAAACGCCCGTCGGGCCTTTAAGTCCTCGACATGGCCGATCCAGACCTCGTCGCGCGGATCCGGATTTCCGACCTCGTCATAGGCCTTGCCGAGGACGTGTTCGGGCCGGATCCCGTTGACGCGTTCGAAGCGCTCCGATAGGTAGGAAAAGCGCAGATCCGGCCCCATCTCCCATAACCAGTCCGAGGCCGAACGGGCGAAGTCCCGAAACCGCTGCTCGCTCTCGCGTAGCGCCTCGGTGGCCCTTTGGCGCTGGGCGATCTCTTCCCGCAAGCTTCGCGTTCGCTCCTCGACGCGTTGCTCCAGAGAGTCGCGCAAGACGCCAATCTGGCGGATTTCAACCAGGATCAAACCGATCAAAATGGCGCCGCCGGTCAGCACGCCGGCGAAGATCACCATCAGCATGTTGTGCGCCTGCCCCATGCGGTCATAGTGGCCGGTCACCTCCCGACTCTGCTGGTGCAGCGCCATGAGGCTGACCCTGTGGAAGCGCTCGGACAAGCCCTCGAGTCTGGCCTTGATCAGGCCATGAGCGATCGCATCATCGGGTTCCAAGGAGGCCACTGTTTGTTCGATGTCCCGCAACGCGCGCCGCGCCTCCTCGATCAGCGCCTCCACGCCCTCGAAGCGCAGATAGACGCTACCCACGGCGCCGGCGTCGGCGTTGGCGATGCGGCTCCAGAACACGTCGAAGCGATCCGTGATGTCGTTCCTGGTCACGCCCCGGTCGCCCAGATGGTAGGAATCGAGCTTCTGGACAAAAACCGAGAGTTCGCGCTCGAACTGGCTGGCGTACCAGGGCACGTTGTCGCGGTACTCGGCCCGGATCTGCCCGGTATCACGCTCCAACCCGACGACGATGAGATAGAGCACGGTGGTCAACACGATGACGCCGGCGGCCAGCACCGCGATCGGCAGAAAACGCCGACGATTGAGCAAAGCCTTCGCGCCGTTCGATATGCGGTGGAACGGGCTCATCCGCCCGGCTTCCTTGCAGCCACAACGTTCATTTCTTGATCACCAGTTCCTTGACCTGCCAGATCGAGCGGTTGTAGCCGGTTTCGTTGCGCAAGCTCGGCTGATCGCTCCAGGGGTAGATGACCCACAGCGGCCCCTTGGTGCGGGTGTGCAGGACCTCGCCGTTCATCTTCATGGCCAGGATGACCGGGTAGCGCTCGAAATCCTCCATCGGAATGTCGACCGCGTAGTCGTTGATCGCGGTGGCGCGGACGCGGCTGCCGCGGGCGCCGACCCGTTTCATGAGATCGCGCGCCAAAGGTCCTTCGAAGCGCGCGACCCCGTCGGTCCAGGGGGTCATGGTCTCGACGGTCGTGAACGGCATCGCTTCCAGCATGGCGCGGTCGAATTCGGCGACCCCCTTGCCGTTGGTGCGGTCGATCCGTCCAGAGATCGCGAGGATGACCCGCCCCTCGGGAACGCCCAGCTCCTGCGCCCTGGCCGGCCGGCTCGCCGGAGGACCGGCACCCAGCCAAAGGGTGCTCAGCGCCGCCAGGAACAGGCCCCAGACGAGCCGTCGAGACCAGCCAAGGGCCACCGTATAGTGCGGTTCCGAGCTCAGCGCGTTCATACCGGTACCCACATCCACGCCGGTCCTTGCAATGGACCGAAGTTATTAACTTTCAAAGCCTTGTCTTATCAGTTTCGAGCGGCTCTCGGCAAGCGCGCGAGCGGGGACCAGGGTCTCACCGGGAACGTCGTCCGAGCCCGGCCTTGCCAGGAAGCCATGCCCCGTGCATCACTCTGGCTTGGCAGAAAAACGACAACCGGACGATGGGGGAGAACAGGCCCAAATGATCGACCTCTATACCTGGCCGACGCCGAACGGCCACAAGATGCACATCATGCTCGAGGAGACCGGCACGCCCTACAAGGTGATCCCGATCGACATCGGCGCCGGCGACCAGTTCGATCCTGAGTTCCTCAAGATCAGCCCGAACAACAAAATGCCGGCCATGGTCGATCCCGACGGCCCCGGCGGCAAGCCGCTGGCGCTCAGCGAATCGGGCGCGATGCTGATCTATCTGGCCGACAAGACCGGCCAATTTATGCCCGAGGAGCCCCACGCCCGCTACGCCACCCTGCAATGGCTGATGTTCCAGATGGGTCACATCGGGCCGATGCTCGGCCAGGTCCACCACTTCCGCAACTACGCGCCCGAGAAGCTCGACTACGCCATCGACCGCTACGTCAACGAGGCCAAGCGGCTCTACGGCGTGCTCGACAAGCGGCTCGGCGAGAGCCCCTACGTCGTGGGCGCGGACTACACCATCGCCGACATGGCGATCTTTCCCTGGGTGCGCCGGCCCGAAAACCAGGGTGTCGAGGCCGACGACTATCCCAACTACCAGCGCTGGTTCGACGGGATCGCGGCGCGCCCGGCGGTCGAACGCGCCCTCGAGGTGCTGGCGGACCGCCGGCGCGAGGGCCCGATGACCGACAAGGCGCGCGAAATGATGTTCGGCGCCACGCAGTACCAGCGCCGCTGACCGCGGGCGCGAGCGGAGGCGGCATCCATGCGGCTGAGCGGCGCGCAACTGGAACGCTTCGAGCGCGACGGCTTCCTGGTGCTGCCGGAGCTGTTCTCCAAGGACGA
>Ga0209980_10001508_pt1 | contig 12783 bp, 9 predicted proteins | sample CR02metaG_FD_183611 | JGI IMG/M metagenome (GOLD analysis project Ga0209980, IMG submission 183611) | Deep subsurface microbial communities from Mariana Trench to uncover new lineages of life (NeLLi) - CR02 metaG (SPAdes) (version 2) | ecosystem: Environmental > Aquatic > Marine > Ocean trench >... | reverse complement strand
CTCAGTAGCCCGCCGGCGCGGGCGAGGGCTCCACGAACGGAGACGAGATGGTCGTAGGCAGCCATTCCGGTCAATGCCTCGACACGTCTCAGATTGGAGCCGATCGACGACTCGGAGATCAGCACCAGAGGACCGACCTGTCCCGAACTCGACGTGTGGGTGCCGCCGCAAAACTCGGTCGAATAATCCCCGACTTTGACCACGCGAACCGTTTCCCCGTACTTGTCGCCGAAGAAGGCCAGAGCGCCCATCTTCTCAGCATCTTGTCTGGAGGTCACCGTGGTTGTCACTCCGTTGTTCGCGACAAGTCTGGCGTTGGCCTCGAGTTCCACCTCCGCAAGTTCCTCAGATGCAACCTGAGAGAAGTGGGAAAAGTCGAAGCGAATCCGACCGGGTTCAACCAGCGACCCGGCCTGCTCGGCGTGATCGCCGAGGACATCTCTCAGCGCCCAATGAAGAACATGGGTTCCTGTGTGGCTCTTGCGTATGGCTTCTCTCCGCGGGCTGTCGATGGATGTCCGCACGATTTGACCCGCGGCCAGGTAGCCGCTGGTGACCTTGGCGCGGTGACCATGAAGACCCTGGATGACGTGTTGAGTGTCGACCACCAGCGCCGAACCTGTCTCGGTTTCGATGACACCCGTGTCGCCTACTTGGCCACCGGATTCGGCATAAAAGGGGGTCTTGTCGAGAAAGATCTCCACTTCCCGACCCTCTTCGGCGCGATCCAGCGTCTCGGCGTCAGCCACCATCGACAAAAGGACACTCTCGGAGACTTCGTGGTCATAGCCAACAAACTCCGTCAGGCCATTGGTTTCGAGAACCCCCCTGTAGACCTCGGCTGTTTCAACCGCCCCTCCCCCCTTCCATGCGGCGCGGGCGCGCTCTCTCTGCGCTGACATCTCCACCTCGAACCCTTTGAGATCCACGTCGATTCCACGCTCGGCGGCAATCTCCTTTGTCAGATCGATCGGAAATCCGAAGGTGTCATGAAGTTTGAACGCCGTCGGGCCACTCAACCACTTCTGACCCTCGGACAACTCGGCGTCGAGGAGTTGATAACCAGACTCGAGGGTCCTTCTGAACTTCTCCTCCTCACGGGTGACGACGTCGAGGATGAGGTCTTTCCTCTCTGCAAGCGCCGGATAGGCGTCGCCCATCAACCCGATGGTCGATTCGACCAGTTGGGGCATGATCAGTCCCTTGCCGCCGTATTGCCAGGCATGACGAACCGCCCGTCGGAGTACCCGTCTCAACACGTACCCCCGTCCGTCGTTGGACGGAACAACACCGTCTCCGATGAGGAACGTGACCGTTCGCCCGTGATCCGCAAGGATTCGGAGAGAGACGTCAGATACCTCATTCGCTCCATACTCGAGACGGGTGTATCTCTCGGCTGTCCTCAGCACTTCGCGCGTTGTGTCGATGTCGAACACTGACGGCACGTCTTGGAGAACGGCAGCTATCCGATCGAGCCCCATGCCCGTGTCGATGTTCTTTGCCGGGAGATCGCCTACAACGTGGTACGGCTCGTCCTGGATGTTCTGCATGAAAACCAGATTCCAGATTTCTACGTACCGGTCCTCGTCCCCGCCGATGGGTCCACCTGCACTGCCAAATTCCTCGCCTCGGTCCCAGAAGATCTCCGAGCTCGGGCCGGCGGGACCGGGCACGCCCATCTGCCAGAAGTTGTCATTACCGCGGCGCTGTACCCGTTCGGCGGGAACACCAACATCGTCTATCCAGACCTCGGCGGCTTCTTCATCGGTGTCGTGGACCGTGTACCACATGCGTTCGGGGTCGAGTCCAAGCGTTTCGGTGCAGAACTCGTAACCCCAGGGGATGGCCTTCTCCTTGAAGTAGTCACCAAAACTGAAATTGCCCATCATCTCGAAGAAGGAGAGGTGGCGTTTTGTGGTGCCAATGATGTCGATGTCGATCGTGCGCACGCACTTCTGGATGGAGACGACCCGAAGCCAGGGTGGCTCCTCCTCGCCCAGAAAGTAGGGCTTGAAGGGGACCATTCCGGCGTTGGTGATCAACAGCGTCGGGTCGACGGGGATCAACGACGCCGAAGGTCGCACCTCATGTTCGCGATCGACAAAGAAGTCCGTGAAGGCCCGACGAATCTGATTGCTATCCAAGGAGGTTCCTGGTGTCGCTGGTGGGGGTGAGAATAACGATCACCCCTTGACTACCCGCTCTCCGGTGGTTTGTCTTCGCTTGTCTCTTCGTCTGTCGCATCCCGGCGCAGCTTTGATTCCGCAGTCAGCTCGACACCAAGCTCGGCCAGCTGGTACTCGTCGACCCATGTAGGTGCACCGGTCATAGGGTCGAGTCCAGTTTGAGTCTTTGGGAAAGGGATGACTTCTCGAATCGAGGTCTCGTCCTGAAGCACCATCACCAACCGATCTACGCCAAACGCAAACCCTCCGTGGGGGGGCGTGCCGTATTCGAGAGCTTCGAGGAACCAGCCGAAGCGCCGCTCGGCGGTTTCTCCGTCGATTCCCAGGATCTCAAAGACCTGCCTCTGCACTTGGGGATCGTGAATTCTGATCGATCCGCTACCCAATTCGACACCATTGAGAACCGCGTCGTACGCCTTTGAGATGGCGTTCGCCGGGTCATTTGCCATGTCATCGATCGACGTTGGGGCCGTGAACGGATGGTGGGAGAAGGTGATCGAGCCATCCTCGCCCTCTTCGAACAAGGGAAAATCGACGACCCACAGGTAGGCCAGATCATGGTGATTCTCCGGTCTTCCCAGGTCAAGACGTAAGTTACCCAACACCCCCACGGTTGTACGCCACCGGTCCGCCGCGATCAGAAGAACATCGTCCGGAGAGGCCTCCATCCGGGATTTGATGCCTGCGATTTCGGCATCGTCCAAGAACTTGGCCACCGGTGAACGAAGAGAGCCATCGTCTTGCACCACCATCCAGACCAGACCCTTGGCACCCAGCTCCTTGGCACGCTTCGTCATGGCATCGGCCCGACTCCGAGACCATTCCTGGCGCCCAACATTGATTCCTCGAACAGTCCCACCCGCCTCCAGCGCATCTCGGAAAACACCAAACTCCGACCCTCGAAATAGATCAGAGAGGTCGATTATCTCCATACCAAACCTCATGTCCGGCTTGTCGGAGCCGTATCGGTCCATCGCCTCTTGCCAGGTGAGACGGAGGAAGGGACGGGGGACATCGACTCCGCGGATCTCCTTGGTGACCGCTGCCAGTACCGCCTCGATGGTCTCGAGCACCTCATCTCGATCCCAGAACGAGCCCTCGAGATCAAGTTGGGTGAATTCCAGCTGGCGGTCGGCACGGAAGTCTTCGTCTCGATAACAACGAGCAATCTGGAAATAACGCTCAACACCCGCAATCATCAGCAGCTGCTTGAAGAGTTGTGGCGACTGTGGCAACGCGTAGAACTCGCCCGGGCGTAACCGGGAAGGCACAAGCATGTCCCTTGCTCCTTCCGGCGTCGAGTTGATCAGTGTCGGCGTCTCGACCTCGAGGAATTCCAAGTCGTCGAGTGTCCGCCTGATCACCGCCGTCGTCTTGGACCTGGCCTTGAGATTGGCGGCCATGCGTGGACGCCGCAGATCGAGATAGCGATGTCGCAGCCGAATGGCTTCGTCGATTTCAGTGCGGTCATCGATCATGAACGGCAACGTTTTGGCGGGTGCCAGAACCTCTAGTTCGCCAACACCGATCTCGATCTTTCCCGTTTCCAGATCCGGGTTCTCCGTCCCCGCCGGACGAGAGCGAACCACGCCTCTCACACGAACGCAGTACTCCATCTTGAGGTCGGCAACAATCGGATGCTCGGCCGGATCAGCGACCACCTGAACAAGGCCCGTGGCATCTCTCACATCGAAAAAGGTGATTCCGCCATGGTCGCGACGACGCTGCACCCAGCCGGCGATGACGACTTCGCTGCCGATATCCGCTTCGGAGACCGACCCCGCACCATGAGACCTCATCAGGTTCGCTCTTTGAACCAATCCGAAACCTCCTCGAGCGGCACATCCTGACGACCACCTTTCGTTTGGACGTCGATCGGCTCGCCTTCCCCTTTCCAGACAAGTGTTACTGCAACGTCGATGCGTCGAGCAGCGCGGAACTGCGCTTTCACCGACCGACCTTCGCTATCGAAGTCGACATTGACACCATCTCGACGTAGACGTGACGCAACCTGAAGCGCATCCTCGGGTCCGGTCTCCGACACGAGATAGGCCTCCAGATAGGGTCGATCCAGCTCGCCGACGGAGATCACGATCCGATCGATGCCCAGAGCAAAACCGACACCGGGCGTCGGACGCCCGCCCAGCGTCTCGGCCAAACCGTCATAACGGCCACCACCACCGACTGCGTTCTGGGCAGTGTCCAACTGCCGGCCTACGTACTCGAATGTCGTCCGCGTGTAGTAGTCGAGACCTCTCACCAAACCATGATCCTCGGTGAAAGGGACACCTAGACCCTCTACCAACGTCTTGACGGCTTCGAAGTGCCGGGAGCACGCATCACACAAATTGTCGACCATGCGTGGGGCGTCCACCAGGACCGGTTGGTCCGGTTTCGAGTCGAGCACTCGCAACGGATTCACATCGATGAGACCTATCGAGTCTTCACCGAGTTCGGCTTCCTTGCCTCGCAGGTAGTCACGAAGCACAGCCACATATCCGGGACGACACTCGGAGTCTCCCAGGGAGTTGATCAATAATTCCAGGTTGGGGACGCCTGCCGACTCGAGGTACCGGTACCCCAACTCCACTACTTCGGCGTCGGCGGCAGGACCCTCCACGTCCAGATACTCGACCCCGACTTGCCAGAACTGGCGACGCCGACCCCCTTGAGGCCTTTCGTATCTGAAAAACGGGCCCGAATAGGCGCCCTTCCACGCACCCTGGTGCCCCGAATTCAGGTAAGCCCTGACGACGCCGGCGGTTCCCTCAGGCCGTAGTGTCACCGACCTCCCTCCCCGATCTTCGAAGGTATACATCTGCTTGGTGACGACTTCGGTGGTGTCGCCAACACCGCGCCGGAATAGCTCCGTCGACTCGAGGACAGGAGTCATCACAAGGGGAAACCCATACCGTCCCGACCAGTCGTCCCAGAGACTCAACACCTCGCGCCACGCCTGTGATTGCGGCGCCATCAAGTCGTCGGTGCCCTTTGGGGGTTGAAAGCTCATGAGGGCCGCAGGTTACCGGCGAGTCCCCGACGATCAGAGTTCTGCTCGGCGGGCCCGGTTGGCCTCAATGCCCATCCCTCTCCGTCGGTGCTCGCGGAAGAAATCAACGAGGGGGATGGTCGCTATCGCGGCTCAAGCCCATTCGTGGCGAAAAGGGTTGGTCCGCCTCTCCTCACCGATCGTCGTTTCCGATCCATGACCAGGAAGAACCCGGACATCGTCCTGGAGAGTCATCACCTCGGTCCGCATTGAATCCAACAGGGCTTGATGAGAACCACCCGGCAGATCGGTGCGTCCGATCGACCCGGCGAACAATTGATCACCGGAGAACAGCACACCCTCCTGAGCCCAGTAGAAACAGCAATGACCCGGCGTATGCCCTGGCGTCTGTCTGATCTCGAGGGAAAGCCCGGCCAGGTCCACAACCTGACCGTGGTGAAGAGGCTCCATCTTCTCCGGCAAGTCGAACTCCCCGGGAGGAATCATCCCAAAAAGGGCACGCAACTGCTCGGTGGGGTGCAGGGTAAGGAAGTCATCATCAGGGTGAACATAGGTCGGAGCCCCTGTCTTGGAAGCGAGCCATCCGGCCCCGCCGGTGTGATCGACATGGCCGTGGGTGAGAAAGATGCCCACGACAGCCACGTCGATAGACGCCAAGTACTGCCCGATCATCTCAGGCTCCGGGTGCGCGTCGACCACAATCGCCTGACCCCCAGGTTCACTTGCGACTACCCAGGCATTGGTCTGTGCCACCCAGGCAGGAATCTGGCGGATCAGCAATTCAATCCGCCGCCGGGTCGTTGGCGAGCCTGAAAGCTGCAAAGACACCGTCAACGCCACGAAGGTCGGCGAGCAGACGTGCCAGTTGACTGGGATCGGAGAGCTCAATCTCGTATTTGAGGACGGCGACCCTTCCCTCCCCCACGACGGTCGAGGATGCAGTGATATTGCCTCCGGTGTCGGAGACGAGGGCCGTCACGTCGCGGAGCAGGCGTGTGCGATCCAAGGCCTCCACCTGAATCCACACTACGAAGGCGCCGCTGTCGCCACTAGGCCAACTCACCTCGACCGTGCGCTCGCGTCGATCGGCGAGATAGGACACGTTGGTGCAATCGGCACGATGGACCGACACCCCGCGCCCAACGGTCACGTAACCCACAATCGGGTCGCCGGGGACAGGTGAGCAACAGCGCGCAAGATGCACAAGCATGTCGTCCTGACCCTCGACCACCACATCGGCCGACTCGGACGGCCCCTTCCTGCGAGGGGGCCGAAACAAGTCGTCCCCCGTTTCGGGAGCCAGGCGGCGATGGAGCCTGACCGCAATGGAGTCAACGGAGACATTCCCCTCTCCAAGTGAGGCAACGAGTGCTTCGGCATCCTTCAGACCGAGCTCCGTGGCGATCTCTGACAGATGAGCATCGCGTTCGCCTGGCCCGAGATCGGGAGCCTCTCTCTTGAACATGGTCTGCATTCGGTGTTTGCCATCGGCGAGAGCTTGATCGCGGCGCTGCTTTTGAAACCAGTGCTTGATCTTGGCCTTTGCCTTGCCGGTGCGAACGAAGTTGAGCCAGTCACGACTGGGCCCCGAATCAGGCGAATTGGATGTGAGCACCTCAACGATGTCTCCGGACTCGAGCTTGGTCGACAGGGAAACGAGACGGCCGTTGACCCTGGCTCCAACGCAACGATCCCCTACCTCGGTATGAACCGCGTAAGCGAAATCTACTGCCGTGGATCCCCGCGGCATCTCTTTGACATCGCCACCCGGGGTGAGCACAAAGACTTCGTCCTGATATAGGTCGAGTTTCAGATTGGCAAGGAATTCTTCGGGATCCTCGTCCAACGCCGAAACCTCAACTGCCAGGTGTTGACCGATGTCTCCCTCCTTGTACCGCCAATGAGCTGCGATACCGGCCTCCGCGCGGTTGTGCATTTCTTCCGTCCTGATCTGTATCTCCAGGGGCTTGCCGTCCGGACCGATCACGGTGGTATGGAGTGATTGATAGAGGTTGATCTTGGGCATTGCTATGTAGTCCTTGAACCGCCCCGTCACCGGCACCCAGTGGCTGTGAACGAGGCCGAGAGCCGCATAGCTGTCACGTGTCGTGCGAGTAACCACCCGGATACCTATCAGATCGTGGATGTCCTCAAACGGCCTGTCCTCCTCGATCATCTTCCGGTAGATCGAGTACTGGTGCTTTGGCCGTCCAGTGACCTCGGCTTCGATTTCGGCGTCCCCGAGCATCCCACCGATCTCGATCACGATCTTCTCGATGAACGCCTCGCGTTCGGGTGCCGCGTCGGCAAGTCTTGCCTGAATCTCGGCATTCGGCCCGGGATAGAGGATGGCGAAACAGCGGTCCTCGAACTCGTGTTTGATCTCCTGGACACCCAGTCGGTGAGCCAACGGGGCGTACACGTCAAGTGTCTCGCGGGCAACTCTGATTTGTTTCTCCTCACGGAGCGCGTAGACCGTTCGCATGTTGTGAAGCCGATCGAACAGCTTGATGATCAGAACCCTCACGTCCTGCGCCATAGCTACCACCATCTTTCGAATCGTGGCTGCTTGAGCCTGCTCCCGATTGGAGTATCGAATCCGATCCAGCTTGGTGACCCCATCGATCAACCGGGCGATCTCCTCACCGAAGTCCGAAGCGAGCTGATCCAAGGTGAGACCGGTGTCCTCCACCGTGTCGTGAAGGAACGCGGCGACGACGGTTTCTTCGTCTAACCCGTACTGGGCAAGCAGATAGGCGACCGTCAGCGGGTGAGAGATGTAGGGGTCGCCAGTCTTGCGGTACTGCCCGGCGTGGGCTTCTTTGGCCACATCGTGGGCCCGTCTGAGCAATTCGATGTCACCATCCGGATGGTGAGCACGGAAGGCGTCGAGAACATCGACCAGTTTGGCCGACGTCCCCTGTTCAGTCGTATCGAACGAGGGCATGTAGCGGAACGCCGTCGAGCTTTTCGACGCCACCCAGAAAAGCCAATTCGATGAAAACAGCAAAACCGACGATGTCGGCACCGACGGCTCGAAGAAGACGAACAGCTGCGGCCGCGGTTCCTCCCGTGGCGATCACGTCATCCACCAACAGAACCTTCTCACCATCGACAACGGAGTCCATGTGGACTTCGAGTGCGTCGGTCCCGTACTCGAGGGTGTATTCCTCACGCATGGTCTCGTGGGGCAGTTTCCCCGGCTTCCTCACCGGGATGAACCCGGCGTTCAGACGATCAGCAACCGGTGTCGCCAGGGTGAAGCCGCGAGCCTCAATACCGGCGACTTTGGTGATACCGGAGCTCTTGTGGGGCTCGGCGAGGGCGTCCAAAAGGAAGGAGAGGGCCTTCCCGTCTCCAAGAACAGGTGTGATGTCCTTGAAGACGACTCCCGGTTCGGGAAAGTCCGGGATGTCGCGGATGAGAGAAATCAGGCGGTCCACGCCCATGAGTCTAAGACCGGATCAGCGCATTCCCACCTTGCGACGCTTGGAAGCCTTCTTTGCTCGCTCCTGCCAATCGGGTTCTTTCTCTTTCCATATGGCGAGAAGGGGCGCAGCAACGAATATGGACGAGTAGGTACCGGCGGCTATCCCAACGAAAAGCGCTAGTGCAAAGTCACGCAGTGTCGAAGCACCCAGGATGAACGAGCCGACAAACAGGATGCTTCCCACCGGCAACAAGGACGTGAGCGAAGTCGCCAGAGATCTGGCGAGCACAGAGTTCATTGCCTCGTTGACGATCTCGCTGTAGGGCTTCTTCTCTTCGAGCTCGACGAGCTCTTGGACCTTGTCGAATACGACCACGGTGTCGTACAAGGAGTACCCAAGTATCACCAGGATGGCGACCACCGTGGCCGGAGTCACCGGGAACCCGGTGAGCGAGTAGAGGCCGACTGTTATCAAAAGGTCATGGAAAAGGGCGACAAGACCGGCGGCGGCCATCTTGAACTCCAGTCGCCAGCTGATGAAGAGAACTACGGCACCCAGGAAGACCACCAGAGCTATGAGGGCGCGTCTGGCAACGAGGGCCCCGAACGAAGGCCCGACCGCCTCGATGGAGATGTCCGCTCGGTCGCTCCCGGTCACCGAGGCAAAGGCATCGACGGCCTCGTTCTCGGATGCCTGGTCGAGGACTGGAGTGGCTACACGGACCGCATCACCATCGTCGAGCAACTGGATCGTGGCGTCCTCGACTCCGACAGCCTCGAGTGCGTCTCTTATCTCCGGTACGTCTGCACCGGCCGGGTTAGGAGCCTGCATGCCTAACCCACCTACGAATGCGATCCCGAGATTGAGTTGTCGGATGCCAAGACTGCCAAGGGCGATCACCAGAAGCACCGCGGAGATGGTGAACCATCGCCTGCGATTTCCGACAAAGTCGATCTCCGTTTCACCTCTGTTCAGTCGGCCCCAGAGACTCATCGGGCCGCCCCCTTGATGCTGAACCATCCACCCGAGCCCAGGGACGTATTGGCAAGAATCCCGACAGCACGTCGCATGTACGCCTTGGCAAGTATCAGGTCGAGGACCGTGGCCAAACCGAGTGCTACGGCAAAGCCCTTGACCGCTCCGACGGCGAGAGCCCACAGCAACACGGCCGCCAGCAGCGAAACAGTATCGGCGGTGAGGATCGTCCGGTAGGCAAGACGGAACCCCTCCTCGGCTGCCTCATCAACCTCGTATCCCTGGCGGATCTTCTCTTTGACTCGTTCATAGAAAACGATATAGCTGTCGGCGGTGATTCCGACCGAGACGATGATGCCGGTGACGCCCGCCAGAGTCAGCGTCAGGCCCTGCCACTCACCGAGAAGACCGAACAGGGTGAGCAGAAGCGAGCCGAAGACCGTCAGACCGACGATGGCCAACAGACCCAGCGACCGATAAATGAGAACCAGCACGATTGCAACCAGTCCGAGTCCAAGCAGCCCGGCGATGACACCGGCCTGGAGCGAGTCACTGCCGAGAGTGGCTGAGACTTTCTGGACTGCCGAGATTTCGAATGCGACCGGTAGCGAGCCGTACCGAAGAACAACAGCCAGGTCGTTGGCCTCCTGCTGAGAGTCCTCACCGATTCCGACGGAGATCGAGGCACGTCCGCCTGTGATTCCGCCCTCGGGAATGACTTGCGGAGCCGAGATCACCAGACCGTCGAGGACAATGGCAATTTGTCGTCGCGGGTCTCCCAACGGATATCTCGCAGCCTCCGCAGTCAGCTGAGCGAACAGGTCGCCGCCCTTACCCGTCAGGTCGAGGCTGACCGCCCAACTGGCCGATTGTGTCTCAAAAACAGGAACAGCATCGGCCACATCCTCGCCGAGCATGCCGGCCGGCCCCACAAGCAAAACCCCAGATCCGAAGTCGGCCGGGTAGAGGACAAATGCATCGTCGTTGATATCGTCCTTGATGGTGAGCCCGGTCTCGTTGTCGATTCCCGGCGTGTTGGTGCCGGCCAGAGGACCGATCTCCGTGGGAAATGCGTCCAGAACAGGCCGAAAGGAGAGATCTCCGGTCTGACCGACCGCCTCGATGGCTCTCTGTTCGTCCTCAACGCCAGGAAGCTGCACGACAACGGTGTTGTCACCCGAGATGGCGATATCTGGCTCCTGCACATCACCGAAGTCTTCGATCCGGCGGGTCATGATGTCGACAGAGACCTCGATGAGTTCCGGATCGGTGCCCTCGGGTGCCGTCAGAACCACCGCAGTGCCGCCTTGAAGGTCGAGACCCAGGCGTGGTGTGAAGCCGAGGGCGATTGTGGCTGCAAGACCTCCCCAGGCAATGGCGAGGACAACAACAAGCCCGACTACGCGTCGGGTCACGTCAGGCGTCGTCCCCTACGCGACTGCCGATAGCGCGCCGGGAAACTCGAAGCCGACCTTCCTCGACAGTGAGAACAACGCTGTCATCGTTGAGAGAGACGACAGTTCCATGAATGCCACCGATGGTGCGGACCTCATGTCCGATCTCGAGCGATTGGGAAAGGTCCTTCTGCTTTTTGGCCCGATTCCTCTGCGGCCGGATGATCAGGAAGTAGAAGACACCGATCATCAGCGCCAGGAAGATCAACGAACCCGTGCCTCCGAATCCTCCGGATTCCTGGGCAAACACGACAAAACTCACGGTTCCTCCGTGGATGGCTGGAAAACGGGAGGTTAGGCCAAAAAAGGGCATTACGACGAACCATGTGGGGGTGTCATCCAGGTCGTGGTGAAAGTCGGCGACCTTGACGACAGAGACTAGAGCAGGGTTCCCTGGGGCGTATCGGGACGCTCGATCCCTAGATGGGCATAGGCATGCTCGGTCGCAATCCGGCCCCGCGGGGTCCGCTTGATCAGACCTGATTGGAGCAGGAACGGCTCGTAGGCGTCTTCGACCGTCTCGGGTTCCTCGGCGACCGCAATCGAGAGCGTCGAGAGTCCCACGGGACCTCCACTGAAGCGGTCGATGATGGCGATCAGGATCGACCGGTCGACTTTGTCGAGACCGAGGTCGTCCACCTCGAACACGGTCAGTGCCTCCTCTGCCACGCCGAGTTCGATAAACCCCGAGGCTCTGGCCACTGCGTAATCCCGAACGCGTGCGAGGAGGCGATTGGCGATGCGTGGGGTCTGACGGCTCCGGCCTGAGATCAGCTCGGCTGCCGCCTCGTCAATCTCAACATTGATGATCTTCGCCGAGCGACGAATGATCACGGCAAGCTCTTCGGGCTCGTAGAAGTCGAGCTTCTCCTCGATACCGAACCGGTCACGCAGAGGCGCCGTGACCTTGCCCTTGCGGGTTGTCGCCCCGACCAGAGTGAAACGAGGGAGGTCGATGCGAATTGACTGGGCGGTGGGGCCTTTCCCAAGGACCAGATCGAGCTGGAAGTCCTCCATGGCCGGGTAGAGGATCTCCTCTACCGCCCGGGGCAGACGATGGATCTCATCGATGAAGAAGACATCTTGTGGTTGGAGATTGGAAAGGATTGCTGCGAGATCGCCCGGTCGTTCCAGAGCGGGACCCGATGTCACCCGGATCGCAACACCTTTCTCGGCAGCGATGATCGAGGCCAGAGTTGTCTTGCCCAGACCAGGAGGACCAGAGAAAAGAACGTGATCGAGGGGTCGGCCTTCCTTGGTGGCGGCTTCAAGGGAGATCCGGAGCCGGTTCTTGACTTTGGCTTGCCCGATGAACTGGTCGAGGTTTCGCGGTCGAAGGGAGAGCTCCTCTTCGTTCTCGGGCGTCGGGCTGAGCAGACTGTCCTCACGCATGCCTACTGACTCCCCAGGCTCTGCAGAGCGGCCTTGATCTGCATATCGAGCGGATCGTTCGGGTCCACCGAGCTGATCACCGTGTTTATCTCGGCTGTTGTGTACCCCAGGCTTTCGAGGGCTTGGCGCACCGACCCCAGCTCGCTGCCACGGGTCATCTCGATCTCTCTTCCGGCGAGCTTTGGTGCGAGTTCGAGGACGATTTTCTGGGCACCTCTCTTGCCGACTCCAGGGGCGAGCGTGAGGGTGTCCGGGTCCTCAGAAACGATGGCTCGGATCACTTCTTCGCTGGCTATCGAACCGAGGATGGCCATCGCCAGTTTGGGTCCGACTCC
>Ga0209980_10001507_pt1 | contig 12789 bp, 12 predicted proteins | sample CR02metaG_FD_183611 | JGI IMG/M metagenome (GOLD analysis project Ga0209980, IMG submission 183611) | Deep subsurface microbial communities from Mariana Trench to uncover new lineages of life (NeLLi) - CR02 metaG (SPAdes) (version 2) | ecosystem: Environmental > Aquatic > Marine > Ocean trench... | reverse complement strand
GTCCCATCCTTCCGGTGCATCAATGTCCGCATCGTCAGCACCCTTGTAGGCAGGAACGATCAGAGTCCCCCACAAGGGATCTACGGTGGCCCCAAAGAATTGACCCGTATTGTCCAATCCCCACTGCTCGTCGTAAAAATTTTGGATAAGATTCGGTTCACTCCCTTCCTGGGTGACCGGAAGAAACAGGGGACGCTGATAGTTCGGTTCGGCAAAAGTAACGTTGGGGTTGCGCTGATATCGCTGAACCGCCGCCAGTACCGTCCCGTTGGGCACGGAAACGACCTGGACACCGATAGCGGCAATGGTTTTCAGCACGTTTCCCCCTGCCTGCCGATGGGCCGCACCCATCTCAGAGGCAGCGGTCCCTGGATTAAAGGCGACCAGGACAGTATCCGGCGCAAAAGGCTGGGGTGAATTACCCTGTGCCTGTGCGAGGAGAAGCGGCGAGTCGACGGTCCAAACAAGAAGACACATTACCGTTAGAGCAAAAATAGAAACAAGTCGATGGTGCATGATAGATTTCTCCTGCCGATGATTCCTGCGATCCCGTTATTGGGTAAGGCTGTTTGGAACCTATTGTGTGAGGTTGTTGATTTCTTCGCTGTGACTTGAGTCACAGCGAAGACCTTTGTTCTTGAAAACGGAAGCAAGATGAAAGAGCTGACACTCCGTGCTGTCTTTGTGGGCCTCCTGCTGGCCATTGTCATGGGAGCCGCCAACGTCTACCTCGGCCTGAAGGCCGGCATGACGGTATCGGCCTCGATCCCTGCGGCCGTCATGGCCATGTTGATACTGCGCGGCGTTTTCCGTAACGGAACTATTCTTGAGGCCAATCAAGTGCAAACCGCGGCTTCCGCCGGAGAGTCGTTAGCGGCGGGAATCATTTTCACCATGCCTGCCTTGCTCCTGATTGGCGCCTGGCAGCATTTTGACCTGTTGATGACCACCCTCATTGCCTTTACCGGTGGGCTCTTGGGTGTCCTGTTCATGATCCCGATGCGCCGTGTGTTCGTGGTCGATCCCAACTCAGAGTTAAAGTTCCCTGAAGCCCTGGCCTGCGCTTCGGTGCTCAAGGCGGGTGACTCGGCCGGATCCGAAGCCAGGGGTGTTCTGCTTGGAGCCATGCTGGGCGGAGTCTTCAAGGCGCTGGTGAGTTTCTTTGGCATCCTGAAGGGAATTCTCGAGCAGGCCGTTCAAGGCCTGGGGAATCGCATCTTCTACTTCGGGGGCGATATCTCGCCAGCCCTGCTGGCGGTCGGTTTCATTGTGCGCCTCAATGTTGCGGTGTTGATTTTCATCGGGGGAACCATCGCCTGGCTCCTGGGGATACCGCTGTTGGGTCCCCAAGCCTCGGCGAGTAGTCCTCTGGAATCCGCATGGACACTGTGGAGCACCCAGATCCGATATGCAGGAGTAGGGGCCATGGTGGTGGGCGGAGTAGCCTCTATTGTCAAGGTACGATTCGGACTCTTACAAGCCGTACGAGAGATCAGCCGTCTGGGGACGGCCACCCGCGACAACGGTGATTCAGCGGTGAGCGACAGGGATATCTCCCCCAAGTCGATTCTTGTCTTGAGCACTATGACCGTGTTCTTGATCGGAGTGGTGTACTACCTGTTGACCGGCAACGCCCTGATCAGTTTTGTCACTACCGGAATCATGATCGTGATGGCATTTTTTTTCACCGCGGTTGCCAGCTACATCGTGGGACTGGTGGGAAATTCCAATAGTCCGGTATCGGGGATGACCATTACCGCCGTGCTCTTTACCGGAGGACTGCTTCTTCTCTTTGGCTTTAGCGGAATGGAGGGAATGGTCGCCACACTCGGTGTTGCCGCCATCGTCTGCTGCGCGGCATGCACATCCGGTGATGTGTGCAACGACCTCAAGACCGGCGCCCTGGTCGGGGCCTCTCCATTCCGACAGCAGATCATGCAGGTGTTGGGCGTGGCCGCCGCATCACTGGTGATGGCTCCCGTACTCCAGTTACTGCACAACAACACCCCGGGTGGCATCGGCGGGCGTGAGCTGTCCGCCCCCCAGGCTACTCTCTTCAAGAGCCTGGTCGAAGGCCTTTTCGGGCAGGGCGATCTGCCCTGGAACATGGTGGGCATAGGTGTGGCGGTGGGCTGTGTGATCCTTGTCATCGACAAGGTCCTGGAGGGCAGGCAAGCCTCCTTTCGCATGCACGTCATGCCCATCGCGGTGGGGATGTACCTGCCCTTCGGACTGGTCACGCCGATACTCATCGGAGGCCTGCTTGCCCATATCCTACGGGGTGGTGCAGAGGGGGCTGCCGCCGACCAGCGCCTCCATCGCGGTATCCTTTTCGCTTCGGGCATGATCGCCGGAGAGTCCCTTATGGGCGTTGGAATCGCACTGCTGGTCAGCCTGGGGTTCTCTCGCCTGACTCTGGGCCTCGATAACACTCTGACCACGGCTCTGACGGTGTTTGCAGCCGCGGCCGTGCTCACCTCTTTTTATCTGTTCTCACGATCCACCCGCTCCGACCCTTCTTGACCCGCTTTTTGGGCCGGGATAGAATCGGCGCCACCCGCGAGGAGTACAAAAATATGTTTTATGAACCCCGTTACAACGATCACGGCCTGCCCTACAACCCGTTCAAAGCCTGTGTCGTGCCGCGCCCCATTGGCTGGATCACTACCCTGAGCCATGACAACATCGTCAATCTGGCCCCTTTCTCCTGCTCCAACCAGTTGGGCTACGATCCTCCCTTCGTCTTCTTCTCGCCCTCCGGCGTGCCTGGCGAGGAGGGGGCTGAGCCCCGGCGCAAGCACAGTGTGGTCAACGCCGAAAACAGTGGCGAGTTCGTCTTTAATATGGCGACCTATGGACTGCGCGAAAAGGTCAAACTCTCGTCTTCCCACGTGCCGCCCGAGGTTGATGAGATGGAACTGTGCGGTCTGACCAAGGTGCCCGCCACACTGGTTCGGCCGCCCCTGGTCGGCGAATCCCCGGTGAGCATGGAATGCAAGCACCACTGCACCTTGACACTTCCTGCCAACAACCCCGACACCGTCCATCACGTCGTGGTCGGCCAGGTCATCGGCATCCACATCAACGACGAGTTCATCACCGACGGCAAAGTCGACTGGCTCAAGATCCAACCGCTGGCCCGCATGGGCTATTCAGACTACACCTATGTCAATCACGTCTTTACCATGAAGCCACCCGGTGGAGAATCCACCGCCGGCCAGATCGGCGAGCCCACCAAGACGGAAAAACACGGCTAGCCCGGATTAAATACGGGGACAGACTACTCATTCCCCAATTAAGTTTGGGGGAGTAAATGGGGGAATGAGTAGTCTGTCCCTCTCATTCGGCTAGCGCTCGAGGAAGACGTCATCCACGAACTGGGTCACATCCATCCTTCTCTCGGGACCCGTCTTCTCGTCCAAAGTTCGTTGGATCCCTTCCGGGTTCCATTTTCCGTCTGCCTTAAAGATAGGCATCATATGGTCATAGACCTTCTCGGCCATGGCTGGCTCCAGTGCCAGGTACTCTGCTGCCAGCTCAACGGCTTCTGCCCTTTTGTCCTGCATTTCCTGAAGCGCGCGAATCATACCGGTGACCAAACCCTGTAGCGCTTCAGTCTTAGAGGAAATCACACGGGTGTGAGTGACCAGGCCTTCTCCGCCCCAGGGTTCCATGAGATTGCCTTGATACTGGAGGATCTTAAAGCCCCGTTCCTCAGCCAGCTGGACAAAAGGTACTTTAAGGGAAGAAGCCACCACGGTTCCGTTCAACAATTGGGTCAGGCGGTTCTCAGCCCCGGCCAGGTTCAGGTAGAGGGTATCCTTCCGAGGATTCAACAGGCCTCCCCTCCTTAATCCTTCAAAGAACAGGGTGTCGGTGTGACTTCCGGTTCCTGCGGTAGCGATGGTTTGTCCCCTCAGATCATCGAATGTTTTGATATGCGGTGCCACCACCAGGCTTTGAGGTAATTCTTTTAAAAACTCACCGACATACCGGAGCTCCTCAGCCCCTTGCGAAACGGCATTGGTCATGCCATCAAAGCCCATCCAACCCACGTCGATATCTCCACTGATCAGGGTGGCGACAATTCGTGCAACTCCCCGGATGCGAGTCATCTCCACCTCAACGCCTTCCTGCTCGAAGATCCCCTTCTCCTGGGCATACACCAGGGGGAACACGGTAGCCGACAGGGCGGGAAAACCGAGACGTATCTTCCTGTTTGACGGAGCATCGCTCGCCTGCTCTTGGCAGCCCGCCGCAAGCAGAAGAACAATCAGCGCACAGCCCGCACCACCCCGCCTTTTCCAGGAACCACTCAAGGCTTTTCGATGGGTCCTTCTCTTTATTTCTGTTCCGTCCATCTCTTTGACCGTCACTTCAACAGCCCCACTTCCTTAAAGTATCTCTCTGCCCCTGGGTGATAGGGCACGATGTGCCCTAAAACGGCCATTTCAGGTTGGAAATTCTGCACGGTAGGGTGGGCGGATCGAAACTCATCGATGTGATCCAGGATGGCCCGGGTGATCTGGTAAACCACCTCTTCAGGGACTCCCTCTCGCACCAGTATGACATTACCGGTGGCAACGGTGGGGACATCACTGCTCAGGCCGTAAGCTTCCTTGGGAATGGAGGACGAGACAAAGTAAGGGTATTGCCCTTCTAACCGCTCTCGATGGTGCTGAGCAACGGGCAGTAGGCGAAATTGATGGGTCACTCCAAATTCAATCAGAGAAGGGGCAGGGGGAGATTGATACATCACGGCCGCATCCAAACGATGGTCCCCCAAGGATTGAAGGGCCTGGCGAAAAGGCAAATAGATGGGGGTGAAATCCTCAAAGGAAATGCCCATCTCCTGGTAAATTTCCTTTTGCCTGGGGATCGAGCCATGTCCAGGCGGGCCTATAGCCACCCGTTTCCCCTGAATATCCTCCGCCGATTTCAAAGGGGAGGTTTCCAGGACCGCCATTTGAAGATAGCCCAGTTGGAAGCTGGCAATCAGGGTTCTCAGATTCTTAAAAGGCTGCCGGTAGGGAGCGACACCCTGATACCCGTTCAGCGCCGTGGCAGCAATACACATGGCAATGTCCACCTGAGCAGTGCCCAGGAGTCGTACGTTTTCCACACCTCCATCTGTAGACTCCACATTGACCCGGACACCGGCAACATATTCATTGATCATGCTGCCCATCACCCCTCCGATAGGATGCCAGGTCCCTCCGGTACTCCCCGCGGCGATACTCAGGAGAGTTTCTCCTCTCTCACAAGCTCCGAAAAGTAAAAGGGCAACCGCTGCTAGAACGATTTTTACAAGCTGTCGTTTCATAAGATCGGGTGGGCTCATTCTACCTCGCCTTTACTTATCTTCCTATCTGGGAAAAAATACACCAAAACGCTCATCCAGGAGGTGCCCTATGAAGAAAAATCTGAATACACTATTTCGTTCGAGATTCTTGAAATCGTTCCTGCTTCTGTCCTTCAGCTCACTCATGCTGTTTTCGTGCGGGTCGGACAGCAACGGCGGACAGAACCAGCCTTTTGAGCTTCTGGAGGCCACCATAGCGGATATTCATGACGCCTACAGCTCGGGACAGCTCACCTCTCGCCAACTGGTCCAACTCTATCTGGATCGTATCGAGGCTTACGACCAGAATGGTCCCATGATCAATTCCATCATCACCGTGAACCCCAAAGCCCTTGAAGAGGCCGATCAATTGGATACCACCTTCCAGTCCTCCGGTTTTGTGGGCCCACTTCACGGGATCCCGATCATCCTTAAAGATCAGATTGACGCTCGTGATATGCCCACAACCTTGGGTTCGATTGTCTTGAAGGATTATTATCCGGACCATGAAGCCTTTGCCGTGGTGAAACTGAGAGAAGCTGGGGCAATCATTCTGGCCAAGGCCACCCTTGGGGCATGGGGAGGCGGGGATACCCATGGTTCCCTCTTTGGGTCAACACGCAATCCCTATGATTTGGAGAGAACGGTGGGCGGCTCCTCCGGAGGCCCGGGAGGGTCAATTACGGCAAACTTTGCCACCGTTGCAGTCGGGCAGGAGGGCTATGCCTCGATTCGAAGACCCTCAACCTGGAACGCTCTGGTGGGCATGAGACCCACGGCTGGCCTGGTCAGTCGAAGCGGCGTGTATGGCGGATGGCCATCGATTAACGGCTCTCTGGGACCCATGGCGCGCACCGTCACGGATCTGGCAACACTTCTGGAGGTCCTGGTTGGATATGACCCGGAAGACCCGCTGACGGCACGGGGCGTCGGCCATGTTCCCGATAGCTACACAGAATTTCTCGACAAGGATGGTCTAAAGGGAGCGCGCATCGGGGTTTTGCATGAATCGATGAATAGGAATTCGGAACCTGACTCGGAAGATTTCCAGAAGGTCACTGAGATTTTCGAGAGGGCAGTTGGAGAATTGAAGGCTGCCGGAGCCGTCATCGTGGACCCGGTTGTGATTCCCGATCTCCAGGAGCTGCTGGCCACCAGAGCGAACGGACCCGATGGTGATGAATCGTTCAAACGCTACTTCGGTAGGAGCGCCAATCCCCCCTTCAACACACGTGAGGATGTCGTCCTCGCGCCCGACTTTGACAAGTTATTCCCCACAAGGAAAAGGGCCTTCACGAGACCCCCAAGAGATCCTGGAGAGGCTGAATCAAGACACTACCAATACCTCATGGCACGGGATGAGCTGATGACCCGGGTGCTGAAAGTCATGGCGGATCATCAATTAGATGCCATTGTCCACAAGTCTATCGAGCACCAGCCAACCCTCATTAAGGATGGGGTGAATCCGCCTTACGTCAGCTCCAAGGGAGCTCCCGATTTGAACACCTTTTTGGTGTTCGTCCCCACCATCACCGTGCCGGCAGGGTTTTCAAGCGATCAACTTCCAGCTGGGATTAGCTTTCTGGGAAGGCCCTATGACGAGGGGACTCTGATCAAACTGGCTTACTCTTACGAACAGGCAACGCTACACCGCAGACCTCCGGACAGTACGCCCCCGCTTCCGGAGTGAACCGTTCGGCACCTGAGGTGCCGAATCCGATAAGAAATTATCTACTGGTCGCTCAGGAGTCCGACCGAACTCAAGGCCGTAGATGCGGCTAGATCCGCAACAGCAGGTTGGGGATGAGAAATGCGAACCAGCGCATCGGTAATCTCCTGACTCAGAATTTCTTCCATCTCCGATGCACCTGAGCGATCTCGAGTGAAGGTTGCGCCCCAAAGAACGCTGTTGGTTTCTGCATCGACCCATTCCACACTGACCCGAATGTGCTCGCCAAAGGAATCCACGGTTCCGATGAGAACAGTGCGGACATCGATTTCCCGGGCAATCGCTTCCACCTCGATCTCCGTGTTTTTATAACGTCTTACCGAAGAGCTGGAAGCAACCTGACCTTGCTTCAACTGGGAGAGTCGATGGGTGATCCCTTCAGCAATTCCGTCACTCATATACTCCAGCTCAGGATCACCGCTTCGATTCTCAAAAGGCAAAATGGCAATGGAGTCGATGACTTGGGCAGAGGCACCCGCCAAGGGCATAGTCAGGGCCAGAAGTAAGACGATCATGACGGACATTCCTCCGGCTACCAGCGACCAGAGATAAGCTCGATGATCCGGACTCACTGCCTCGGCACCTACACTGGGAATCGATTCTCCTGACCTGTCTCTCTTGAGCTTCTTCAGGTCAGCCAGTACTTCCTCGGCGGATTGAGAACGGATTTCCCTGTCTTTCTCGAGGGACTTATTGATGATGTCCTCCAGCTGGCCAGGGACTTCAGGGTTCAGTTGAAGGGGAGAATCGGGAGATTTGTGGAGTATTTCATCAAAGAGCGCTGCAGCGGTCGTGCCCTTGAAAGGCAGTGAGCCCGTTGTCATTTCATAGAGCACCACTCCCAGGGAGAACAAATCCGACCGCGCATCCAGTTCCCTTCCCAGAGCCTGTTCCGGTGACATATAAGCCACCGTACCCATCGCCATTCCGGGACTGGTCAGACTCTGTTTGGTGAGCTGATCCGAAGGCATGGCGGTATCCATATCGGCCTGATCATTCGTCCATTTGGCCAGGCCGAAGTCGAGCACCTTGGCATGTCCCTCTTGAGTGATAAAGATGTTCTCCGCCTTGATGTCTCGATGAAGGATTCCCTTCGCATGGGCAGCATGTAAAGCATCCGTAATCTCAATCCCCAGGTCCAGGATCTCCTCGGTCTCCAGCGACTTGCCTTGGATACGCTCTTGAAGGGTGCACCCGGACAGGTACTGCATGACGATGAAGGGTCGTCCGTCATATTCACCAATGTCGTAAATGGCGCAGATATTGGGATGGTCTAAAGCCGAGGCAGCACGAGCTTCTCTCCGGAAGCGCTCCAGTGCCTGGCGATTTTGAGCCAATTCTTCAGGCAGGAATTTTATGGCCACGTTGCGGCCCAAACGGATGTCTTTAGCCTTGTAGACCACACCCATTCCACCCTCACCCAGTTTTTCCAGGATCTTGTAGTGGGAAATGACCTGCCCGATCATTTCATTCTCTTGGGTTAGCTGTTTGGTGGCAATCATGTGAAATTCCTGTCTTCCCGTTTGTTTGGGTTATTAGTCGTTTCACACAGCAATCCATATGACAACCCGTTCAAAACGAGGACCTGTGATGGCCGAATGGCGAAGGCTCTCACCGTCTATGAAATATTAATTAACATTATTATACAGATATTTACATCTATAGTACTCATGTAATTTATCAATAGAGAGGTCTGGGCAGGAATGGAGCCGTCAAAAGGCTGCGTAGGCAAGCAGCCCTGCACCTGCCGCAAGTGCGGCAATCCCTGCCCCTTGCCTCCCCGTCAGTTGAAGGCGAGCCTGGCTAACCGGCGGTTCGGAACAGAGAGTACAGATCTCAACCCGACTGGAACCTTCCGATGTGCTCACCAGATAGGCACCCACCCCCGCTAACCCTGCTCCCAGCAGGCCGGCGATCACTCGCAGGGTCGTGGTCTTCTTCCTGTGAGTACTCAGAGCTGCTGAAGTGGGGGGAAGCACGGCGGTACTGGGATTCATTGAGGCCGCAGACCAGGAAACAGTCGTGACCGTCACCCGTAAGGGAGGATCGAAACGCGACTCCAACGTCGTTAGGGACGTGAGTCCTGCGGGATAGGTCAGTCTCAGCCCTGGACCGAAGAATCGGGCGGGTTGAGTCTTAGAATCACCGTCAAAGGTAAGATCCTGACCATACCCGCTGGTCGGCACAAGAGACACCAGGAGGCAAACGATACTGACCTTGGCTGTAAAGCGAGCAACCGTGACGATTTTCTGCGGGGTCATTTGCCTCTAGTCTAATGGTTTCAACAGATACGGTCAATGGGGAACCTGCGGGGGCTAAGGGGTTTAGCTGGCCATGCTGGCAACTCTTGTTCGCCTGATCCAGAGCCAATGAGGCACAAACACCAAGACGTCGATCACCAGGATAATCGCGATCCGAATGAGACTCTGCATCCCTCGTCTTCCCTCGGACCGAAGTGCCGATTGGTAGCTCTCTTCTCGCTGTTGGGTGACCTCTTCTTCCTGCCTTTGTGTGGGCTCCACAGGAATCCCGGGAGCAAACCTTCCCAGCGCTACTCTGCCCGGGACCCCTCTAAAGGCCTCATTGGACTGATGCCGCTCGTATTCGTAGGCATTGAGTGTAAATTCCGGGTTGGTGATCTGAATGAGATCGTACACTCCAATCCCCAGTGCAATGACAAAGCACAGCAGGGCTACAAAACAGACCGCCAAGACGTAAATTTCAAGAATGGATTTCTTCATTGGTTAGAGCCCGGAACTTCGTCCTGGGTCGTCGGTGAGCGCCGTCACACTTTTTCCGACCAGGGCTGAGTATAGTCAGAAACATGATCTTTATGAGTATCGCCTTGATTCTCGTGACGCTCGTTGCCTGGAGCACGGCTGGGGAAGACTGGGGCTGCTAGGAGCTGCCCTTCCCGCATTCACCCGGCGAATTCCACTTTCTTTATTCCCTGGGATCGATCTGTGCGTAGACTTTCACGTTACCCGCTCGATCGAACGAATAAACCGTGTAGGGTTGAGGATCCGGACCTTCCATCCCTGGAGATCCAACCGGCATACCGGGAACCGCAAGCCCCACCACAGCCGGCTTCTCCCGAAGTAAACGACTGATGACTTCGCCGGGTACGTGGCCCTCGATCACGTAGTCTCCCACCAAACCGGTGTGGCAGGCGCGAAGTTTCGGCGGCACACCATATCTGTCCTTAACCTCGTTTAGCTGGCTGTTGTTGGCTCCAAATCTCTCGACCTTAAAACCCTTTTCCTGCAGGTGACCCACCCACCCCTGGCAGCACCCTCAGGTCGGATTCGCAACGACGGTGACCGTTTGAATCCGTTGCCCCAAGGCCAGAGTCGCCATCAGTGTGAAGACTGCGCCCATCAATACTCTTCGCGGGTGATTCATCTGTTCCTCCAAATCTTTCGAACTTATCTTATCTCAGGATTCGTCGTCCGTGTAGCCGCATAGGGACTCTTTATCCTTTTCCGTCGGCTTTCAAACACGAATCTCATATCTGGCCGAATCAAACTCATCCAGGGGTTTTCGATCCACCAGGCTGAATCCGAAGGATTCATAAATTTCTCTCAGCTTCGGCCTGCCTCCATCACAGTCCAGCCTTAACCAGGATTTCCCCTGCCTCTTCGCATATTGGGATGCCCACTCTAACATTTGGTTGCCAATCCCCTTCCCTTTGAGCTCCCGCAAGACGGCCAGCTTATGAAGGAACAAGCTCGAATCATCTTCTATTTCCGGCCAGAAATAGGGGTCAGACTCGAGCAAGAACATACAGCCAATGGGCTTGTTCTTTTGCTGGGCAATAAACGACTCTTCAATTCTGTGAGACGACTTGAGGCCTTCAACCGAAACCTGTTCTTCGGTCCAGAGCGGCTCGCCCTTCTGGTTGAGCCATTTCACGACATCCATCAATATCTCGGACGCCGTTCCCAAATCAAAAGCAGGTGCTACGGTGATTTCTATTTCCGGGGTCATAAGACTGAACTCTCCTCTAGGGACGTTGAGCGAAGTCGATCACGCGTTCCAGCGTCTCCTTTGATTGCAGGCCCTGTAGACGCTGGCCTTCAATCATGAAGGTCGGAACGGCCGAGATTCCAGCTTCCTTGTGGGTATGATAGAGGGCTGTCTGATGGGCTTCCTTGTACTGCCTCGTCTCCAGCGCCTCCCTGAATTGCTCCCTGTTCAATCCGACCTCCTCCGCCAACTGGGTGAGGACCTCAGAATCACCGATATCCTGCTCTTCCTGGAAAAACGCTCGCAAAACACGGCCATTGTATTCATTCCCACTCCCTTTCTCCTTCGCGTACTGAAATCCTTCAAAGGCCAGATGGGTATAAGGTTGGGGGGAGACGCGGGGAAGTACGATCCGAATTCCCATTCTTTTTGCCATAGGGTATACGGAGCTGGCCCAGGCCGTCTGCAGATAATCCTCCTCCGGTCTCAAGGTCGGATGAGGGCTGGGACGGAGTTCAAAGGGCATCCACTCCACCTGGACATCCTTGTCCTTGATGGCTTCCTTCAGCGGAAACTCCGCCAAGAAACAGTACGGTCACACATAATCGGAATAGACTCGAATCAGTACACTCATCTTAGGGTCTCGTCCTACAGCTCCCCCTTTTTATGGGCCATTCCCAAAGCGACGGACACACGATCTTCGATTAGATTGCGAACGTAATTCTGAAGCTTATCTTTAGCATTGTCTCCCATTAAAAGATGCACGCCTATGGGAGGGGTGCCGTCAAGTTCAATCTGGGCTGACACCCTTTTAAAAGATTCAATCGACTCCTGAACTTTCTCGATCCATTGATCGATCTCCAGTCCCACCTGCTCTATAATCGAGCGCGCTTCCGTCTCTGTTACCAGAGCACTCATTGAATCATCTTCAGCCCAAGGTACTGGGTAAAACGGGGGATCTCCACGACCACGAAAGATATCATGGAATAGCAGGCGACCGCCTGGTTTTAAAACCCTCGCTATTTCGGAGTAAAACCGATTCTTATCAGCAATATTCATCTGTACATGCTCAGTCCATACGACATCGAACCTCCCATCTTCATAGGGAATTTCGAGTGCACTACCCTGACGTAGCTCCACCCGATCACTCAGGCCGACAAGTTCCGTAAGCTTTTTCCCAACCGATATATACTCCTCGGTAAGGTCCACACCGACAACATGACACTTATATTGTTCCGCCAGGTGACGCGCGGTACCACCCAAGCCACAGCCAACATCAAGGACAAGATCAGATGCCTTTAAATTCGCCAGCTCTGCGATCTCAAGAGTCGCCTCTCGCCCTCGGGTGTGAAACTCATCAAGAGGAGCTAAGTCATCAACCGTAAGTGAATGGGCATCTTTGCCAGCTAAATTGAGTCCAGCTTCAATTTTCTCCATGATCCCGCCGAAGCCGTAATGTTTGTCTACCAATGCATCGATATTCATCCTTCTTTTCTTCACTTCTCAAACCTATTAGTGGATCTATCCCGACTAGAGCTACAACGCTAAGCCTGAGCGGCCAACTCCTGCCTTAAAGCGGGGGGACGAGAGTCCGTCTCAAGCCGCTTGTTCGCCCACAGCGTCATTTAGGGTCTAGCTCGGCAATCCCAGCCTTTGATAACCCGTCACCTGACCCCGAGCGTCTGATGCCGTTTCCTGATCATACCCGTCGCCATCAGGATTCACAAAGAGTCCAGGGACTTCTGACACCCAG
>Ga0209980_10001506_pt1 | contig 12791 bp, 12 predicted proteins | sample CR02metaG_FD_183611 | JGI IMG/M metagenome (GOLD analysis project Ga0209980, IMG submission 183611) | Deep subsurface microbial communities from Mariana Trench to uncover new lineages of life (NeLLi) - CR02 metaG (SPAdes) (version 2) | ecosystem: Environmental > Aquatic > Marine > Ocean trench... | reverse complement strand
AAAGCCGCGGCTCCACTGACAATCTCAGAGATTTCCGTTGTAATCTGAGTTTGACGCGCGCGGTTGCGCTCAAGGACTAATTGGTCAATCAAATCGTTGGCATTTCGGGTCGCATTTTCCATTGCCGCCATACGTGCGGCTTGCTCTGCGGCATTGGAATCCAACAGAAATTTCCACATCTGCATGTTCAAATGCTTCTCGAGTACCGATTTGAAAATCTCCTCTTGCCCGGGTTCGTATAAATAATCAAGGAACAGTTCATCACCTGTGGGGGGTTCAGGGGTTAGCGGCAGTAACTGCTCAACTAAGACCGTTTGTAGAATCGCGGATTTGAAATTATTGTAAATAACTTCGACTTTGTCTATCGTTTTGTTGGTGTAGAGAAGTTCAAACTCACTAACGATATCAACTGCTATATGAAATTCAAGTTGTCGAAAAATGTTGGCATATTCAGCAACGATGTTGTAATCGCGTCTAGTGAAGTAGTCAAGAGTGCGCTTACCAATGCAAATGAGCATCACTTCCGCACCACCTTCTTGATAATGTTCTACCCGTTGCACTGTTGTGCGGATGACGTTGCTGTTAAAACTCCCACAAAGCCCACGATCGGCGGACACAGAAATGAGACAGACACGCTTCAACTCTCGCGTTTCCAGCAATGCATGTGAGGGGTTTTGGATTTGCGAAATGAGATGTGCTAAAATCGTATTAAATTTGTCAGCGTAAGGACGAGTTGCTAAGATGTTTTCTTGCGCACGGCGTAGCCTCGACGCCGCAACTACGCGCATCGCACTCGTCACTTGAGAGATATTCTTAATACTTGCAATACGTCGCCTGATTTCACGTAACGTTGCCATGGCTATAAACCTTTCACACTATGTGTCATGCACTTGGCTTGAATATTTCTTTGAAACTTTTCGCCGCCGCGTGCAAACTTTCGATGAGTTCATCGCTAAGTGCCCCTGTATCCACAATTTCGGTCAGGATATCAGGGTGGTTTCTTTCCACGTACGAGAAAAACTCAGATTCAAACCGTCCAACTTCGCTCGTATCCAGATCGTCCAAATAGCCGTTGGTACCACAGAAGATCGACACGATCTCCTTTTCAACGGGCTGCGGCTCATACTGTGGCTGTTTCAGCAGTTCGACCAAGCGATCTCCCCGCCGAAGCTGGTTTTGGGTAGCAGTATCTAGATCGGATCCAAACTGTGCAAACGCAGCAACTTCCCGGTAACTGGCTAAGTCTAGCTTCAGAGTCCCTGCCACTTCATCCGCTTTCATTGCTTTGATCTGTGCGGCACCACCCACACGGGAGACTGACGATCCGACATCAATTGCTGGACGCACACCTTCGTTAAAGAGATCGGTTGTTAGGTAAATTTGTCCATCGGTAATAGAGATGACGTTCGTTGGAATGTAGGTCGTAAGGTCACCTTCAAAAATCTCAATTACCGGAAGGGCGGTCAGCGAACCACCACCTAATTCATCACTGAGCTTTGCAGAACGTTCCAATAGTCGGGAGTGTAGGTAGAAGACATCGCCCGGATATGCTTCGCGCCCCGGCGGTCGTCTTGCGAGAAGGGACATCTGACGATACGCCCACGCATGTTTGGTGAGGTCGTCATAAATAATCAGGGCGTGCCGGCCGCTGTCTCGGAAGTATTCTGCCATTGAGGTGCCCGTGTAAGGCGCGAGGTATTGGAGGGGAGAGGGGTCACTCGCTGGCGTAGCTACGACGATTGTGTACTCCATCGCCCCATGACTTTCTAACATATTCACCACTTGGGCGACTGTTGAGCCTTTTTGCCCGATTGCAACGTAAATGCAGAAAACATCGGTGTCCTTCTGCCTAATAATTGTGTCTAGACCAATAGCCGTTTTCCCGGTCTGGCGATCGCCGATGATTAGCTCACGCTGTCCCCGTCCAATCGGCGTCAAGCTATCGATTGCCTTCAAACCGGTGTAAAGTGGTTCACTTACGGGCTGACGTTGGACGATGCCCAATCCTTTTCGTTCAACAGGTAGTGTTTGTTCGGTGGCAATCTCGCCCTTACCATCAATCGGCTGACCCAGGGCGTTCACGACACGTCCAAGCAATGCCTCACCAACAGGAACCTCAAGCAGTCGGTTGGTTCGTTTAACGAGATCTCCTTCATGGATAAGTTTATCTTCGCCGAAGAGTACGCAAGCGACATTATCCTCTTCAAGATTGAAGGCCATTCCGTAAATATCGTTGGGGAATTCAATCATCTCGCTAGACATCGCATTCGCTAGTCCGTGTACACGCGCAATACCATCCCCAACCTGAAGGACAGTTCCAGAATCGTAAACATCAACTTCCCTGCTGTATTGCAGGAGTTGTTGCTTCAAAATATTTGATACTTCGTCTGGTCTAACTCCTCTTGCCATAGTCTATTTCTCCCTCATACAATCACGAGACTCCGAATGTAATGTGTGATTAAGGATACAGAAGACAGGATATAGGATTCAGAAGGTCATTGTTTGTATCCCCGCTCCGCGGGATCTTCGCTTCGCTCGACTTGCATCTTGTCTCTATCCTCTTGCAAGTAATGCTTTCATCCGCTGAAGTTGAGTCGCAACACTGCCATCAAAGATGGTATCCCCCAATTGCAAAATAAATCCTCCCTTAATTGCCGCATCTACATTCAGCTCAAGCCTGACCTGCTTACCTGAATAAGCATTCAGTTTATTAATCAGATCGGCTTGTTGAACTTCTGTCAAAGGGATCGCCGATGTCACCGATGCGACCATGCGCCCCTCTTTTTCGTCAACGATGCCTAAGAATATTTGTAAAGCCGAAACAAGCCATCTTTCACGCTGTTTTGAGATCAATAAAAGAAGGAAGTTCAGAGAAAGGGGGTGGATGGCTTCGGACAAGATTTGTTGAAATGTCTCCGATTTAAACTGAGGTGAGATAATCGGATTGCGCACGAACTCATCAAATTCCGGGGAGGCCTCCGCCAACTCGATAAGTTGATGGGCATCTTCGACAACTTGAGCTACCACCTGCCGCTCTGTTGCAGCATCAAATAACGCTTGGGCATAAGGTTTAGCAACGCGAACATTTCTCATAATGGCGTAGCCTCCAGATTAATTTTGCGATGGCGCATCGGGGATACGCCTCAGATATTCGTCAATGATGTGTTGATGCCCTTCTATGTCAAGTCTTTGATCAATAATTTGGCTCGCGGCGTCGATTGCAATTTCTGCCACAATACCACGCAGCTCCAGAATTGCTTCCTCTTTTTCCCGCTGAATCTCAGCGCGTGCGCGTTCCAATTCGGCGTTCGCTTCTAGACGGGCTTGATCGACGATGCTTTGCCGTTCTGTATTGCCCTCCCCGATTGCCGCTTGAATTCTCGCCTGCGCCTCTACCTCAATCTCGTTCAACCGTTGACGTGTTTCGGCGTTCAACCGATCTAGTTCTTTTTGATCCGACTCTAATTTGTTCATCCGTGAATGAATTTCATTTTGGCGCGCTTCTAGGAGCCCGCCAACACGACCAAAGACAAATTTCCAAAGAATCAAGAGAACGACGAGAAAACCTAAGGCTTGGACGATAATTGTCTTGGGATCAATTCCGATGGCATCTAGTATACCACCAGAACCAGCTTCGGCAGCGAATCCAATTGTTGCTATCGCGAACATGCCGATATTGAGAAAGAAGAAAAAAAGCTGATGAATTTTTTTCATAATATTTGGTATCGTGAGAAACTGATGTGCGGGGAGTTACCCCGCACGAAATGGCTAAGTTACGGCATTGAAAGGCATCCTATCCTCCTGACCTTTCAATTCGTCCCTGAGCATCTGCCCTAATCATCTCTTTGAGGTCTTCTCCTTCTGGGAGTTTACCCATCAATAGGAAGAAAATTAACAGCGAGTAAATTACGAGGGACTCAATAAGTGCTAGACCAATAATCATCGCTGTCTGGATTCTGGCCGCTGCTTCCGGCTGCCGTGCAATGCCTTCAAGCGCAGTGCTCGTTGCTTTTCCCTGTGCCGTTGATGCGGCAATAACCGCAATCGGCAAACCGAGCGCGGCCCCAAATGCCAAAACCGCAAGATAAATCATGGATACTTCTCCTTTTAAAGTTGTCAATTACGGGTTAGTGGTGTGCCTCTGCCCCGTGTCCTTCTTCATCATGGTGGGGCAAGAACGTCACGATATAAATAGACGTCAGCATTGAGAAAACAAGTGCTTGCAGAAAGCCACCAAATAATCCAAAAAGCATCATTGGAAACTGAACTGGTATGGGTACCTTGCTGGCAACGAGAATTCCAACCCCTAATGTGGTTAGGCTGATAATCACCGTTTCTTCACCGTAGATGTTCCCAAACAGCCGGATTGCGAGCGATCCAGCACGCGCCACTTCACCCACAATGTGTAATGGAAACATCAAAGGCCCAAGCCAAACCGGTTCGCCAATAAAGTGTTTCAAATAACCAATCAATCCATTCTCTTTGATTGCGATGATATGAACACCGATCACCGCTGTTACGCCCAGGGCAAGCGTTGTGTTCAAATCCGCTGTGGGGGATTGAAAACCAGGTATGAGGCCAAGATAGTTTAAAAACAGAATAAAAATGAAATAGGAGCCAACGAACGGAACATACTTCTTTCCGTGTTCCCCCAAAATCCCACCGAAGAAATCGCTGATTCCTCCAACAAAAAGTTCAAGAAGCGTTTGCCCTTTGCTTTCAGGCAGTGGTTTGATTTTTCGAGTTGCAATGATAAAAAGTAGGGCAAGGATTAAAATAACGAAAAAGGTGTTGGGGATGAGATCGGGCTGTTCCCAACCTAATGGCTCTGGAACGATCTCGTTCGGCAAAATCTTTGAGAGTGGATGCAGCCACGAATAATGTGGGTGTTCGCCGCTGTCTGAATGTGACTCACCCGCAGAGGTATCGTGTGAGGTCTCCTGCGCCTCCTCTGCCGCCCAAACTCCGTTCACCATCACAACAGTGCTTAAAAGAACTGAGAGCAAAATACAGGATACTTTTTTCATGATTTTATGTCAAATTAAATTTTAAGAGGTTGAATCCCCATGACGAAGAATCGATACCATCATTCCGATTGCTTTGAGAATAATCACAACCTGTACCAGTCCAATTCCACCTGCCAATGCGTACACATTTAACCAATTTGTCTTGATTAAGAAATAAAATCCGCCAAAAAGAATTGAATATTTTCCGAGTGCAATTAACCCGATCCAACGCTTAGCTTTTGTTGACTTTCCCGGCTTTATCAGGCATCGAACGACAAATTCTAGCGACCAGAGCATGCTTAAACTTACGAAGCTACCGATCGCAAAGCTGAGACCGATTGGCAAACGATATACACATAGCCTAACTGTAACAACAACCGCGAGGATTAGCGTTAAGCGATAGACTTGGCGAAGAAATCCATCGTCAACTTGAAATTGCTCTGCGGTGTCCATTATTTTTTTTCTCCATCCTTATCGCGCTTTTCCTGATTCTCCATGCGCCGATTCCACCGAGAAACAGCACGAAACATCTCCATGAATCCTGCGGTTGTTCCTATAACAAAGCCAATGATTAAACCAATCGATTGATTGCCCAGTTTATCGCCGAGCCACCATCCCACCCCGGTTCCAATGCCAATGGCAAGCACAAGGGTAATGCCAATTGAAGCGAGGTCAAGGCTATTCCAATTATCGCCATTCTGTTTAAACCGAAGCATGATAGAATTCTCGCGCTTCTATAAGAACGTACTGACTTTGGCTGAATCCAGGACGTATGACGGCAAAATTCCAATGAGTATGACTCCGATTGCGGCAATTAACAATGCAACGACAAGCGACCCTGGGTAAGCGAGGAAATCAAGTTCTTCTTCGGGTTCCCTCATGTACATTGTCACGACGACGCGGAGATAGAAGAAAGCAGAGATTGCGGTGTTAATTGCGCCGATAATGACCAGCCAAATCTGCCCCGCTTCAACCGCAGATCGGAAGAGATAGAATTTTCCGACAAAACCAGCAGTGGGTGGAAATCCCGCAAGGGATAGGAGCATAATTGTCATGAACAACGCAAGAAGCGGTTTTCGGAAACCTAGCCCAGCATAGTCGGAGATGTTCAAGCTTTCGCCATCTTCTGTTCTCGCGAGGATAATTGCGCCAAAAGCACCGATGTTAGTTATACAATAAACGAGCAGGTAAAACATTGCACTGGAAATGCCGTCCTTGTTTGCCGCTGCCAAACCGACCAAGACGTATCCTGCATGCGCAATACTTGAATAGGCGAGCATCCGCTTGATATTGCGTTGGGCGATTGCAACGACATTTCCAATGGTCATCGTCAGTATGGCGATGAGGGTGATTACCCCGATCCATTCGGGCTGGAGATTTTGCAAAGCGTCCATGAAAATCCGCAGGAGGGCAGCGAATCCCGCCGCTTTTGGTCCGGCTGAAATGAAAGCAGCGATGGAAGTTGGCGCGCCTTCGTAGACATCTGGTGCCCATTGGTGAAATGGTACGAGGGCAACTTTGAAACCAAAGCCAACGATAAGCAGAAGCATGCCAGCAAGTAGCAAAGGCGATCCGCCAGCAGTTAATGCTGAAGCGATACCCGGAATGCTTGTTGTGCCTGTCCCTGCATAGATTAAAGCGATACCGTAGAGGAAAAATCCACTCGCGAATGCGCCGAGCAATAGATATTTCATTCCTGCTTCGCTTGATGCCATGCTTGTGCGGAAATAACCTGCCAGAATATAAAGGGACAGCGACATCAATTCTAGACCGAGGAAGACAATAATTAACTCATTGCCTGATGCCATCAACATCATACCCAAGGTCGCCAAAAGGATTAACAGGTAGTATGGTCCTTGCCTGCTATCCTCGCGCCCTAAATAGTTTATCGAAATTAAAACCACCAAAATCGTTGAAATGAGGAATATGATGTTGAAATACAGCGAATAGCTATCCACCCGGATCATTTGATTAAACTGGGTTTGATCTGTTCCCGCCTGAAGCATTTGAAAAGAAACGATCAGCGCAATAAACGATCCCAGAATCGTCACACCTGCTAACCATGATTTTTGGATCGACTCAAATAGATCGAAAATCATGACGATCAGAAATGTGCATAGGACAACCAGTTCGGGCATCAACAATTGCCAGTTAATCGGCTCAATTGTCATTCAATTCCTCCAAGTATGTGTAGTAGGTGTCAAAGGTGTTCATTGTCCGAGAGCTTTTCGCACAGAGGGTTTTAACGATTTTCTCTAATTTGCCTTATGAGTCAAGGGACAAATGTGACGGTGCTTTAGGGGGTGCTATTTTGCCGGGGTGAACCTCCTCGAAAAGTACCTTGTTAAAAAATTGGATACGTTCTTGGGAAGAAAGATTCTTCACTTGATGATAATGTAAAAGGCGCACGTAATGGATCTCCTGCATCATTTCGTCGTCAGGAAACTCTTGTTGAACTTCCGCCCAGATCTGTTCCTTGTCAATGTCCTTCAAACCTGTCATGAGAATCACCTCTTACAATTCAGGCATACAAGTCGGTAAAGTAGTGTCTGCATCGGTTAGCAATACTGCTCCGCCTAATCTATGCCATTCTTGAAACAGATGATTTAATCGGTCTTCCATCCTTACTCTCTAACTTGACTTTCACGCCTATTTCATACAAAAAGTCAGGAGATATATCGGCACCGTTTTCCCAAACAATCGTATCAAGATCTGGGTTAACTCTAACTGTTTTGAAGTAATCAATATCTTTCAACGATTCAAAGATTTCCCCATCTAAATATGGTTCCAAATCAACGGTCTTTACCGTTCCATCTTTAAAAGTCAATTGTAACTTATATTCAGATTTGTAGATTGCATCCTTCACAAAGTGCATGTTTTGGTCTCCTACTCTAAAGGGGGAATTTTGTTCAGCGGTCTTCTAGCCACTGCCAGTTCCCAATTCTCCATTAACTCATCTCTATGCTGAAGAACCCACCCTATAACCCGTGAGATAATTCGTCTAGGCAACCGCCCCTCAATTAACCTCAAATCCTTGATAGAGAAGACTCCAGTCTGACCGCCATACTTTGCGTGGAAATGTGGTGGAGGGTGGTCTCTATAATAAATTGCAATGACAATTCCGAAAAATCGGCTAATCTCAGGCATGACGATCAGTTTAACATTTCACAGCTTTGTTGCCTTCTGAGACACTCAACGGAAAAACACAAATGTTACAATCACAAACAGAGGAACTAAAATACCGACCGACCAGATCATATATCCGAAGAAACTCGGCATGCGAATGCCGCTTCCCTCAGCGATCGATCTGACAATAAAGTTCGGTGCATTTCCGATGTACGTGTTTGCGCCCATAAAGACAGCACCCATGGAGATAGCTTTTAGGAACTTGACAAATTGAAGATGGTTCGTATCTGTTAACGCTCCTGTCAGAATTTGTGGTACAAGGTCTTCGGTCAAGTGAAGTTTGCCTAGCGCGGTATTGAAGAAGGTCAAATAAGTCGGCGCGTTATCCAAGAAACTCGAAAGAACGCCTGTAATCCAGAAATAGTGCAACGGCTCTTTTACTGCAACGATGAGTCCCCGTAATGCACCATCTTCTCCAGCTTTGAGAATTCCCAAGGCGGGGATAATTGTCATGAAAATTCCTGCAAACAGTTTTGCGACTTCGGCGATCGGCTCCCACTCAAACTCATTACCTTTCCGAAGCTCCCCGTGAAAAGGGGTGAACTTCAAGGATAACAACCCCATCACGACAATCAAAACGTCTCGGAGGATGCTCTGCCACCCCATGTGGACACCAAGCACATTGACTTCACCAAAGTCTGCCATTCCGCTCATCAGCACCGATCCAATGATACCCAAAAGGAAGATTAGATTAAACAGTCCATCAACACGAATCGGTTCGCTAACGCCGTCGTCCGGCGGTTGTACGCCTTCGCGCTTGAACAGAATGCTATCCAAAATGAAGAACAATCCCAATAAAATAACACATACGAAAAGCATCTGTGGAAAGAGCGCGGTTGTTGTCCAGAAGAACGGGACACCGTGGAGGAAGCCTAAAAACAGCGGTGGGTCGCCCAATGGCGTTAGAGATCCACCGATATTGCTGACCAAAAAGATAAAGAAAATAATCAGGTGCGTCTTATTTTTGCGGTAGGCATTTGCGCGAATCAAGGGACGAATCAACAACATCGACGCCCCTGTTGTTCCAACCCATGAAGCGATTACTGTGCCAATCAGCAGCAGGATAAGGTTGACAATCGGGGTACCGCGGATAGTGCCGCGCACGAGAATACCACCTGCAACAGTGTACAACCCCCAGAGTAGGATGATAAACGGAATGTAGTCGATGAGATAGATATGCAGGATATCATAAAAGCCATCGCCCTTATAGGCGATAACGTAGGGGACAGCAAAAATCAACGCCCACGCCGCCGAGATTTTCCCATAATTGTGTTCCCAGAAATGTGGGGCGACGAGTTGCCAAACTGCTATTGAAAGTAAAATGCCAGCAAATGGAATTATACTCCAGATGGAGAGGATTTTCCCATCAACACCACTGTGATGCTCACCAGATGTTTCGTTTGCCCCGCCTTCGTGTGTTGTCTCATTTTGGTCTTCTGCTGAAAAGGCAATCAGCGGAGAAAACAGCAATAACACAGCACTGAAAGCGACTAAGAAAAAAAGAGCCCCAGCTGACGCCGATCGGATGTGCAATTTCACCTGATTACTTTCCCCTTCCTTCCATCGTGAACGGGCGAGCCGTTCGCTCGACTTCCGATGTGGCATCTAATACGATAGTGGAAGGTTCGGTCTTTATTGTGGCTGTTGATTTGCTTTGGGTCAATACGTGATTGACTGACTTTTCCATGCGGCTCAAGAATGGTTTAGGATAAACCCCAATCCAAACGATGAAAATAACAATTGGAATCAGGACTACGATTTCGCGTAGGTTTAGATCTTTTAGTACCTGATTTTTCGGATTGTCAAGCTCACCAAACATCACCCGTTGGAACATCCAGAGCATATAGACCGCCGCAAGAATAACACCTGTCGTGGCAATTATCGCGTAAACTATGGAAAACTCGCCGGATATGAAGCTTCCGAGCAAAATCATAAACTCTCCAATGAATCCGTTTAAGCCGGGCAAACCGATTGATGAAAGCGTCACAATCAAAAAGAATGTGGCAAAAATCGGCATTTGCTTTGATAGCCCACCAAAATCCGAAATCATGCGGGTGTGTCTGCGCTCATAAATCATCCCAACGAGAAGAAAGAGTGCTCCCGTGCTCAACCCGTGATTAATCATCTGTAGAATGCTACCTTGTACGCCTTGATTGTTCAGGGCGAAAAGTCCAAGCACGACAAATCCCAAGTGGCTCACGCTCGAATAGGCGATCAATTTTTTAAGGTCCGGCTGTACCATCGCGACAAGCGCACCGTAAATAATTCCAATCACGGAGAGTGTTACGACAAGCGGCGTGTAAGCTGCTACACCTTCTGGAAAAAGCGGCAGGCAGAAGCGTAAAATACCATAGGTCCCCATCTTTAGCATGACGCCAGCAAGGATGACGCTGCCAACAGTCGGTGCTTCGACGTGTGCGTCCGGAAGCCATGTGTGGAATGGAAACAGCGGTACTTTGATCGCAAAGGCAATAAAGAATGCGAGAAACAGTAGTTTCTGGTTTGGCAGTGAGCCAGCCTTCTCGTACAGCGTCATGAGATTGAAGCTGTTGTCGTTCTGGAAATAAAGGTACAGGATTGCAACGAGCATCAACGCACTTCCCGCCATTGTGTAAAGCACGAACTTGTACGTTGCGTAAATCCGTCTACGCCCTCCCCAAACACCGATTAGCAAGTACATCGGAATAAGCATTGCCTCCCAGAACACAAAAAATAAAAAGAGGTCTAACGCACAGAAAACGCCCATCATCGCTGTTTCTAATATCAACAGGCAGATCATGAAGCCGCTGACGCCCTTTTCGATCGAACTCCAGGCAGCCAACACGCAAATCGGCGTCATGAAAGTGGTCAGTAAGATCAACCAAAGCGAGATACCGTCGATGCCGATGTAGTAGCTGATGCCCAAGCCTTCAATCCATTCTATCGGTTGTTCAGTACCAAGCTGCATTCCAGCAGTGTCTAGATCGAAATTGAGGTAGAGGGATATAGAGATAATAAAGGTAATCAACGCAACGCCAAGTGCGATTCCTTTTATTATCGACACGTCCACATTTTTCAAGAGAGCGATGACAATTGCACCTAGCAATGGAAGAAAGATGATTATGGAAAGTAGCAAATGTGACCTCACTTATCTGATACTGATATTAGGTTTAGAGATAAGCCGGAATGACTCTCATCGAATAAACAGATAATACGCTAAGAAGAGAACGATACCAACAACCATTGATGCAATATAGGAGTGGACAATACCCGTTTGAAGGCGTCTGATCAAGCCGCCAATTCCGCGAACCAAGAAGCCAGTTAAATTCACAATGCCATCGATGATGGCAATGTCCATAATTTTCCAAAAAAGATATTGAGACACGCCTTTGATGGGTTGAACAAAGACCGCGTTATAGATCTCATCGACATAATACTTGTTGGCAAGTACCTTGTGGAGTGGGTTTGTCGGTTCGGTAGCTGGAACGCTCTTGCGATATTTGGCAATGGCCAGTCCGCCGCCTACAACGCCAACAACTGTTGAGATTACCATGAAAATGAGTGGATTGCTAGGTGATACACTATGGTCTGCTGCGCCACCATGCTCGAATACCTCCCCCACAAAGCGGTGAAATGCACTCGCTTCCCCTTTCCAGCTTAACAACGCAAGGCCAATCAGGGCAGATGGGATAGCAAGTAGCCACAGCGGAATCCACATGACCGCAGGAGATTCGTGCAGATGTGATTCAACATGAGGATCAACACGCGACTCACCGTGGAACGTGACCCAAATCAGCCGAAACATATAGAAAGCCGTCAACCCTGCGGTGATCAACCCGATGAAGAAGATTGCTTGATGTCCGGGTTGATCGCTATTCCAAGCAGCATGTAAAATCTCATCTTTGCTCCAGAACCCACTCAGAGGCGGAATGCCTGCAATCGCAATTGCGCCGATGAGGAAGGTCCAATAAGTATGAGGCAGTTTCGATTTCAGACCGCCCATTTTACGCATGTCAAGCTCATTGGACATGGCGTGCATCACGCTACCAGCCGCGAGGAACATCAAACCTTTGAAGAATGCATGCGTCATCAAGTGAAAGATTCCAGCCGCATAAGCACCCACGCCCACGCCCACGAACATGTAACCGAGTTGACTTACCGTTGAATACGCCAACACGCGCTTGATGTCATTTGCTGTCAATGCCATCGTTGCGGCGAAGAATGCCGTGAGAACACCAATCCATGCGACGACGATGCCAGTGCCTGCTAAATCGAACAAGATTGATGAGCGTGCGACCATATAAACGCCGGCTGTGACCATCGTGGCAGCGTGAATCAACGCACTCACGGGTGTCGGGCCTTCCATTGCATCGGGAAGCCAAACGTAAAGTGGAATCTGCGCGGATTTGCCGACCGCGCCGACAAAGAGTAGAAGCGTTGCAACGACAAGTGTACTCGCACCGAAAACTTGCGTGAAGTTTCCTGCCTCCGCACTTTCAAAAATGGGGTTAAAATCCAATGTGCCAAATGCGGCAAACAGCGTGAACATGCCAAGCAGAAAGCCGAAATCACCAATCCGGTTGACGATGAACGCCTTTTTCCCCGCATCGGTAGCAGATT
>Ga0209980_10001505_pt1 | contig 12793 bp, 10 predicted proteins | sample CR02metaG_FD_183611 | JGI IMG/M metagenome (GOLD analysis project Ga0209980, IMG submission 183611) | Deep subsurface microbial communities from Mariana Trench to uncover new lineages of life (NeLLi) - CR02 metaG (SPAdes) (version 2) | ecosystem: Environmental > Aquatic > Marine > Ocean trench... | reverse complement strand
CTACCTTCAACACATCTTCCACTCTCTTTTTTATTTCTACCTTGGGGCGACGCTGAATGGTCAATGGATAGGCCACGTTTTGAAATACCGTCATGTGGGGCCAAATGGCATAGGATTGAAAAACCATTCCGATGGGACGGTGATTGGGCGGAACATAGGTCCAATCCGCAGAATTAAAGACCATCTTTTCATCGATGCTGATATTCCCACTTTCCGGTCGCTCCAGCCCAGCCACACATCTCAGCGTCGTGGTCTTACCACAACCGCTGGGCCCCAGCAGCGTATAAAGGGACCCCTCCGGAACATCCAGGGAGACGCCCTTCAGCACATGGACCCTATCCCGGTCTTCGCCAAAATACTTTTCCAGTCCGTCAATTCGTACCATGCATCTTGCATCCGCCATAGCGTCCCCTTCACTTGCCTCCGCAGTCTATCAATGGAGATAAACCCCTTTGCGGGATCTCGACGCTGGATATCATTCCACAGAATCCTCTAGCATTTCAAGCCCAAGTTTCAAGTTTGACAAGTACTGGATAAATTAAGTAATTACTTTGCATATACTTTTTCGGAATCAGTGTACCCTATGACTTACCCAGTTCAAATGGTAAAAACAAGGAACCGACGACGGAAACCCTGTCTGCCGAGACCTTCTGAGGAGGGGGAATGAGCACAGACTTAGTGATTAAGAATGGATGGGTGGTGACCCCCGAGCAAACCTTCAAAGGCGGGGTCGCTATTGAAAATGACAAATTCGTCTCCATTGGCCCTGACGACACCCTCCCCGAAGGTAAGGAAGAAATCGATGTCAAGGGTAACCATATCCTGCCAGGGATCATTGACGCCCATGTCCACTTCAGGGAACCGGGGCTTACCTATAAAGAAGACTTTGGCACAGGGTCCACCGCAGCGGTGTGCGGCGGAGTGGTCATGGTGGTGGATATGCCCAATACCATTCCACCCGTCACCGGCCCGGAACAGGTGGAGGAAAAGGAGCGACTGGCCGAAGAAAAATCTTTCGTGGATTTCAGCCTATTAGGAGTGGTGGTTCAAACCAATGCCGACCAAATTCTCCCCATGGCCAAGGTCGGAGCCCTAGGATACAAAATCTTTTTCGGCGAGACCATCGGTAACCTCCCCTTCCCGGATGATGGTGTCTGCACAGAGGTCTTTCAGAATATCACCAAAACCAAGTTGCCCCTCAGCATTCACGCAGAAAATCGGCAGATCATGTACTACCACCTGAACAAACTAAAAGCCGAGGGGAAAAACGATCCGATCTACTGGGAGTCATCCCGACCGAATATTTGTGAAGCGGAGTCTGTTGCCCACGCCCTCTTCTTCGCTGAAACCTACGGCACCAAGCTGCATGTCCTCCACATGAGCTCCAAGCAAGCTGCATGGATCGTGCGGGATGCCAAGGCGAGGGGGCTGCGGGTAACCGCTGAGACCGGTCCCCACTATCTCCTCAGAGAGTCCAAGGAAATGGCAAAGGTGGGATCTCTGCTGAAAATGAATCCACCGGTACGGGACAAAGACCATGGGGAGGTCCTTTGGGATGGGCTCTTGAATGGCTATGTGGACATGATCGCCACTGATCATTCCCCACACACACTGGAAGAAAAGGGCTCAGACCTGTACGGCAAGCTGTTGAAACCAACCATCTGGGAATGCATTTCTGGCTTCTGTGGCGTGGAAACCGGTCCCACCCTGATCCTAACCGAGGTCAACAAAGGGAGGATGACCCTGAACCACTACGTCAAACTTACATCGGAAAATCCCGCAAAGGTTTGGCAGATCTATCCACAAAAAGGCGCTCTCAAGCTAGGATCGGATGGGGACCTCACCATTGTCGACATGGACAAGGAAGGGGTCATTGACGTCAACAAACTCCATAGCAAAAACAAACCCTCCCCCTGGCATGGTTGGAAGGTGAAGGGAATTCCCGTATGCACAGTGGTGCGCGGCCATGTCCAAATGCGCGACGGTCAAGTGGTTGGGAAACCCATCGGGCGCATGGTGAGACCTAAACCGGAGTAGCTAACCCCGATCCGACAAAAATGATTGAGCCATGTGTGAACCTGGACCAGACGTTTCAACGGTCGCCGACACTTTGGTCGCAGGCCCGTTAATTACACTATGGGTGAGTTATTGATTTATGGCACAACCAGCTCTGGAGCCCCATCTGATGCTCGCTAGCGATAATTTTTTGGACTGATTAATGTCGGATCGGGGCTAATAGTTAATGGTCAATAGAAATTGGGAAATGGAAATTATAATTTAATCCAGATGATGTTACTACTCATGATTTACAAATTACTTTTAGCGTTTGACTATTGACCCAATTATGATGCGACCAGAAGCCCTAGAAATATTTCAGCCAAGTTCAGTCAATGAGGCCAGTGAAATTCTTCGGGACAGAGGACCCGGCGGACATTTTCTCGCCGGAGGGACCGACCTCATCATTGCCATCAAGGAAAAAGGGCTCGCCCCAAAGTATCTAGTCGATCTGAAAAGAATACCCTCTCTTTCAGATATCCGGGAACAACCCGATGGGGGGCTTTCCATTGGTGCCTTGACCACCATGCGCCAGGTGGAAACCTCTCCCATCATTGGCAGACGATTACCCTTTTTGGCGCAAAGTGCTGCAGAGGTTGGGTCAATCCAAATCAGAAACCGAGCCACCATTGGTGGGAACATGGCCAACGCCACTCCCTCGGCCGATGTTGCCCCTACCCTCCTGGCCCTTGAGGCCAAGGCCAGAGTGGCAGGAAGGTCTGGAGAGCGGGTGATAGGGCTGGAGCAGTTCTTTCGCGGGCCCGGTGAAACCGTAATGGAATTAGGAGAAATTTTATTGGCAATCCTCATTCCCCCCATTCAGGCAGGGCTGGTCGGGGAATACATCAAGTTCTCACCACGCGAAATGATGGACCTTGCGACTATCGGTGTTGCCGTCACGCTAGTCCTCAGTGGAAAACGGTGCGAACAAGTCCGCATCGCCCTTGGGGCCGTTGCACCAACACCCATGAGGGCCAGAAAGGCGGAGGCCGTCCTCTCAGGGCAAATCTTGACCGAAGAGCTGGCGGACAAAGCTGGCCATGAGGCATCCAAGGAGTGCAAACCCATTAGCGACGTTCGTTCCTCAGCTGATTATCGCAAGGAGATGGTGCGGGTTAATACCAAACGGGCGTTACTCAATGCAGCGGCCGGACGAAAGGGTCCCATCCCGTGGACGCAGAGGAGAGACAGAAGGTATTAAATCAAGATGAAGAAAAAGGTCGAGTTCCTATTAAATGGTAAGAAAACCACCCTGGAGGTGCCTTCCCACCGCCTCCTGTTGGACTTGCTCCGTGATGGAATCGGCCTCACGGGTACCAAAGAGGGCTGCGGTACCGGAGACTGCGGCGCCTGCACGGTCTTTCTCAACGGTAAGCCCGTAAATTCTTGTCTGATCCTGTCTGGAGAAATTGACGGGGCCGAGCTGGTGACCATCGAGGGATTAAGGTGTGGCCCTGAACTTCACCCCGTTCAAAAGGCATTCATTGAAGACGGCGGGGTCCAATGCGGATACTGTACTTCCGGGATGCTGATGATGGTGAAATCGCTATTGGACGAGAATTTGAACCCCACCGAGGAAGAGATCCGGTTCGCCCTGTCGGGGAACCTCTGCCGTTGCACGGGTTACGCTAAAATTGTCCTGGCAGTCAAAGATGCCGCCAAGGAGCTGCGAGAAGGCAGCAAGGGATAGGATGTCAGAGCTCAGTATAGTAGGTCAGTCCGTCGGGCGCATTGACGTTGAGGAAAAAGTGACCGGTGGGGCCATGTACGGGTATGATCTCGTCCTTCCCAACATGCTTCATGGCAAAGTTCTATTCAGCTCGAGGCCCCATGCCAAGATCAGACGAATAGACACCGGCGAGGCCAAGAGGGTCCCCGGTGTGGTGGCAGTCATTACCGGGGAAGACGTTCCCTGGACCCATGGCGAATCGATCAAAGACCAGCCCTTTTTGGCCCAGGGAAAAGTCCGCCATGTGGGTGAGCCGGTGGCGGCGGTGGCCGCGGTGGATGAGGATACAGCCCAAACGGCCGTTAGTCTGATTCGAGTAGAATACGAAGACCTCCCAGCCTATTTTTCACCCGAGGAGGCCTGTAAGCCCGATGCCGTTGCGATCCATGAGGACTTCAACTCCTACCGCAAGGCCGACTTTGTGGTCGGTGCCCCGCTCCCAAACGTTTGCGAACACTTCAAGCTCAGGACCGGAGATGTGGAGCAAGGGTTCCGCAGCGCAGACCTGGTGTTAGAGGAACGTTACACGGTTCCTGTGATTCAGCATGCCGCCATAGAGCCCCATTCTGCTCATGCGCAGGTGGATCCTGTCACCGGGAGGCTTACCATATGGGTGGCCAACGATGCCCCCTTTCGCGCCTTGATCGAACTCACAGAGGCCCTGGAACTTCCCAAAGAGAAGATTCGGCTGATCAACCCCCTGCAGGGCGGAGGTTTCGGCTCGAAAGGTGGTCTCAAAGTGGAGCCCATTGCCATTGCCCTGGCCTTCCATACCAACGGGCGGCCGGTACGAGTGAAGTTCAACCGCCAGGAAACCTTCGTCTCAACACTCACGCGTCACGAGGCCGTTGTGTACATTAAAAGTGGGGTCATGAATAACGGGCAATTGGTGGCTCGACAGATGACAATTTTTTGGGGAGCCGGGGCCTATGGGGAAAAAAGCGCTACCGTCTGCATCCGGGGTAGCCTGCCGGCCCCCGGTCCCTACCGCATACCGAATGTCAAAGTTGACGGCTATGCAGTCTACACCAATAAACCGGTAGCGGGGGCCTTTCGAGGCTATGGCATTCCCCAGGGGGCCTGGGCCTGTGAGCAACATATGGATGAGTTGGCCCAACGGTTGGGAATGGACCCCCTCGAGATCCGCTTGAGAAACGTTTATGTCGAGGGAGATGTATCCTACTGGGGAGAACGGCTCCACAGTGTCGGGCTAAAAGAGACTTTGCTCACGGCCGCCGACGCCATCGGCTGGGACAAACCACGATCTAACACGGTAGGCCTCGGTCTCGCCTGCATCTCTAAGCCGACTCGTAGTCCCAGCACATCCACGGCCGCGGTGCTAATCAACGGTAAGGGAGAGGTCACGATTCGAGCAGGGACCGTGGAGATCGGCCAAGGATGCAATACGATACTTTCCCAAGTGGCCGCCGAGGAGTTGAAAGTTCCTCTGGAAAAAATCCACATGGCCCCTCTCGATACAGATGTGATACCCTTCGATGCCTCCACCACATCCAGTCGAAGCACCTACCATATGGGCAATGCCGTGAAGCAGGCTGCGATTCATGTGCGTGAACAACTGGCAGAGATGGCCGCCCCGATGCTCGAGGTCAACGAACAGGATCTGTTTTTTTCTGACGGTAACGTATCCATTAAAGATCAACCTCATATGAGCCTTCCCATGGGAGACGTGATCCGACGAAGACTGGGAACCGATGGGGTGTTAAAGGGGGAAGGATCTTACACCTTTACGTTAGGAAAAGACCTCGATCTGGAAACGGGGCACAGCGATCATGCATCGGCCTTTTACATGTACGCGACCCAAGCGGCCGAGGTCGCCATCGACGAGGAAACAGGCAAAGTACGTCTCCTGCGAATGGTGGCAGCCCACGACGTAGGAAAAGCCATCAATCCCCTGAATTGCGTGGCACAGATCGAGGGAGGACTCGCAATGGGAATTGGATCCGCGCTGCATGAGGAGCTCGTCATCGACAATGATGGGAAATCTCGTAACTCTTCTTTTTTAGACTATCACCTGGTAACTTCCTTAGACCTGCCAGAAATGATCCCTATCATCGTGGAACATGCGGAACCCGAGGGCCCCTATGGGGCCAAGGGATTAGGTGAGCCCGGCCTAGCCCCCACCCCTGCAGCCATAGGTAATGCCGTGGCCAGGGCCCTGGGCGTCAGGATCTACGACCTTCCCCTGACCCCCGAAAGGGTTTACTGGGCCATCAAGCAGCGGAAATGAAAGTTGGTCTCTAAAAGGATACAATAATGGTCTTGGAGGAGACACCATGAAATTACCCTGCGCCATGTATCGGGGGGGAACGAGCAAACCCATCTTCTTCCTGGAGGAGGAGTTACCTCAGGATCCAAAATTGAGGGACCAGGTGATCCTCTCCGCCTTCGGCAGTCCGGACATCCGTCAGATCGACGGGTTAGGCGGCGCCGACCCCCTCACCAGCAAGGTGGCCTACATCGGCCCGCCAACGATGCCCAACACGGATATCAATTACACCTTCGGTTACGTTGGGATTGCCTCACCAGTCATTGATTACACCGGAAACTGTGGGAATAGCTCTGCAGCTGTGGGTCCCTTTTCGCTGATGCGCGGTTTGGTCAAGCCCAAAGAGCCCATCACCAAGATCCGCATTTACAATACCAACACCAAAAAGGTGATCGTGGCTGAATTCGCCGTTCGCAATGGAGAGTTTCTGAGTGAAGGAGATTTCAAGATTGACGGGGTTCCGGGAACCGGGTCCAAAATCCTGCTCGACTTCATTGATTCAGGTGGCGCAGTGACGGGAAAGCTATTACCCACAGGGAAGGTCAAGGAAGAGATTAAATTTCCTACCCTTGGTACACTCACGGTCTCAATGGTGGACGCAGCGAACCCGTTTGTCTTCGTCAGGGCCCAGGACCTAAAGCTCCAAGGAAACGAGACCATGGAAGAGGTAGCCAGCAACGTCAAGTTGCTCGAGCAGTGTGAAGAAATTCGGTCGGTGGTAGCCGAGATCATGGGGATCGCTAACAAGGAGGACGCTACGCGCACGAGCCCTGGAGTCCCAAAGATTGCGCTGGTCTCGCCTCCCACTCATTACCAAACACCGAAGGGACCCATCAAAGAATCTGAAGTGGACATCATCGCCAGGATGACCGCCCTGCAGAAACTGCACAAGGCCTATGCCGTCACCGGGGCCGTTTGCCTAGGGGCCGCTGCTAAAATCGAAGGAACCCTAGTGAATGAGATCTTTCACAAAGTCCAGCCAAACAATCCACCGCTGGTAAGAATCGGCCATCCCTCGGGTACCATTCAGGTGGAAATCGAGATGGAGCAGGCCAACGGTCAGCTAACACTTTCGAAGGCCGCCCTGGCACGGACCGCACGTCTTCTCATGGATGGATTCGTTCATTTACCCGAGCAGGCCCTTGCCAAGTGAATGCTGCTCCACGGGGGGAACTCTTGCAGACGCGGACACCCGTCACGATCTTAACCGGCTTTCTGGGTGCCGGAAAAACTACATTACTGAACCGTATCTTAACCGCCCAGCACAACCACCGCGTGGCCGTCATCATAAACGAGTTCGGTGAGGAGGGAATCGACCATCACCTGCTGATGGCTGCCGACGAGGAAATCGTGCAAATGAACAACGGGTGCATCTGCTGCACCGTGCGTGGAGATCTGCTTCGCATTCTCTTTCAACTCATCCATCAGAAATCGACATTCGACACTCTTCTCTTGGAAACCACCGGCCTCGCCGATCCTGCGGCGGTGGCCCAGACCTTCCTGCTGGATGAAAAGATTCGTTCAGAATTTGCCTTGAACGCAATTGTGACCATGGTGGACGCCAAACATGTGGGGCATCACCTTGAGAGCTGCACCGAGGTCCAGGAACAAATAGCCTTCGCAGATACCATCCTATTGAACAAATTGGATTTGGTCACCCCGGAAGAGCTCGATGGACTGGAAAAAAAGATTCGAAGCATGAACCCAACCGCCAGCATCCTACGGACCCGAAATGCCGATACGGACATTTCAAGCCTCCTCAATACCCAAGCCTTTCATCTGGAAGATAAGCTCAACACCGTTCCGGACTTCCTAACCGAAGAAACCCACAATCACACCTCGCCCTATTCCACGGTCTCCCTAGTGGAGGCAGGAGAGATCCACAGGGAAAAGCTCAGCCAATGGTTTCGCTCTGTGATTGATCAATCCGGTGCGGATATCCTTCGCATGAAGGGGATTATCAATCTGTGGGGCGATCCCCACCAGTTTGTCTTTCACGGTGTGCACATGATGTTCGAGGGGCGACCCGGGCGCGAATGGAATGAGGAGGAAAAACGATTGAATCGGCTTGTTTTTATCGGGAGTAACCTGGATAAAGGAAAGCTACTGGCCGGGTTCAAAGATTGCATCATCGCCGAAAATGGCGATGGTCCATTGAACGGGACCTCAACGCCTACCGCTGAAATTTCATCCTTTACTTTAGATCAGATCAGGATCTGGGTAAGACAGGCTCTGGAATTTCCACACGAAGCGCCGGTCATTGTGAAAGAGGTTCCCTGTGTAAAGCCGGGGTGCCCCCCCATTGAAACCGCGATCATGGTGCTTTTGGAAAAAGAACCTCCCCGGTTCTTTAAAATCCAAAAGACCATTAACGAGATCACCTTTGACCACGTCTACAATTTGATTGAAAACCCCCTGCCTTGCTGTTGATTAAGCGTCACGGATTTTCCTGGAGCCCCATGTCCCACGGGCTCATTACTGGTTAGAGGTATAGGAATATTTTTGCACCGTCCCATCCGGGTTGAAGATAAGGTAGAGGTCTCTATTGATCCAACCTTCTGCAGCAAGGTTACGATAACTGTATCTCCATGTCTCAAAACCGCTATCCCTTCCCTTTCGACCGGGTTCTCCAAAGGAACTGAGGATCTGCTCCCTCGTGGTCACACTGGGTTGAATATCTTTTACCTTGGATTCAGTTAGGTTTTTGCCAGAAAGAGCACATCCAGCAAGAAAAAAGACAATCAAGAAAAAAAATGACAGCCTACCCATAATGCCTCCCCATTGACTCCTTTTAGCTTCTAATCCAATACTTCATGAATTAGACTTTAAGTAATTAAAACTACAGTGAAATATCACTATAAAATATTTTGGATGAAAGAGAAGCATCAACATTTTTAGCCACAATAATTTCTGCGTATGGTGCCAATCCCAAAACATCATTGCCTAAAATTCTCTTCTTCCCTCGAGGGCACTGCTCAGTGTCACCGCGTCGGTATACTCTAACTCCCCACCCATAGGTAGCCCCCGAGCAATTCGACTCACCTTGATTCCGAGGGGTTTGATCACCTTGGCCAAGTAGAGCGCTGTTGTTTCCCCTGCAACCGTCGGATTAGTAGCGAGAATGACCTCTCGAATCGCCGAGCTCTTGATCCGCCGCAACAGATGTTCAATCCTCAGTGACTCAGGCCCGATACCGTCCAAAGGGGAAATCGCTCCGTGAAGCACGTGATAGACCCCCGTAAATGCCCCGGACCTTTCAACCGCCATCATATCCACCGGTTCTTCCACCACACAAACCTGCTCCTTGTCTCGGCGTGGATCCTGACAAACCTCACACCCCGTGGCATCACCGCCACCTGGGACCACCTCGCTGAGGCCAAAACAGGTGACGCAGAGAGAAATTTCATTTTTCAGTTTGCCAATACTCTCGGCCAAGGCCACGACCTCGCCCTTCTCGGCTTTGAGCATATGGAAGGCTAGGCGACCTGCCGTCTTCTCACCAATACCAGGAAGTTTACTTAACTCTTGAATGAGTCGCTCAAGAGGACCCGGAAGCCCATTCATACCATCATCCCAGGAATCTTAAACCCGCCTGTCAACTTGCTCATCTCCTCTGAGACCATCTCCCGCGCCCGCCGTATCCCCTCATTGATCGCCGCCTGGATGAGGTCCTCCAGCATCTCGATATCTTGGGGGTTCACCACCGTCGGCTCAATTTTGATCGAAGAAAACACCATTTGCCCATTGACCGTTACCTTCACCATCCCTCCTCCGGAAGAAGCCTCCACAGTCTTCTGCGCCATCTCTTCCTGAACCCGGGCCAGCTTCGACTGCATCTCCTGTGCCTGTTTGAGGAGATTCCCCATATTTCCAATTCCGCCAAATTCCTTAGCCATAGATTCCCCCATTTCGTCTTCTGTGCTCTGCCGCCCGATTTTTCAGACTCAGCATTTAAGACCTTTCCTTTACTTCCTTAATGGAACCACCAAATATCCGCAATGCTTCTTCCACCACATCGCCTCCCCCACCCGTGGCCGTTTTGCTCAAATCCGAACCCTGATCCGCGCTTGGAGATTTAATGGTTGAAGAAGAGATCACTACCTTGACGTCGCTGGAGAAAAAGCGATTGGCAAAATCCTTCAACATCGACAGGTTCTCCCGATCCTGAAGATAGCTTAAATGATGGCGATCCTCTACGCCAATCTTTAACGGTCCTGGGGGGAATTCCAAGGGGCGGACCTGCTCGAGATGAGAGGCGAGAAACCTTTTCTCCTTCATCACAAAGGCAACAAATTGCCTCCAAACCTCCCCTTTGTCTTGCGCTACGGAATCGTCTGACGGCGGAGATTCCGTTCGATTGACCACTTGCGTTGTACTTGGATCTTGGAGGATCTCCTCTTTGGATGGTAATGCCTCCATCTCGCCTCCTGCTGAGATCCTCCGTTCAAGGTTCTCCAGCCGATCGAGGGCCTCGGTAATTGCCATGGACTTCGGAAGTGTGGCAAGCCTCACCAAAGTGGTCTCAAGGGCGAAACGAGGATAGGGAGAGCGAGCCACCTCCTCGTCTCCTTCTGACATGACCCTGAAATAGTCCATCAGACTCTCCACGGAGATCCCGGTCACCTGGCGTTTTAGTTCCTCAATTTCTTGGTCATGAAGATCAAAGAGCAGACCGGACATAGAGGATTGGGTGCTCGGACCCGTTTCCCCACTGTCCTTTTCTTGGACCAATCGGGCCACCAGTAGATTTCGGAAATGCTCTACCAACTCCTGTGATAATCGAGCTAGGTCCAACCCATTTGAAGTGACTTCGGCCACCAACTCGACGCATCTCCCTGGTTTCCCGTCCATGACCGCCGCGCATAGCCCGTGGAGGGTCTTGCGCTCCGCGATCCCCAGGATATCCTGCAAAAGATGTTCATCCACCTCGATGGTGGACCCCTTTGTCCCCTCTGTGGGGCCTGCATAGGAAAGCACCTGCTCCAGGAGAGACTGTGCATCCCGCATACTTCCCTGGGCCTCACGGGCAATCAGCAGTAGGGCCCCCTCAGTGATCCGGAGAGACTCAACCACCGCAATCTCCCTAAGTCGTCCGGCAATGTCATGGACAGGGATACGCCGAAAATCGAAGCGCTGGCAACGCGAACGAATGGTTTCCGGAAGACGATGGGGCTCGGTGGTGGCGAGGATGAATTTGACAAAGGAGGGAGGTTCTTCCAGGGTCTTTAAAAGGGCATTAAAGGCAGCGTTGGTGACCTGATGGACCTCATCAATGATATATATTTTAAATCGACTCTTGGCCGGCTGATACCTGACGTTTTCGATGATTTGTCGAACCTCATCGATCCCGCGATTCGTGGCACCATCAATCTCAAAAACATCCATGGAGCTTCCATTCACTATCTCCATACACTGGCTACACTGATTGCAGGGCTCAGGAGTCGGGCCCTTCTCACAATTGAGGGCCTTGGCAATGATCCGAGCCGCGGTGGTCTTCCCCACACCCCGGACACCGGTGAGTAGATAACAGTGGGCGATCCGGTTGGACAGGATGGCATTTGTGAGGACTCGCGTAATATGCCCCTGACCCACGATATCCCCGAAGTTCTGGGGACGCCACTTCCGCGCTAAAACCAAATACGACATAGTATCCCTTCGGGAATCTCAAATCTCAAATTGCTAATCCGAAATCTAAGATCTGACATGCATCGCTGAGCGAGCCTGGGATGGCCATTGCTGACAGCCAGGTTTCCCTGTGGCACAGGGGAAAACCCGCTACCGCTGCTTCCTTCCGGACCTGACGGGGTTCACGGAACCGCCTTGCACAGGACCCGGCTATCAGCAATCAACATCCCTATTTGGGAAAACGTAAATCGTAAAGCGTCATTCGTCAATCGGCAACAAGTCAACAGTCAATGGCCCCCACTCGCCGACCACTGGTTACCAATCCGATCGATTAACGAATTACTAATAACCAAGATGGCGGAGAGGGGGGGATTCGAACCCCCGGTACCCTTTTAGGGGTACACACGATTTCCAGTCGTGCGCCTTCAACCGGGCTCGGCCACCTCTCCTTTACCTATTCAAGTACTTAAACGCCCAGCCCTGCTTCTCAACTGTCCAATGTCTCCAAAATGTCTCCATGGAGCTTCTCGGACTGATTTGCAAACTTACCACAATGTGCGGTTGGCGGCAAAGATGAATTGCAAGCTGAGAGGTGGGAAGGCGGGTTACACGATTGGTACTCCTGTGTGCAAAAAAAACTTTCATTGTTTGACATACTTGTGGTGGCATGTCTCCACGGTGTCTCCACTCATGGATCTTCACCACCACAAGAGGCTGCTTTCAGGTGATGGGTTGAAGCGCAGCACCGGTTTATACCATGCCCGTGGGAAAGGAAGCTGAATCGGTCTCTGCATTGCGTAGGGATCCTTCCCCGAAACCCGACCTTTAGATATTGGGCTAAGCAGGCAAAATCTTGCTCAGCGCTCACAAACGAAAAATTATAATAATTTTTAATTTTATTAATCTTGCCGCCCAAGCCTCCCGGGTAGGATTTACTCCCCTGCTAAGCCCGCTCAGAACCAAACTCATTAAATGTCACTTCTAGGTAGGCTGGGAGTCGCTCTGGGCTTGGGTTTGCTCGATGTTGAATGGCTAAAACGCAATTAATGAGCTAATGAATTGCGTCGTGGCACCATCTTAGCCTGAAAGCCGACTCC
>Ga0209980_10001502_pt1 | contig 12804 bp, 7 predicted proteins | sample CR02metaG_FD_183611 | JGI IMG/M metagenome (GOLD analysis project Ga0209980, IMG submission 183611) | Deep subsurface microbial communities from Mariana Trench to uncover new lineages of life (NeLLi) - CR02 metaG (SPAdes) (version 2) | ecosystem: Environmental > Aquatic > Marine > Ocean trench >... | reverse complement strand
GGTGTTGTTCCTTGTTCTCTTTCATACTTCTCAGTCCGGCGCATAGTCAGAGGCAGGACCCGCGCTAACAGGCTCGCGGTGCAAATCGTAAATCGCAACCGGGTTGGCGGCGTGGTCGGCGGCCGGGTCCATGCGCCTGGCCAGCGCGATAGCGCGGTCGCGCGCATTGTCGTTCACTTTGTAGGTCTGGTACAGGCGGCGATGCTCTTCCAACAGGCCCGTTTCGCCGGATTGCGCGTATGCCTGGGACAGCCCGTAGTGCGCCTCGGCGTTTTCCGGCTCGATGCCCAGCGTGTGACGGTACCAGGCAATCGCCTCGGCGATAAACGAGTTGCGCTTTTCTCTGCGCTCATCGCCCCTTTCCAGCTGTGCCCGCTCGAACAGCGTCCGGGCCAGCATGTTGCTGACCCGGTAATTGAGGCTGAAATCGAAGCCACGATCATGGGCGAGCTGGTAGCGCGTATCGAGGACATTGCGGAAGGTCTCGATCGCCTCGTCGAGAAAACCGTTCTGCCGGTTTACCTGGCCGGTAAACCAGGCGACAACCCAGGGATATGCGGCCGGTTCGTGCCGGGCCGCGCGCTCAAGCATGACCACCGCTTCATCGAGCCGCCCCTCGCGCAAGTAAACCCGGGCCAGGTTCAAGGGTCCGTCTGCCCGGCCCAGGTTTGCGACCATCTGGAATGCTTCCTCGGCCTGGCGCAACTCGCCGGCGCCGGGGGTTCGCAGCAAGCCGATGCCATAATCGTTCCAACGCTGCCATTCCGGTATGTCCGGGACCGGAGCGGCGCTTACGGCCCGGCTGCTCACTGGAAAGGTTATCGAATCGGCGGCTATGGTTACCACGGGAAGGTCGTTGACGGCCCGCGAATCGTCCAGCACGAAACGCATCATCGTGGTATCGAATTTCCGGTACTTCAGCGCCGCCCTGACCGTCACCGGTCCTTCCAGATCCGCCGGCACGGTAAAGCGATAGTGAACGACCTCACCGGCGCCCGGTGGAATCTGGTGATTGTAAAGGCTGACAAAAATGTCTTCCGGGTTACGCCTGTCGATCCGGCGGCCTTCCCGGTCGACGACATAAGCGTTGCCAAACCAGGACCATGGATCGACCTCGCCCAGGCCGTTCATTGCACCGCTGCGGCCGATGAGCCTGTCCCCCGCGGATACCGTGATCTCTACCCAGACCTGGTTTGAATCGGCCGTCCCCTGCGTGAACAGGTGGCCCAGCGTCAGCGTGCGCAACACGGTTTCCAGCAGGTAGCTTTCACCGGGAACCAGCGACGGGATCTCCGGCCGCAATGGCGCGATCAGTTCACCGCTGATTTCACCGCCGCGCCGCAAGCCGAACAGATCCAGCCGCAGCGAGCCTTCGAGGAATTCGCGATGCGCTGCATTGACCCAGTCCGGCATACCCACCATCTGCGGTATCGCCGTATTGGCGCTCGGAAACTGATGATCGTGGATGCGAAACTCCCCGCTTACCGGGTCGGGGATAGCGGCGAAATCCTCCGATACCTGCCACGGCATGTGACACTTGTTGCAGGAGGTCTCCGCCTGGTTCGGGTAATAAAAGCTGGCCACACCGTGACCGGATACTCCGCTGAGCAGGAAGGAGTCGTAGCTGTTCTGCCCGCGCAGCCAGCGGTAACCGTTCAGCTCGACCGGCAAGTGCACCTTGTGGCAGGTAGCACAGAACTCCGCGGTTTTGTGCAGCGGCTTGAGAAAAGTCTTCTTGTGAAACTCGGGCTTTGCCTTGACCAGCATCCGGTTGACCCATGCCAGCAGCGGATCGTCGCTATAGGCGAACGGGTAATGGATGGGTTCCTCGATCGTGTAATCCGCGTTTCCCCTGGGGCTGTTGATATGGGTGATGGCATGACAACTGGTGCAGGTAATCCCCGCCTGCGCCGTGGGATGATTCACGTCGTCGAAGTCTGGATCGTCGAACGCGCCGCTGAAAAACGGCACCGGGTCGTGGCAGCCGGCGCAAAACCTCGACCCTTGTACGGTACCGTCGCGCTGCAGCGCAAATTCCCGCGTGTTGCGCACAGAAAACAGGTACACCGGGTTATTGAAGGAGGACAAATGGTGCATGCTCATTTCCCAGCCGCGGTGTGCGTCTGCATGACAATCCTTGCAATAGGAATCCATCATCATCGCCTTTGCCGGGATAAAATTACCCGTCGCCGTGCGCGAAAGCGACGGGAAAAAATACTGCTCCCCCGATGCCGGGCCAACCACATTCCATAACCTGGGGTCTTGGGACTGGATGCCGAGCATGACCACGGCGAAAGAAACCGCAACCAGGCTTACCGCCCCGCCCGCTTTCCAGTTGATCCCCTTGCCGGCAAGGCGATGCAATATGAACAGCCAGACCACCAGCAACGGTACGATCACGTGCACCCAGTAGGCCATCTCCCGTGCTGCAGGGTCACGCACCTCCAGGTACGGCAGGCCGCGAGTCAAAATCAGGCCGCTGGCAAGCAGCACCAGGGCAAACGCAAACAGCGCATAACCGACCTTGATCGCGCGGCGGTTTGGCCGGTGCCTGGCGTTCTTGATGTGAATGATGCCGTAAACGATGACCGGCAAGACAATGATCAGGCCAAGGACCAGGTGCACGAGGAACATCCACTGGTAGAAATAATCCTGGTAGGTCGCTGCGCTGAACCACTCCGCCAGCGTAATCCCGGCCAGATAGACGGAATTGATGGCGAGCAGGGCAAACAGCCCAAAGACCGCCATCAATAACTTGTGCAGTTTTGGTCCTACCGCCGGCACATATTGCCGACGCTTCGTTGTTTCATTTGGCATGTGATTTTTTTGCGAACCTGCGCCTTGTATGGCGTCGCTCTTCGTCCGGGTCGTTGAGGCCGGGATTACCGACCAGCCTGAAACCGCGCATTGTACCTTGAATTCAGGCTGTTGCGCTTGCGGATCTGCGCGGCCCGCCGATCCGCGCCAGCCGCCGCCGGCAGGCTTAGCGGTAGCGGCCCGACGCTTTCGCCATCGACGGTATAAAGATCCATATCCTTGGCATACCCCCTGGCCTCGAGCACCAGCCATTGGCGGTAGCCATCGGCAGGCGGGGCGGGCTCGGCGAACTCCATGTGCACCTCTTCACCCGGCCCGATGATGGCGAGCGCATCGTCGTGTTTTGCCAGCAACTCGGTAATCGGGCCAAAATCCGTGTAAAAACCCGGCATATAGCGCGTATCCCAGTACTGGCTGCGATCGCTATACCGATAATACGGTTGTCGTTCCGGCCCGGTGGTACGCAGCGGAAAACCGCTGCGCGCCATGCGCGCCGATTGCAAGGGAAGCACTTCATGCCGGTAGCCGGTCAGGTCCTCGGCCCAGGCGATGCCGACCCGGTCCCAGTACACCTCTATGTTGCTCGACAGCCTGAGCGCATGCGCATCCGCGGGCAGGCGGTCCAGCGGCAGGGCCATCTTTCTCGGCATACCGGCCGGGTACCCGAACTCCGGGTAAAGCATGTGCCATTTTCCGGCGCCATCCCGATACTCCAGGCTGGGCGGCGAGTAGGATTCCCCGGCCTGCCACGCCGCGAAAACGGTCTGTGAGTACGGGTACTCGACCCAGCCATCGACGATCAATACCGGTCTGGCGCCGGCGACCGGTGCGCTCAGCCGTTTGCCGAAATCCAGGGTCAGGCGCTGCTCTTTCGCCAGTTTGCCGATAAACCGAGGGTCGCGGGCGCCGGTCGCGGCCGGCTTGAGGTCGGCAAGCAATATGGCATCGGTCACGTCCTGGCCCAGCTGGTTGCGGGCCGCAACCGGCCAGTCGACGTGCCGGTAAAAAATCGGTTCGCCGCTGACCTCCGGCGCGCCGGTAGCCATGCGTTCATCCAGGATCATGGACCAGCCATCCGGGAGGTCGTAGACATGCATTCTCACCTGGTCCAGGTAGGCGTTTTCTTCCATGGGTTCGGTTATCTTGATCTGCAGACGCCCGTCTCTCGCCACCAGGGAGTCTTTGGGAAACAGGAAATATTCCCACGGCCGGGGTTCCGCCGCCTGCCCCGGGGATACGAAAAAGCCCAGCCCCCCTACGCCAAGCAGATCGCTGACAAAACGATATTCCCGGCCATCCCAGGCAAACAGGACCGGGCAACTCGAGAGCTGGCGCTGGGTTTCCGGAATCCGGTAAAGCTGACCTGCCGCCAGATCCAGCTCGGTTTGAAAAACGCCGTCCGACCAGTTGATCGCGACAAAATCAGCGGCCTGTAGCCCGGCCAGCCCCATTGCCAGCGGTTGCAGACTTTGGCCGGGCCCCGAGTCGCGACTGAAAGTACTACCCATGGTCCAGCTCGCTCCGTGCCGCAGGGCGACCTGCGTGCCGATACCGGACCGGTTCGAGCGCATCGATTCCGCTGTCTCCTCCTTGCCGGTCAGCGCCAGCAGGACAAATTCGTGCCGGCCGGGTCCCGGCGGCAGTTCCGTGAGCCGGCCGCCTTCATCCAGCAAGATCAGCGACGCTCCTCGCTGGCCATCGCGTACCAGCGACAGGCGAGCGGCCGACGCAGCGCTGTCGATCAGCGTTGCGGTCCCGGCGTCTGCTCCACCCAGCGCGATCATTTGCGTGCCGGCATCATCGGCCCAGACCAGCTCTTCATAACCATCGCCGTCAAAATCCTGCAACGCCAGCCAGCTCGCCGCCGACTCGTTGCGCAGCAGCTCGCTGCGCTGCCAGCTTCCGGCTGCCGATCGTGACCAGACCAGCAGGCGGCCAGACGGATCCGCGCCGTAGATCTCAACCCGGCCATCGGCATCCAGATCGCCGACCACGATCGCGTTCAACGGCTGCCCGATAAAATCGTCCAGGCCGCCGGCCGGCTGATATTGCCAGAGCCTGTCATTGAGATACACGGCATGCGGCGGCCGTCGATTCAGCACGATCAGGTCGGCGTCGCGATCGCTGTCGAGATCTGCGACCAGCACCTGGCGGCTACCCCGCCCATCACCGGCCAGGCCCTGGCTGGCCGCGAGCGCACGAAAGCTGCCATCCAGGTTGTTGTTCAACAATTCGGCGGGGCCATCGCCGTTAACCAGGAAAAAATCGAGATCGCCATCGTGATCCGCATCGAAAACCGCACCACCGGCACACTGGCCCGCATTGGCCAGAGGTCCCGCGGTGTCTGCCTGCCAACTGCCGGGGATGATCTGACGCCAGAGCTGATTTTCCCCTTCGCGGCAAAAATAGACATCGAGCAGGCCATCGTTATCGACATCCCCCCACAGGGCGCCCCGTACTCGTTTGACGCCACTCAACGGGTGCTCATACGCCGGCTGAAACGTGCCGCCGGCGCCAAGCAGTACCAGCGACCCTCCCGGTGCCGCAATGAACAAGTCCTGCTGCCCGTCCTGATCGATGTCGGCGCTGCTGAGCTCGCCCACCGGAAGACTATCCAGGTGTTCGACGGCATCGGCAAATACAGGACCGGCGGGTTCGGTGGTCTCGCTATCGGCGATGTCCCCCAACGCAATCGCCTCGGCCTTTGGCCCCATGCGCGTGTACTTGAATTCCGCGAGCCGCGCCCGTGGATTGTCTTTGAAACGCTGGTAATCGGACAACATGCGGGTTGCCCGTTCCCGATCGCCCGATCGCCGCAAAACCAGCGCGGAACTGTAGTATGCCGAACGCAGGTATGGATCCAGATCTATGGCTTTCTGGTACCAGGCCAGCGCTTTGTCCGGCTGACCCACCTGCAGCAGTACCTGCCCGAGGTAATAGGCGGCATAGGCATCCTTGGGATCGGCTTCCGTTACCCGGCGGAAATGAGACAGCGCCGCGGCGGTTTCACCCAGATACAGACGCAACAGCCCGGCGACATAATCGGCCCGGACATGGCCGGGCTCATCGGCGAGCACCTGGTCGACAATGGCCAGCGCCGCTGCTTCATCGCCTTCCTGCTGGCGGTTCAGCACGGCAATCGCGAGGTTGACCCTGGCGTCGGTCCACCCCGGGTAATTCTCGATCAGCGCAGCAAAAGTCTGCTGGGCCGCGGCATAGTCGAAATGGCCCATCTGGGCGACCCCGCGGTTATTCATCGCGATCTGTTCGGCATTCGGCCCGGTGGATTGCCATTCGCAGGCATTGAGCAGGATCAGCCCACCGAGAATCAGCGCAATACCCGTTGCTTGCCCTCGCCAGCCTCGCTTCATTGTTTCGCTCCGTGCTTGCCTCGCTGGTTCTGCTTCAGCCTGCCTTTGGCGTCTTCGATCCGGCCATCGATACCTGCACTGTCTATCGGCCCCCTGGCCGGCTCCAGCCATTCTTGCTTGAAATAACTGTGCAAACCGGTACGCAGATGGGCGCGCATGTCATGACCGCTGCGGCGGTCTCTTTCGGCGCGCAGCATATCGATGTGAATCGGCGCAACCACGACTTTCTCGCCAGGGCCGGGGTCCGCCTGCGCCAGTATCCGCCCATCATAATCGACGACCATGCTGCCGCCCGGCCAGCTAAACGGCGGGTAGTTCCTGAAGCTGGCGCCCTGGTTGGCGGCTACGACATAGACCGAGTTCTCGAGCGCCCGCGTACGGTTTACCAACGTCCACCAATCCATCGGCTGCGCGGTGCCCCACGGATCCATGTAGGCGGATATGCGGACGATCAATTCAGCCCCCTTGAACGCCAGCTCGCGGATGGTCTCTGGAATAAGCCAATCGTAACAAGTGGCGACCGCCAGCCGACCCAGTTCGGTTTCGACCACCGGCAAAGGGTCGTGCGGATAATCCTCTATATCATGAGGACTGGTATGCACCTCCCAGGGCAGCCAGGGATTCACCTTGCGATACTTCGACAGGATTCCGCCCGGCCCGATCAGCACCGTGGTATTGAAAACCGCGTCCGGGTAGTCCGGGTCTGCCTCCAGGAACGAACCCGTCTGGATATAGCAGCCATATTTCCTGGCTAGCTTTTCATAAGCATCCGTATGCTCGTTGGGCACCGGGATGGCCAATTTTTTTCGCAAAGCAGCGACCGTCGGATAGGCCGGCGGCGAATGCGCGAATTCCGGAAACGCCAGCAGCCGGACATCGAAAAACGGTTCGTAACCGCCAATCGTCTGCTCGATAATCTCGCACATGCGTTTGCTATTGGCGCCGATTTGCCCACGCCCGGATGGACTGGGAAAATCGGTCTGGCAGGCCGCCGCATAATACAGATCCGTCATCGCTCGTGGGGTTTACTGTTTGGCACGGCCGTCAGTTTACCCCAGCCTGCGGCGGGCAAAGCTCGCGATGATGAATTTCGTGCGGGCGGAACTGGTCCGGATCCGCCAGCGCCCAGGCCGTCGCCCACGGTTCCTTTACCGTACCTGCGAGTATTTCGCCACGGTCGAGAAACTCATGCAACAAATGTCCGGGCTTGGTATACGCCGATCCCACGCGCCGGTAGAAATGCCAGGGGCGAAGATCTTTCGGGTGGTCAAAACCGGAGGCCGCAACAAATTCGGCCAGCGCGCACATGGTGTTGCGATGAAAATTTGCAACCCTGCGCCATTTATCTTCGACCACCAGCGCCTGGCTGCGGTTTTTGTCCTGGGTGGCGACGCCGACCGGGCAGCGATTGGTATGGCAGACCTGCGACTGAATGCAGCCGATCGAGAACATGAAGCCACGGGCAGAGTTGCACCAGTCCGCACCGATGGCCATGTTGCGAACCATGTCGAAAGCGGAAACGATCTTGCCGCTCGCACCCAGTTTGATCTGCTCCCGCAGGCCCGCGCCGTAGATCAGGTTGTGGACGAAAAACAGGCCTTCGCGAAGCGGTGTTCCCATATGATTCGAAAACTCCAGCGGCGCGGCGCCGGTGCCGCCTTCCGAGCCATCCACGACGATGAAATCCGGGCATATCCCGGTTTTCAGCATCGCCTTGACCATCGCGGCAAATTCCCAGTAATGGCCCACGCACAATTTGAACCCAACCGGCTTGCCACCTGACAGTTCGCGCAGACGAGCGATAAACTGCATCAATTCCACCGGCGTGGAAAAAGCGCTGTGCCGCGCCGGCGAGATGCAATCCTGACCCACCGGGACATGCCGGGCCTCCGCGATTTCTTCGGAAACTTTCGAGCCCGGCAGAACACCGCCATGACCAGGCTTGGCGCCTTGGGACAACTTGATTTCGATCATTTTGACCTGGTCGCTGGCCGCCTGGCTCGCGTACATGTCCGGATCGAAGCTGCCGTCGTCGCGGCGGCAGCCGAAGTAGCCGCTGCCGATTTCCCAAATGAGATCGCCGCCATGTTTTCGATGGTAGCGGCTGATACTCCCCTCGCCCGTGTCGTGGGCGAATCCGCCCTCCTTCGCGCCCTTGTTGAGCGCCTCGATGGCGTTGCCGCTGAGAGAGCCAAAGCTCATCGCCGAAACATTGAAAACCGAGAGCGAATACGGGGCCTTGCAAGACTTGCCGCCAACCATTACCCGGAACTGCTTTTGTTGGACGGGCCGCGGGCTGGCGCTGTGGTTCACCCAGGAATAATGAGATTCGTAGACGTCCTTTTCCGTTCCAAAGGGCTTGTTGTCTTCCTGGTTTTTGGCCCGCTGGTACACCAGCGATCTTTGTTCACGGTTAAACGGCGTGCCGCTAAGATCCGACTCGAAAAAGTACTGCCGGAATTCGGGCCGCAGGCCCTCGAATATCCAGCGCATGTGGGAAAAAATCGGGTAATTGCGCATTACGCTGTGGCGTATCTGGGTCATGTCCCGGACGCCCAGCAATCCGAAGCCCAGGGATACAGACGCCGGCCAGAGTAGCCAGGACGGACCGGTGGTCAGGGCAAAGCCGGTCAGCGCCGCCGCCAGCGCCAGCAGAAAATAGACGAAACCACGCATCATTCTCATGACGCCAACCTCTCCTGTTCGACGGTAAGCCCTGCGCCGTGCGGGCTATATTTCCGCGGACTTGATTATTATCTGTTTTTCCACCTGCATGTCTTTCAGGGTATAGGGAATTCCACCGACACCGTACCCCGATTCCTTGAAGCCTGCGAATGGCATCCAGTCAACTCGAAATGCAGTGTGGTCGTTGATCATGACTGACGCCGCATCTATGCGCCGGCTAACCCGCAGCGCGCTGTCGATGTCCTGGGTAAACACAGAGGCCTGGAACGAAAACGGCAGGCTGTTCGCACGGGCGATCGCATCATCGACATCGGCAAATCCGTAAAGGCAGACGACCGGACCAAAGATCTCTTGTGTGCTGACCCGTACATCGGCCGGCGGGTTCAGCAACACGGTCGGCTGGTAAGTCGTGGCCGAAAGAATTTTCCCGCCGCACAACAAACTGGCGCCGCCATCGATAGCTTCGCGTACCCATGCATCCACCCTTTGTACCTCGGCCTCGCGGATCAGCGGCCCGACCTCCGTTTCTGCCAGCGTGGGGTCGCCCACTTTGAGACCGTCACAAGCCTGGGCCAATTGCTTTGCCAACTTATCGATGATTACGCTGTGCGCGAATATCCTTTGCACGGACACGCAGACCTGGCCGGCGTGATACATGCCGCCCTTGCTGAGCAACGGAACAACCCGCCCCAGGTCGGCGTCAGCCATCACGATCGCCGGCGCCGCCCCGCCGTGCTCGAGCGCGCAGCGGGTACCGGGGGCCAGCTTCGAGCGCAGCATCCAGCCGACCTTGCCGCTGCCGATAAAGCTGAAAAAAGCCACTCGCGAGTCGCTCACCATCGCCATCGAAACCTCGCGACCGGTCGTCACCAGCGCCTGGCACCATTCCTCGGGCAGACCCGCCTCGCGGACGATGGCTACGATGCGCATACACGATAGCGGCGTCGCTTCCGCCGGTTTGACGATCACCGGGCAACCGGCGGCGATCGCCGGACCGATCTGGTGAGCGATCAGGTTCAAGGGGTGGTTAAAAGCGCTGAACGCCAGCACCACACCGATCGGCTCATGAATGGTAAACGCCAGGCGGTTCGCCGATGACGGCGTGATATCCATGGGAATGCAGTTGCCGGCCTGGACGCGCAGGTGATCGACACAACTGCGAAAACTGTCTACCGCGCGGTCTATCTCGACGAGCGAATCCGGCAACGGCTTGCCGCCCTCGCGCGCAGACTCTGTCGCCAGGAATTCTCTTTGCCGGTACAACAAGTCGGCGGTCTTTTTCAGGATCTCGATACGCCTGGCCGGGCTGAGCCAGCCATCCCGGTTGCGGTACAAGGAATAGGCTGTCGCCATCGCCTGTTCCACCGCCTGCCGGCCGCCCCGTTCGACGGTCGCGATCGCCTGGTTGTCAAATGGCGCGTTTACGGTCAGCGGTTCGCCTTCAGCTTTGGCGCCGGGCGCCATCAATGCAAAATGCTCGCTCATTTCAGATCCTGACCTTCAGATTCCCCAGTTTTTCCGTGAGTATCATGTTCTCCCGGTAGTCGACCGGGCAATCGACTATCGCAACTGTGCCGCAGGAAAGGGCCTGCTCAAGCGTCGGCAAAAGATCGCCGGCGCTCTCTACCCGGTATCCTTTCGCACCGAAACTTTCGGCAAATTTGACAAAGTCGGGATTGCCAAAATCGATGTGGCTGGTACGACCGAATTTCTTGTTCTGGTGCCACTCGATCAGCCCGTACTTGCTGTCGTTCCAGATCAAAACGACCAGTTCCAGCCCGAGTCTCACGGCTGTTTCCAGTTCCTGGCAGTTCATCAGGAAACCGGCATCGCCGGTAACGGCCACGACTTTTTTGTCGGGATAAGTCAGCTTCGCGGCAATCGCACCGGGCAAGGCGATACCCATTGAGGCAAAGCCGTTCGAGATGATGCAGGTATTCGGGGCCTCCGCCTTGTACATTCGGGCCATCCACATCTTGTGGGCGCCAACATCGGAAATGGCGATATCTTCCCTGGCCAGCGCGCGGCGCAGATCAGACACGATTTTCTGCGGCTTGACGGGGAATCCCTGATCGTTTTCGCAAGCCTGCAGTTCGTCGACGATGATCTGGCGCAGGGTATACGCAATCTTGCTTTCCCGCGGACGGGCCCGGTCTGCGATTGCATTCAGCGCCTCGGCGATGTCGCCAACGACGCCTGCCTCAAGTATGTAATGCGCATCCACTTCGGCGGGTGTCGCATCAATGTGAATAATTTTCTTGTCCCGGTTCGGATGCCAGTTTGCCGGCGAGTACTCAACCAGGTCGTAGCCGATGCAGATGACCAGATCCGCCTTTTCGAAACCACTGGCGACATAGTCCGTACCCTGAAGCCCTACCGTTCCCAGCGACAGTGGATGGGAAAATGGCAGCGCGCCCTTGGCCATAAAAGTCATCGCCACCGGTATATTGAGCTTCTCGGCAAACGCCACCAGCTCGCTGCTGGCCGAGCCGCGTATCACGCCATTACCCGCCAGCACGATCGGGTTTCGCGATTTGGATATCAGCGTGGCCGCCTGCTTCACTTTCTGCGGTGTCGGATACGGCCTGCTCGGGCGCTGAACTTTCAACGGCTCGCCGTCCGCGGGCATATCGGCGATGTCTTCCGGCAGCTCGATGAAACTGACCCCCGGTTTCTCCCTCTCCGCATCCTTGAATGCTTTGCGTATGACTTCGGGAACCACGCCCGGCGTGCGAATCTGCGTTGCGTACTTGGAAATCGGCTCGAACAATTTCACCAGGTCCAGATGCTGATGGCTTTCCTTGTGCATGCGACCGGTATCGACCTGGCCGGCAAGCGCCACGACCGGCGCCCGATCCATATTCGCATCGGCCACCCCTGTGATCAGATTGGTTGCGCCTGGACCCAGGGTCGCGAGACATACGCCGGCCCGGCCGGTCAGCCGGCCATACACATCGGCCATGAATGCCGCCCCCTGTTCGTGGCGCGTCAGGATGAACTCGAGCTTGCTGTCCAGCAGGGCATCCATGAAATCGATGTTTTCTTCACCGGGTATGCCAAACAGGTGCCTGACTCCTTCCGCTTCCAGGCAACGAACGAAAAGCTCCGCGACTTTCATGGTTTCCCCTATTCTTTCCTGCCGATTATTGTCAGTTTAATGATCGTGGAGATCATCGGTCCCAAAATAGCGCCTTGCGGCGGCAAATGGCATTTTCTTATCCAACAGACCGGAACCCGCATTGTTCCATTACTATCTCGCTTAGCTTAAGGGCCGGCACGATCTACAGCCGAAAAAGCGGCCTCGCATCTGGATTCGCTATCTGAGCAGAGCCATTACCGCGCCGATCAATCCACCCAGCAGCAATGTCGCCTGCGCAATCTGCCCGATAGCAAACCCCGGCCCTCTGCCTGAGGGCTCCTGGAGATAGGCGTGACAGTAAATTATTCGCGCAATAATGAACAAAACACCCAGGCCGGCAGCGGTCATCGCATGCACATAAAAAGCGAACAGCCACATCGCCGGCAGCAAGACTATCAATTGCTCCAGCGTATTTTGCTGTACCCGGCTGATCCTTTCGAATTCTGGCGCACCCTGCATGGCCGGGGCCTTAACGCCGGTCTTCCCCCTCGCCACTCCGACCAAAACGGATATGACCCAATATTCGATCAGAATGAGGGCGCTGACGATGGCCACAATCTCCATGTTTCTCTCTCCTGTATCACTTTATCACCCCGGAACAACGGGCAGGCTCAAACCGTGCCAGCCATCATAATTCAGGCAGGAAACAAATGATGCCCCTCTGGCCAAGCTGCCCGCAGGGCGAGTATTATTCGCACTCCCCCAAAGTGCCAGGCGTTGCATCTGTGAGTTCGGAAACAGTACAAGAAACGTCGGTTGGTTCCGATGACAGTATTGACCCTGCTTTTGACT
>Ga0209980_10001500_pt1 | contig 12820 bp, 9 predicted proteins | sample CR02metaG_FD_183611 | JGI IMG/M metagenome (GOLD analysis project Ga0209980, IMG submission 183611) | Deep subsurface microbial communities from Mariana Trench to uncover new lineages of life (NeLLi) - CR02 metaG (SPAdes) (version 2) | ecosystem: Environmental > Aquatic > Marine > Ocean trench >... | reverse complement strand
TGGGCTCGCCGCCGTCTTCAAGATGGAGAGCCACAACCACCCATCGTTCATCGAACCCTACCAGGGGGCGGCAACCGGGGTCGGCGGCATCCTGCGCGACGTCTTCACCATGGGCGCACGCCCCGTGGCCAACCTCAACGCGCTGCGCTTCGGAAGCCCCAACCATCCCAAGACCCGCCACCTGGTCTCCGGCGTGGTCGCGGGGATCGGCGGTTACGGTAATTGCGTGGGCGTACCCACCGTCGGCGGCAGCTGCGATTTCGACGAAAGTTACGACGGCAATATCCTGGTCAACGCCATGACCGTGGGCATCGCCGCCAAGGACCGGATCTTTTACGCCAAGGCCACAGGCGTCGGCAATCCCGTGGTCTACGTGGGCTCCAAGACAGGACGGGACGGCATTCACGGCGCCACCATGGCCTCCGCCGAATTCGACCAGGAGGCCGATGCCAAGCGCCCCACGGTTCAGGTCGGCGACCCGTTCACCGAAAAGCTTCTGATCGAGGCCTGCCTGGAATTGATGGCCGAAGACGCCATCATCGGCATTCAGGACATGGGCGCGGCGGGGCTTACGTCGTCGTCCTTCGAGATGGCATCCAAGGGTGGCGTCGGGGTGGAGCTCGACCTCGACCGGGTTCCAGTCCGCGAAGAGGCCATGACCGCCTATGAAATCATGCTGTCGGAAAGCCAGGAACGCATGCTGATGGTCCTGAAGCCGGGCAAGGAAGATATCGCCCGGCGCATATTCGAGAAATGGGAGCTCGACTTCGCCATCATCGGCCGGCTTACCGATAGCGGGCGCATGGTCCTCCGCCATAATGGTAAGACGGTGGCCGACCTTCCCATCGATCCGTTGGCGGACGCGGCTCCCGTCTACCACAGGCCCAGGGCCCCCGCCCAACCGCGTCCCGTGGTGGAGCCCGGCGACGTGGCGCCGCCCGAGGACGTCATGGAAAGTCTCAAGGCCCTGCTTGGAACGGCCGACCTTTGTTCCAAGCGCTGGATCTGGGAGCAGTACGATCACATGGTGATGGCCGACACGGTGGCGCAGCCCGGTGGTGACGCGGCCATCGTCCGCATCCACGGCTCCCATAGGGGGCTGGCGCTCACCACGGACTGCACGCCGCGCTATTGCGGGGCCGACGCGGCCACGGGCGCCGCCCAGGCGGTGGCCGAGGCCTGGCGCAATCTCACCGCCGTCGGCGCGCGCCCCTTGGCGATCACCGACAACTTGAATTTCGGCAATCCCGAGCGCCCGGAAATCATGGGCCAGTTCGCCGACGCCGTGGAAGGCATGGGTGAGGCCTGCCTGGCGCTGGATTTCCCCGTGGTTTCCGGAAATGTCAGCTTCTACAACGAAACCAACGGCAAGGGCATCCTGCCGACCCCCGTCATCGGCGGCGTCGGCCTGATCGACGATCTGGCGCGGACGGCGACCCTTGCGCTATCGGCCGTGGGCCAAAGCCTTGTTTTGGTCGGCGCGACCGCGGGGCATCTAGGTTGCTCGGCTTATCTCAAGGAGATCGAGGGGCGCGGGGATGGCGCACCGCCGCCGGTGGACCTGGCCTGTGAACGCCGCAACGGCGACTTCGTCCGGGCGGAAATCGTGGCCGGCCGGATCACCATCTGCCACGACCTTTCAGACGGCGGGCTTCTGGTGGCGGTGGCGGAAATGGCCCTGGCGGGCGGCATCGGGGCTACCCTCAGCGTCCCTGACGGCGCGCCGGCCGCCCATGCCTGGCTGTTCGGGGAAGACCAAGCGCGTTATCTCATGGCCACCGATGACGCCGAAGGCCTTGTGGAACGCGCCGGGGCAGCCCTTGTGCCGGTGGCTGTGATCGGCACCACCGGCGGGGAATCATTGACAGTGACGGGCTCTGGCACCATATCTTTGGCCCAGTTGAGCGAATCCCACGAAGGCTGGCTGCCGGCCTATATGGGGGACGCCTGAGGACACAGGAACTAAGGAGCACTCCGCCATGCCCATGGACCCCGGCGAGATAGAGCGCCTGATCAAGGATGCCCTGCCCGACGCGCAAGTGACCATCGAGGATCTCGCGGGCGACGGCGATCATTACGCGGCCCACGTCGTCTCGGGCGCCTTTGCCGGCAAGACTAGGGTGGCCCAACACCAGATGGTCTACGGGGCGCTGGCGGGCCGCATGGGCGGGGAACTGCACGCCCTCGCGCTGCGCACTAGCACCCCCGCCGAGCCCACCGACTGACCCGCCCCAGCAAGGATGAAGCCATGACCGATACTTCCGTAAACCAGCGCATCGCCGATGAAGTCGGCGGTAACGATGTGGTCCTGTTCATGAAGGGCACGCCCGTCTTCCCCCAATGCGGATTTTCCGCGACCATGGTTCAGGTGCTCTCGCGCTTGGGCGTCAAGTTCAAAGGAATCGACGTTCTCGCCGATGACGAGATCCGCGAAGGCATCAAGGCCTATTCCGATTGGCCGACGATTCCCCAGCTCTACGTCAAGGGCGAATTCCTGGGCGGCTGCGATATCGTCCGGGAAATGTACGAATCCGGCGAACTCGGCGGGGTCCTGGCGGAAAAAGGGATCGAAACCACCGACGCCCCGGCGAAGTAGAACCCACCCAAAATTACCCATGGGGATGGTTCACGAACCATCCCCGACGGATCAAAGGCACGCGACTTGACCGGCGGGAGTTCCCGCCGCCGAAGTACCCGGTCGCCGATCACCACTGGCCACGGCCCCCCTTCCCGGCCATAATTGTTGCAACGAAAAACCGACGACCGGAAAAATACGTTGGGGGGTGCCATGACCGATCAAACATTCGACCGCACGACCGAAGATCTCGGCAATATCGTCGATCTCGGCCATGTCAACGTCACCGTTATCGACCAAAGAGTAGCGACGGCCTATTACATCACCGGCCTCGGCCTGACTCGCGATCCCTTCCTGATGACCGGCACAAACAACATGTGGGCCAATGTCGGCCGCAGCCAGTTCCATCTGCCGACCCGGCCCAAAGCCCAGGTCATCCAAGGCATCACCGGTCTGGTGATCCCCGATCGCCAGGCGTTGCTGGCCAGGCTCAAGGGCGTGCGCGAAGAGCTCGATGATAGCCAATTCGATTTCAACGAGACCAACGACGCGGTGGAAACCACCTGCCCCTGGGGCAACCGCATCGATTGCCACACCCCCGACCAAGCGCGCTTCGGGCGCATGGGCCTGGGCATGGCCTATGTGGAATTCGACGTGCCGGTGGGCGCCGCCCCCGGAATCGACCGGTTCTACCGCGACATCTTCGGCGCCACGTCCAAAATGAGCGACCGCAAGGGCGCGCCCTGCACCGAAGTCCAGGTCGGCGAGGGGCAATGCCTCTATTTCCGGGAAACCGAGGTGCCGCGCGTGCCCTACGACGACAACCACCTCCAGTTCTACATCAACGACTTCTCCGGCCCCTATAACAAGCTGATGGAGCGCGGCCTGATCACCCAGGAATCGAACCAACACCAATACCGCTTCAAGGACATCGTCGATCCCGATAACGGCGAGGTGGTCTACACCATCGATCACGAGGTGCGCTCCATGGGCCATCCCATGTACGCCCGCCCGCTGGTCAACCGCAATCCGGCGACCAACCTCCGGGCCTACCACCCGGGCCGTGAAAGCATGCACTGGACCACGAATTAGCCAGGCACCGGCGCTTATTCGATCATGAGACGAACGGCAAAAAGGCCGGCCCCAGGGGACCGGCCTTAAAAGCTGGTGCTAGAAGCGCTGTGAATCAGCGGGAATAAAATTCGATCACCAGGTTGGGCTCCATCTGCACCGGATAGGGCACCTCCGCCAATTGAGGCACGCGCAGAAACGTCCCCGTCATCTTGTTGTAATCGACATTGAAATAATCGGGCACGTCGCGTTCCGGCGATACGATGGCTTCCAAAACCACGGGAAGTTCGCGGGACTTCTCCTTGATCTCGATCTCGTCGCCTTCTTTGACCTGATAGGACGGAATGGTGACGCGCTTGCCGTTGACGCGGACATGGCCGTGGTTGACGATCTGGCGCGCGGCGAAAACCGTGGGCACGAATTTCAGGCGGTAGACCACCGCATCGAGCCGGCTCTCCAAGAGGCCGATGAGATTCTCTCCGGTATCGCCCCGGCGGCGGACGGCGTCCAGATAGTAGCGGCGGAACCGGCGTTCGCCGATATTGCCGTAATAGCCCTTGAGTTTCTGCTTGGCGCGCAGCTGGAGCCCGTAATCGGAGATCTTGAAGCGGCGCTGGCCATGCTCGCCGGGACCGTATTCGCGCTTGTTATAGGGGCTTTTGGGCCGCCCCCAGAGGTTCACCCCCAGGCGGCGGTCGATCTTGTACTTCGACGTATTGCGTTTGCTCATGAATCGTTACCCAAGTTATGCCGGTGTTATTTTTGTCCCAGTTAACCCGCCGGTGGGCGGATGGGGCCCTGGGCCCGCGTTCCTGGGAAGCGCGCCACTATAGTGGCGGCTGCGGCGATGTCAATTCCCTCGCCCCTTCACCAGCGCGGCGATGACGCCGCGGAGCGTCCGTACCTCTTGCTCCGTGAGATCGGCGCGGGCAAACAGGTTGCGGATATTGCGCACCATGCGCGGGCGCTTTTCCGATGGGTAGAGGAATCCCGCGCGGTCCAACTCGGCCTCCAGATGGGCATAAAAGCCGGCCATGTCCCCTTTACTGGCGGGCTCGGCGCGGGGTCTGCCGCGGCGCGGCGCGGCGCCGTCGACGCCCATCGCCGCCATCCGCCATTCATAGGCGCAGATCAGCACCGCCTGGGCGAGGTTGAGAGACGAAAACTTAGGATTCGCCGGAACCTCGATGATGGCGTCGGCCAGGGTGAGGTCGTCATTGTCGAGGCCCGAACGTTCGGCACCAAATAAAATGCCCACCTTGCGGCCCAAGTCTGCCCCCGCGCGCATTTCCGCCGCCGCCGCGCGGGGGCTCAACACCGGCTTCACCATGTCGCGCGGCCGGGCCGTGGCCGCATAGAGGCGATGGAAATCGGCCACCGCGTCGGCCGTCGTCTCATAGAGGCGGGCGCCGTCGAGCACCGGCTTCGCCCCCGACGATGAAGTGATCGCCTTTTCGTTGGGCCAGGCTTCGCGCGGTTTCACCAACCTCAGGTTCACCAGCCCGCAGTTGAGCATGGCCCGGGCCGCCGTGCCGATGTTTTCGCCGATCTGCGGGTGGACCAGGATGATCTCGGGCGCGGGCACCCCGTGGTCCTTGCCGGCTGTGCCGCCGGTATCCGTCGGATGGGTAACCGTTGCCACGGGATCAGGCCTCGGCGCCCTCTGTAAACAGCTTGTAGGTGATGGCGTCATTCAACGCGTTGAAGGACGCGTCGATGACATTGGTGGACACGCCCACGGTCGACCAGCGGTTGCCCTCGCCATCGACGCTTTCGATGATCACGCGGGTCATCGCTTTGGTGCCGGCGCCGGGGGTGAGAATCCGCACCTTGTAATCCACCAGCCGCATGTCCTTAAGCTCGCTGTAATACGGCAGCAGCGCGTCGCGAAGCGCATTATCCAGCGCGTTGACCGGCCCATTGCCCTCGGCCACGGTCATGGTGTGATCGTCCTTGACGTCGACCTTGATGGTGGCCTCGGAAAGCGTGATCAGTTGCCCGCGCGCGTTCCAGCGCCGCTCGTCAAGCACCCTGAACGAAGTCAGGCGAAAATATTCGGGCACGGAATGGAGGGCGCGGCGGGCCAGCAACTCGAAGCTCGCTTCCGCGCCGTCGTAGGAATAGCCGTCGTATTCCCGCTCCTTCACATCCTCCACCAACCTAGCGATAGCGGGATCGTCGCCGGCAATTTCGATGCCGACCTCGCGCAGGCGGGCGACAATGTTGGCCCGCCCAGCCTGATTGGAAACGACGATGTGGCGCGTATTGCCCACCGATTCAGGGGGGATGTGTTCATAACAGCGCGGATCCTTTTCCACCGCCGAAACATGCACCCCGCCCTTATGGGCGAAGGCGGCCTCGCCAACATAGGCGGCATGGCGGTTGGGTGCCCGATTGAGCCGTTCGTCGAGAACCCGCGAGGCGTGGGTGAGACGCGTGAGATGGCCCTGATCGATGCCCGTTTGATAATCCATCTTGAGCATCAGGCTCGGCAACAGCGAGATGAGATTGGCGTTGCCGCAGCGTTCGCCCAACCCGTTGAGCGTGCCTTGAATCTGGCGCACGCCAGCACGCACGGCGGCGAGCGTATTGGCCACCGCGTTTTCGGTATCGTTGTGGCAGTGGATGCCGAGGCTTGGGCCCGGGATTTCCTTGGCTACGGCGCCGACGATTTCCTCGATCTCATGGGGCAGGGTGCCGCCGTTGGTGTCACAAAGAACCACCCAGCGCGCCCCGGCCTCATGGGCCGCTTTCACGCATTCAAGGGCGTAGTCGGGGTTGGATTTGTAGCCGTCGAAGAAATGTTCGGCATCGAACATCACCTCGTCCATCTTGGTCGCCGCGTAAGCAATGCTGTCGGCGATCATGGCGACGTTTTCCACCATTTCGATGCCAAGGGCCACATCGACCTGGAAGTCCCAGGTCTTGCCGAACAGGGTCACGACCATCGCCGAGGTGGCGAACAGCGCGGCCAGTCCGGGATCGTTTTCGGCGCTCCTGCCCGCGCGCCGCGTCATGCCGAAGGCCACAAGCTTGGCGTTGGCCAATCTCGGCGCCTCGGCGAAGAACGCGTCATCGGTGGGGTTGGCCCCCGGCCAGCCGCCCTCGATGTAATCGATGCCGAGCTCGTCCAGCGCCTCGGCGATGGCGACCTTGTCGCTGACGTTGAAATCCACGCCCTGGGTCTGGGCGCCATCACGCAGGGTGCAATCGTAGAGATAGATCCGTTTATCGGTGTTTCTATCGGTCATCCCGCACGCCTCCAAATGGTGCCGTCGGCTTTGTCTTCGAGAACGACCCCCCGGTCGGCCAGGGCATCGCGGATGCGGTCGGCCTCGGCAAAATCCTTGTTCTTTCTGGCCTGGGCGCGCTGCGCGATCAAGTCTTCGATTTCCGACTCGGCAACCCCACCGCCGCTGCCAGTATCGGCCACCCATTTAAACCATTCATTTGGGTTGCCCTGTAGGAGACCGAGGATTTCCCCGCCCGCACGCAGCCAATCTGCCCTCAAACGTAGCTGGGTCAAATCACCCGAAATATCTGCCTCGAAGACCGCATCAGCATCCATGTTCAAGCGAGCAACAGCAAGAGGCGTATTTAGATCGTCATTCAATGCTTCGAGGATGTCGGGTGAAGGACTGGTGTCCCGACGTGATGCTGCAATTTGTTCGGGTGTCAGGTCAAATTTCTCGTCAGCTTGGTTGAGAGCCCGGTACCATCTGTCCAAATTGGTCTTGGCTTCCTTCAGGCTTTCTTCACTGAAGTCCATTGGAGCACGGTATTGCGTTTTCAGTAAGAACAAGCGGATCACCTCGCCTGGAGCCTCGTCCAACAGGTCGCGAACCGTGAAGTAGTTGCCGAGCGACTTCGACATCTTTTCGCCGTTGACGGTCAGGTACCCGTTATGGAGCCAGTAGCGCACGAAGGGGGCGCCACCATGGGCACAGGTGGATTGCGCGATCTCGTTTTCGTGGTGGGGGAAGACCAGATCGAGCCCGCCGCCATGGATATCGAAGGACGCGCCCAAATGGGCCTCGGACATGGCGGAACATTCGATATGCCAGCCCGGTCGGCCCCGGCCCCAGGGGCTGTCCCAGCCCGGCTGATCGCCATCGGACGGTTTCCACAACACGAAATCGGCGGGATCTTGCTTGTAGGGCGCGACCTCGACCCGGGCGCCGGCGATCATCTCCCGCCTGTCCCGGTTGGCGAGCCGCCCGTAGTCCGGCATGGAGGACACGCTGAATAACACATGGCCCTCTGCCTCATAGGCGTTGCCGTGTTCCAAGAGGCACTCGATCATGGCGATCATCTGGGGGATATGTTCGGTGGCGCGCGGCTCGGCATCGGGCGTGAGCGCCCCCAACGCCGCCATGTCCTCGTGAAATAACTTGGTGGTCTCGACGGTCAATTGCTTGATGGGGATATCCTTCTCTACCGCCGCGGCGATGATCTTGTCGTCCAAATCGGTGATGTTGCGGACATAGGTGACCCGCGGATAGGTGGCCCGAAGCAGCCGGTAAAGCACGTCGAACACGACAACCGGCCGCGCATTGCCGATATGGGCCCGTTCATAGACCGTGGGCCCGCAGACATACATGCGCACATGGCCACCATCGAGGGGGACGAAGTCCTCCTTCGAGCGAGTCAGGGTGTTGTGGAGCCTAAGCGGCACTGGGCCAGAATCCTTTCCTGCTATCGCCTAAAGGTTTGAGCCACAAGGATTAACAAATCGCGTCCCCTGGGTCCACGGCGAGGCATGAGCGTCACGCATCATCATCGAAGCTGGCGCCGGCGACGGGCACGCCGGTAAAGGAATTAGTGATCGGATAACGCCGGTCGCGGCCAAAGGAGCGGCGCGTGATCTTGACCCCCGGTGGTGCCTGGCGGCGCTTGTATTCGGCGATATTGACCATACGCCAAACCCGCATCACCAGGTCCCGGTCATGGCCGCGGGCGACGATCTCGGCGATGGCCATATCGCCTTCGATCAGGCAATGGAGGATATCGTCGAGCACGTCGTAAGGCGGCAGGCTGTCCTGATCGGTCTGACCGGGTTTGAGCTCCGCAGACGGCGCCTTGGTGATGATGCGCTCGGGCATCACGGCGCCGTCCGGCCCCAGTGCGCCTTCGGGCTTTTCTTCGTTGCGCCAGCGCGACAGCGTGTAGACGGTCGTCTTATAGACATCCTTGAGAACCGAAAATCCGCCGCACATGTCGCCATAGAGCGTCGCATATCCGACCGACATTTCCGATTTGTTGCCGGTCGACAGCACCATGGAGCCGAACTTGTTGGACAGCGCCATCAAGGTGATGCCGCGCGAACGGGCCTGGATGTTCTCTTCGGTGGTGTCGTGGTCGTGGCCAACGAAGGCATCCTTGAGCATCCCATCGAACGCCGCCATGGCGGGATCGATGGCCACCGAATCCAGACGAATCCCGAGCGCCTGGGCCAGCGCGGCAGCATCCTCCAGGCTGTCGCGCGAGGTATAGGGCGACGGCATCATCACGCAATGAACCCGTTCGGAACCCAATGCATCGACCGCCACCAGGGCCGATAGTGCCGAATCGATACCGCCCGAAAGTCCGATGAGAACGCCTGGGAAGGAGTTTTTGTTCACATAGTCCCGCAGGCCCAGCACCATGGCCTTGTAGATGGCGGCGATGGGGTTGCCGGCTTCCGCCAGGGGACCCCGCGGACAGTCCAAAACATCCGATTCGCCCGAGAATTCAACGGCCAGAAAGTCCTCGGCGAAGGCGGCAAGCCGTGTCCGCATTTCGCCGTCGGGGCCGAGAACGAAACTCGAGCCGTCGAACACCAGTTCATCCTGGCCGCCCACCTGGTTGAGGTAGATCAATCCGAGCCCGGTTTCCGCCACCCGTTCACGGGCAAGGCTTATTCGCTCGTCGGGTTTTTCAGCCTCGAAGGGCGATCCGTTTATAACCACCAGGATATCCGCGCCCTTACGTTTAAGCACACCCGCCGGCCCGTCGCGCCACATATCCTCACAGACCATGATCCCCAGCTTCACGCCCATGATTTCAACAGGCTCCGGCAGAGGCCCGGGCGCAAAAACCCTCAGTTCATCGAAAACCCCGTAATTGGGAAGATGGTGCTTGGAAACCACCGCGGCCAGCTTGCCATCGGCCAGCACAAGGGCCGCGTTGCGGCCCGCGCCATCGACGCGCCACGGTACCCCCACCAAAAGCGCCGGCTTGCCCAAGGTATCGGCGGCGAGAAGCATGACCGCGTCCTCCACCGCGTCGAGGAAGATTGGCTTCAAAACCAAGTCCTCGGGCGGGTATCCCGACACCACCAGTTCGGAGAACACCACCAGATCGCAACCTGCGGCTGCCGCTTTTGCGTGCGCCGCCTGGATCAATTCCAGGTTGCCCGCAACGTCGCCGACGGTGGGATCGATCTGGGCCAAACCGATTTTCAATGTTCCGGCCATGGTCTTAACGATTCACTGGATCTTACATCATCGCATTAGTTTAGGGGCGGTGGGAATGCTTCCCGCCGCCCGCGCATTCGGGAAACGTATGGTCAGGAAACCGCCCTAATTCGGGAGCCGCCGTTCTGCTGGCGCTCTTCCTTGAGCATATCGGAGATGACGAAGGCCAGTTCCAGGGCCTGTCTGGCGTTGAGCCGGGGGTCACAATGGGTGTGGTAACGGTCGGCAAGCGCATTTTCGCTAATCGCCTCGGCACCACCGATGCATTCGGTGACGTCCTGGCCGGTCATTTCGAAGTGAACTCCGCCAGCATAAGTGCCCTCGGCCTGATGCACGGCGAAGAATCCACGCAACTCTTCCATGATGCGGTCCACATGGCGCGTCTTGTAGCCGCTGGACGAGGACACCGTATTTCCGTGCATGGGATCGCAGGACCACACCACCCTGCATCCTTCGCTCTCGACCGCGCGGACCAACGGCGGCAGCTTGGTCTCGACCTTGCCCGCGCCCATGCGGCAGATCAGTGTAAGGCGGCCCGGCACGTTGCCGGGATTGAGAAGACCGATGATCCGGATAAGGTCGTCAGCCTCCATGGTCGGGCCAACCTTCATGCCGAGGGGATTTCCCACGCCGCGAAGGAACTCGACCTGGGCGTTGTCGGCCTGGCGAGTACGGTCGCCTATCCAAAGAAAATGGGCGGAACAGTCATACCATTCACCGGTCAGTGAATCGGTGCGCGTCAGGGCTTCCTCGTAACCCAGCAGCAGCGCCTCGTGGGAGGTGAAGAAGTCGGTCTCGCGGATCTGCGGGATTGTTTCCGACGTCAGCCCGCAAGCTTCCATGAAGCCCAGGGTTTCGTCGATGCGGTCGGCCAGTTCCCGGTACTGCTCTCCCTGAGAGCTCTCGGCAACAAATCCCAGATTCCAGCGGTGCACCCGATGGAGGTCGGCGAAACCACCCTGGGCGAAGGCACGGAGAAGGTTAAGGGTCGATGCCGACTGGGCATAGGCCTTAAGCCAGCGTTCGGGATCGGGCGTCCGGGCCTCTTCCGTGAAGTCCATGCCATTGACGATATCGCCCCGGTAGCTCGGCAAGGTAACCCCGTCCTGGGTCTCGAAATCGTCGGTCCGTGGCTTGGCGAACTGGCCCGCCATGCGCCCCATCTTGACCACCGGGCAGCTGGCGCCATAGGTCAGCACCACAGCCATCTGCAGCAGCACCCGGAAGGTATCGCGGATATTGTCGGCATGAAATTCAGCGAAGCTTTCCGCGCAGTCGCCCCCCTGCAACAGGAATGCCTTGCCATCCGCCACCCGGGCGAGCTGCTCGGTCAACCTGCGCGCCTCGCCGGCGAAGACCAGCGGCGGGTAGTTGGCAAGGGTCGCCTCCACCTCGGCCAGTTTGGCCGCATCGGGCCAATCGGGTTGCTGCAGAATAGGTTTTTCGCGCCAGCTTGATGGCGTCCACTTGGAAGCCATGGTTCACCTCAAAAATCAGGAAAACGAACCAAATTCAGATTCGAAGGCGCGTTTATACGCTCCTTCGCGCCGATTTTCCAGCCAAACGGGGGAATTTCGTTCACCGGCGAAGTCGCGAGATAATCCCGGGTTCGGGTTTCCCTAAGCTCGAGCCAACGGTTGGGACATCAGCACCAGTTCCTCCCCGGTGGTCGGGTGTACCGCCATGGTAGCGTCCATCTCGGCCTTGGTCACGCCCGACTTGATGGCGATCCCCAGGGTTTGGATGATTTCCGCAGCGTCCATCCCCACCATGTGAACACCCAGTACCCGGTCGGACGCGCCGTCGACGACGAGCTTGATCATCACGTATTCCTCGCGCCCGGTGATGGTGTGTTTGAGGGGGCGGAACCGAGCGCGGTAAATGTCGATGTTATCGAATCGGGCCCGCGCCGCGTCCTCGGTCAAACCTACGGTACCCACCGGCGGCTGGGTGAACACGGCGGTGGGGATGCTCTCGTGATCGGGGGCGCGCGGGTGCTCCCCGTAAAGGGTTTCGATCAGGCAGACGGCCTCGTGAATGGCCACCGGTGTCAGCTTGACCCGGTCCGTGCAGTCGCCGATGGCGAAGATATGGGATTGGGTCGAGCGCGAATATTCATCGACACGGACCGCGCCGTTCTCTTCCAGGGTCACGCCCGCCGCCGCCAGGCCGAGCTCAGCCGTGTGGGGCACCCGGCCCGTTGCCACCAGAACCTGGTCGGCGGTGAGAATATCTGCGCCCGAAAGCGTGACCGCCAGGCCGTCCGCACCTTGTTCGATCCTCTCGATCCCGGCCTCGAAACGAAACCGGATGCCTTTTTCCATCATTTCCGATTGCACCGCGATCCGGATGTCTTCATCGAAGCCACGCAGCACTCTGTCGCGGCGATAGACCACCGTCACATCGGCGCCCAGCCCGCGCATGATGCAGGCGAATTCGAGGGCGATATAACCCGCTCCATTGATCACCAGCCGTTCCGGAAACTCGGGCAGGTCGAAAATCTCGTCCGACGTGATGGTGAGTTCCGCGCCGTCGATGGGCGGAAGGTACGGACTGGCGCCGGTTGCAATCAGGATATTCTCCGCCGTCAGGGTATTGGCGCCGATGCGGATGGTGTGGGCGTCTTCCAGCGTGGCGTGGCCGGTAAACAGTTTTGCCCCCGCCTCTCTGATAACCCTGTGGTAAATGCCCTCAAGGCGCCCGAGCTCCCTCTTCTTGG
>Ga0209980_10001499_pt1 | contig 12828 bp, 12 predicted proteins | sample CR02metaG_FD_183611 | JGI IMG/M metagenome (GOLD analysis project Ga0209980, IMG submission 183611) | Deep subsurface microbial communities from Mariana Trench to uncover new lineages of life (NeLLi) - CR02 metaG (SPAdes) (version 2) | ecosystem: Environmental > Aquatic > Marine > Ocean trench... | reverse complement strand
CCATCAATATCACCTTGACGGAGTACTAGCCTGCTCGGCGGCTGCGGTTCATCAGTATCAGGAACAATGGCACGCCGAGCGCTGCCGTCAGTGCGCCAACGGGCAACTGCCGCGGTGCCATCACGGTTCTGGCGAGGGTATCGGCGATCACCAGCAAACTTCCGCCCGCCAGCGCCGATGCAGGCACTACGATTCGGTGATCGCTGCCCGCGACGAGCCTGATCAGGTGGGGAACGACCAGGCCGATAAAGCCGATCACACCGACTGTGGTTACTGAGATGGCTGTTGCAAGTGCGGTAACGGCAAAAATAATCAGTCGAAACGCGGCCACCGGCAAACCGACGATTGCCGCCTGTAGCTCGCCCCGCGCCAGCACGTTCAAATGTCTTGCGACAAGGACGCCTGCCACGGTAATTGCGCCCAGTAACCACAGGCTGCGGGCCGGCGAATAGGCAAAACTCAGGTCACCCATCAACCAGAACAACATGCCGCGCAGGTTCTGGTCCGGGCTCAATGCCAGCAGGAGGGTCGTTGCCGCGCCGAATCCGGCCGCCAGTACCACACCGGTCAACAGCAGCCGGCTGGGCGTCCAGCTACCCGTGCCCTGCGCGATCGAAAACACCAGGAGCGTCGCCGCCATCGCGCCGCCGAAAGCAGCCAGATCGATCATGGCGCTGCCCCAGCCAAGCAACATTCCAAGCAAGGCAGCAACTGCCGCTCCACCGGAAGTGCCCAGGATATAGGGTTCCGCCAGCGGGTTACGAAGAAGGACCTGCATCAAGACGCCTGCTACCGCGAGCAAACCGCCGACGCCGAAGGCAGTCAGTGCTCTTGGCAGGCGCAAATCCATGACCAGCGCGCGGATATGGTCGGGAGCGTCGCCGGTGATAGTCTGCATGGCCTGCTCTACACTGATTGTCGCGCTGCCAGAAGCCATGGCAGCGAAGATAGCCAATACCGCGAGCGCCGCCAGTCCGCAAAACAGCAGGCTTTGACGCTTGGTGATCAAAATCATGTCTCCTGGACAGGCTGGCGATTTAGTGGAATATTCATTAAATCATATGAGCAGCGATGACATCGATTCAGACGGCTTTCGGGCAAATGTCGGCATCATTCTTGCGAATGACGCCGGCAAGCTTTTGCTTGCGGGACGTATTGGCAGCAAAGGGTGGCAATTTCCGCAGGGCGGGATGCACGTCGGCGAAAGCCCGGAGGAGGCCATGTATCGAGAACTGCATGAAGAAGTCGGACTGGGTGCCAAGGATGTCGAAATACTTGGCCTAACCCACGACTGGTTAAAATACAGATTGCCGGAAAAATTTCTGCGACGGGACAGCAAACCACTTTGTATCGGTCAAAAGCAGCGCTGGTTCATCCTGAAACTGCTTGGCGCGGAAGAGAGAGTGCGTTTCGATCGTGGTGAATGTCCCGAGTTCGACCGGTGGCGATGGGTAGACTTTTGGCGGCCCGTGAACGAAGTCATTTATTTTAAACGGCGCGTTTACGTGAGGGCATTGCATGAACTCGGACCGTTCGTTTATCCGTCGGGTTTGCCGCCGCAGCCAAAGTGGTGGCCAAGGCACTGGCACGTTGAGTTCGACAAAGATCTCGCGGCCGCGCGGCGCGACTGAAACCAGCCCGACTCGCCCCGAATCGGGGCAAAATAGTCACCAAATACGTGATCTACTGCGCTTCTGTTTGCCGCAGCGTCCGCGTAACATAAGGGTTTCGGACACAGCCGGGGACGGACGTGGCAGGCAGCAGGTCATCTTCAAGTGGGTACAACAGCGGGTCCACGTGGGCCATGAGGGCCGCTGTTGCTGTCGCGTTGGTGGTCGGCGGCTATCTGACGTTTGAGTTTGGCCGGATTCAGGCTGATTACAATGTGGTCGATGCAGCACAGGAACGGCGGGATGACGAGAGGCGGATCGCGGAACTCGAGAAGCAAATCGGCGGCCTCAAACAAGAAATCGCTCTTCTTGAGACGCACCGAAACATTAACCGGGAAGCCTATAAAGATGTAGAAACGAGCCTGGCGAATCTCCAGGAAAAAATTCAGGAACAAGGTGATGCTATTGCGTTTTATCGCGGCATCATCTCTCCGGCCGACGGACAACGCGGCCTTCGGGTTCAGGACCTGCGCTTGAGCAAGGGCAAAGAAGACAGGCAATACCACGTCAAGCTTGTTCTTGTTCAGGTCATGCAACACGATCGCAGCGTGAAAGGTGAGGTAAATTTCAGTCTGGAGGGTGCACAGGACGGGGTAGCGACTACTTATGATCTCGAACAGCTCGTACCGGCCGACGAAGCAAGCAACTGGCCATTTTCATTTCGATACTTTCAGAATTTCGACCGGCAACTGATTTTGCCTGAAGGATTCCTGCCGGAACGAATCAATATAGAAGTACGTTCGCGGACAAAATCAATTGCCAGTGTTAAGCAAAGTTTCCTCTGGAAAACCGGCCAGAGTTAATTCAGGGAGTAGTTCATGTTCGGGCGACAACGACGCCGACACAGCATAATTGACACGCTTGTCGGGACAAATTCAAGAATAAACGGAGACTTGTTCTTTGAGGGTGGTTGTCATATCGACGGCACGGTCAAAGGCAATGTCAGTGCGGATCCGGATAGCGATTCGGCGTTGAGCATCAGTGAAAATGCCCTTATCGAAGGCGGTGTCGCAGTACCATTTGTCATACTCAACGGGATTGTCCGCGGCGATGTGTTCGCGAATCAACGCGTTGAACTGGGGCCTACTGCAAGGGTCATAGGTAATGTGTATTATAATTTGATCGAAATGGCGATCGGCGCCGAGATCAATGGCAAACTTGTTCATCAACCGGATGGACAGGTGCCGTTGCTGGAGCAGACCAGTGACGATATCGAGGTACCGGCGAGTGCGACTGCAATCGTCGCCGGCACATAAGCCGAGCATTGAAAGACACAGGTGACTTGAGAGAATGGACAACGATAAACCGGTAATTGGCTCGGCAGCTGCCCCACCCCCTCTGATATTTACCGACGCGGCTGCCAGGAAAGTCAGTGAATTGATTCAGGAAGAGGATAATCCTGATCTGATGCTTCGCGTGTTCGTCTCCGGCGGCGGCTGCTCCGGGTTTCAATACGGCTTCACGTTCGATGAAAAAATCGAAGAAGGTGACTCAAGCATCGAGAATCAGGGCGTGACGCTCATTGTGGATCCGATGAGTGTGCAATATCTCATCGGTGCCGAGATTGACTATAAGGAAGATCTGCAGGGCGCCCAGTTTATCATTCGCAATCCCAATGCAATCACGACCTGCGGTTGCGGGTCGTCGTTCACTGCATAGGTACACAACGCCAGGCGCCATCTGAACGGAAAATCAAATAGGCACGACTCCCGCAGAGATCCCGGAAAACGAACCTGGTCGTGATGTTGCGCCAAAAGTTATCGCGGCGGTCGATCTGGGATCCAACAGCTTTCACATGATCGTCGGAGAGCTTCGCCACGGCCAGCTCACCATCATCGATCGATTGCGAGAGCCAGTAAGGCTGGCGGAAGGGCTTACCGAAGATGGCCAGCTCGCGAAAGCTGCAAGACAACGCGCAGTAGACTGTCTGTCCCGTTTCGGTGAGCGATTACGCGACATGCATGCGGCGAGCATTCGGGCCGCGGCAACAAACGCACTGAGACGGGCCCGTGATAGCCAGAAGTTCATGGCCGAAGCGGAGACTGCGCTAGGTCACCCGATTGAAGTCATCTCAGGCATCGAAGAAGCGCGCCTGATATACAACGGCGTCACGCACAGCCTGCCGCCGTACGAAGGCCTGCGGCTTGTTCTCGATATCGGGGGCGGCAGCACCGAGTTGATTCTGGGACGAGGAGCGAAACCAAAGGCGCTCGAAAGCTTGGCTCTAGGTTGTGTCGCCATGACCGAGCAGCATTTCGAAAACGGCAAGATATCAGAACATGCATTTGAGGAGGCCAGGCTCGCCGCCAGTCTGGAGCTTCGACCCGTCAAAGCGTTTTTTCGCGACTCACCCGATATCCAGTCTATTGGCACGTCCGGAACGATAATTGCGACGGCGGCTGTCGCCCACGAACTGGGCATCATTGATTCAAATGAGTTGACCTCCGAGGATGTCGAGACGCTGATTCAAAAGGTTCTCGAATTCAAGAATATTTCTGCGCTGTCTTTACCAGGCCTGTCCGAGTGCCGCGCACAGGTCTGGCCAGGCGGGCTTTCGATACTGGTCGAACTGCTCAGAGTTTTGCGTATCGACAAATTGGGAATATCCGACGGTGCGTTGCGTGAGGGCCTTCTATACGATCATCTCGGAAGGCTGCAGCATGAAGATGCCCGTGAACGAAGCGTTCGGGCAATGGTGTCCCGGTACAATGTCGATGAGGCTCAGGCGAAGCGCGTCGCACACTCGGCAGCCGAATTGCTCAGTCAGTGTGCCAAGCCCTGGAAACTGAAGTTTCCGCTCGCGGCCCAGCTGCTCGATTGGGCTTCGCGGCTGCATGAAATTGGACTCGACATTTCGCACGAAGGCTATCAGCGACACGGTGCCTATATTGCTGAAAACGCCGACCTGCCTGGATTTCCTCGCGCAGAGCAAAGTATTCTCGCGTTTCTGATTGCGAATCAGAGAAGGCAGATCGACACGGGCAATTGCCTCAAGATCCCGAGCGCATGGCGGGAGCGTTCCCTGCGACTGGCTTTGCTGTTGCGCCTCGCAGTATTGCTCAATCGCAGCCGCACTACTGTCGAGCTGCCGACTATCGTGCTTGAAGTTGGCCAGGACGATATTCGCCTGAAATTTCCGGATGCATGGCTTGCGGACAACCCGCTAACCGTGGCGGACCTTGAGCGCGAGCAAGAATATCTGGGATACGCCGGCTTCAGTCTTGATTTTGCTTAGGCGGCAAACGGGGTCAGGCTGTCGAAGCCAGGCGATTGAGCAACGTCTGCTGAACCGACACGGGCTTGTCCTTGCCCGGACGCAGACGAATGTAGCTGCCATCGCCCTGCAGCACCCACGCCTGGCAGTTGTCGGCGAGAAAGAGACAAAGGTCTTTCATGAGCCTCTTCTTCAGCGGTTTTTGCCGAATCGGAAAGCAGGTCTCCGTTCGGTGGAAGAAGTTGCGATCCATCCAGTCAGCGCTCGAGCAGAAGTATTCCTCGTCGCCGTCATTTCTAAAATAATAGACGCGTGAGTGCTCGAGAAACCGGCCAATGATCGAGCGCACCTGAATATTCTCGGACAGACCGGGTACGCCTGGTCGCAAAGAGCAGATGCCCCGGACAATTAGATCGATTTTGACGCCTGCGGAAGATGCTTTGTATAGCGCGTCTATAATTTTCGGCTCAGTCAGCGAATTTATTTTGACGATGATATGTGCTTTCTTGCCGGTCTTTGCAAATTCAGTTTCACGTTCAATTCGCATATTGAGTTGGTCGAATAGATTGAACGGGGCCGTAAATATTTTGACCAGGTTCCTCGCCTCAGTAAGGCTGGTTATCTGCATGAAGACTTTATGTACGTCTTCGCCAAGATTCCTGTTACTACTGAGGTAACCATAGTCGGTGTATAAGCGCGTCGTTCCGCGGTGATAGTTGCCCGTACCCAGGTGAACGTATCGTCTCAGCTTGCCCTGCTCGCGACGCACGACCAGGGCCATCTTCGCGTGTGTCTTGTAACCGACGAGTCCATAAACGACGTGCGCCCCCGCTTCCTGCAGGCGATTGGCAAGAGCGATATTTTGAGCTTCATCAAATCGTGCCATCAATTCGATGACGACAGAAATTTCTTTGCCGGATTTCGCCGCACGAACCAGGTGATCCACAATGGGTGAGTCAGCGCCCGTCCGGTACAGGGTTTGCTTGATGGCCAATACTTCAGGATCTGATGCCGCCGTGGCAATAAAATCAATTACGGGTTGGAACGACTGATAGGGATGGTGCAGTAATACATTTTTCTTCTTAAGAATATCGAAGATATTTTCGTCGGTAAGAAGTTCCCGCGCCATACCGGGAGAAAACGGCGGGTAACAAAGATCAGGCCGGCGCCCGTTATCGCAGACAGTGGCGAGGCGATTCAGGTTGACGGGCCCGTCTACGGAGAAAAGATCCGCGCGTTCGAGAGAAAAGTGATCGAGCAGGAATTTGCAAAGATCTTCCGGACATTCTTTACTGACTTCGAGACGAACTGCCGCGCCGTAACGACTGGCAGCAAGCTGGCCTTCCAGAGCCCGAACGAGATCATCGACTTCTTCGTCATCGAAATAGAGATTACTATTTCGCGTCACCCGAAATTGATAACAACCCTCGATCGTCATCCCGGGAAACAGGTCATCCACGTGAGCATGAATGATCGACGATAAAAAGACGTAGGCATCACAGCCCTGTTCGGTCAATCTTTCGGGCAGCCGAATAATTCTCGGCAGTGACCGGGGCGCCTGTACAATCGCACGGTGCCGGCGACGGCCGAATGCGTCCTTGCCCTGCAGTCGCACGATGAAGTTAAGGCTCTTGTTCAGGATCCTGGGAAACGGTCGTGACGGATCCAGTGTGATGGGTGTCAACACTGGCACAACTTCGTCTCTAAAATAGTGATTGAGCCAGTTTTTCTTTGCTTCGGTCCATTCGGACCGTTGTGGGAATTGAATCTGCTCAGCGGACAGCTCGGGCAAGATTGTCTTATTCAGGACCTCGTACTGGTCACGCACGAGATTGATGGCACGATGTCGAATCTCGTCCAGTAACCGTTGCGGCGTCATCTTGTCCGGGCCCGGTGCCGGCGCGCCGATTTCCAGCCGTTGCTTCAGAGCCGCAACCCGAACTTCGAAAAACTCGTCCAGATTGGTGCAGGAAATGCACAGAAAGCGGAGGCGCTCAAGAAGCGGGATTTTACTGTCGCGGGCCTGTTCCAATACGCGATGGTGGAACTCAAGCAGGCTGAGCTCGCGGTTTATGTACAGTTCGGCCGGCGGTAAGACAGGAGCGTCCACGAGAGATTCCTGGTCTGGTCGGCTCTCGAGTATATCAATGACTTTGTGACGAAACCTTGAAATGGCGCAGGATTTCAGGCCGGGTAAATCCCGCCGAGAATGTCCGCGTGGTCTGCTCCTGTAACGCCGGGCAGATTCCCGGTCTTCCTGTCAAGGCAACGCCTGGCGAGCCAGGCGAACGCGGCCGCTTCGACCCAGTCTGGCTCGAGACCGAATATAGCTGTGGAGCGGGCTTCGACTTCGGGCAGTGCTGAGGCGATCCAGCGAAGCAGTTCGGCGTTGTCTATCCCACCGCCACATATGAGCAACTCCGTGGTATCGGGTGCGTAAGTGCCAATCGCGTCGGCAATGCTCCTGGCGGTGAGGGCACACAAGCTAGCCTGGATGTTCGCCTCGTCTGCATCGCCGGTTTCCGACAGCGCCTGTCGTAGCCACATGAGGTTGAAATATTCGAAGCCGGTGCTTTTCGGCGGCGGTTCGGCGAAGTACGGGTCCCGCAATAGCAGGGCCAGAAGTTGAGGTGAGATCTTTCCACTTCTCGCCCAGTTACCGTCCTCGTCAAATTTCTCCCCCTTGCTGACTTGAATCCATGCATCCAGAAGTATGTTGCCCGGTCCGGTATCGAACCCCGTCACTTTATCGCTGCCTGCCGGCAGTATCGTGACATTCGCGATACCGCCGATATTCAGGACGACACGATTTATCTTCTTGTCGGAAAACAGCCAGTGATGAAACGGAGGAAGTAGCGGCGCACCTTCTCCGCCCAGAGCCACGTCGCGCCGCCGGAAATCCGCAACGGTTGTGATACCGGTTCCCGCGGCAATAATGTTGGGATCCCCGATCTGCAACGTAAAAGGCCGTTCGACACGAGGTTGATGACGAAGCGTCTGTCCATGACTGCCAATCGCAACAATATGTTCAACGTCAGTTTTCGATTCAGATATGAGTTTCAGGGCTGCGTCGCGAAATGATTCGCCTACCCAATTATCGAGGCGACCGAACGTGTCGATTGTGCATTGCTCCGGCTCGCGAGTCGCGGCAATAAGTGCGGTATGTAGTTCGTCGGGATACTCTTGACTTAGTGCAGCGATAATCTGACAGCGTCGATTACCGAACTCGACCAGTACCGCGTCGATACCGTCCATGCTGGTACCTGACATCAGGCCGATATACAAACTTTTCATTCAAGGCATGCGCAATATCAGATTAGTCGAATGTCGCAGCGGCGATCTGTGTTCTTTTGTAGCGATCGAGTTCTTCCAGTATCGGGGCTGCAGCCGTGAGGAAATCCTCGCGATACTCCGCCTTGATCGGGGCTGCCTGCGGCAGCTTCACCGTGCGCGGGTTGCGGTGCACGCCGTTTAGCCGATATTCGTAGTGCAGATGTGCGGCTGTCGCCAGGCCGGTGCTGCCTACGTAGCCAATTGTCTGGCCCTGTTTGACGCGCTTCCCAAGACGCGCGGAATTCGCAAACTTCGACATGTGGCTGTAAAGCGTCGTAATGTTGCCACCGTGCTGCAGAATGATGGTGTTACCGTAACCGCCTTTGCGTCCACGGAATATCACTTTCCCGTCGCCCGCGGCCTTTATCGGTGTCCCACGAGGCGCGGCGTAGTCGACACCACGATGTGCACGGATTGTACTCAGGATCGGATGTCTGCGGCGTGGATTGAAGTTTGAACTGATCCGCATAAAGTCGACGGGTGCTCTGATAAATGCTTTTCGAACGCTGCGGCCGTCCGGTGTGAAGTAGTCCGATCGGCCACTCTTGTCGATGTATCGCACCGCTTGAAACTTCCGGCCATTGTTATTGAACTCGGCCGCGATGATTTCGCCGTCGGTAATGTACTTGCCGTCCTGATAAATCTCCTCAAACAATATGTGGTAGTCGTCGCCACGACGAATATCGAGAACAAAATCTATGTCCCAGGCAAAAATGCCTGCGAGATTCATTATCAGTTTATCCGGCATGCCGGCTTCCGCGGCGCTTTCGAACAGTGAAGTTTCAATTCGACCGTACGCGAGCCGGCGCCGGAGCTCGATCGGCCGCTCAACGATCTCGGCTCTGAATCCGGACTCGGATTTCGAGACGAGGAGAGCGCTTGTCAGGTCAAGCTCACGATGGAGACTGATCAACTGTCCCTGGTCGTGTCGAATTTCGAATTCATCTCCGGGGCGCAGCATGCGAATATATTTTCCGGCCTCCGGCAATCTGGCCACGCTCGCGAGTTGACTGAGGTCCAGTTTGTTTTTCCTGAAAATTTGTTCCATTGTGTCGCCGGCGCGGACAGTCACCTTTATTGAATCGTAGTGGGGCTCCGGCTCGATTTCGGGCAACCTTGCTATGTGGCTGAGATCAATTGGTGTCAGCTCTTCCGTCAGGATGCCGCTAACGCTCGGGATATCCGATGCCAGTTGCGGAAGCGGTTCAGTCAATTCCTTGTTGTCGAGAAGAGAGCTTGTGCCTGACGCGTTCTTGAGAGAGAGAAGCAACGCCAATCCGACAAACGGCAGTCCAAGGCCGAGTACAAACCAGTGGATTGCTGTAGATTTCTTTAGCTGTGTCCTGGCAGACGGTTTGTAGTCGTGCAGCAGTGGACTGACCGGACGATTCAAGTCTGCGTCTCCCCGAAACGCGTGAAGCGGCTACTCTACAGTGGCAGGGCTGGGACGTCAAAGAAATCTGTTATAAGTCATGGTCTTAAAACGTATTCGCGGGCCTTTGCCCAAACAGTATGTGTTCTGGCTTATGCGCGCTGTCGCGTGACTGTTTCAATAGCAGCGGAGGATGCTACAGTTCCGCCGCCGACGAACGGATTTCTATGATTGAGAGTCAATGGCCAGCATCAAAGATCAACTGAGCGAACTTGCCCGCGGGATTGACGAAATTCTTCCCGAAGACGGCCTGGCGAAAAAGCTCGAAAAAAAGAAACCTCTTATCGTAAAGGCGGGCTTCGATCCGACTGCGCCGGACCTGCACCTCGGCCACACGGTCCTGATCAACAAGATGCGCCAGTTCCAGGAGTTTGGTCACGAAGTGGTCTTCCTCATCGGCGACTTCACCGGAATGATCGGAGACCCAAGCGGCAAGAACGCGACACGTCCGCCGTTGTCCAGGGATGAGATCAAGGACAACGCGGCAACATACGAGGCACAGATTTACAAGATTCTGGACCCTGAGAAAACGCGCATAGAATTCAATTCTCGTTGGATGTCCCCGATGAGTGCGGCGGATCTCATAAAGTTGGCGTCTCATCACACGGTTGCCCGCATGCTCGAGCGTGACGACTTCAATAAACGCTACAAATCCGGCCAGTCGATATCCATACATGAGTTTCTGTATCCGATCGTTCAGGGTTACGACTCGGTTGCGCTCAAAGCCGACGTCGAACTGGGCGGGACAGACCAGAAGTTTAACCTTCTGGTAGGCCGGCAGTTGCAGCAGGATTTTGGTCAGGAACCGCAGGTCGTGATGACGACGCCGTTGCTTGAAGGGCTCGACGGCGTGCAGAAAATGTCGAAGTCGCTGAATAATTACATCGGCATTACTGATGAACCTGATGAGATGTTCGGCAAGGTCATGTCTATTTCGGACGAACTGATGTGGCGCTACTACGAAGTCTTGAGCTTTCGCAAACTCGATGACATTGAATCACTGAGGTCTCGAGTCGCCGCCGGTGGAAATCCGCGAGATGCGAAATTCGAGCTTGCGATGGAATTGGTCGAGCGTTTTCATGACCGAAAAGCCGCGGAAGCGGCAAAAAAGGAGTTTATAGCGCGATTTCAGAAAGGTGCTTTGCCCGACAAGATAAAAGAAGTGTCGATTTCGAGCCAGGACGGGAGCCTGGGCATTGCGCAGCTGTTAAAGGAGGCCGGTCTCGTTAGCAGCACCTCGGAAGCATTTCGAATGATCAAGCAAGGCGCCGTGAAGATCGACGGAGAACGCATCGAAGACAAGTCGCTGCAGGTATCAGCGGGCAGCACAAGCGTATATCAGGTAGGCAAACGTCGTTTCTCGCGCGTCAGTCTGACATGAGATAAGGCAGAGAGAAATGATAAGAGACAAGTTCCGATCGCTCTTGCTGCTTTCGCTCCTGCTGTGCCTCATGCCCGGAATCATGGCAGCGAATCAGTCATTCGAAGCAAGATTCGAGAGCATTGTGGATCAGCTCAATCAGGGCTCAAAGGAAGAGTTCATAGAAGCCCTTGATATTGACGCGATTTTACGACGCGCATTTGACGGCCTCGATCTGGATCCGGCCGTCAGATCAAGGTTTGCGAACAATGTCATCAGAGGCAAGAAAAACATCGTTTCTTCGTTTGTCAGGCGTACGCCGGAAGGCTCGTATACGAAATTGCTCAATGTCAGGGTTAACGGTGACAAAGCGACGGCATTGCTGCGGTACGATTTGGGCCGAATAGGATACGGCTATCACCAATATGAATTGGTCAGAGATGACGAAGGAAACATAAGGATCGTCGACTGGCTCGATTATACGGCTGGTCGTACTTATTCGGACATGCTGCGTCAAAGCGTCGTTACATACGATCCGACGGAGTTATCTGTTCGTGGCCTCGTCAAATCTTATGATGGGAGCGACGAAAGTTACGCCAGACTGGCCGAACTGATGCAAGCTGTACGCGACAAAGACTTCAATTCCTACCACAGAATTGAGCCGTCGCTGGACAGGCGTCTCAAGCATTCGCTCTTTATGCACCTGCTGAATTGTGACGTCGGCAAGATGTCCCGCGACCAGAACCGTTACAACGACGCATACAGAGCATTGGAAAACAACTTCGGCGATAACCCTGCCCTGGCGCTGATGTTGATGAACTACCGCCTCTCGAAGGGCGATTTCGATGATCTCGGTCAATCACTCCGCCAATTGCAGCAAGCCTTCGGTGTCAGGGATGCGGCAGTGCTGTTGCTGATGTCGCGGGCAGCATTAGGCGCAAGACATACCGATGATGCGGCCGTGCTCGCAGACGAGGCGATCTCTATCGAGCCGCAACTCGAATCGGCGTACTGGGCCGCGATCAACGCACATGTTTTACTGCAGCACTACTCGTTCGCAGTATCGACCGCAAGGTCATTGGAGGACCAATTCGACAAGTCACTCGAGCGCGAACTGTTCGAAAAGAGCGGCAGGTACGCGAACTTCGTCAAGTCCCCGCAATACGAGCAGTGGCAGGCAGAAAAAGAATAGCCAGCAGCCCTCTGCTGCCGCCCGTGGCGATCTGATCGCGCATTCAGGTGGCCCAAACCACAGGGGCGTGAGAAAACAGCGCAGTGGCGCGTTGCTGCGGGAAACGGGCGAACCGGGGGCAAGTGCCACTGTTTTCAGGGAAAAACAGGCTTTTCGGGGCCGCAAGCTGGAATGCCACGCAGCCCGCATCGAAGCTCGTCACAACATCGCAAATATTTGGTTGACCGGGCCGGTTTGGCGGCTATAATGCCCCGCTCGCTGAGGGCACGGTGTCCCTCGGCAGACCCCAGTAATCAAGGCATACAGGCACGCAAGGGCTGTTCAATGGCCCGGGTTCGCCTGTATAATTACGGGTCTGGTCGAAAAAGGGATTTGACCCGTTTTTCGACATGTTCTTTAACAATGAAATCAGATAATTTGTGTGGGTGCTCGCGTTGGAGTTTGCCTTAAGGCTGACATCAAACGTGAGAACCAAGTTCATTTCTTAGTAATTTGGGGATCCGTTCTTTTAGTAAAGCTCGAAGCTTAAAACTGAAGAGTTTGATCCTGGCTCAGATTGAACGCTGGCGGCATGCCTAACACATGCAAGTCGAACGGTAACAGGCCGCTGGGATCCCTTCGGGGTGA
>Ga0209980_10001498_pt1 | contig 12830 bp, 12 predicted proteins | sample CR02metaG_FD_183611 | JGI IMG/M metagenome (GOLD analysis project Ga0209980, IMG submission 183611) | Deep subsurface microbial communities from Mariana Trench to uncover new lineages of life (NeLLi) - CR02 metaG (SPAdes) (version 2) | ecosystem: Environmental > Aquatic > Marine > Ocean trench... | reverse complement strand
AGAGGCGAGTGAAAAAAGGTCCGACTAGGGGAAAGGATTAGGGTTGTATAGAAGGTCATGTGATACGTTAGGTTTGCTGTTCGGGGGAATGAGTCTTCATTGGTGGGTGGGGATAACGAGTGGATACTGGAAGGAGGTGGAGGCGGCGGGCGGATTCGAACCGCCGCATCGAGGTTTTGCAGACCTCTCCCTTAACCACTTGGGTACGCCGCCGTAGATTCGATCTTACACAGACTTTTGTCGACTTTCAACGTAAGACTTTAAAGCGTTGACAATACAAGTAGATGAAGTAATTTAGAGAAGAAATAATCAACCAAGAGCAAAGGAACGTGCAGATAACATGGAGGAAACAGACAACAAGGCTGAAGACAAATCAGCAGAAGAAGGGACTTCATCCCCCGAGGCGACTACCCAAGGCAGTGTGGAGGAGGCCCTCAGTAAGACTGGGGGGACGACGCCGGCCAGTGTATCGATGGAGCAAAGGACCTTCCCAGGGGAAGTTCCCATGACCTTCCAAGAGACCTGGGAACGAATCCCCAGGAAGGAGCATCGGGGTGCTAGTATTTTAACGCTGCTTTTGCAGCCGATCTTGGGGGCCCTGCCAAATCAAGTAAAGAAGGACTTAGAGGCAACGGTTGGAAACCGGATTGTCTTTACGGCGGCTGCGGCCACCGGACTGAACATCATGCTAAATCTCTTCGGCTATCCAGTGTTGCTCATGCTCGTTGCCATTGGTTTGCATGGGGTGGATGTGGTTTTCAGTCAAAAGATCAATGGATTCATCCTGTTGGGGTTTTTCATTGGGTTTTCGGAAGGATTTTATCGGATCAAAGAGGGGATCTTACGCGCAAGGCCTGTGGAAGAGATGGTCCTCAGGGGCTCCTTCTACGGAGGTCCTCTATCCGTGTTGGCACCGTGGTTTGCAGGCCGTCCCAAATTACTGCGGAATATTCCAGTCCCGGTAGAAGGCTTCTATGGCAAGGGGTTTGTGGACAAACGAGAACGTGAGAGACGTTACGGTAACGCCTACACCATCGAGGATTTGGGGAGGGCCTATCATCTGCGATTGGAGTTTCCTAGATGGGTCCCCGAAATTGCCCTGCTGGCGAACTCAGACCTTCCTTCTGAAATGCCGGATTATGATTATGATCTGACTTTGAAGGATGATCATTTCATCGTCAAGGGGAAGTTGACGGATGAAAGGGTCAGGAGATTCTGTGGGGGCGTGGGTTCTTTCCCCGGGGAATTCACAACGGTCATTCCCCTGGAGGAAACGGTTGAGGGGTTTTCGCACCGATTTGCGAACAAACTTCTGGAGGTCCTCCTTTTAAAGGGCAAGTCTTATGGTGAATCCGTGGGGGCAGAACAAAACTAGCATGGAAGGGCCGAGAGAAAAGGTCGATGAAAAGTCGGGACCCAGTGACTTTGCTGGGTTCGAACATCCCGTCTATTTCAGGGAAATACAATCAGCAGATATGGACGAAATTGTGACCATTGAGCGGGCCTCCTTTACCAGTCCCTGGAGTGCCCGTTTCTTTCTTGAGGAGATTCGGGTTTCCTATGCCAAATCCGTTCTTGCAGAAGTGGCAGGACGGATCGTGGGTTACATCATCTATTGGCAACTGCCAAAAGAAGTGGATATACACAACCTGGCAGTTCACCCTGCCTATCGGCGGCAGGGGATTGGGCGTTCCTTGTTGAGCTCGGCCATTGATAGTGCGAAGGGCCAGGGATCCAATTGCGTGACATTGGAGGTCCGCAAATCCAATCAAGCGGCCCAGCAGCTGTACTATTCCCTCGGTTTTGTAGAACGTGGCGTGCGGAAGAAGTACTATTCAGACGATGGAGAGGATGCTGTGGTGATGGTACTCGAGCTGGACAGATAGCTAGATTTTACTTTAAGTTACTTCATGTCGATACAGAGTAACACCTTCATTATTGGCTTATAACCTACCGTAATCACAAGAGTTTTAAATCCATAATGTCGTGCGCTTGACTGCATCCACTGCACGTAGTATAAGTGGCTTCGCTGTTTTTGCGGTCAGGAGATTCTGGCCGATGTTATTCTTCTTCTTCGCTGTATGGCAGGACGGAGTTTAACTCTGCGAGTTATAGGGTTTGCCCGTCTTAGGGCCTGTTTCCTACCGAATCAGTGTTCTAGTCATACCGTAGTCCGAGGCTCACGGCCTTTCACCCCTGCCTTAATCGACAGGGGAGGTCTTTTAGGAGGATCATATGTTTAGAGTCGGAGAGAAGGTAGTGTATCCGGCCCACGGGGTGGGACAAATTGAAGCGGTTCGTACGCAAGCGTTTTCAGGTATGGAAAAGAAGTTCTATACGCTGCGAATCCTTGACACCGACATGAAGATCATGATCCCGGTTGACAATGTGGAATCCGTGGGATTGAGAAAAGTCATTGACAAACAGATGGTCTCCCGAGTCTATAAGGTTTTGCGTCAAAAGAAGGTGGAGACAGACCAACAGACTTGGAATCGACGCTATCGAGAATATACTGAAAAAATCAAAACAGGTTCCGTACTGGAGATCGCGACGGTGCTTCGGGACCTATTTCTTCTTAAGGGAGATAAAGAGCTTTCCTTCGGCGAAAGAAAGGTGCTTGATACTGCTAGAAACCTTTTGGTCAAGGAGCTTTCCATAGCGCGCTCTCACTCGGAGCAGAAGATAATGGACGAGTTGCGTCACATCTTCACCTCCTAGCTGTTTCGAGTCTCCTACAATAATTCAAATAAATGGCCGAGGCGTCTCCCTCGGCTTATTCTAGGGTCATTATACCTATGCGTGTCAACGGTGTGATCGTTGCAGCCGGTGAGGGGACTAGGATCGGGAGAAAGACCCCTAAACCGTTCCTGCGTATTGCCGGACGACCCATGATTCTCCACACATTAGACCGTTTTGCGAGCTCCCAATCCGTCACCAAGGTGATTTTGGTAACTGGGAAGACCAGGGTTTCCAAGTGCCAAGATCTCGTTCGTTCAGATCCACGTTTGATAGGGCTGGAATGCATCGTCGAAGAGGGAGGTCCTAGGCGGCAGGATTCGGTGGCACGGGGGTTGGCACGTTTGGACCCTGATTGTGAGGTGGTCGTTATCCATGATGGAGCGCGCCCCTTTGTCTCTTCTCGTCTCATCGACCGGTGCGTAGAGACGGCGTTCAGGGCAGGTTCAGTGGTGGTGGGTGTACCTGTGGAGGATACCATCAAGGTGGTCTCGGCGGCTCGGGAGGTTCAACAAACCCCTCCAAGGGATACCCTTTGGAAAATCCAAACACCTCAGGTTTTTCGTGTGGAGATTATCCGGGAAGCTTATGGCCGGGCCGCCAAGGAGGGGGTAGAGGCCACCGATGATGCCATGCTGGTGGAGCGGCTGGGTAAAGTCGTTACCGTACTAAAAGGTGAGGCCAGCAATATTAAGGTCACCTTCCCGCAAGACCTGCTTTTCGCGGAAATGCTTGTAAGCGCTGGAAAAATTCCGAGCTAGAATTATCCGCCTGCGCAGAAGTCCACTGGCTGGCGTAAGCCCGTGGATGAATGCGCATGGCGGACCCTCCAAAGCTCGAAGGAGGGTGCTGTGGCGGATTCCGCCAAAGAAATGAAGGATACCACGAGGTGAATCCCTGGCAGGTTGTTGAAAAAAGTTGTTTGCAGGTTGCTGGCATATGAGTCTTTTTCAGCAGCCTGCCAGGCTTTATTCGTCTCGGGCCAATGGAGGGTCCAACTCACCAGTTGGCTGGATGGGCAGGCTTTCGAGATCCAAGCTCACAAAGGTGAACCCGACATTTTTTAACCTCTGAACGATGCACTCCCTGAGGGTCGTGTCAAAAAACTGCTGGAACCCTTGGGGGGAGACCTGAATTCGAACCATTTCTCCATGCAGGGTGAGTTGGCATTGGGTAAACCGATACTCCCTGAGTAAGCGTTCGCACGCGGCCATTTTATCCTGGTCATCCATTTCAGACTTAAGGGCGTAAACGGTTGTCGGAAGGATCTTTAACCTCAGGAAACACTACTCTCGGGTGGGCTCTCAAAGGTCTCCGTGCTGAGGTAGCGTTCACCAGTGTCACAGAATATGGTAACCACAACTGAGCCTCTTCCCAGTTTGTTTGCTACTTGGAGAGCGGCGTAGGTTGCGGCCCCCGAGGAGATCCCAACGAATACCCCTTCCTCCAGGGCAAGCCTCCGTGCGTAGCGTGCAGCATCTTCATCGCTAACCGTGATGATCTCATCGTAAATCCGTCTGTTAAGAACCTGGGGGACGAATCCTGCCCCAATCCCCTGGATATTATGGTAGCCGGGGTCTCCTCCAGAGAGGACAGGGGAGGCCGACGGCTCCACCGCATAAATTTTTATGCCCGCCATTTTTTCCTTTAATACCTCTCCAACTCCGCTGATGGTTCCCCCTGTCCCCACCGCTGAGACAAAGGCATCAATGCGCTTGAACTGCTTGAGGAGTTCCACTGCAGTGGTTCGGCGGTGGACTTCCGGGTTTGCTGGATTATTAAACTGCTGGGGCATGAAATAGTCGGGATGCTCGAGTGCCAGTTGCTCGGCCTTTTGAATTGCCCCACCCATCCCTTTTGTGTCTGGTGTGAGAATGAGCTTGGCCCCATAGGCCGTCAATAGGCTACGACGTTCTTCACTCATGGTGTCCGGCATAGTGAGGATCAAACGGTATCCTTTGACCGCCGACACCAGTGCCAGGCCAATCCCGGTATTACCACTCGTGGGTTCCACGATGATACCACCGGGTTTTAATTTGCCATCCCGCTCAGCTGCCTCAATCATGCTAAGGCAGATTCGGTCTTTGACGGAGCCCCCTGGATTCATGGACTCCAATTTACCCCAGACCTCTGCATCGTCTTTTCCGGGCATATTTCTCAGTTTGACAACAGGCGTCGAACCAATCAGGTCCAGGATGGAGCAAACACCGTTTAAACTAACCATGATGTCTGATACTCTGAGGCTTAGAGGGGTAGGGGAGCAATACTAAACTTGTAGTCATGGTATATGGTCCATGCTGGAAAGTCAATTCAAGGGTCTGGTTAGACCTTCAAAGTCCGCTAATAGTCACCGTGAAGGAAAGGGATTGGTGGTATTCCCCGGGGCCTTGGGCGATTTTCTGTGTTTTCTCCCTACCCTCAAAGTCATTGCGGAGCTGAAACAAGGGTCTCATTTAGAAGTGGTCGCGCGCTCAGACTTCGCTGACTTATTAAGTTGCAGTAGTTCTACCATCTCAGTCCACTCTCTTGATAATCATAAAATAGGTCGATTGTTCGTACCCAGTGCCGAGGTGGATCCAGAGCTGAGAAATGGCCTCAGCAGATATGACTTTATTTACTCTTGGTTTGGAGCTCATGATCCGGATTTTGTTGGGAACCTGACGGCGTTGTGTGACGGTGATTGCCGGATTTTTCCCTTTCGTCCCTCGGACCCAGGGATCCACTTAATGGACTATTATGGTTCTTGTTTGGGTGTGAGGTACTCTCCCCAAAATTTTCCAGAGATATCATTAACGGCCACGGAGCTTGCTTGGAGGGAGCGCTATTGGTCGGAAGCTAAGCTCCACGGGCAAAGGGTCCTTGCCGTGGCGCCGGGCAGCGGGGCGAAGGAGAAGAACTGGGGGCTTGCCTTATTTATGGAGGTTGGACGTTGGTGGAGAGATCGAACGGGAGGTAAGGTGCTGGTCATTTTGGGTCCGGCGGAGGAGGGGTCCAAGGCGGAGGCAATGGCCGGAGAAGATGCCGTAGTCGTGCGCCACCTTGGGCTGGGTCAGGTGGTTCCTTTGCTGGCCCATTGCGATCTTTATTTAGGTAACGACAGCGGTGTCACTCATCTAGCGGCAGCCATTGGAGTTCGTACGGTGGCTCTATTTGGTCCCACCGACCCAGTCCAATGGCGGCCCCGTGGGAAGCGCGTCACCGTGATCACCCGAGGTGTGGAATGCTCGCCTTGTGGCATATCAACTATGAGGTCCTGTGCCCATCGGAAGTGTCTCTCTCGCCTGAACCCAGAAACGGTTATAGGGTTGTTGGAAGGGATGGTCGCTGAAGGCCTCCTTGACAAGGGCGGACTGCAGATTTAAAGTTAATTATCGATTAAGAAAGATCGTGATAGCGAAACTTCGTTCCTCAGTCCCGTCGGCGAAAATGCACGCCTACAGGGGGTAGGCTTGGAAGTTCAGACTCCCAGCCGTGTCCCTTTCCAGGGGAGACTCAATGGCAGATGATTCAGAAAAAAGGGAGGACAAGGGTTTTGTAGTTCGAGATCGGCGTCGATTTTCTTCCGAGAGCGGTGAACCCGTCGAGAATGCACAGTCCGAGGCAGCCTCACAAGCGCTAAATCAAGAACCGATAATTCCACCGGCTGAGAAGAAGGAATCAACAACCGATGAGGTCCTCCCGGCTATCAACTTTTCCACCTTTATTATTAGCCTCAGTACCCAGGCCCTGATGGACTTGGGAGAAATCCCCAATTCCTTGACCGGGAAAGTAGCGAAGGAAATTCAGGTGGCCAAACAGACCATCGATATCATTAGCCTGTTGCAGGAAAAAACCCGAGGCAATTTGGATCAGGGAGAAGAGAAACTCATGGGGGAGTTGCTTTACGATCTCCGCATGAAATACGTGGAGGCGGTGAGGAGAAAATAGGAGAACTCAATGGAAGAAAAGGTAACACAGCGCTGCAGGGTTGGGATGAAGGGAATCATGGCTATCATTTTGGGCTCCCTTTGCATTGGATTCCTGATAACACCAGACATTAAGTTCCCCCCCCCTAGTGTAAAGGTTCATTTCACAGAAGGGGTACCCAATGCTCATGCCGCCTCGACTAGCCCACAGGGCCTGCCGAATTTCATTAACCTGGCAAAGGAACTAAGACCAGCGGTGGTGAACATTTCAACAAGCCAGGTGGGTGGGGGAGGACAACAGTCGTCTCCAAGTCCTTTTGGAGAGGAGGACCCCTTTAGCGAGTTTTGGAGACGCTTCTTTGGTGATCCCGTACCCCGTGGGCCCTTCCGCCAGAAGAGCCTGGGATCTGGTTTTGTGGTTGATCGCGAAGGCTATATCCTAACCAATAACCATGTGGTGGAGAGTGGTGATAAGATCGTCGTGAGGCTTTCCAATCAAAAGGAATTCGAAGCCAAGCTGGTGGGACGGGATGCAAAAACAGACATTGCCGTGATCAAAATCGACGCGGATATCGATCTCGCCACGGCACCATTGGGTAATTCAGACGAACTTGAGGTGGGGGAGTGGGTCCTGGCCATTGGGAACCCATTCGGTTTGGAGCACAGTGTGACGGCAGGGATCGTTAGTGCGAAGGGGCGCAACATTGGAGCTGGACCCTACGACAACTTTATCCAGACCGATGCCTCTATCAATCCTGGGAATTCGGGGGGCCCACTGATCAATCTGCGAGGAGAAGTAGTGGGGATTAACACGGCTATTTTCAGTCGAGGCGGGGGTAACATTGGTATCGGTTTCGCTATCCCAATCAATTTAGTTAAGGAGCTTTTACCTCAACTCAAATCGAAGGGAAAAGTAACCCGAGGCTGGTTGGGCGTGGTCATTCAAGGGGTGACACCTCGCATCGCCGAGTCTTTGGGCATGGATCAGGCAAGAGGCGCCCTAGTTGCAAACGTTTCCAGTGGTGCGCCTGCCGAGCGTGCTGGGGTTCAAATAGGCGATGTCATTATTGACTTTGGTGGGCAACGCATCAAGGAATCGAACGACTTACCAATCATTGTTGCGCGGACACCCGTGGGTAAAGAGGTGAGTGTGGTCGTCCTGAGAGATGGGAAAGAAGTGAAGCTTTCAGTCACCATTGGGGAACTTAAGGAGGAGGAGGAGGAGGTTCTAGCATCGGCCAAAGGGAAGGGAGATCTCGGGCTAACGGTACAAAGGGTGACCCCTCAAATTGCGGACAGTTTGGGCTTGGACCGTGCCGAGGGTGTGGTCATCACAATGGTGGAGCCGGGTAGCTCGGCAGAAGAGGCTGGGCTGCGTCGGAGAGACGTCATTTTAGAAATTGACCGGAAATCGATCCGCAAACTTTCAGATTACCAAAAGGCCATTACGAAAATCAAAAAGGGTAAGGGAGTCCTGTTTCTTGTGCGCCGGGGGGAAACCACACTTTTTCTCGCCCTCAAAACCCGCGAATAGATGCTTGCGAGCTATGCGTCTTAATCAGTTGGTTGGAGAGGGTCGGGCGAGATTTCCCCGGCCCTTTTCGTTTTTTTGACACGCCTAGGGGTAAGTGGTAAGGTCGAAAAGCAAGATGCCGGAGTCAACAAGATATCCCCGAAAAATAAGGTACTTAACCTTTTTTAGGATCGCCATTTTCGGCCTGGTTTTGCTTGCTGGTGGTGGGGTGTTTCTCGGTGTGTGGTACGTGAAGTACCTGGAAGGTGTGGTGACTGCCAAATTCGACGGCCGAAAATGGAATTTCCCAGCCAAGATCTTCTCCGACTCCTATTTGATCTACCCTGGCATGTCGCTTTCCATGGAAGGATTGGAGGGCAAGCTTAAACGCCTGGGTTACCGTACCACGGTTGGAAGACCACGAAGTGCGGGTGAATATCGCATTCAAAAGAAAGACGGCGTTGCGGAGATTTACCTTCACAATTTTCTCTATCCCCTAACGCAGTTTAAAGGATATCCCGTCCGCTTGACCATCGTGTCCAATACCGCCACTAAAATTCATAATATGGACAACGGGCAAGAGGTCTTTTCGCTCGAGTTAGAGCCAGAACTGGTGACCGGCTTTTATGACCGTGTCTGGGAAGAGAGGCGATTGGTGACCCTGGCGGAGGTTCCTCCTCTGCTGGTGCGTGCCATTCTGGCCATTGAGGATGAACGATTTTATCACCATATGGGGATTGACCCCATAGCGGTACTGCGGGCCTCTATTGTGAATTTTAGCAAGGGCGGAATTGTGCAGGGTGGGAGTACCTTGACCCAGCAGTTAATGAAGAATTTCTTTTTGGGTAGCGAGCGCACCATCAAGCGCAAGGCAAAAGAGGCCATGATGGCCCTTGTGGCGGAGTGGAAGTATTCGAAAGACGAGATCTTAGAAAATTATTTGAATGAAATTTATTTAGGACAGAAGGGAACCCAAGGGATTTTTGGGGTTTGGGAGGCCGCGCAGTTTTATTTTGCCAAAGAACCTTCTCAACTCGACGTGGGTGAGATGGCGCTCCTGGCCGGATTGATCAAGGCCCCCAACCGTTACTCTCCCTATCTGAGTGTGGAGGTGGCGACTCGTAGGAGAAATTTGGTGTTGGCCAAGATGTTCGAGGAAGGATTTATCACGCGCTCCCAATATGAGAGGGCCCACAGGAAAGTCATCCTGCCTCGGGAGCAGGTACGGCTTGCCAATGACGCTCCCTTCTACGTTGATTTCTTAAGAAAAGAACTGGCGGAGAATTATTCATCCGAGGTGCTGACGGTGGAGGGGTTGAGAATCTTCACCAGCCTCGATCTCCACCTCCAGAGGATTGCCGAAAGCTCATTGCGGGAGGGATTGAAGCGGTTAGAAAAAAAATACAAACATCTGCGGAAGACCGCAGAAAATGATCGTCTTGAGGGGGCCATCATCGTGATCAAGCCCCAAACCGGCGAGATCAAGGCCATGGTGGGTGGGAGAGATTATCAAAAGTCCCAATTCAATCGGGTGGTCCAGGCCAAACGCCAACCAGGGTCCATTTTTAAGCCCTTTGTTTACCTCGCCGCCATGATCTATGGCCCAGAGGACAAAGAAGAAACATTCACACCTTTGACCTTTGTGGAGGACAGTCCGTTTACCTGGAGTTACGAGGGCAAGGAATGGAAACCGGAGAACTACCAGGAGACCTATTACGGAATCGTCACCTTCCGGCAGGCTTTGGAGAAATCATTGAATACGGCCACCGCTCGGATCGCTAAGCGCGTGGGGATCAAAAAAATTCGCGACTTGGCCTATCGTCTCGGTATTAAGAGTCCTCTAGCGCTGCTACCCTCGTTGGCCTTGGGTGCCGTGGAGGTGACACCGCTAGAGATCGCGAGGGCGTTTTCGACGCTGGCGAACAACGGTGTGCGAACCAATCTCCTGGCAGTGAAGCAGATCATCGATCAACAGGGACGGGTCTTGGAGAAACGGGATGTCCGAGTGAAGAAGGTCATTACACCTCGGGTCGCCTTTACCATCAACCACATGCTCAAAGGGGTCTTGGATCGAGGAACGGGCCGGGGGACAAGATGGCGGGGTTTTCGTCGACCCGCTGCGGGGAAGACGGGAACGACCAATGACACCAGAGATGCCTGGTTTGGGGGTTACACCCCTGACCTTTTGGCAGTGGTATGGGTAGGCTTTGATCAAGAGAGCGAACTTGGTCTATCGGGTGCGGCAGCTGCCTTACCCATCTGGACCGAGTTTATGATACGGGCCACAGAGGGGACTCCCGTGACGGATTTTATTCCGCCACGCGGAATCGAGATGGTTGAGGTAGATCCCCTAAGCGGATACCGCGCCACACCCAATTGCCCCCAGGTGATTGAAGAGGCATTTTTCAAAGGGAGTAGCCCTGAGGATTTCTGCCCGTTACACCCGGCACCGATGGTTTTCGAAGAAGCCGCACCTCTTCGTCGTTCGGGGTGGCCGGTCATTTCCACGGGGAGATAAGGGAGTGATATTTACCGTGGTTACCGAAGAGCCGAGGACTCGGTGCTCCCTCTTGGCAAGGTCAGGGATGCTGGTGGCAGTTATCCTGTTATTCATGTCCTCGGCCTGTACGCCACTCTTTCGAGATTCAATTTCCCTATCCCGGGGCACGCTAACTCAGCCTGGGGAGGCTCCACTAGATGAGGCCGGGACACCCGAGGGGAAGGCCCAAGCCTCTTTACCCGCTGAGGCGTCCTTGATAGCTAAGATTGACTCTCGTACGCCACCACAGCAGGCCGTTTCCTTGCGATTGACCGAGGATGGAAGGAAGCTAATTGATTCTGGGCATAACACCAAGGCCCTGACCCATTTAGAGAAAACCCTGGCCATCGATTCAAACAATCCGTACGTATACTTCTACTTAGCAAAGGCCCATTTTAACCTGGCCCACTATAGGCAATCGGTTGACTTTCTTGACGTTGCAGAGGCTCGGCTGGACAGCCAATCCTACTGGATGGCAGAGGTCCTTAGCTTGAAAGGGGAGAATTTCCAAGCCATGGGCCTCCTCAAGGAGGCCAACCACAGTTACGCTGAAGCGCTGCGTTTCAATCCGAAAAATCAAAAGGCGGTGGTAGGATTGAATCGTGTACAGCGAGCCATGGAAATCCCTTCCATCCGTTGATCATCCTGGTACGATCTGGTTGAGTTTATTTGATGTTAGTCTTGGGATTAGAGAGTTCATGTGATGACACGGCGGCGGCCGTTCTGTTGGATGGTCGTCAAATCCTATCCAACCTTGTTTCTTCCCAGGATCAGGTCCACGGTCCCTACGGGGGAGTTGTTCCAGAGTTGGCCTCTCGCCAACATGTACGTCACGTGCTCCCCATTGTGGATGAGGCCTTACAAAGAGCAGGAGTGGGATTAAAAGACCTGAGCGGCCTTGCGGTCACATTCGGGCCGGGTTTGGCAGGTTCCCTCCTGGTTGGGCTTTCCCTGATCAAAGGACTTTCCTTTCGTTGGGGCATCCCCTATGTCGGGGTCAATCATTTGGAAGCTCATCTCTTGGCGATTTTTCTTGAAAAGGATATCCCATTTCCCTACATTGGCCTTCTCGCCTCTGGAGGCCATACGCTTCTCTACGTCGTTAGGGACATTGGTGATTATCTTTATGTGGGTGGTACCCGGGACGATGCGGCCGGTGAGGCCTACGACAAAGTTGCAAAGCTCTTGGGACTCGGATACCCCGGAGGAAGAGTCATCGATCAGCTGGCGAAGCAGGGTAATCCCAAAGCAATATCATTTCCGCGTGCTCGCATGAAGAAAGGCTCTTACGATTTTAGTTTCAGCGGTCTAAAAACGGCTGTCTTTTATTACTTGAAAAGTAAACCCGAAGAAGTTTGGAGGGAGCAAAAGGCTGACATTGCAGCGAGTTTTCAAGAGGCGGTGGTGGACATGCTTATTGCGCCAACCATGAGGATCATTGATGAGTTGAAAATAACACGTATCGTTTTAACTGGAGGCGTTTCAGCTAACAGCCGCTTGCGGGCCAAGATGACGGAGAAGGGAGAGGAAAAGGGTGTGGAAGTTCATTTGCCTTCTCCACGTTTCTGCACCGACAATGCGGCGATGATTGCCCTGGCCGGTTATCATTTGCTAAAACGGGGGCGGAGAGACGATGTTGCTTTGAATGCCGACGCCGACCTGACCCTTTGATCTCGTTAATCGAATATCGTTAATGGTCAATAGTCCCCTCGCTCCCCTCCACAGAGTTTATATTTTCGATTGACGATTAACCATTGACCATGCCTTCTCTCTACCAGGAGGCCCGAGCAGTCTGCCATGAGCTGGGCTTTCGTCCCAAGAAACGACTCGGTCAGCATTTTCTGATCGACGGAAATATCATTGAGGCGATCCTCCGTCTCATGGAGCTCTCCGAGGGGGACGAGATACTGGAAATTGGTCCTGGGATTGGATTCCTCACGCGACGTCTCGTGGCAAAGGCGAAGAGGGTTTGGGCGGTGGAGGTGGACCCTTTATTGGTAGAATGGTTGCAGCAAAGTCCCATAGGAAATGCTTCCTCTCTGACGCTTGTCCATGCCGACGTACTCAAACTCCAATTGGGGGAGATCCTTCCCAATCGTAAAGTGAAGTTGGTTGCTAACCTTCCTTATAACATTTC
>Ga0209980_10001497_pt1 | contig 12831 bp, 14 predicted proteins | sample CR02metaG_FD_183611 | JGI IMG/M metagenome (GOLD analysis project Ga0209980, IMG submission 183611) | Deep subsurface microbial communities from Mariana Trench to uncover new lineages of life (NeLLi) - CR02 metaG (SPAdes) (version 2) | ecosystem: Environmental > Aquatic > Marine > Ocean trench... | reverse complement strand
ATATGCACGTAACGGTTGCCGATCAAATGCAGCGGGGTCGTGTTCGGACACCAGGAAATAGCTGTCGTCGATATGCAGATCGCCGTCAAGTTCGCGAATCCCCACTTGACGGATTCTGCGCAACAACTGCCACACACGCTCCGTGACCAGAAACGGATCGCCATGTCCCTTGAACAACAAGTTTCCTTTGAGGTGGCCGTTCTCCACTTCGCCCAACGCAAAGACATCGGTTTTCCAGGTGTAGGCTGGCCCTAGAACGTCGAGCGCGACAAGAGTTGTCAAAAGCTTGATCGTCGATCCGGGATTGCGCGCAATACCATCATTCCATTGCAATACGACCTCACCACTGCCGAGATCTTGCACGTGCACGCTCAACGTGTCGTCCGGAACCTGGCGAACGTCCAACGCCGCCCGCGCGCCCATCGGAAGTTCCACATTCGCGGCCATTGTGATACCAGGCCCGCAGGCAATTGCCAGCAGTGTCGCCAGTAAAACCACAATCCTGGCGATCATGGCTTCCTAATCCCGAACATGCGGATCCGGTCGGTCAGCGTGGTCGACTTTACGCCGAGCAGGTCGGCCGCTCCGCCGGCCCCGGACACTTTCCAGTTGGCTTGCTCGAGCGCCGCGACGAGATTCTTCTTCTGAAATTCACGCATCTCTATCTCCGTCAATAATTGCTCGGGCTGCCTGTCCGCAGCGTCTGTATTTCGTGAATCAGCACCCGGGTTCGACATGGACAGGTCGAGGCGCAATACATTGCGAGGCGAAAGTATCACGGCACGCTCAATAACATTCTTGAGCTCGCGAACATTGCCGGGCCAGCTGTAACGCCGCAACATTTCTGCCTGGCCGCGTGTCAGCTGCATTGGGGGGCGAGCAAAATCGCTGCACGTTTTCTCCAGAAAATGCCGGGCCAGGCGAATCACGTCGTCGTCACGATCGCGCAACGGCGGCACGTCGATCGGAAAAACACTAATTCGATAAAACAGATCCTCGCGGAATGCTCCGTCGACGATTTGCTGCTCAAGGTTGCGATTGGTTGCGGCAATGACGCGGACATCAACCGACCTCGTCACGTCATCGCCGACACGCTCGAATTCGCTTTCCTGCAGCACGCGCAGCAACTTTCCCTGTAACTCGAGCGGGATTTCACTGACTTCGTCGAGAAATATCGTGCCGCCGTCCGCAAACTGAAATCGACCCACGCGATCACGATGGGCGCCGGTGAACGCGCCTCTAACGTGGCCAAAGAATTCGCTTTCAAATAACTCTTTCGGTATCGACGCACAATTCACCTTCACGAGTGGCCCATCGGCGCGCGGACTTTGTGCATGGATTGCGTGTGCAACCAGTTCTTTGCCGACCCCTGACTCACCCTGAAGCAGAACACTGGCCGGCGTTTCCGCGACGGCACTGACCCTTTTGAGCATTTGCATCAGGGCAGAGCTTGTGCCGACGATGCGACCGAAATTCATGGCGACGTTGACTTCTTCGCGCAAGTAGTCCCGTTCGTGCTCGAGCTCTTCACGCAATCGCGCATTTTCAGCCAGCGTCACTCGCAATTTTCGTTCAGAACGATTGCGTTCGGTAACGTCTTTGGAGGCGATCAGCATTCGATCGACATCGCCCGCAGCATTACGGCGCGAAATCGCCGAAACCATCAGGTCGAGTACCTGTCCATCCTTGGTGACAACCTGCCGTTCCTCGTTGTTGAAGTCTCCCTGGTTGATAAATTCCTTGAGTCGGCCCTCGCTGAATCGTTGGCGGTCAGACTCAGTAAAAAAACTGCTGATAGGTCGACCGACGACTTCTTCCCGCTCATAGCCAAGCTTGTGCAGCCAATGATCGGTCACTGTGACAATATTGCCGTCGCCGTCCACAGTGTGCAGCATCGCCGGCGTCGATCGGTACAGGCTGCGGTATTTGAAGTTGGCCCTTGCCTCGTCGGAAATCTCCGTGTACATCGCCACGGTGCGCAGGAATTCGCCGTCCGGATCGTATTCGACTACCGAATTCGCCAGGCACTCGACAATTTCGCCGGATTGCGAAACGAACGCCAACGGCTTGTTTTCCAGCTTGCCCGTACGCCTTAGTGCTGGCAGGAATTCCTTTTCGATCCGTTCCGCGGATTCCGGCGTGACGAAGTCGGTCGGTCGGCGACCGATCATTTGCTCGCGCGTAAATCCCAATCGTTCCAGCAGGGCGTCGTTGACGTCGAGGTACGCACCGTCGGCACCTATCGAGGTCGCCATCGCCGGCGCCCGGCGAAACAACCATTCATAGTCGTCGATCTGGCTCATCGCGAGAGTATATACGAAATTCCGTAAAAAAGTGTTACGGTATTCCGTAATTTACGAAATATCGTAATGGCTGTTTCAGAGTAACTCATTGTTTTTAAAACCTTTATGGAGTTGGCACGCTCCATGCAATAGGGATGAGCAGTGATTTTGAATTCTTGCGGCATGAGGCCGCAACTCCTCTGAGGAATCGACCATGAAGACCAGGAATGTAGAAAACGGGCTTGCGCTGGTTGGCGCACTGCTCATCCTTGTGGCTGTGGCTTTTGCTGCCACGTCCGCGTTCAACAACCCGCTCGACCTTGAATTTCCGATTCAGAACCACACATCGGTTTGAACCCGCCCGGGACGCTTTGAAATCAGGCTTTTCCCCCGATGGCCTGATTTGCGATTCCGGACAAGGTTTGGCGGCACGCCCCCGTGCTGCCAATGCTTGGGCGCCGGAGACCGTTCCGTGTCGGATCGGCCCGCTGAATCACTCATCGATCTCAGTTCTCCGGCGCCTTTTTCTTATCGAGAAACCCGGTCCCGGTGATGTTCAGCCCGATCGGCACGCGATTCTGCGCCCTGGCTACTGATTTTTCGGCGCACTCGTTGCAGCCACAGACGCGCCCACGCGAACTCTATGCTCAGGATCGCCAGCCCGATCGGTATGACAATCAGGGCAGGCCCGGGCAGCACGATTAACACCACGCCAACCGCAAGCACGGTACTACCGACCACTGTCACCGCAATGCGGCGTGCAACCTTGTAGGTTCGATTCACAGTCTGATTGATCATTTCCTTAGCTTAACCCATCAATTCCGTTTGATTTTTTTGACAACCATGCCGTAGTCTTTGTTGCATGCGTGGCGCCTTTATTCCTATTGCAATCATGGCTCTCGCCGCAGATAGCCCGGGCGAGGAACAGTCTGACGATCGGCTGCTGGTCGACACTGATGCAGCGTTGGTCGCGGTCAGCGAGCTCCCTTCGGGCCGACACAGCATGCGTCTGCCAAGCCTCGAGTTCGCGATTCGCCTCGAACCCCGATGCGCCGTCGGTATGGAGGCCGATTCGATTTCGGTCAGTGTCGCGGACACTCACCTCCGCATCGGCCGCGATGCACTAGCAGAACAGCCGGTCATCGAGACGACAATCCGGGTGCCACGAGAGCAGATAGGGCCGCTGGTAATCAAGGATTTCTGCGTGGCTGGCGACGACGCAGCCAATGGGTCTGAAATGCGGGTTCGCGATGCACTAACCGTCCAGCTGTCACTCAAGTGCACCGACGAGAGTCGACAGTCGATAATCTACCAAACAGAATCGCTGGCAATAACGCTGATATGCGAGACACCGACTGCCGATCAGTTGTTCTCTTCTCCCGCAGCGACAAGGTTGTAATTCAGAAACTTGAGCGTCTTTTCCCACGCATCCGCAGCAACGTCGGCGTTGTAGGTGTTGCCGGTCGGATTCGCGAATGCATGATCGACTCCGGGAAAAACATGAATCTCGTGCGACTTGCGCAGATGCTCCAGCGCAGTCTCGAACTGCTGCAATGTCTCGACACTAATGCCCGAGTCGTTGGCGCCGAACAGGCCAAGTATTGGCGCATTGATGGGCCGCAATAGTTCCTCATCACCAGTAACCTGACCGTAGTAAATCACTGCGGCATCCAACTCGTCAGGGAACAGCATTGCGGCGCTCAATGACCAGCCGCCGCCAAAACCCCATCCGAGCGAACCGATGCGCGGCGCACCTGCGGCCGTGCTGAGGAAATCGTAAGCCTGGCGAATGTTGTCTGATGCAAGCTCGGAGTCCTCAATGGTGGACAACACCGATTGCCTCGCTTCATCCAATGACGTCGTAATTTTTCCGCCGAACAGATCGATCGCGAGCACAATATATCCCTCGGCCGCCAACCGATCAGACATGGCTCGAATATTGTCATTCAGACCCCACCACTCGTGGATAACGATAATCGCCGCCAGCGGCTCAATCATGTCCGAAGGAAATACGAAGTATCCGTAAACCAGCTCATCGTCAACTTCCGCATAAGCCAGTCGGTCCGACACGACAGTGCGTTGCGGGGCAAATGTCGCACCTTCGTTGTCATGCTCGCGAGCTATCGCCTCAACGTTGTCACGGGCTACCTCGCCATCACCCGACGGTGACTCCTGCTTTCCCGAATCACAGCCGGCCACTAACGAGGCCAGGCCCAGGACGCCTGCGAGCAGATAGCGAGTGAAGTCAGAGCGCTTGAACATGGATGTATCCCGTAACGGCTGGGCTGGCGGACCAGGCCCGATGCAATGACGGGCTAGTTTAATCGAAAATGGGTTCAGGGGTCGATCGCGTCAGCACAGCAGACTAGACTGTTCCAGGTACCCACAACGACATCGACCCGGAGCCCCCATGAGCCTTTTGCAAGAATCGATTGTCTACTTGCTCGCCGCAATCATCATGGTACCGATCAGCCGGCGTCTCGGCCTGGGTTCGGTGCTCGGTTATCTTGCTGCTGGCATCGTAATCGGTCCGTTCGGCGCAAAGCTGATTCAGGACCCTGAACACATCCTGCATTTTGCGGAGCTTGGCGTCGTATTTCTGCTGTTCATCGTTGGTCTTGAGTTACAGCCATCGCGGCTCTGGGTGTTGCGGAAAATGGTCTTCGGTCTTGGCACAGCTCAGGTCATCCTCAGCGCAGCCGCGATCACGGCCATTGCCTGGTTGCTTGGACAGCCCGGAGACTCGGCGCTGATCATTGGCCTGATTCTCGCACTGTCTTCAACAGCATTCGTGTTGCAAATGCTGGCTGAGAAAAAACAGCTGACTACATCGCATGGCCGAGCTGCGTTTTCGATATTGTTATTCCAGGACCTGGCTGCGATTCCACTTATCGCGATTCTGCCGATGCTCGGCGCCAGCGCCGGTGGCGGCATCGACGCTTCACAAGCAGGCGTAATGTTGTTAACCATTGGCGGACTGATCATTGCCGGTCGATTCCTGTTGCGGCCGGTACTTCAGGTTGCTGCTGGCTCGAAGATCCCGGAGATATTCACTGCAACAGCGCTGCTCGTTGTTATCGGTGCAGCGCTGATCATGCAGTTCGCGGGAATGTCCATGGTGCTGGGTGCATTTATCGCAGGAATGATGCTTGCCGATTCTGAATACCGTCATCAACTCGAAGCCGATCTCGCGGCATTCAAGGGTCTGCTGCTTGGCCTGTTTTTCATCGCGGTAGGAATGTCGGTCAACATCGGACTCCTGCTGGAGTCGCCAGCTCGAATCCTGATAATTGTCGCGCTTCTGATGCTCACAAAAGCGGTAATCCTCGTTCCGATCGCACGCAAATTCGGAATTTGCGATTCGCGTTCGTCCTGGAGTTTGGCCGCGGCTATGTCGCAAGGCGGTGAATTCGCGTTTGTACTGTTCGGAATTGCAGCACGTGATCGATTGTTGCCAGCCGGCCTGATCGATGAATTGATTCTTGCCGTTGCTGTATCAATGTTGCTCACACCGTTCGCCTATCTCGCCGCCGAACATTTTGGCAACAAAATGTCTGTAGACGATGAGCCCGAGTACGACGAAATGGAAGGCTCGCACAACGAGGTGATCATCGCGGGTTTTGGCCGCGTTGGTCAGATCGTTGCCCGGCTGTTACGCGTCGCCGACAGGCCCTTCACGGCGCTCGAAATCGATTCGTCGCAGGTTGATGTCGTGCGCCGATACGGCAATACGGTCCACTACGGGGACGCATCGAGACTCGACATACTGCGTGCTGCTGGCGCCGAGCACGCAAGGATTTTCGTGCTCGCGATTGACGATATCGAAGCATCGATGCGAACGGCTGAAGCCGTCGTGCGTGAATTTCCACACCTCAAAATTATCGCGCGAGCACGAAATCGCCGCCATGCCTACAATCTGATGGACCTTGGCATCGAGCACATCTTCCGCGAGACGCTGCAGTCGAGCCTCGCGATGTCGGAAACAGTTCTGGGATCGCTCGGGCTTAGCGACACTGACACAAAAAGGCTGACCTCGTCATTTCGAGAGCGGGACGAACGTCTGTTGCTCGAGCAACATGCGATTCACCATTCGGAAGAACAGCTTATTCAGTCTGCAAGGGATACAGCTGAGGAACTCGACTCATTACTTCGCGACGACACGCGTAGCTAGTGGGACAGTCATTCATCATCATCCCATATTCTGAGCTTGCTCTTGTCAACCTGCTCCCATTGCTGTTCACTCTTGCGTACGTTTTGCACAACTTTCGCAATGACATACACGATAACTGCCGTAACGATCAACAATATGGGAAGCAGTCCTTCCGGCATCGGGCGATTTCTGTCGGTTATCGAGTAATCAGAGCTTAACATCGACTAGAGCCGATATCCGCCCGGCGCTCAAATGACCAGTCTGTTACCCGATAAGTCTATATGGCGACGAAGCATCGATTTTTTTCGATTGTCGCTGCGCGATGACGACGTCGACTATACGACCGGACCGATCGGTCGTGCACTGGGTCTGCTGGCGATTCCAATGATGCTGGAAATGTCGATGGAGTCGGTATTTGCGGTCGTCGACATCGCGTTTGTGTCCCGGCTCGGCACTGACGCGATCGCGGCAGTCGGTATTACCGAGGCGCTCGTCACAGTGCTCTACGCTGTTGCCGTCGGCCTCGGAATGGGCGTCACTGCCATGGTGTCGCGTCGTATCGGCGCGAAACAAACCGATGCCGCGGCCAGCGTCACGGGCCAGGCAATATGGATCGGTGCGGTGCTCTCAATCGTAATCGGTGCTGCCGGTGTCATGTATGCGGAAGAGATGCTCGTGATGATGGGCGCGTCTGACAGCGTCGTGGCAACCGGCACCGGATTTACTTCCGTATTGCTCGGCGGGTCGGCCAGCATCCTGTACCTGTTCTTACTGAACGCGGCGTTTCGCGGCGCGGGCGACGCGGCCGTCGCCCTTCGATCGCTGTGGCTCGCTAATGGCCTGAATATCATCCTCGACCCCTGCCTGATCTTCGGCCTCGGTCCATTTCCCGAAATGGGCGTCACCGGTGCGGCGGTCGCGACAACAATCGGGCGTGGCACAGGCGTTTTGTATCAGCTCTGGTACCTTTTCGACGGGCGGGGTCGGCTCGAATTTCAATTTCGCCATTTGCGCGTCATTCCCTCGCTGATTTCACGAGTGCTGCGCATCTCGGTCGGTGGCGTTGGCCAATTCCTCGTAGCGACGTCGAGCTGGATCGTCATCATGCGCATTGTCGCGCTGTATGGCAGTTCCGCGATCGCCGCCTATACGATCGCTTTGCGCATGCTCGAGTTTGTCTGGCTGCCTGCCTGGGGACTCGGTAATGCGGCCGCAACCCTGGTCGGGCAAAATCTCGGCGCCGGGCAAGCGCTGCGGGCCGAGCGTTCCGCCTGGCTCGCCGCCAGGTACAACGCGATATTCATGAGCGTCGCCGGCGTATTTATAATTACGCTGGCGCCCTGGATCACCGAATTGTTTACCAATGAACCCGAAGTGCTGTTCTACGGCACGACTTGCCTGCGCATTCTCGGACTCGGTTTCCCGATGTATGCGATCGGCATGATCATTACGCAGGCACTTAATGGCGCGGGTGATACCGTGACACCGACAGTAATCAACCTGATCTGTTTCTGGATGCTGCAGATTCCACTCAGCTATTGGCTTGCCACGACGGTAGAGCTCGGACCGAATGGTGTGTTTCTCGCCATGGTTATTTCCGAGACCCTGCTGACAGTGCTCAGCGTCATAGTATTTCGTCGCGGCAATTGGAAGCACCAGCAAGCCTGACGTTGCCACACGAGTTTGAGTACTATGCCTCCAAGCATCCAATCGGAGAACATTGATGACTGACCTGTCACGACTGGCCGACATGGCCGAAATTCTCGGCGCTTTGGTCGTCATCGGCGGCCTGATTTTCGCCATACTGCAGATGCGGAACATACGCCAGCAGCGGCGCGAACTGGCGGCTATCGAGCTGTTTCGTTTCTTCGGCAACGCGGAATTCAACCGGGCTTACGAAAAGATCATGAAAATGCCGAACGGTCTGAGTACCGCCGAGATCGAGGCCAGGCATCCGGACCTCGAACATTATGCGATGTTGATTTGCACGACGATGGAGAATATCGGCGTAATGACTTTTCAACGCATCGTGCCTTATCTTGTGGTCAATAATTTGATCGGCTCAAGCACCGGACTGCTGTGGCAAAAACTCGAACAATGGGTTTTCGACCTGCGCGAGGAGCTGGGCAGCCCGGATGCGTTCGAATGGTTCCAGTGGCTGGCGGAGCGACTCGACGAGAATCGGGATCCGAACGAGAAGCCGGCGTTCGAGGCGTACAAGTCGTGGAAGCCCATGCGAATCGCGACTGACATCTGATCCTGCCCTGAACCTCCAAAACGTGATCTGCTACGATCATTCGCATTCACAAATCACTATTCTTGATGAATGACGACTGGAATCACTAACATCGGCCCGGCCGCAATTTTTTTCACGATCGCTGGCGCCCTGCTGCTTACGCTGATTTTCCGTTCGACGGCCAGTCACATCGTGGGGCTGGTCACAAGCAGGATCGGCATGTTGCGAATCCGGCGTGCACTCCGCCGACGCAGTCCAGACGTGCTGCACGACTTCATTCTTCCCGGTGCCTATGGCGGCCTGACCAAGATTGACCACGCGATCCTGACTGCAGGCGGCATTCTCTGTATTCAAACCAAACATTACAACGGCATTGTATTCGGCAGTGAGGACGAGGCTCAGTGGACGAATGTCGACGGTACGATTCGACGACGCTTTCTGAACCCTTTGATTCAGAACGAGGGCCGTACGCGCGCGTTACAAAATGTTGTGCCCAATGTCCCGGTTGCCAACTTGATCGTATTTACGGGCAATGTCGAATTCCCGACGCCACCGCCGAAAAACGTCATCCGCGTTTCGCAGGTGGACGGCTATATTGCGAAATTCATTTTCGGCCCCAGCAAGATCAAGGATTGGCACGCCGTCTGGCTCACCGTCAATTCTGCGGCGCTGACTGATGAAGCAAGCCGCAAGGACCTGCAAGCGCAAATCGCGTAACCGGGCAATGCCTGCCCTGAATTAGCCATTGCTTTATACTCAGCCAGTTCTTTCACTCTGAAGGATCGGCAATCGATGGGAAGTTTTGACTGGTACCAGTGGCTGGCTGAACGACCACCTGAAGAACTGATTTCGTCGCCACTTGGTGTACTCGCTGTACTTATTTTTGTTGCAGCCTTCTTTTTCATGCTTGAGCAGACGACTAAGGCGAAATTATTTACGTACATCCCACCGCTGCTGTTTATTTACGCGACCCCGGTTTTTCTCAACAACTTTGGCGTCATACCCAGCAAGTCTCCGGTGTACTCAGGCTTGAGCGCTTTCGCGCTGCCCGCCTTCATCGTACTCATGCTGATCAAAGTCAATGTGCCGGCCGTTATTCGCGTCATGGGCAAGGGCGTGCTGGTGATGCTCATGGGCACGGCGGGTGTCATCGTCGGCGCCGTTGTCGCCTACTTCATCGTGCATGGCTCTTTGTCAGAAGACGCGTGGAAAGGTTACGGCGCATTGGCTGGCAGCTGGATTGGCGGCACGGCGAACATGGCGGCGACGGCCGAAATGCTCGGCACTTCGGATGAACAGTTCGGTCTCGCGATCATTGCCGACAACGTCGTGTACATAGTCTGGTTGCCATTGCTGTTGATGTCGCGTGATTACGCGGACAAATTCAACCGCTGGGCGCGAGTGCCGGAGGACCGAATCAGGAGCATGGACTTGGCAGCCGAGGCTCACGTCGAAGCGGACCGCGCGCCCACGATGCCACAGTATCTATTCATTGGCGCAATCGCGATCGGCGTCACCTGGATTGCAACGGCAATAGCGCCCAACATCGCGCAATGGCTTGCCGGAGTTAACTCGAGCTTCGAAACCGCTTTTTCGGCGACCACGGTTCGAATATTGCTGGTTACTACGATCGCACTCTTGTTGTCTACGACACCAGTATCCAAGCTGCCGAACACCACGGCACTTGGCACCGCGCTGATTTACATCTTCGTTGCCGGCATGGGCGCGCGAGCATCATTGTCGGGCCTGACCGAGGCGCCCATGTTTGTATTGGGTGCTTTTATCTGGATTTTTATCCACGGTTTGTTCTGCGTTGCAGGCGCGTGGATTTTTCGGGTCGACATTCACAGTGTTGCGATCGCGTCCGCCGCCAATATCGGAGCAGCAGCATCAGCGCCCATCGTCGCGGCTCATCATCGACCCAATCTCGTGCCGGCTTCAATTCTGATGGCATTGCTGGGCTATGCAATGGGCAATTATCTCGCACCACTCACCGCGCATCTTGCACGCGCGGCCGCCGGGCAGTAATTTGCAACGGTGCAAGAGGGTTGCCCGGAACGTTGATGGTACTGTTATCCCATGCTGACATTTAGCCGCGATCGGATCACAAGTTGGGCGATACGAACCGCAACGACGATTGCGGCGCTGATCATTGTCGGTTCGGCACTGATAGCGTGGTTGCTACACGACCGTCCAATATTATCCGCGATAGAGTGGCCTGCTTACCCGGAGTTTGAAGCCGGTGCCGACGCGGTTACCGTCACCTGGCTCGGCGTGACCACATTGCTTTTCGACGACGGTGACACACAAGTCTTGATTGACGGGTTTTTTTCGCGACCATCGCTCGCCGATATCGTCTTTGGCGTGAGTGTCCAAAGCAACGCCGCGCACATCAATTACATTATTGACGAGTACCAGTTAGGCAGACTGGCCGCCATTATCCCGGTTCATTCGCATTTCGATCACGCCATGGACATAGGTGCCATTGCGAACCGCAGCAGCGCATCGATTCTCGGGTCAGTCACAACCGCGCAAATCGCCCGCGGCGCCGGTGTGCCCGCTGACCAGATTGTCGTCGCCGAAAGCGGCGCTGAATACCGGTTTGGAAAATTCACGGTCACTCTGATTGCTTCCCAACACGCGCCGCTTGGTTGGGGCGGCTCGACGCCCTACGGCGGCACCGTCGACGAGCCACTCGAATTGCCGGCTCCGGTCAGTGCCTGGCGCGAGGGCAAGAGTTATTCGATTGTCATTGCTCATCCGCAAGGCACGACGCTTGTGCAAGGTAGCGCCGGTTTCGTCGTGGGCGCAGTGGACTACGTCGAGGCCGACGTTGTCATGCTCGGCGTCGGGGGTCTCGAGAGTCTCGGGCGTGAGTACGCCGAACAATACTGGCTGGCACTTGTCACCTCGACGGGTGCGAAACGCATACTGCCAATCCACTTCGACGATTTCACACGCCCATTTGGAACGATCGAACTCGGTCCCCGGATACTCGACAATTTTGTCGATACCGCCGGCTGGCTCGATGAAATTCGTGCAACCTGGGATACTGACGCCAGGCTGCATCTATTTGAATTCGGCAAACGGATCGTGCTTTATCCGCCCACAACGCCTGACGCCTGACGCCGGTCGGTCTCGTTCGTTAGTTCGGCGAGCGTCATGCGCCCCGCGACCAACGATTCCTTGGCGGACCTGCGGAGGTTTTTAACGCGGTACTCAACTCGCAAAGCGTCGCTGCGGTTGCCGATACGCTCCTGGTACTCAAGCTGCAGGGGGCCCCTACCGCGCAGATACTTTGCGCCACGTGAGTCCGTTTCGTGCTCCTTTATTCGTCGGGCGACATCAATGGCAATGCCCGTATACAGGCTGCCATCGGCGCAACGAATAATGTAGAGATTGTAATCGCATTTCGTCACGCATTGCCGCCGGACAGCGTATCTCCAAGTACGCGAAAGGCGCCGCGCTCGATACTCGTGCCATTTTCGGGTGTATCCGCAAACGTTAATACGATTTTCGTTGCGCCACCTAGCTCTTCGGCGGGCTCATGCAGCGTTAGTGTGAGGGTATTGCCCATCAGCGCCGCCTCACTTATCAAATTGTGGCCGCCAAACTGATGCTCGTTGATTTCGATGTACATCGACTCATCGAAGTTCTCTTCGATCGTCCGCATCAGGAGCAGATAATCGTTGATGTCGCCTTCGGGCGTTGTACGCGCGAAGAACAGCATCGTCGCATTGTCACGAACATCGAAGGCGACTGTATCGTAATGACGGCTGTCGAACATCGATTTACCCTGGCCGGAGATTACGACACTCAGTCTACGCCATTGTGGCGCCTGGCGTCATACCATCCGGCTGCTTGCCGCATCCCAAGGTGTGGGGTACCGTCGGAACCCCATGCTGCAACTGAATATCAACGGCGCAATTTACGACATTGATGTCGATCCGGCGACACCGCTGCTTTGGGTCATTCGGGACTATGCCGGCCTGACTGGCACCAAGTACGGCTGCGGCATGGCGCTTTGTGGCGCCTGCACGGTGCATCTGAACGGAGCGCCAATCCGATCTTGCGTGACTCCAGCTTCGGCCGCAGTCGGGCGCAGAATTAGAACGATTGAGGGCATCAATCAGGGTCTCGACGGACTGCATCCCGTGCAACAA